>Ga0209829_10000084_pt1 | contig 78344 bp, 71 predicted proteins | sample C_140205_EF_Meta_FD_187311 | JGI IMG/M metagenome (GOLD analysis project Ga0209829, IMG submission 187311) | Freshwater microbial communities from Lake Croche, Canada to study carbon cycling - C_140205_EF_MetaG (SPAdes) (version 2) | ecosystem: Environmental > Aquatic > Freshwater > Lake...
GATCGCCGCTGTCAGCGTCGTCTTGCCATGATCCACGTGTCCAATGGTGCCCACGTTCACGTGGGGCTTGGTACGTTCAAATTTTCCTTTTGCCATTTTTATTTCCTAAAGAACATTCCCGTGTGATGGTTTAAAGTTTGCACATAACTGCTTTTTCGTTGAGCACGGGAACACAACGGCGCTATGTCGCAGACTGTTTTTTATTTTGACCTTGCTGCAACAATTGCTTCAGCAATATTTCTTGGAGCTTCAGAATAATGTTTGAATTCCATGGTGTATGTCGCACGCCCTTGGGACATCGATCTCAATGTCGTAGAGTAGCCAAACATTTCAGAAAGTGGCACTTCGGCTTTGATTGCTTTTCCGCCACCGACCATGTCTTCCATACCTTGAACCATCCCTCGTCTTGAAGACAAGTCGCCCATCACGTTTCCAGCATAATCTTCTGGTGTTTCTACTTCTACAGACATCATAGGCTCAAGAATCACTGGACTTGCTTTTTTACAACCCTCTTTAAATCCAAAGATGGCAGCCATCTTGAAAGCCATTTCTGAGGAGTCAACGTCATGGTATGAACCAAAATGTAGAGTAACTTTAACGTCTACCACTGGATACCCTGCAAGTACGCCAGTGGTCAAAGCCTCATTCACACCTTTTTCAACAGCAGGTATGTATTCGCGAGGAACCACACCACCTTTGATTGCATCAACGAACTCAAAGCCTTTTCCAGCTTCATTGGGTTCGATTTTGAATACAACGTGTCCGTACTGCCCTTTTCCACCAGATTGACGAACAAACTTACCTTCCGCATCGTCGATGCTTTTGCGAATCGTCTCTCTGTAAGCAACCTGAGGCTTGCCTACGTTCGCCTCTACACCGAACTCACGCTTCATTCGATCTACGATAATCTCTAAATGCAACTCACCCATTCCGGCAATGATTGTTTGCCCAGATTCCTCATCTGTTTTAACTCTAAAAGATGGATCCTCGGCTGCCAAACGCTGTAAAGCGATGCCCATTTTTTCTTGATCTGCTTTTGTCTTTGGCTCAACCGCCTGTGCAATCACAGGCTCAGGAAAGACCATTCTTTCCAACATGACAATGTTATCTGGATCACACAAAGTTTCACCAGTTGTTACGTCCTTCAAACCAACACAGGCAGCGATGTCACCCGCACAAATTTCTTCTACCTCTTCGCGGTTGTTTGCATGCATTTGAACAATACGTCCAATTCTTTCCTTTTTACCTTTGATCGGGTTGTAGACGGTGTCTCCTTTGTTCAAAACACCAGAATAAACCCGAATAAACGTCAGTTGACCCACAAAAGGATCCGTCATCAATTTAAAAGCCAAGGCTGAGAACTTCTCTTTGTCATCGGCTTTTCTCGTGACAGGATTTTCAGAATCGTCTGTTCCGCCAACAGGAGGAATGTCAATAGGAGAAGGCATGAGTTCAATCACTGCATCTAACATGCGCTGTACGCCTTTGTTCTTAAAAGCTGTTCCGCATAGCATTGGCTGAATTTCACTAGCGATTGTTCTCGTTCTTAAACCAAGCGTAATTTCTTCTTCAGTCAAGTCACCTTCTTCAAGGTACTTGTTCATCAATGTTTCAGAGGCTTCTGCAGCAGCTTCAACCATGTTTTCGCGCCATTTTTTGGCCTCTTCAACCAATTCGGCAGGAATTTCTTCATAATTGAACTTCATTCCTTGAGAAGCTTCATCCCAAATGATGGCTTTCATTTTGCGTAGATCTACCACACCCCTAAAGTTCTCTTCTGCGCCAATCGGAATCACAATTGGGACAGGACTTGCTTTAAGTCGCAATTTCATTTGATCGTAAACTTTAAAAAAGTTAGCGCCTGTTCGGTCCATCTTGTTCACAAAGGCCAAACGTGGCACCTTGTATTTGTTGGCTTGACGCCACACTGTTTCTGATTGAGGCTGAACACCACCAACAGCACAATAAACCATGCATGCACCATCAAGCACGCGCATTGAGCGCTCAACTTCAATCGTGAAGTCCACGTGGCCTGGGGTATCAATGATGTTGATGCGATGCTCAGGAAAAGACATGTCCATGCCCTTCCAAAAACAAGTTGTCGCTGCAGATGTAATTGTAATTCCGCGCTCTTGCTCTTGTTCCATCCAATCCATGGTCGCCGCACCATCGTGCACTTCACCAATCTTGTGATTTACACCGGTATAGAAAAGAATGCGTTCCGTTGTCGTTGTCTTTCCTGCATCAATGTGTGCAGAAATACCAATGTTTCGGTAACGCTCAATAGGGGTTTTGCGGGCCATGATAGGTGCCTTTTAATTGAAATACAAAATGAATATAGGAAGAACCCAAGAAGTTAAAGGGCCTCTTGAGTTCCGCCTAGATAGATTAAAAATTAGAAACGGAAATGTGAGAATGCCTTATTGGCTTCTGCCATGCGATGAACTTCATCTCGTTTTTTCATGGCACCGCCACGACCCTCAGAAGCTTCTAAAAGCTCATTGGCCAAACGCAAAGCCATCGATTTTTCGCCACGTTTGCGAGCCGCTTCTTTGAGCCAACGCATAGACAACGCTAATCTACGTACTGGTCTTACTTCTACTGGAACTTGGTAGTTTGCACCACCAACACGTCTTGATTTCACCTCAACCATTGGCTTGACGTTGTTGATTGCCACATTGAACAATTCAAGTGGATCTTTTCCAGATTTTTGTTCTATTTGTTCCAAAGCACCATAAATAATGCGCTCAGCAACAGCTTTTTTACCACCCTCCATGATCACATTCATAAACTTAGAGAGTTCTACATTGCCATATTTGGGATCAGGCAAAATTTCACGTTTGGGGACTTCACGACGACGTGGCATATCATTTCCTTTTATTGCTTCAGTTGGGTCTTTTAAGGACACCTTGGGAGATCAATCAGTAACTCCCACTTACTCGACTCTTCAATAATTTGAAAGAGTCACTACGTCTTCAATCTATCAGCCAGATAGAAAAAAGACACCATTTGTTTTACGCCTTCTTAGGACGCTTTGCACCATACTTAGATCTAGATTGCTTGCGGTCTTTAACACCTTGCAAATCTAATGATCCACGCACAATGTGGTATCTAACACCGGGTAAGTCTTTAACACGACCACCACGCACAAGAACCACAGAGTGTTCTTGTAAGTTATGTCCTTCGCCGCCAATGTATGAAATGACTTCAAACCCATTGGTTAAACGAACTTTAGCCACTTTTCTTAAAGCAGAGTTAGGCTTTTTTGGCGTTGTCGTATAGACACGCGTACAGACTCCTCTTCTTTGAGGAGAATTTTGCATCGCAGGGCTTTTAGACTTGGTCTTTTCGACCTCGCGCCCATGACGCACCAATTGGTTAATGGTTGGCATTTTAAACGTCCCAAACGTTAATTTCGTGAATAAAAAAGCTTTCCGGAAATTCTGGAAAGCCTTCTATTGTATCAGTTGACCGATTTATAAGCAAGTAGGCGTTTCTTCGCCTACTAAGGTTTGCGTTATTTAATCCACAGCCTAAGGGCATCCCAAGCGCGGCCAAAAACTGAGGCCTGCTCGATTTGCTGTAAAGCCTCCAGCTGTATAGTACTAAAGTTTTCGTTTCCAATTTTTAGTTTCATTTTAGCGACGATTTCCCCCCTCTGTACCGGAGCGACCAATGGATCGCGGTATTCAATTTGTGAGCTCACCATTGATGCTTGTCCTGCAGGTACAGCAATCACTATGGGCTCTGTTTTGCCGATTGACAACTCATTTTCTTTACCCTTCCAAACTTTTAACTTAAAAACAGCTTGGTTTGCATTGAATAAGTTCAAGCTTTCAAATGCAGTAAACCCCCAGTTCAACAACTTTTGTGACTCAACCGCTCTAGCATTCTCACTGCTTGCACCTAGAACAATCGATAAAAGGCGTCTCCCGTTGAGCCCAGGTACATCTCGCTTTGCCGTGGCAATCATGCAAAATCCAGCAGCTTCTGTATGGCCGGTTTTTAATCCATCAACGCTTGGATCCCTAAAGAGCAACAGATTTCTATTTGAGTCATTGGCGGTGGGAGTTCCGGGATACCGGTATTTTTTTATGGCGTAGTAGCTGACATACTCTGGAAAATCATGCATCAACCGTATGGCCAATATAGACAAGTCATTTGCCGTTGTGGTGTGACCTGGTGCAGTAAGGCCTTCTGGGTTTTTATATACCGTAGACAACATACCCAAGCGTTTTGCTTGCTCATTCATCATCTGAACAAAACGTTCGACACTCCCACCAACACCCTCTGCCAAAGCAACGGTTGCGTCATTACCTGACTGGACAATCATGCCTTTTATCAGGTCTTCAACTGGCACCGTCATCTTTGGATCGATAAACATTCGAGATCCGGGCATTTTCCAAGCCAGTGGAGACACGGACATTGTTTGTTTAAGATCAATTTTTTTAGCTTTCAATGCATCAAAAACCACATATGCAGTCATCAACTTGGTTAAAGATGCTGGCTCAACTGGCTCAGATGACAAGCGCTCTGCCAATACTTGATGAGCAGAAACATCAACTAATAAGTAAGATTTGGCGGCAATTTCTGGAGGACTGATTGTTTGCGCATCTGTTAGACCGTAAATAAAGCCCGTGAGAAAAAGTAACAATTTGATCGAGTTTATATTTATTTTTTTCATTTAGTTCGTTTATGGCTCAATGGAGTTGATATGCCTAAGTATCAGCCCTTTCAACAAGGGTAATTGTCCGTGAAAAAAGTGTCCTGTTTGTGGAATGACAGTAACCGGCATCGTTTGATTTTTAGCCCAAGCCATGACATGGTGAAGCTCTACAGTTTCATCGTCCTCACCGTGAATGACCAATGTATCAAGAAGGTATTTTGAATCAATCGCAGGCGCATTGAATCTAGATGACGCCAGACCAATCAAGACGACTTTTTTTAAGTCTCGCGTATTTTTTATCAACTCTACTGCTCGACACGTTACAGCCGCACCGAAGGAAAACCCCCCCAAACATATCTGTGCGTTAGGGGCCAGCTCTTGAATCACATTCAAGAGGTCCTCTGTCTCTCCATCGCCATTGTCAAATTGACCCTCACTTTGGCCAACTCCTCTAAAATTGAAACGAACCACGATCCATCCAGCAGCGGCAAAGGCTCTAGACATTGTCTGAACTACTTTGTTTTCCATTGTCCCACCATGCAATGGGTGTGGATGGCTCAAGATTGCAACGCCTTTAGGCTGAGTACCTATTTCTAACCTTGGGGGATCTGTGATGGTTTCCAACAGTCCATTCTGAGTTTGTATGAGTTTTATTTGTGAGCGGGAATTCAAACGTTCAACGTCCTATATCTTGTGGCAATAACAATCTTTGTACCTTCTGATTTGAAACTAAGTGACTTTCAACAATTTCATCAATGTCACTTTCGTCCAAATAGGTGTACCAGGTTTCTTCAGGATAAATAACCAAGACAGGTCCGCCTGCACATCGATCTAGACACCCCGCCTTGTTTATCCTCACACCACCTGGACCTGACAACCCGAGTTCTTTGACTTTATTTTTACAATGGTCAAAGCCTTCTCGCGCTTTATAAAGCGAACAAGATTGCTCACTTTCTTTTCTTTCGTTTAAACAAAAAAAGACATGGTGTTTGTAGTAGGCTGGATTGGACATGCTAACTCTTTAGTGTTGAAAATTTACCTTTGATGTGTATACATTCTATTAATTCTTTGATCTGAAAGTCTAAACAAGATAAGTATAAAAACAACATAAGGCCAAAACCAACAAACCCATTGAGTTAAACCAATATATCTTGCATTTTTACCCTGCTCCCAGATATGTATGCTTTGAGCTAAATATACATCGCTATTGATTCCATTGGTTAACAGCAAATGAATGCCAAGAACACCAAGTAATATGATTTGAGTTAAAGTGGTCCTTGCCTTTAATAAAAGCAAGGACATGCAGACACCCAAAACAACTCCAATCAAAACCACTATCGAAAACCAAGAAAAAACATGCACAAGCCCAAAAGTCAAAGTTGAAGATACCATCAAGACCGCTAAACCCATGGTCGTTAATCCAAGGATCAACCAAAGGCGATGTACAAAAACTGGAACAATGCTGTAACTCAATAAAATAGGTACCATCAATCCAGTCATGACACAAACAACTGACTCCATAAAGCCAAACTGGGTCTTCGTTGAATAATCAACGCTTAATAATTTCTCAAACGGTGTCCCTACCAATAATTCCGCTAAGCTAATTTTTAGCCTCCAAAAAATGTCTCCCATTAAAAAAGGGGTCGTTGGGGGATAAAAAATAGCCAAGGGCCAAACGCAAAGGCAAGCCAACGGTCCAACTGATTCCTTGATCAACCATCTAGATCTGATTTGATTCCACGTATCGATAAGGTGATGTTTTTCAAAAAAGCATGCAATAGCAAACCCAATCAATGTTCCTAAAGCGTTGAGAAATAGATCCACAGTCGAAGGAACTCTTGACGGGAGATACGTTTGTAATGACTCTAAGATTAATGATAAAAAAACACCAATTATCCAGTTGTAACTTAGCCGCTTCTTATTTTTTTTATTGACCCTTAAATCAGCTAAGGTGAGAACAAATCCAAAAGGCACATAACCCAATAAATTTATAAATACATCATTGGCCGTCCAATAAAGCGGTAAGGGAGCCCATAAAAACTCCCATGGACGAATGTCCTGATTTCTCCATCCAGAAAATGGATACAAGCTGGCATAAATAATAACCGCAGCATACATCCAAGAAATTGGAGTTGCAGAGGTTTTAATTTTTTTCATTCCTTAATCTTTGATTTATATTTTTTCACCAAACGGTTAATGAGCAAAAAGGCCACGACCACCAACAATAAAGTACCCAACAGATTTTGAATAAACTCATTTAAATCACTTGGCTTATGAACGACCAGTGCAACGATGAACACCATCAACACAACGGGTGCTTCATTGAACCATCTAAACCAAATGTGTGAATGCTGACTATTGTTGTTTTTTATATTTCCTAATATTTTGTAACAATAAAAATGATATGCAAGGACCAAAACTACCAACCCCAATTTCACATTCATCCAAGCTTGGCTAGTAGAGTAACCAATTCCATAATAAGCCCACAACATTATTCCTAGTAATACACTTGGCACCATCAAAATAGACATGAACCGTAAAAGTTTTTCAGCCATTAGGATTAGTCTTTCTTTGGTCCCTACCTCACTATCGCTCAACATTGCCAAGTTGACAAAGATTCTGGGTAAATAAAATAGTCCAGCAAACCAACTTGCAACAAAAATAATATGAAATGTTTTGATCCAAAGCAATCTGTTCTCCTTAAAAAAAGGTTGACTTTTATACTGTAAGTATTAAATTACCCTTTAAGGGATTTATCCATTAACCTCTAGTCTACTTTCTGTTACAAATCAATGCTCCTTTAATACATAATTTATTTTATGAATAATTTCAGCTCATTTCCTTCAACTCGCATGCGACGTCTTCGCCGCGATGACTTTACCCGGCGCTTGGTTCAGGAAAATTCTCTCACTCCAAATGACTTGATTTACCCGGTTTTTCTCCTTGATGGAGTAAATCATTCCCAAGCCATAAACTCCATGCCTGGCGTAGAAAGGCTTTCACTGGATCTTTTGTTTTACAAGGCTGAGGAGTGCGTCAACCTTGGAATTCCTGTCATGGCCTTGTTCCCTGTTATTGAGTCCTCTCTTAAAACTCCAGACGGTCTAGAAGCCTTGAATGAGAATGGACTTGTACCAAGGGCTGTTCGCGAACTTAAGCGTCGCTTCCCCGAGCTTGGCATTATGACGGATGTTGCTCTTGACCCTTATACAAGTCATGGCCAAGACGGCTTGTTAGATGAAACCGGCTATATCCTTAACGATAAAACAGTCACTATTCTTACTTCCCAAGCATTAATTCAAGCCAATGCTGGAGTTGATTTTGTTGCTCCAAGCGACATGATGGATGGAAGAATTGGGTCAATAAGAGCTACTTTAGAGAAAAGTGGAAACATTCATACCAAAATCATGGCTTACAGTGCAAAGTATGCAAGTGCTTTTTACGGCCCTTTTAGGGATGCTGTTGGTTCTTCTGCTAATCTTGGAAAAAGCAATAAAAAAGCTTATCAGATGGATCCAAGTAACTCCAATGAAGCAATTCGAGAGGTTGCTCTTGACTTACAAGAAGGTGCTGATTTGGTGATGGTCAAACCAGGAATGCCTTACCTCGATATTGTACAAAAAGTCAAAGAGGCATTTAAAGTACCAACTTTCGTGTACCAAGTTTCTGGTGAATATGCAATGCTAATGGCCGCAGCTCAAAACGGCTGGCTTGATAAGAATGCAGTAATTTTAGAAACTCTTTTGGCGTTTAAGCGCGCAGGTGCTGATGGAATATTGAGTTATTTTTCCATCGACGCGGCAAAGCTTCTTAAAAAAGAATAACTTCTTTAGATAAAGTTCAAATCAATCTTTTTTTAAGAGCTTATGCCTAAGCGCTTTAAAGATTTTTTTGGAAAAAATCCAGTGTTCTCTTCAGTGCCACCTGCGCTGACTCTTCGTGGAAGGCTGCGCGATGATCACAATTAAATCCGTGATCCGCTGCATATAAAAATACTTCAACATTTGGATGCTTGACTTTAAACGCATCTACAGTGTCCATCGTGATCCAGTGATCTTTTTCAGCAAAATGGGCCATGGTTGGGCATTTCGGTATTAAGGAAAGCGATGGTTCAATGGTCATTCCGCCGCCATAGTAAGGAACTGCTGCGTCTACCCCATTAATTTTTGCAGCTGCTCTCCAAGTTAATAACCCACCCCAACAATAGCCAACAACACCAACCTTAAGCCCGTTGGTTTGAGCAACCGCCCACTCAACACTTGCCTGAATATCTTTTAACACGCCTTCTTCTGGAAGCGCTTCTACAGCACTTTTGAGCTCAACGCCAGCTTTCATATCATCTGGTGTATATCCTAAATCAACATCCTTTTTGATTCTTGAAAAGGTCGCAGGAGCAATTGCTAAATATCCTTGTCCTGCATAAGCATCAACAACTGCTTTGATATGGGCATTTAGGCCAAATATTTCTTGTAAAACAACTATACAGCCCTTTGCATCAACGCTAGGGTAAGCTACGTAATTATCGTTTTTAAACTGGTCTTTGGCTTCTATCTGAATTATTTTTCCCATTTTTAATCCTTTAAAAATATTTTATAAATTGGTGACTTTAAATACAGCCTTACTGGCCATTAGATTTTTAAAGTATTTTATTTTATTTTCGTTTTGAAGTCCGAATGCTTCAATCACTTTAAGTTTCTTTTTTCTGGCTAGATTATAAAAATCATCAAATGTTGCAACCCTGATATTTGGTGTGTCATACCATTGAAAGGGTAAGTGTTTTGTCACTGGCATTCTGCCTTTTAAAACACTTAATCTATTTGGCCAATGTGCAAAATTAGGAAAAGTAACCAAGCCAACTTTTCCAACTCTTGTTGTTTCAGTTAACATGGTCTCCGCATTCTTTATGTTTTGCAGTGTGTCTATTTGAAGTACGACATCAAACGACTGATCTTCAAAAAGATTTAATCCTTCTTCCAGATTCAATTGTAAAACATTTACTCCTCTTTTGATACAAGCCAATACATTTGCATCATCAAGCTCTATTCCATAACCTGAGCAATTCCTCTCTTTAATTAAATACTCAAGAAATAATCCGTCTCCACATCCAAGATCCAAGATCCTTGATTTTTGAGGAACCATGTCTCCTATTATTTCTATGTATTTTTTCAAACTCAATTTGTTCTCACTATTTAATTTGCATGAAGTAGTTTCTAATTGCACTCATATATCTTTGGTCGTCCAATAAAAAAGCATCGTGTCCGTTTGGTGCGCTGATGTTTAAATATGTAACTTGTCTTTCGTTATCTAATAAAGCTTTTACCAGTTCTTGACTTCTATCTGACGAAAATCTCCAATCGGTGGTAAAACTTATGATGAGAAATTTAGCTTTTGTTTCTTTAAAAGCTTCGCTTAAGTTTCCATTGTAGTTTTTAGCTGGATCAAAATAATCTAAAGCTCTTGTAATTAAAAGATACGTATTGGCATCAAAGTATTCAGAGAACTTATCTCCTTGATACCGAAGATAGCTTTCAATTTCGAACTCTATATTTTGTGTTGTATACAAATATTTTTGATCTTTGATTTCATGCTTGTTTTGAACATCCCTTTTCAGAGTTCTTCCAAACTTTGTGTTCATCACATCATCACTCAAGTAGGTAATATGCCCAATCATTCTGGCAATTTTTAAACCTCTCTTTGGCACCACGCCATGTTTATAATAATTTCCGTCATGAAAATCAGGATCTGTAACAATTGCTCGCCTAGCTACTTCATTAAATGCGATATTTTCTGCATTTAAATTTGGCGCACTAGCAATAACAATTGCATTTTTGACTTTTTCCGGATATTGCAATGTCCAAGACAAAACCTGCATACCACCTAAACTTCCACCCATAACAGCTAGCAAACTGTTAATGCCTAAACGACTAATCAATCTTTCTTGAGATTGGACCCAGTCTTCGACAGTAACAACTGGAAAATCAGAACCATATTTTTCATGGGTTTGAGGATTGATGTGCATGGGTCCCGTTGACCCAAAACAAGAACCCAGATTGTTGATACAAATTACAAAAAAATGATTTGTGTCAACAGGTTTATCTGGCCCAATCATATTTGACCACCAACCCTCACTGCCCTCTTGCCCTTCATAAACTCCCGAAACATGATGCGAAGCATTTAATGCATGGCATATCAAAACTGCGTTTGACTTTTGTTCGTTCAATTCACCATAAGTTTCGTAAGCCAACTCATAATTCGCCAACATGGCGCCACTTTGCATACCCAGCGGCGTGTCAAAGAACATTTTTTCAGTTTGAGCTATTAAAATCATTTCAAATAATTGATTCGTGCATTCATTTGGCGGTTTTTAAACCGATCAAGAGCATTTCGCCCTCTTGAATATTACTTAAGTACTATATATTTCCGCTCTTTTATTCTAATTTTATACTTGAGCTAGCTACACGATTCTTTATAACTGCCCTTAGCGTGTGGTATTTACACACACTTTAACAAATAATCAAGTCTTATTTGCATCATTCTGACATATTGATACATAATGATTAAGCAATTTTGTCAGCTACTTTGTTGACTTTTTTGCATGTTTGGTGATCGGATAGTTTCGTGCCCCCGTTTTTTTGTGACGACGTGCCCTGGGACCCAATCGCTTTGTTTTTGTGTTTATAGGAGTCCCTTTCATGGGCAACAAGCTTTACGTGGGTAACCTGCCGTACTCGGTGCGAGACAGTGATTTGGAACAGTCTTTTGGTCAATTTGGTGCAGTAACAAGTGCTAAAGTTATGATGGAGCGCGATACTGGACGCTCAAAAGGATTTGGATTTGTAGAAATGGCCAGTGATGCTGAAGCCTTAGCGGCTATTGAAGGCATGAACGGTCAACCTCTTGGCGGACGCAGCTTAGTCGTTAACGAAGCACGTCCAATGGAGGCACGTCGCCCACCAAGATCTGGTGGCGGTGGATTTGGTGGAGGCGGCGGTGGTGGCTACGGCGGTGGCGGCGGTGGTGGCTACGGCGGTGGCGGTGGCGGTCGTCGCGAAGGTGGCGGCGGATATGGTGGTGGTCGTCGTGAAGGCGGTGGTAATGACGGTAATTTCCGTAGCCCTTACGGATCATAATCTCCCTAAAGATTCATCTTAGTAAAAAAGCTCCCTGTTGTTTTATCAGGGAGCTTTTTTTATGGCTGTCGAGAGATGATGCTACCCTTTACGCGACCTTTTAAGATCAAAGATTGCTCTAAATTATCGTAATTCATGGACAACCCTTCGAAATAACTTTCTCCCCTCTTAATTTGAACAGGCAGATGTGTTTTGATTATTTCATCATCCATCATAAAGTCTAAATATTCACTTCTTAGCTCAAAAAGTTTCTTTTTTTTATTGTCTAGTTCTACAAGTTTATCTTTGGTCAATATCACATTTCCAATCATCTGAAGTTCAGAGCCATCTGCATTTGAGATTGCTCGACTTGACGTTGCCGTCGTTTGATGTTGATTCAATGCCAAGACTTGCACCTGCGGTACTTCAATCTCTAGGGTTTCATTATCTGCAAAATGCCGGGCTCTCTGCCCTAAAATCAAAGACTGCAACTGACCATTTTTTCTGTATGTTCTTACAGAAAAATTGTTCAATTCGTAATCAATTTCATGTTTTTGTACAAGCCTTGTTTTATTCACCTCTATTTCTGGCGTATTCTTAATTAACCAATAAGACAACATGGCCAAAACACCCATCAAAATCACAGGTATATATGCTAGTCCTTTATCAACTATTCGCCTGGTTGTCTTCAATCGACTCAGTTGATTTGTTTGCAAACTCTCCAATTTACTCAAGTTCATTTACATACTTTTTTAAATAAACTTCATAAAACCCATTGGCTTTTAAAATAATATCGCACACCTCTCGAACTGCACCTTGTCCTGATAAGCACTGGGTCACAACATCCACATTTTTTCTCACCTCTTGATGCGCATTTGCAGGAGCAAAAGAAATTCGTGCTTTTAATAACATAGGCAAATCAGGCCAGTCATCTCCCATCGATGCCACCACGCTCCAATCATGACCTAAACGCTCCATTAACTGCTCAGCCACCTCCACTTTATTGTGAACCCCAAGAAATACTTCAGTAAAGCCCAGGTCCGACAGTCTAGTTTTTAGTGCTTCACTGCTTCTTCCCGATATGACAACTGGCTTGACACCACTTTCCATCAAAAACTTTAGCCCTTGTCCGTCTAAAGTATTGAATCTTTTTAAGTTTTCACCATGTTCGGAATAATAAATACCACCATCGGTTAAAACGCCGTCGACATCTAAAAGCAACAACTTTATTGATTCCGCTTTTTTGTTAAAACTCAACATATTTTCACTTTAAATAACTTTATTCTTCATCAAGTCATTGCTATTGACAGCGCCAACTAACTTACCCAGAGAATTAACTACAAATACACTTGTTATTTTGTTAACTTCCATTAACTCAGCGGCCTCTACTGCCAAGGCATTTTCTTCTATAACTTTAGGGTTTCTTACCATGACATCCTTTGCTTTTAATTGTCTTAAATCGCTTCCCTTCTCCACCAGTCTACGTAAGTCGCCGTCTGTAAAAACACCTAAAATTTTCATTTCCGAATCAACTATCGATGTTGCACCTAAACCCTTCAAACTCATCTCTTTCATCATTTGAGTAAATTGTGTGCTCTCTTCTACATACGGAAGTTGATCGCTTTTTCGCATGATATCTGAGACCAAAGTGAGAAGCTTTCTACCCAGAGAACCCCCTGGATGGGATCTTGCAAAATCAGTCTCCTTAAAACCTCTTGCGTCTAGTAATGAAACGGCTAAAGCGTCTCCTATCGCTAATTGAACAGTTGTTGATGCAGTAGGGGCAAGGTTCAAAGGACAAGCTTCTCTGTCGACACTACTTTGTAAAAACCAATCTGCATGCTTAAATAGTGTAGATTCCACGTTGCCTGATATTGCAATTATTTTTACACCTATTCTTTTCAAAACTGGCAAAATCGATGTTAACTCTTCACTTTCTCCGCTATTGGAAATAGCTAAAACAATATCTTCTTTCAAGATCATGCCTAGATCGCCATGGCTTGCCTCTCCGGGGTGAACAAACATAGCCGGTGTTCCAGTCGACGCTAAAGTGGCAGCAATTTTTTTTCCTATGTGGCCACTTTTACCCATACCCATCACAACTACCCGGCCTCTTATCGCCAAAATAGCTAAAACAGCTTCAATCCAAACTTTATTTATTTTCGATACTGCATTGGATAATTCTTGAGACTCAATGATCAAAGTGTTTTTTAACATTTTCTCAATTTGAGAGTAGGAGGGGTTATTTATCATTTCCATGCTTATTTTCCTATACAAAATTTAGAAAATATTTCACCTAATAAATCCTCTGCTGTAAATTCTCCTGTGATCTCTGATAATGCGTTTTGTGTCAATCTCAGTTCTTCTGCTATCAACTCTAAGTTTAAAATTTGATGATCAAGTATATCAATTGCAGCCATTAAATGATGTTTTACCTTGCTGATGGAGTCTAAGTGTCTTGTCCTTGCGATATGAACATTCTCACCACTGTCTTTTGACCAGCCTATTACTTCTAATATTTTCTCCCTTAGTTGCTCTACGCTTTCTTTATTCTTTGTACTGATGACCAAAGAATCAACTTTGTAATGCTTTTCTATTTCAGCTTTATATTCATCTATTTGCCCTTGGGTTCCCATCAAGTCTGATTTGTTCAACACATGGAGAACCACTGAATTTCTATTGCGATGATCGTTTATTTTTTTTAGTATTTCTATATTGTTATTTTTATATTTTTCTATTTTGCTTTTGGTGAGGTCGTGTACAAAAATAATTAGTTCAGCAACAATAATTTCTTTCCATGCTTTTTCTATGCCTATTTTTTCCACTAAATCTATGTCAACACTTTGATTTAAATTGATACCAGCTGTATCAATCAGATTTAATGGGATACCGCGCATTTGTAGGCTTTGTTTAACAATGTCCCTGGTCGTGCCTTCAATGCTTGTAACAATTGAAACTTCTTCATTGCATAGCTCATTCATGATCGAACTTTTACCGGCATTTGGCTGTCCTGAAATTACCGTATTCACACCATCTCTTAGTAAAAGACCATTTCTTGTTTTACTCAGTAGTTTATTTGTAGTTTCTATTTGAATGTTTATATTTTGTTTTATTTTTAGGATTTCTATTTCGCCGATTTCCTCCTCCGGGAAATCAATATGTGCCTCTAAAAATACTCTTGTACGTGTTATCTCATCGAGAAGTTTTTTAATTTCTTTAGAAAACTCTCCAGACAATGACCTTGATGCACCTAAAGAAGCTTGCTCTGTGCTCGCGTCTATCAAATCACTGATCGCCTCTGCTTGTAACAAATCAATTTTGTTATTGTAAAAAGCCCTCTCACTGAATTCGCCAGGTCTTGCCAATCTTAAGTAAGGCAGTACTTCTAACTCTTTATCGCAGCTTTTATATAGCGTTTTACCTATTTTTAAACAATAATTAATTATTCTTTGTAGAACAATTGGCCCGCCATGGCCTTGAATTTCTAAAATGTCTTCCCCTGTATAACTATGAGGGCGACAAAAATATAACAAAATCACTTCATCTATCAGTTGACCGTCTGTGTCTTTTAATTTTACGAACTTGACTTTTCTATTTTCTAATAAGGTTGGAGAAATATAACTGATAAAATTTTTTAATGAGCCGCCGCTTATCCTTACTATTCCTACTGCTCCCTTACCCGGGGCAGAAGAAATAGCAATTATAGGATCTGTACGATTGTGCATTCGTCATTCTTTAATTGTTCACACCTAACTTTTTATTGATTAGCCATTGCTGTGAAATCGATAAGATATTGTTCGTTAACCAATAAAGGACCAAACCGGACGGAAAGAAAAAGAACATTACGCTGAATGCAAGCGGCATTATCCACATCATTTTTGCTTGAATCGGATCTGGTGGCGTCGGATTAAGCCAAGTTTGAAGCAATGAGGTCAATGTCATTAAAAGTGGCAAAATGAAATATGGGTCTGGAGTTGACAAGTCTTTAATCCAACCAATCCAGGGAGTATTGCGCATTTCGACTGTTGACAATAGTACCCAATAAAGTGCAATAAAGACCGGTATTTGAACCATGATTGGCAAACATCCACCCATAGGATTTACTTTTTCTTCCTTGTAAATCTTCATCATCTCCATTTGTATTTGCTGTGGCTTGTCCTTCAGTCTTTCACGCATTTCCATGATTTTCGGATTGATGGCTTTCATTTTTGCCATACTTTTATAAGCTTGAGCATTTAACCAAAAAAATGCTATTTTTAGTAAGACAACCAATGCAACAATAGACCAACCCCAGTTATCTAAGTTGGCATTTATTTTGTACAAAAGCCAATACAAGGGCTTGGCTAGGATCGTAAGCCAACCATAATCTTTGACCAACTCTAATCCTGGGTATAGATTTTCTAAATTCTTTTCTTCTTGTGGGCCTGTATAAAATCTTGTTTCAGATTCGATTTTTTCACCAGGTTGCAAGTTTTTGATATCACTTATCATCCCAACTGAATATAGGTTTGTATCAATCTTTTTTGTATAAATTTCTCTTTGTCTCTCGTCATTGAAAATCCAAGCACTAGCATAATAATGCTGGACCATCGCTACATAGCCATAATTTGATTTGTTTTGAATACTTACTTTGTTATTTTCAATTTCACTAAATTCTATTTTTTCGTATTTCTTTTCTTGCGTATAAATCGCTGGTCCTGTAAATGTTGAATAAAAAGATGACTCTCCTTCAGGTTTGTTTCCATCTCTTATGATTTGTACGTACAATTTTGGAGAAACTGTTTCTTTCGTTTGATTTATAACTGTATGTTTTATATCAACGTAATATTGATCTGCCGCTAGTGTGAACGTCTTGATGAGTTTTACACCATTCTCCAGATCTGTTGAAAATTCAATAACTTGTTCTTCATTTGTATTTTCAGACGATTTATTTTTCGTCAGGATCATTGCGGTTTTATGGTTAGGGAACGATACATTACCTTCTGCACCAATCAATCCACTCTGAGCCAAGTATGTTCTTTGCTTTGAATGATCCAACAGTGAAATTGGTTCATTGTTGTTTTTAACGTCTGTTTGACTCAAAAACCTACTTTTAGTTATTGTGCCCCCGTCTGAACTTATGGTTATTTCTAGATTCTTATTTTTTAATATATAAGTATCTTTCTTCTGACTAGCGGAGTTATCAACTTTGTTGACCAAGTCAATTTTGTTGGTTCCAGCATCGGGTTTGCTGATGGGTATTTCTGCCTCTGTATTTGAGTTATTTTTAATAATTGCGGCGTTTGGAGAAGCTAGGTTTTCTTTTTGTGGGAAAAACATTGGTTTTTTCCCGTTAAAAACTTGCCACTGATCCCACAATAAAACCATCGAGAAGCCGAATATCACCCAAAGAATTGTTCTTTTAATATCGTTCATTTTTTACTTTATGTTTTTTTTGGTACAAAATCTATCCCACCCTTATTGAAAGGATGACAGCGACATAGGCGTTTTATTGTTAAATAGGTCCCTTTGGTCGCGCCATGTTCTTCGATCGCCTCGATGGAATAAGCCGAGCAAGAAGGATAAAAGCGACAAGAAGCGGTTAAGAATGGCCTGATTAGCCACCTGTAAAAATAAACAATTGCTAAAGGTATGTATTTGATCATTTGCTTATCATTTTTTCAAACAATACAATTAAATCATTTCTAATTATTTCTTTGATGACATCTGAGTCTGCGCTTTTAGTAAGAGTACTTTTTATTTCCTTATGTAGTCTTATTACATAAGCTTTATCGCTGGACAGCGTCGTTTGCTGTGAAACGATCGACCTAATTTGTCTTTTGATTGAATTTCTCGTTACTGCTCTTTTGGCACACCTCTTGGGTACTAGAGCACCAAATAAGATGTTTTTCAACGGATCTTGAATGCCCTTTATATGGCCGACAAGATACCTCTCGCAAGAATGTAGAGAAAAATAAGCTGTGCGAGAACTTTTTTCACCAGACAAAACAATCTGAAAATCTCTCCATGTTTTCAGACTGTTCATTTACAAATGCAGGCAGCCTGTTATTAGACGGCCAAGCGCTTGCGTCCCTTTGCGCGACGAGCATTGATCACCGCTCTACCACCACGGGTTTTCATTCTTACCAAAAAACCATGGGTTCTTGCACGTTTTGTTTTTGATGGTTGATACGTTCTTTTCATTTTTTAAGCCCAGTATTGATGACTTCCCGATTAGGGAAACCTTGTATTATCGCAAAATTTTCTACTTTTGTAACTCTTTTTTTTTGCCTTCATAAACTCTTTGCACAATAAAACTTTAGTATTGCTTCGCTATCCCTTTTTACGACCCCATTTTTCTGTGGATAATTTATTAATAAACCCTTAAAAAAACACGGTAAACTACAGTCTATCCACAGATATTAAAACAATGACATTGGGCGCATCTTCATCTTCCGACTCAAAAGACTTTGAATTTGATTCAAACTCAACCTTATGGCAATTATGTCTAGAACATCTCGCTAACGAGTTACCTGAGCAGCAATTCAATACTTGGATCAAGCCACTTAAAGCTGACGTAGCTCTTGATGGAACCAAAATAGTTGTTTGGGTTGCTAATCGATTTAAGCTCGATTGGATTCGCGCTCAATATTATCAAAAACTCAGCTCTCTTTTAGAGCAACTCAATGGGCAACCGATCAAATTGGAGTTATCTCTTTCTGCAAAAGACATTCCTCAAAACCACTTTATACCAGTTACAAAGCCAGAGTTTGATCTTCCTGTTGAAAGCCGAGGAGTTCAAGAAGACTTCCAAGTCAATGGGCATAAATCCAGGCTAAATACAGCTCTTACTTTTGAAAACCTTGTTGAAGGTACGGCCAATAGGATGGCTAGAGCGGCTGCAATGCATGTAGCGACCATCCCTGGTCAACTTTACAACCCACTTTTTATATATGGGGGGGTTGGTCTAGGTAAAACCCACTTGATCCACGCTGTTGGCAATAAGCTTCTTGCAGACCAACCCGATGCAAAAGTTTTGTACATCCATGCAGAACAATTTGTATCAGATGTTGTCAAAGCCTATCAAAGAAAAACCTTTGATGAATTTAAACACCACTACCACTCTTTGGATCTTCTGCTGATCGATGATGTCCAGTTTTTCGCAAACAAGGACCGCACACAAGAAGAGTTTTTCAATGCCTTTGAGGCCCTACTTGCCAAAAAATCGCACATTGTGATGACCAGTGATACGTATCCTAAAGGTCTCAATGACATACATGAAAGACTGGTCTCACGATTTGATTCAGGTCTAACTGTCGCAATTGAACCCCCTGAATTAGAGATGCGTGTAGCAATCCTGATGAGCAAAGCTAGAAACGAGGGTACAGAAATGCCCGAGGAAGTTGCTTTTTTTGTGGCAAAGAATGTTCGCTCTAATGTACGTGAACTTGAAGGTGCTTTAAGGAAAATTTTGGCCTATTCAAGGTTCAATCAAAAAGAAATTAATATTCAACTTGCTCGAGATGCTTTAAGAGACTTGTTGTCTATTCAAAACAGACAAATTTCTGTTGAAAACATACAAAAAACTGTTGCAGACTATTACAAAATTAAAGTTGCTGATATGTATTCTAAAAAGCGGCCGGCTTCAATTGCAAAACCCCGCCAAATTGCTATGTATCTCGCAAAAGAACTCACCCAAAAAAGCTTGCCTGAAATAGGTGAACTCTTTGGCGGACGTGATCACACAACGGTACTGCATGCAGTTAGAAAAATTGGTTCTGAACGGCAACAGCTCAATGATCTGAACCAACAGCTCCATGTTTTAGAACAAACCTTAAAAGGATAAGGCTGTGAATATAAAAAGAACAACTGCCTACTTATCAACAGCTATTACTAAAATTCAAAAGTTATTCAACTAAACCCGTCTTATTAAATGCTTCAATTTTCTATGTTAAACATTCGCCAAGCTCTTGATTCTTCTAAAAATTTTGGGTTTATCCACAGAAAAGTCGTTTGCTTATCTACTACTACTATTTATTATTAATACATTAAGAGGTTAATGTGATCATATTAAAAACAACTCAAGAAAAAATTCTTTCGATACTTCAATCGGTCAGTGGGATCGTTGAACGTAGACACACCATGCCCATCTTGGCAAACATTCTTATTCAAAAAATTGGAAAGAATGTTCACTTTATGACAAGTGATCTTGAAATACAAATAAAAACTTCAAGTGATTTCAACGGCGTTGATGGCGATTTTTCAACAACCATTGGCGCTCGAAAAGTTATTGATATTTTGCGGTCTATAGATTCTGATCAAAATGTTTCTTTCGAATCCAATAAAGACAAAGTTGTTTTAAAAGGTGGTAAAAGTCGTTTTACCTTGCAAACAATGCCTGCTGAGGACTTTCCAAGCTTGAAAGAAACATCTCCTTTTGGAGCTAGTTTTACACTGTCGCAAAAAACACTTAAACAATTAATGAACCAAGTTTCATTTTCGATGGCTGTTCATGACATTCGATATTACTTAAATGGTATTTTATTTGTTGTTGAGAACAACGAACTTCGTTTAGTCGCAACTGATGGACACCGCTTAGCTTATTCAAGTTCAAAATTAGAAAGTGAAATTCCTAAACAAGAAGTGATTCTTCCGAGAAAAACTGTTCTTGAACTGTCAAGGCTACTTCTCGACAACGATGAGACTATTTCCATTAGCTTTGCCACAAATCAAGCGAAGTTTGTTTTCAACGAAATAGAGTTTGTGACTAAGCTTGTTGAAGGAAAGTTTCCAGATTACAACCGTGTCATACCTAAAAAACAAAACAATACCGTTTTAATCGATAGGGTTAGCCTACTTTCTTGTCTGCAGCGTACAGCGATTTTGACCAGCGATAAGTTCAAAGGTGTTCGAATCAATATTGAACCCAATGTTTTAAAAGTCACTTCCACCAATGCTGAACAAGAAGAAGCATCTGATGAAATTGAAATAGATTACAGTGGCGAAAAAATAGAGATCGGATTTAATGTTACTTATCTAATTGATGTTTTACTTAACATGCAGCAAAAATCTATTTGTTTTGATTTACCTGATTCAAGTAGCTCTGCTTTGATTACTATTCCTGAAGATACTTCTTTCAAGTATGTTGTGATGCCAATGCGAATTTAATTTAATTATTTTTTGCATCACTTGAGAAAAATTTATGACTGAAAACAACGATAACTTAAATTCAACCGGACATCCAGATTTATATGGCGAAGGATCCATTCAGATTTTAGAGGGTTTAGAAGCTGTTAGAAAACGGCCTGGTATGTACATTGGTGATACATCAGATGGAACAGGATTGCATCACTTGGTCTTTGAAGTTGTTGATAACTCAATCGATGAGGCTCTTGCTGGGCATTGTGACGATATTGTTGTCACTATTCATAGTGACAACTCTATCAGCGTAACTGATAACGGTCGAGGTATTCCAACAGGCGTTAAATTGGACGATAAGCATGAGCCCAAAAGAAGTGCTGCAGAAATCGCATTGACCGAGTTGCATGCTGGCGGTAAATTTAATCAAAATAGCTATAAAGTTTCTGGCGGTTTACATGGAGTTGGCGTTTCTTGCGTAAATGCTTTGTCCAAATGGCTTCGTTTAATTGTTAGGCGCGATGGCAGTGTCTTTAATTTAGAGTTTGCAAAAGGTGTTGTCCAAAATAGGATTGTTCAAGTTCAAGATGGAGTTGAAGTTTCACCTATGAAAGTCATGGGTTTAACAGAAAAAAGAGGGACAGAAGTTCACTTTTTACCTGATACTGAAATTTTTACTCAAAACACTGACTTTCATTATGAAATTTTAAGTAAGCGCTTAAGAGAATTAAGTTTCCTTAACAACGGAGTGAGAATTCGTTTGATCGATGAGCGTTTTGGAAAAGAGGATGATTTTTCTGGTGCCGGTGGCGTACAAGGTTTTGTTGAATTCATCAACTCTGGAAAAAAAGTTCTTCATCCAACAGTTTTTTACGCAACGGGTGACCGGCCTGCTGAGTCTTATGGTGGTATTCCTGGTACCCATATTGGTGTCGAAGTTTCAATGCAGTGGAACGATGGTTATAGTGAGAATGTTTTATGTTTTACCAACAACATTCCACAAAGAGATGGTGGGACTCATTTGACGGGTCTACGCGCAGCAATGACTCGCGTCATCAATAAGTACATTGATGAGCATGAATTTGCAAAGAAAGCTAAGGTTGAAGTCACTGGTGACGACATGCGCGAAGGTTTGTGCTGCATCTTGTCAGTGAAAGTACCCGAGCCAAAATTCAGTAGTCAAACAAAAGACAAGTTGGTTTCAAGTGAGGTCCGTGCCCCTGTTGAAGATATTGTTGCAAAGGCTTTAGGCGACTATTTGCAAGAGCGACCCAATGACGCAAAAATTATTTGCGGAAAAATTGTGGATGCTGCCCGTGCCAGAGAAGCAGCACGTAAAGCGCGAGAAATGACCAGACGAAAAGGTGTTCTTGATGGAATGGGCTTGCCGGGTAAGCTTGCCGATTGCCAAGAAAAAGATCCTGCACTTTGTGAAATCTACATCGTTGAGGGAGACTCTGCTGGAGGCTCTGCCAAGCAAGGTCGGGACCGTAAGTTTCAAGCCATCTTGCCCCTGCGTGGAAAAATTCTCAATGTTGAAAAAGCAAGGTACGAAAAACTTTTAACGAGCAATGAAATTCTTACCTTGATAACTGCATTGGGAACAGGTATTGGAAAAGCCTCTTCTGAATCCGGGAAGTCTGCAACTGATGATTTTAACGTTGATAAGCTTCGATACCATCGTATCATTATCATGACCGATGCTGACGTTGACGGAGCGCACATTCGTACCCTCTTGTTAACGTTCTTTTACAGGCAAATGCCCGAGCTCGTCGAGAGGGGGCATATTTATATTGCTCAACCACCCTTGTACAAAGTTAAGGTTGGAAAAGAGGAGCAATATTTAAAAGATGCTCCCGCATTGGATGTATTTTTGTTAAAGGTTGCTCTAAAGGATGCGGCTCTTTTAACCGGTGGTGATGATCCACAGATCATCAATGGCGAGACATTAGAGGCTTTGGCAAGCAAACACCAAATTGCGGAATCTGTGATTCATCGCTTGAGTGGTTTTATGGATGCTGAAGCTTTGCGAGCTATTGCTGATGGTGTCTCCATCCAGTTGGACTCTCTTGAACAAGCTCAATCCTCAGCTGCACTCTTACAAGTCAAGTTGCGAGAACTTGGGAGTGGCGCTGAGGTGACTGGTGAGTTTGATATCAGAAGCGACAAGCCAATTCTAAGAATCAGTCGTCGTCATCATGGGAATGTTAAAAGTAGCATCATCACGCAAGATTTTGTTCACGGTGCTGATTACGCTGCCTTGAATGAAGCAGCTCAAACCTTTAAATCCTTGCTCCAATCTGGTGCGAAGATCACACGTGGTGAGGGCGATAAGCAGAAAGAAGAGAAAGTTTCTGATTTCCGTCAAGCCATGCGATGGTTAATTCTTCAAGCTGAGCATGTGACTTCAAGGCAGCGCTACAAAGGTTTGGGAGAAATGAACCCATCACAATTGTGGGAAACAACCATGGACCCTACGGTACGGCGATTGCTCAGGGTTCAAATCGATGATGCAATTGAAGCTGACCGAGTTTTTACCATGCTGATGGGAGATGAGGTTGAGCCTAGGCGTATTTTTATCGAGTCCAATGCTTTAAGAGCGGCCAATATTGACATCTGATTTTTTCTTGTCTTACATCAGCTGCGAAGTCTCTTTCGTCTTTAGCTGAAACTCACCGCTTTGGTATTCTTTGATCGTTGCGATAATTTCCTCTCTTGTATTCATGACAAAAGGGCCGTACTGTTCTATGGGCTCATTCAAGGGTTCACCAGCGATTAAAATCGCCTTCGCCTTGAGTTTGCTAAAGGCTTTTATGAAGTCACCCTTGTTGTCCAAGATGGCCATATGGCCTTCAGTGACCGTCATGCTGTGACGCTCATCGCCAATCTCGATCGACCCCTCATACACATATAAGAACGCATTTTTAGACCGATGTATCGAATAGACGAATTCAGTCTTATGCTCTTGAGTGTTTTGAAAGTGTAGATCTAAAAACTGCGGCAAGGTATAAGGTTTTTGTACTGCACCTTTGATGTTGTCGTATTCGCCAGCGATGATTTTGATCAAGAGACCTGTCTTTTCTATGTAGGGTATGTCTTGACCTTTAAAGTCTTTATAGCTTGGTGGACTCATTTTGAGGTGAGAGGGTAAATTCAGCCAAAGTTGAAACCCTTTCATTGAGCCGTTCTCTTGTTCTGGCATTTCACTGTGTATCACACCTCGAGCGGCGGTCATCCATTGAACGCCACCATTTTCCAACAAGCCCTCATTGCCGGCACTGTCTTTGTGACGTAACTTGCCCTCAAGCATGTACGTGACCGTTTCAAACCCACGATGTGGATGGCTCGGAAATCCTCCGACGTAGTCCTCCGCGTCATCACTACCAAAGGCGTCAAGCATCAAAAAGGGATCGAGTCTTTTTTGCAAGTCTTGTGTTAACAAGCGTGTCAGCTTCACGCCATCACCATCTGAAGTTTTTTGCCCCTTGATCAGTCGTTCTACTTGGCGTGTTTCCATATTATTTTGATACGATCAAGCAAGCATTTGTTCCACCGAATGCAAATGAATTGCTCATTACGTGGTCGAGTTGAGAGATCTTTTTATTTTCAGCGGTCACCAAATTGAGGTGAATGTCTTGGTCTATTTCCTGTTCAATCGAGTTGATCGGTAACATTTTGTTTTCCAGTGCACTTATACATGCGAGGAGTTCGATCGCACCGCTAGCGCCTAACAAATGGCCATGAAGTGATTTCGTTGAGCTCACAAGAATGTTTGCACGACCAAAAACACTTTCTATCGACGTAGCCTCTGTCATGTCGCCAATTTGTGTACCTGTTGCATGTGCATTGATGTATCCCAGATCGTTGGCCATCAACTGAGCGTCATTCAGGCATGCGATCATGACTTTGCGTTGTGTAGACGTTTGAGGATGGGTCATATGATGCCCATCACAATTGGTTGAGTAACCGCTCAGAAAATACTTTTTACCTACTCGTTGGTTTTCTTTTTCAAGAACAAACACCGCCGCCCCCTCACCCATTGCAAAGCCACTTCTATTTTTTGAGAAAGGTACATGATTAGAGATCTGTCTATTCTTAACTGTAGCGAGCACTCGTAATCCATGCCACGCCATCAACATACCAGGCGTCAGCATGGATTCGCTTCCCCCAACAATGGCCACATCTAGCATTCCTGCGCGGACGGCTTTCATGCCTTCTCCGATAGCAATACTTGATGAAGCACAAGCGCAGGTATAGGTGATGCAATTGCCTTGAGCGCTTGTTTTGATTGCAATTTCAGAAGCCGGAGCATTTGGCATCCCAGTCACCACGCTGGTGGGTCTTATTCGAGCGTTCAAGCCGTAGATCAATTGACTTGTTTGATCAAAACTAGATGCACCCCCCATTCCTGAACCCCAAAATACACCGACGCGATCTTTTTCAATATCTCGTAAATCTATCCCGGCGTTGTTCAGGGCTTGATCTAGGCTCTTCAGAGCCATCGCCGTTGCCCGATCTGCTGGCAACTTTGAGGGTGTCAGGTAGTTTTTTTCATCAAACACACAAGGTGCTACCGGCACTTCAAATGCATGGTGACCAGGAACAATTACTTCTAATGGTTGTACTGCAGAGGTGTTCTTGTAGAGTGACTGTTCAAACTGTTCTAAGCTCTCGCCCATGGGCGTTACGAAGCCATAACCTGAGATTTGAACTCGTGTTTGACTCATTTCTATATCTTTGAAGTCGTTCTTATTTCGTCAATGATTGAGCAAACTTGTTCCAGTGTTATGTGGCCCTGTCTTGGATCAAGTCTTTCTTCGGGAATTCGAATGTTGAAGGCATCCTCTACAGCAAAAATAAACTCCATCAAAGTCAAAGAATCCAAACCCAACTCAGTCAAAGCTGTATCAGGTGTTACGGCGACATTGCCGTGGAATTTGTCGAGGAGTAAAGTATGTAGTGTTGTGTAGGTTTGTGAAGAAGACATGTGTCCTGGCTCTCTTGATGAGCTTATTGTAAATCTTTTTCTTTTTAACCTCTTCTCATCTAACGCTTTTAACAACAGCTAAGGGTTAGATGTTGATTCTCGTGCTTGCCTTATGGTGCTTGTTTTTATCTACACTGCTAAAATCAGTTTTATTTCTAAGACCCTTTATGTCGTTGGTTGAGCGATTTGACTCTTTCGCTTAGAACAAACTGTTTTTTAACTTGTCATGGACTATCCTAAATTTTTTGACGTTATCGTTGTTGGCGGAGGCCACGCCGGCACTGAGGCTGCCTTGGCCAGCGCTCGCATGGGTTGTCAAACCCTGTTGCTCACGCATAATATCGAGACACTGGGCCAGATGAGTTGCAATCCCTCGATTGGAGGAATTGGCAAAGGCCATTTGGTCAAAGAGGTTGATGCCATGGGTGGTGCCATGGCCTTGTCGACAGATTTAGCTGGCATACAGTTCAGAATCTTGAACAGCTCCAAGGGCCCCGCTGTTCGTGCAACACGAGCTCAAGCAGATCGGATTCTCTACAAAGCAGCGATACGCGGACTTCTAGAAAACCAAGAGAACCTGTATATTTTTCAGCAATCGGTCGATGATTTGATGGTGCAAGGCACGCGAGTTGTCGGTGCGGTGACACAATCAGGTATTCGTTTTACAGGTAAAACGGTGGTGTTGACCGCCGGTACATTCTTGAATGGAAAAATACATGTTGGCTTGAGCAATTACGCTGCCGGTCGAGCGGGAGATCCCCCGGCCCTTTCTTTGAGCGAGCGACTGAAAGAATTGAAGTTGCCACAAAAAAGGCTAAAAACAGGAACCCCGCCACGCATCGACGGTCGAACGATTGATTATGCTAAGTGCACCGAGCAAGCTGGCGATGGCATGCCTGGTGGCTTGCCCGGAAGCGTCCCAGTGTTCAGTTTCATGGGTCAAGGCATTGTTCATCCCCAACAAATTTCTTGTTGGGTGACGCACACCAATGAAAAAACCCATGACATCATCCGTTCTGGTTTTGATCGAAGTCCCATGTTCACTGGAATAATTGAAGGCGTCGGACCACGGTACTGTCCCAGTGTAGAAGACAAGATCAATCGTTTCGCTGACAAGACGAGCCACCAAATTTTCTTAGAGCCCGAAGGTCTCACGACGCATGAGGTGTATCCCAATGGCATCAGCACCAGCCTTCCGTTTGATATTCAATACGACCTTGTCAGATCCATGGTTGGTTTAGAGAATGCGCATATTTTAAGGCCAGGCTATGCCATTGAATACGACTACTTTGATCCCAGAGAACTTTTGACCAGCTTTGAGACGCGATCCATCGAGGGTTTGTTTTTTGCCGGTCAAATCAATGGAACAACAGGTTACGAGGAGGCTGCGGCTCAAGGTTTGTATGCGGGTATCAACGCAGCCTTGAAAGCAAAAGACCAAGCGCCGTGGACACCTAAGCGCGACGAGGCTTATTTGGGCGTCTTGATAGATGACTTGATCACCAAAGGCGTGACCGAGCCTTATAGAATGTTCACCTCTCGAGCCGAATACAGGCTTCAGTTAAGAGAAGACAACGCCGACGCTAGGTTGACCCAACAGGCCAGGGCCCTGGGCTTGGTGGATGATAAAAGATGGCAAGCTTTTGAGCTGAAGCAGGAGGCTGTTTCACGTGAAACACAAAGACTTCGATCACAATGGATCAACCCCAAGAACATTGAGCGACAAGCTTGCGAGCGTGTTTTGGGGCACATGATTGAGCGAGAGTACAATTTAGCTGACTTGCTACGTCGTCCTGGGGTGATGTATGCCGATGTGGTTTCGTTGGACGCGGATCGATTCACAAGTCAAGAGTTACTGGCTTTGCAAAGCCTAGACCGGCAGGCCGTCATTGAACAAATAGAAATCACCGCAAAATACGCCGGTTACATTGATCGGCAGCAAGAGGAGGTTCGCCGAGCAAGTCATTTTGAAACGCTTTTGTTGCCAACCGACCTAGATTACACATCGATCACGGCCTTGAGTATTGAGGTTCGTCAAAAACTGCAAACACAAAGACCTCAAACGCTGGGTCAGGCATCGAGGATTTCAGGCGTCACGCCCGCGGCAATCTCTCTTTTGTTGATTCATTTGAAGCGGCACAGGTACCGTGGCTTTGAAGACAGCAAAGCGTCAGAAGAGTTGACAAGCTCTGTGCTGTGACACTTTGTCGAACACCAAGCGAATGACTTTTCTCAACCAGTTGGGCGAAAATGGGGAGCGGCTTGCACGTGGTGCGATAGAGTTGGGTTTGAGCTTGAGCTTTTTGCAGTTAGAACAATTGGCCCAGTACGCTCTTCTTTTGCAAAAATGGTCGGCGGTCTATAACTTGACGGCCAACAAGGCCCTCACTCAAATCGTGAGCTTGCACTTGCTGGACTCTTTGGCTGTCGTCAAGCCATTGCTTCGAGAGTTGCCAGCAGTTCAAAGCATTTTGGATGTGGGTTCGGGCGCCGGTTTGCCAGGCGTTGTCTTGTCGATCACGATACCCGACGTGCAAGTCCATTGCATAGACGCCGTTGCCAAAAAAGCAGCCTTTATCAATCAAATTGCCATCAGCTTGGGACTCGTTAACCTGCATGCGCACCACAAAAGGGTCGAGTCATTGGATGGTCATTTCGATCTTATTACTTCAAGGGCCTTTGCCTCTTTGACGGATTTTGTGACCATGACGCAAAAGAATCTGCCTGAAGCGGGTCTCTGGCTGGCCATGAAAGGCAAGGAGAGCGGAACCATAGAATCACCTCTGCCAAGTGGCGTAGAGGTGTTTCACGTGGAACACTTGCAAGTGCCCGACTTAGATGCGGCGAGAAGCATCGTTTGGCTAAAAAAACAGCAGACCTAAAGCCTAGGTGTGGTTTGAGGGCGTGTTTCACGTGAAACACGTTTGCATAATCTTGGGCGTCTTGAGCGTAGCCATCAGAAATCTCTAAGGAATACAGTTAAACTCGTCGGCTTGGTCGAGGAAAGATAAAAGGGGTTGGGGTTACGTTCATGCCGGTAAAGGACTATGCTTCGTTTGTGATCACGGTGTGGCTGTTTTTGGCCTTGCCTGGTCCAGGCAATTTGGCTATTTTGGCGGCATATCGCTCAGGTGGCTTGAAGGCGGCCATGATCTCAACCCTGGGCATTGCCTTCGGAGATCAACTGCTCATTCTCATGGCGCTTGGTGGTTTGGCGGCCATTCTTGAAGAGGCGCCGTTGATTTTCAGATGGGTGGAGATGTCTGGTGCTGCATATTTGGTGTACCTGGGGTTGAGCTTGATGCGCCACAGCGAAGGGATACAAAAGGAAAGCGTCATGGCGCTGAAGGACAGCTTCACGCAGTCCTTGTGGATTACTTTGTTGAACCCCAAGGCGATTATTTTTTACATGGCGTTTTTCCCCTTGTTCATTGACAAGGGTCGGCAAATAGATGTGCAAACTTGGGCGATATTGGCGGGAACGATCGCTTTGTTGACCCTTTTATATGGTGTGTTTTTGCTATTGATCCTCAGAGTTGTGTCGCGCAGGTTTCAAGAAATGCGGTCATTTAAAAAATACATGTCCAACACCTTGGGCGTTTTGTTCATTGGTTTGGGCATCAAACTGGCTTTTTCATAACAAGAAAGAAACAAATGGCGCATATTTTTTGTGTTGCAAATCAAAAGGGTGGGGTTGGGAAGACCACAACAACGGTGAACTTGAGCGCAGGGTTGGCGGCCTTGTCTCAGCGTGTCTTGCTGGTGGATCTTGATCCCCAAGGCAATGCAACCATGGGTTCTGGCGTTGACAAGAGAGAGCTTGACTTGAGTGTTTATGAGGTGCTGATTGAAGGCGCAGATATCTCTAAGGCCAAAGTGATTAGCAATTGGGGAGATCACCCGAACCACCGGCAACACAAAACATATGACATTCTTGGCGCAAGCCGTGAGCTGGCTGGCGCTGAATTGGAGTTGGTCGGTATGGAGAACAGAGAAAAAAGATTGAAGCAAGCGCTAGAAAAAGTGGGCGAGGATTACGACTTTATTTTGATCGATTGCCCACCGTCCTTGTCCTTGTTGACCCTGAATGGCTTGTGTTCAGCCAACGGCGTTATCGTGCCCATGCAGTGTGAGTATTTTGCTCTAGAGGGGCTGACGGATTTGGTCAACACCATCAAGCAAGTTCATGCAAATTTGAACAGAGAATTGAAGATCATTGGACTTTTGCGAGTCATGTTTGACCCTCGAGTGAGTTTGCAAGTTCAAGTCAGTGATCAGTTGAAAGCCCATTTTGGTGACAAAGTGTTTGATGCAGTGATTCCCAGAAATGTACGCTTGGCGGAGGCCCCTAGTTTTGGGCTTCCTGGCGTGGTTTATGACCCAGGCGCAAAGGGTAGTCAAGCCTTTGTATCTTTTGCCAGTGAGATGGTCGAAAGAATTGCCAAAAACCTATAATTAGTTGTTTTGTATTAATTAAATAAGCAAAAAAACAGTTTCGAATGAAGAGTGGTGTGAACAAATGGAGAGCAAGTGAGCATGGCGACTAAAAAATCAAATCGTTTGGGCAGGGGTTTAGAGTCTTTGCTGGGTCCTAAGGCGCCAGATGGCAACCTAGTAGATGGGGCTGGCGCAGACGCGCCCAGTCAATTGAAGCTCACGCAAATGGTGCCCGGTATGTACCAACCTAGGACGCGCATGGACGAAGGCGCGCTTTATGAGTTGGCTGAAAGTATCAAAATGCAAGGGGTCATGCAACCCATTTTGGTACGGCCACTGAAAGAAGGTGAGCACGCGGGTAAGTTCGAGATCATTGCCGGCGAGAGGCGTTTTAGAGCTTCTAAAATTGCTGGCCTTGAGCAAGTCCCCGTGCTGGTGAGAGATGTGCCCAATGAGGCGGCGGCGGCCATGGCATTGATCGAGAACATTCAGCGCGAAGACTTGAATCCTTTGGAGGAGGCGCATGGCTTACAAAGACTGGTCAAGGAGTTTGGTCTAACGCATGAAGAGGCCGCGCAGGCCGTGGGTCGATCTAGAAGTGCCGCGTCCAACTTGTTGCGCCTGTTGAACTTGGCCGATCCAGTGCAAGGCTTGCTGATGGCTGGGGACTTGGACATGGGACACGCCAGGGCTCTTTTAAGTTTGGATCGGGCCTCACAAATCACAACCGCCCATCAGATTGCTAGCAAGCATTTGTCGGTAAGGGAAGCGGAGAGACTGGTAAAAAAAATAGGTGCGGAGTTTCAGTTGGTTGCATCCAAACCGAAGAAGGAAAAATCCCGAGATGTTCGAAAAGTTGAGGAGGAACTCTCCGATTTACTCACGGCTCAAGTGGAGGTTCGTATCAAAAAGAGAGTTAAAAGATATGGACGGGTTGAGGAAATGGGGGAGTTGGCGATTCAATTTGGCTCACTTGAAGAGGTCAATGGCTTGATCGATAAACTTAAAACGATGGTTCAATTGCAATAAAAACATAGGCCAATACAATAGACCTAGCACCCTTCGCGCGAACAGGCGAGGGGCATGCATCAAGCTCAGGCATCGAATAAAAACAGATCCAACTTGTGGATCAAGGAACGAAAAATGGGACAAAGACTCACGCAAATCACAACACGGACCGGGGATGCTGGGATGACGGGTTTGGGCAACAACGAGAGAGTTGCCAAAAGCCATGTGCGCGTTCAGGCCATGGGTGATGTGGACGAGTTGAACTCGATGTTGGGTTTGCTGTTGTGTGAAGAGATGGGGCAGGGGGAGCACGCTTTGTTGGTGGACATTCAGCACGAGCTCTTTAATCTAGGGGGAGAGTTGTCCATTCCTGGATTTACTTTGCTGAAAGAGTCAGCCGTCGTGCATCTGGACTTGTCAATTGCGTCTTACATCCAGGTTTTGCCAGCGTTGAAGGAGTTCATCTTACCCGGCGGCCTGCGCTCTTCGACCTTGGCGCATGTGTGCAGAACGGTTGCGAGAAGAGCAGAGCGCTCATTGGTCAGCTTGTCCGAGCAAGAAAAATACGAAGGTTTGGGCATTCAGTATTTGAATCGCTTAAGCGACGTCATGTTCATGTTGGCCAGAAAGCTCAACCAAGATGCAGGTGTCTCAGATGTTTATTGGAAAAGTGAGCGATTGTCCAAGTTGAACCAAGACTCAAGGGAAGACGGCAGTGACAGTCAAGCATCAGCGGTCCAAATTCAAGACCAGGCGTCGTGACCTTATGAACTCATCTTAACAATGGCAACGGTGAGTCTAGAAATACAGATCAACTCTTGCATCTCATTTCTGAGCTCAATGCCCCAAACCTGGGTGCTTCTTCCTCGATGAAAGGGCCTAGCAACACCATCAATGTATCCACCGCTCACACCTTTGATGTGGTTGGCATTGATTTCAAGACCCAGGGCATAAAAATCTTGGGCACAAGCATAGTAGGCAGCACAAGAACCTAGGGTCTCGGCCAAGACCACACTCACCCCGCCATGAAGCCTGCCATAGGGCTGCATGGTTTTGCGCTGAACCGCAAGGCGAGCACAAAGGAAATCGTCGCCAAACTCCGTAAATTCAATGCCAACGAGATCAGAGGCTGTTCCCGCATTCATGCGGGTCACCTCATCTATAGAGATCGGTTTTTGCCAAATGCGCATGTTTCATTCATGAACGAAGTGTTGATAAGTGCATTATAGAAAAAAGTACATTGCTCTTTATTTCTTTAATTTGCCTTTGACCATGATGGAAGTTGCCAGCATGGACTTTGTGGGCTCAATCACGCCAGGCTTAGGCGAGGTGAGGTCTTTTTTTGGTTTTTTGGTTTCTTTGTTTTTTCTTTGTTGACCTTTGGCCATGATAAAGTCCCCACATCGTTAAAAGCCCAGTGTACTCCCCAACACACGAATTGCCCACCATGGACCAAGAAATAGAGCTCAAAGAGTCGGAGGTGACCCTCAGGGCCATTCGAGCCCAGGGCTCAGGGGGTCAACATGTCAACAAAGTATCAAGCGCCATTCACTTGCGATTTGACATTTCTGCATCAAGTTTGTCCGACCCTCTCAAGAAAAGGATGTTGGCGTTGAAGGATTCGAGAATCTCAAAAGAGGGTGTTTTGGTGATGAAGGTTCAAGACACCAGGAGTCAAGATATGAACCGAATCTTGGCTTGGGCTAGGCTCACAGATCTGATTCATGCGTGCGCCAAAGTGCCTAAAGCAAGACGTGCGACGCAACCCAAGAGGTCCTCGATCGAACAACGTCTAGACGACAAGAAAAAGCGATCCAAGCTTAAATCAAGTCGGGGTTTTATGAAGGACTGAGCGCAAGGTGCGCTATATACATTAAACTAACCCTCCGCGGAACATGAGTTTGGAGATCGGTCCGAACTTGCTGTATTTTTAACCATGAATTGGATAGCACCATGACACGAGCAAGCTTTCAGTGGCAAGACCCTTTTTTGTTGGACGATCAACTCAGTGAAGAGGAACGGATGATCCAACAAGCGGCCTATGAATATTGCCAAAGAAAATTAGCACCTCGGGTGCTAGAGGCTTTTAGAAGTGAAAAAACCGACCCGACCATCTTTCGTGAAATGGGTGAGTTGGGTTTGCTGGGTCCCACCATACCGCAGGAATTTGGTGGCCCGGGCTTGAGCTATGTCGATTACGGTTTGATTGCCAGAGAGGTCGAGCGGGTTGACTCGGGTTACCGTTCAATGATGAGCGTGCAATCCTCCTTGGTCATGTTGCCCATCTTTGAGTTTGGCACTCAAGCACAGCGACAAAAGTATTTACCGTCCTTGGCAAGTGGGCAATCGATAGGCTGCTTTGGTTTAACAGAGCCTGATCATGGCTCAGATCCCGGAAGCATGGTGACGCGGGCTCAAAAGGTTGCCGGTGGCTATCAACTGCGTGGCAGCAAAATGTGGATTTCAAACAGTCCCATTGCAGATGTTTTTGTTGTTTGGGCCAAAGAGGTCAGCGAAAATGGCGCTGTAGGGCCCATCAGGGGCTTTATTTTAGAAAAAGGCATGAAGGGCTTGAGCGCACCCGCCATTCACGGCAAAGTCGGTTTGCGCGCTTCGCTTACTGGTGAAATTGTGATGGACGCGGTTTTTGTGCCAGAAGAAAATGCGTTTCCAGAAGTGACCGGTCTTAAGGGGCCCTTCACCTGTTTGAACAGTGCTCGCTATGGTATTGCCTGGGGCGCTTTGGGGGCTGCGGAGTTTTGTTGGCATGCAAGTCGCCAGTACACCATGGATCGCATTCAATTTGGGCGGCCCTTGGCCGCGAACCAGTTGATACAAAAGAAATTGGCCGATATGCAAACAGAAATCGCTTTAGGGCTGCAGGGTTGTTTGAGACTGGGTCGAATGAAGGACGAGGGCAAAGCATCGGTCGAGTTGACCTCGTTGCTCAAAAGAAACTCCTGCGGCAAGTCTTTGGATGTTGCCCGCATGGCCAGAGACATGATGGGGGGCAATGGCATCAGTGATGAGTATGGTGTTGCAAGACATTTGGTGAACTTAGAGGTCGTCAACACCTATGAGGGGACCCATGATGTGCATGCATTGATTTTGGGCCGCGCGCAAACAGGGATTGCTGCGTTTGCAAATTAGGCTTCAAAGATGATTGAACATGTCAGGGGCTAAGCGACGCATCGTGGTGGGTTTAAGTGGGGGTGTGGACTCTGCGGTGGCGGCCTATCTTTTAAAAAAAGAGGGGCACGAAGTGCACGCTCTGTTCATGAAAAATTGGGAGGACGACGACAACGACACCTACTGTTCTTCCAACGAAGATTTTGTTGACGCGGTGGCGGTTGCTGACGTTTTGGGCATTGAAATTGAGCACGTCAACTTCGCTGCTGATTACAAGGACCGCGTTTTTGCAGAGTTTTTGAAAGAATACATCGCTGGAAGGACGCCCAATCCGGATGTTTTGTGCAATGCGGAAATTAAATTCAAGGCATTTTTGGACCATGCGATGCGACTTGGCGCAGAAAAAATTGCAACCGGTCACTATGCAAGGGTCATAGAAACTAAGGGTCAATACAAGTTGCTCAAGGGTCTTGATAAAGACAAGGACCAAAGCTATTTTCTTCATCGCTTGAATCAAGCGCAGTTGAGCAAAACCTTGTTTCCCGTGGGCGAGATGAGAAAAACACAACTCAGAGAGTTGGCTCGGGAGATTGGATTACCAAACGCCAAGAAAAAAGACTCGACGGGCATTTGTTTTATTGGTGAGAGGCCCTTTAGGGCCTTTTTAAATCAATATATTTCATCTCAACCTGGGCCGATTAAAAATGAAATGAACCAAACCCTTGGGCAACACATGGGGCTGAGCTTTTACACGTTGGGACAAAGGCAAGGATTGGGTATTGGGGGCGTCAAAGATCTTCAAACAACCCATGACTCGCCAAGCAAAAAGAAGGAGCATCATGAGCCTTGGTTTGTAGCTTACAAAGACATGAAGCGAAACACCTTGTGGGCTGTTCAAGGCCATGATCACCCAGCTCTTTTGTCTGACGCATTGAGTGCTCAAGACTTGAGTTGGACCTGTGGTCAAGAGATGCCAGATTTAAGGCATGCCGATTTGACGGCCAAAACACGTTACCGACAAGTGGATGCATTGTGTCAGGTGGAGTCTATGAGTGCACTTGAATTGAAGTTGTCCTTTGCCCAAGCTCAATGGGCTGTCACGCCAGGACAGTCGGTGGTTCTGTACCGTGGAGACGAGTGCTTGGGAGGGGGTGTCATTTGGGGATACACTCCACGGCAAAGTTTCAACGCTTAGGCAATGCGCTTGTCGCCTTGAGCGCAGCAACATGGCCATCCTGCTTTAAATGACATCCCTCACCTCCTTTGACGCGCGAACCAGCACCGAGCGCAGCCAAGCATGGGCTTGGGAAGAGATGGCTTGTTTGTACCAAAGCAAGTCCACATGGACCGGTTGAAGCTTCAAGGGAATGGGTTTGATGCAAAGATGCTCAGCTAAGCCAGCCACACGTACAAAATGTCTTGGTAAAACGGTCAAGAGGTCGGAGTTCAAAACCACTCGTCCTGCGGTTGAGAATTGATTGACGGTGACCGCTACTTTGCGGTGACGACCCAGTGATGCAAGGGCTTCATCAACAAAGCCAAAAGGTCGACCTGAAAAACTCACCAGCATGTGTCTGGCTTGGCAAAAGGCTTCCAAGTCCAAAGCTTGAGCACTTAAGGGGTGATCTCGCCGCATGACGCAAACATACTCTCCTTCAAACAGCCGCAAGTGATCAAACATCACCAATTCATCGGACTGCGCCTTGGCTGTGAGATCTGCCAACACCCCAGGAAAATGTCCGACCGCAATGTGTGCGGCGTTTTCAATGAGGAGCTTTCGAGGGTCGCGAGTGGTCAAAGGGATCACTCGCAAACTGGCTCTAGGTGCCTCGAGTTCAAATATTTTGGATAAAGCTGGGATCAATTCAGCTGACGTGGCATCGGCCATGGCCAAAATGAAAGGGGTGGTGCTGACCCAAGCATTGAAAGGATCAGGAGAGATGGCTTTTTCGAGATGATTCAAAGCCTCTCTGATTTGTGGCCAAAGCCACTTGGCTTGCTTGGTTGGCGTGAGGTGAGCCCCTTCGCGAACCAACAAGTCATCATCGAGATGCTCACGCAGACGACGCAAGGCATTGCTGACGGCTGGCTGAGTGAGCGAAAGTTTGGCGGCAGCACGTGTCAGACTTTGTTCAGACATGATGACATCAAAAACACGCAACAAGTTCAAATCGAGGGTCTTGAAATTGGGTGATCGAGGCGACTTCATCATTTTTATGAATATACCATATCACCAAACAAAAGTTGACCAACACTGGTAAAAACCCTAGGATACATACATCGGTCTGAAATATCGGCTTTATCTTTCAAAGGAAACATCATGCCTACATTTTTACACACTCAATTCAATCAAAAACATCCAGGCGTTGAACGCGTGGAGAGCGTTGTAGAGAGCTATCAAATTTTTTCTCAAGCTTTTGAGGGTTCGAAAGGCTTGGCAGCCTTGCTGTTGGGCGCGCTGGTGTCCTCCTTGCTGGTGGTTGCCAACCAGGTCATTGACTCTTGGAGTGACGGACATTTGATGGCCGCATGGATCGCTCTTTGGATGGTTGCGTTTTCATCTCTTGCATGGTTCGATGGTCCTGTCAAAGGCCTTGCAAGGAATTTGAGAAAGAGCTTTCTGCGTTGGGCGAGAGCAAGGGCACAAGCTCAGCAAGATGAAAAAACTTGGGCGGTTGCTCAAAAAGATCCAGCCTTGATGTCAGAGTTGACGGTTTTGATGCTCAGAGGTTGATCGGATGTTGACGATGTGACCCGCTATGTTCACAGTAAAAAGCCTCTTGATCGTTCAAACATCAAGAGGCTTTTGTATTTGATCTAAGCAAAGCGTCAGACGAGTGCTAGCCTTTTTTCTAGGTTGTCCTGAGCTTGCTTTAACTCTTGTGGCAAGTGATAGGAGAGTTGTTGGAAGAGTTCTTTGTGCAAAACAAGTTCCGCTTCCCAAGCCGATTTGTCGATGTGGGTCACTTGGGCGAATTGATCGGCAGAGAAATCAAGGCCCTGCCAATTGATTTCAGGGTAGGTGGGACTCACACCAAAAAGATGGTCTTGACCTGATACCGTGTTCTCAATGCGGTCAATCATCCACTTCAAGACACGCATGTTTTCACCATAGCCAGGCCATATGAATTTGCCGGCGGTATCTTTTTGAAACCAGTTGGTCGTGAAGATTTTAGGCAGGGTTGCGCCTTGTTGTGAGAGTTTGGCACCCAAGTCCAACCAATGTTGGAAATAATCACTCATGTTGTAACCCGTAAAGGGCAACATGGCAAAGGGGTCTCGTCTGACGATCCCTTGAGCGCCCGTTGCGGCAGCAGTGGTTTCAGAGCCCATGGTCGAGGCCATGTAGACGCCCTCAACCCAAGTTCTGGCCTCAGTGACAAGGGGCACGGTGGTGGAGCGTCGGCCACCAAAGATGAATGCGTCAATGGCAACACCTTTGGGATCATCCCAAGCGCTGTCGATCGCGGGGTTGTTGGTCGCAGCCACCGTAAAGCGAGCATTGGGATGAGCAGCCTTGGCGCCTGTTTCTTTAGCGATGGCCGCCGTCCAATCTCTGCCTTGCCAATCAATACAATGCTCAGGCGTGTCGCCCATCCCTTCCCACCAAACGTCGCCATCGTCCGTCAACGCCACATTGGTGAAGATCACATTGTTGTTCAAGCTGGCCATGCAATTGGGATTGGTCAAGGTGTTGGTTCCGGGTGCTACACCAAAATAACCAGCCTCTGGATTGATGGCGTACAGACGGCCATCTTGGCCGGGTTTGATCCAGGCAATGTCGTCACCAATGGTGGTGACCTTCCAGCCATCAAAGCCCGTTGGTGGTATGAGCATGGCAAAATTGGTTTTGCCGCAAGCACTTGGAAACGCTGCTGCAACATGGTATTTTTTTCCATTAGGAGGGGTCACGCCCAAGATGAGCATGTGCTCAGCCAGCCAGCCTTCGTCGCGACCCATGTTGGAAGCAATGCGAAGCGCAAAACACTTTTTACCCAAAAGGGCGTTTCCACCGTAGCCAGAACCGTAGGACCAAATCTCACGGGTCTCTGGGTAGTGAACGATGTATTTTGTCGCATTGCATGGCCAAGTCGAGTCTTTTTGCCCCTTGCTCAATGGCGCGCCAACGGTGTGCACACAAGGTACAAACTCACCGTCTGCACCTAAAACGTCATAAACATCTTTGCCCATGCGGGTCATGATTTTCATATTGACAGCCACGTAAGCGCTGTCGGAAAGCTCAACCCCAATGTGCGCAATGGGACTGCCTAGAGGACCCATGGAGAAAGGGACAACGTACATGGTCCGCCCTTGCATACAACCATCAAACAAAGGCTTTAAGGTGTTTCGCATCTCCTGTGGATCGCACCAATTGTTCGTTGGGCCAGCATCCTCTTGTTTTTTTGAGCAAATGAACGTTCGGTCTTCAACCCTTGCTACATCGTTGGGGTCTGAACAAGCGAGATAAGAGTTGGGGCGTTTGATGGGGTTGAGTTTTTTGAAGGTGCCTGCTTGAACCAACAAATCACATAAACGTGTGTACTCTTCATCAGAGCCATCGCACCAAACGATGTCTTGGGGTTTACAAAGAGCAGCCATTTCGCCCACCCAAGCGATGAGGTGGGTGTTGTTGACAAAGTTTGGGGGTTCAAGGCCCAAACTTTTATGTGCTGGTGCATTCATGAGTCGCTCCTGATCAAATTAATTAAGGTCAAGTACTTGATGAGATCAAGTACTTGACCTTAAAGAACTCTAAGGCCTGATGGAACATCGTATCCGAACTTTTCCAACACAAACCATTGGGTAAGACGCGTGGTTTTAAAGGCAACTGGCCCGTCAAAGCCCAAAGGCATCAACAAAGAAAAAAAAGCTGCCTGAACCACGCTTGCAATGGAGCTTAGGCCATGGTGACCGCGATAAAAGCAAGCAAGAAAATCAGAATGGCGCCACCAATGGGCAGCACAATCGGCATCAATGGAACAATGGACTCCACGACATCGGTGGTTTTTGTTGAAGATTGGTTTGATGCATCTGACATGTTGGATCTCCTGGAAAGGTCTTAAATTATAACTTTTTTGTCATCTTTTTGACTCAATAAGAAGGTCAATTGTGAGCGATAAAATGGCTCGATCAAGTCGCAAACTCCAAATATAATAAAAAAAGATTAATTTTCTTGTTTTGAGCTTGCCTTTAGCGCTGAGGGCTCTATGTACACCTTTGAACAGATGGCGAATTCTGATGACCCTTTTAGACTAGCAACTTTATGAAAACTAAGAACACCTTGTACACCCGAAGTGCTGAACTTCCAGAGTTGCTCAAATCAAGGATTTTGATCTTGGACGGCGCCATGGGAACGATGATACAAAAATTAAAGTTGACGGAGGAGCAGTATCGAGGTGAGCGGTTCAAAGATGTGGCACAAGCGGTGCAAGGCAACAATGAGCTGTTGAACTTGACCAAGCCCAAAGTGATTCAAGACATCCATGAGTCTTTTCTTGAAAGCGGCGTTGACCTCATCGAGACCAACACGTTTGGGGCAACGCGAGTTGCACAAGAGGATTACAAATTGGCCGATTTGGCTTATGAAATGAACTTGGCCGCAGCCCAATTGGCAAGGCGCGCCTGTGACAATTACTCTACGGCACAACACAAAAGATATGTTTTTGGAGCCTTGGGGCCAACACCCAAAACAGCCAGTATCAGCCCAGATGTGAACGATCCAGGAGCCAGAAATGTGGACTTCGAAGAACTTCGAGCCAGTTACTTTGAACAAGTCAGCGCTTTGATGCAAGGAGGGGTTGATGGCTTGATCGTTGAGACGGTCTTTGACACGCTCAATGCCAAGGCCGCATTGTTTGCAATAGAAGAGTGTTTTGAGAAAACCCAAGAACGCCTTCCTTTGATCATCAGTGGGACCGTGACGGATGCTTCAGGAAGAATCCTGTCGGGACAAACCGTCAGTGCATTTTGGTACAGCGTCAAGCACGCCAATCCCCTAGCGGTAGGCCTTAATTGTGCATTGGGCGCTGCGTTGATGAAGCCCTACCTCTTTGAGCTGTCAAAAGTGGCAGGCGACACCTTCATCTGTTGCTACCCCAATGCAGGGCTACCCAATCCAATGAGTGATACAGGCTTTGACGAAACGCCTGCAGACACCAGTCGTTTGTTGCATGAATTTGCAAAAGAAGGATTGCTCAACATTGTGGGGGGTTGTTGTGGAACCACCCCAGAGCATTTGTTTGAAATAAAAAAATGTGTCTCTCAAGAGGACCCGCGCCGCATTGATGCATAAATAATTTAGAATCACACACACCTCAAGGAGCGTTGCAGCCTAGCAAAGTAAATAGGTCAGGCTTGGGGTTAGATGTTTAGACAACTGCGCTCACCAGAGTAAAAAAACTCACTGGTGAGGACCATGTTGATCACAGACAAAGAAAACGCCAAAAATTCTAAAAACGACAAAGCACTTTTTCTCTGTGGCTTAGAGCCGCTGATCATTGGAAAAGACAGCTTATTTGTCAATATAGGAGAAAGAACCAACGTCACGGGCTCAAAAGCATTTGCAAAAATGATTTTGAACGGAGAGTATGAGCGCGCCTTGATGGTTGCTAGGCAACAAGTAGAGAATGGTGCCCAAATCATCGACGTCAACATGGACGAGGCCATGCTCGATAGCCAAGCGGCCATGGTTCAATTCTTGAACCTCATGGCCACAGAGCCAGATATTGCTAGAGTGCCGGTCATGATCGACAGCTCCAAATGGAGTGTCATCGAAGCCGGCCTTCGGTGCATACAAGGCAAAGGGATTGTCAATTCCATCTCCATGAAAGAAGGCGTCGAGGAGTTCAAGCGACAAGCCAAGTTGATCATGCGTTACGGTGCAGCAGCAGTGGTCATGGCCTTTGACGAAAAAGGGCAAGCAGATACCTTTGAGAGAAAAACGCAAATTTGCAAAAGGGCTTATGACATCTTGGTGGATGAGGTTGGGTTTGATCCACAAGACATTATTTTCGATCCCAACATCTTTGCTATTGCAACAGGAATTGAAGAGCACGACAACTATGCGGTGGACTTTATCAATGCAACTCGGTGGATCAAAGAGAACTTAAAAGGCGCCAAAGTCTCAGGCGGGGTGTCCAATGTTTCCTTTAGCTTTAGAGGCAACGAGCCTGTGAGGGAGGCGATTCATACAGTCTTTTTGTACCATGCGATCAAGGCCGGCATGGACATGGGTATCGTGAATGCAGGCATGATCAGCGTTTATGACGATTTGCCTGCTGACTTGAAAGAGCGTGTAGAGGATGTCGTCCTCAACCGAAGAGCCGATGCGTCTGAGCGTTTGATCGAGATCGCTGAAAATGCAAAAGGGCAAGCCAAAGAGCAATTGAGTCAACATGCATGGAGAGGCCCGGAAGACGCGTTACGCTCAGTTGAAGATCGACTTTCTCATGCATTGGTCCATGGCATCAATGAGTTCATTGAAATCGACACTCAAGAAGCTTATGAGAAAACTGTTGCACAGGGCAAGCGAGCTTTGAGTGTGATCGAGGGTCCTTTGATGGATGGCATGTCCACCGTGGGGGATTTGTTTGGACAAGGCAAAATGTTTTTGCCACAAGTGGTCAAAAGTGCGCGGGTGATGAAACAAGCTGTTGCCGTTTTAATTCCTTACATCGAAGAGGAAAAGCTACGACAACAAGCGGCGGGTCAGGCCGTTCAAACCAAAGGCAAGATCGTCATGGCCACCGTCAAAGGGGATGTGCACGACATAGGGAAAAACATCGTGACGGTTGTCTTGCAATGCAACAACTTCGAGGTCATCAACATGGGGGTGATGGTACCTTGTCATGAAATCCTTGCAAAGGCCAAAGAAGTCGGTGCCAACATCGTGGGCTTATCGGGTTTGATCACACCAAGCTTGGAGGAGATGCAGCACGTGGCTTCGGAGATGCAAAAAGATGCTTACTTTCGCGAAAGCAAAATACCTTTGTTGATCGGTGGCGCGACAACGTCTCGGGTTCACACGGCCGTCAAGATTGCACCTCATTATGAGGGTCCAATTGTGTATGTACCGGATGCCTCTAGAAGTGTGGGTGTGGCACAGGGCTTGTTGTCTGATGGAGCCAAAGATTTCATTGAAAACTTGAATTTAGATTACGAGCGTGTTCGTGTGCAACACGCTCAAAAGAAAACCACGCCTTTGATATCGATTGAGCAAGCCAGGCACAACGCTCCCGTCATCGATTGGAGCGGCTTTGAAGCCAAGCGACCAAAATTCATTGGCCAAAGAGTTTTTACCAACCAAAATCTTGGTGAATTAGCGAGGTTCATTGACTGGGCGCCATTTTTTCAAACTTGGGACTTGGCGGGGCCCTATCCTGAAATCTTGAAAGATGCGATCGTAGGGACAGAGGCACAAAAAGTGTTCAAAGATGCCCAGGGCATGTTAAAAAAACTGGTTCAGGAGAGGTGGCTTCAAGCCAATGCCGCCCTGGCCTTTTACCCTGCCAACGCTCAAGGTGACGACGTGGTGATCTGGCGAGATGAGGCACGAAAAGAGCCTTTGATGGTTTGGCATGGGCTAAGACAGCAAACAAAAAAACCCAGTGGACGACCTAACAGGTCCTTGTCGGACTTTATTGCCCCCATGGGTCAAGAGGACTACATCGGATGTTTTGCCTTGACCACCGGGCTGGGTGTGGATCCGAAAGAGGCCGAGTTTTTAGCTCTTCACGATGACTATCAGGCCATCATGTTGAAAGCCCTTGCAGATCGATTGGCTGAGGCATTTGCCGAGTATTTGCACGCCAGGGTGAGAACAGACCTGTGGGGCTACAGTCCCAAAGAGTCCTTGACGATAGAAGAGTTGATTGCCGAGAAGTACACGGGGATTCGCCCCGCCCCTGGATACCCTGCTTGTCCAGATCATGTGATCAAACGGGACCTGTTTGAACATTTACCGTGTGCAGAAATTGGCGTCACCTTGACCTCAAGCTTAGCGATGTCGCCGGCATCCAGCATTTGTGGCTTTTACATAGCCCATCCTCAGTCGCAGTATTTCAATGTCGGTCAAATTGGTGAAGATCAAATCAAAGATTTGGCCCAAAGACAAGGCGTTAAAGTAGAGGAAAGTATTCAATTCCTGGGTCCCAACTTGGCCTAGTTAAGCGCACCAACTTTGTGCGCAATAGCAAGAATTCCATCAAGAAATTTGAATGCACAAATTTTGTGCGTTAAATGCCTTGCGTATTCAACAGGGGACACTGTTTTGGTGCGCTGCTTCGTTCAATTGAAACAAATCTGATGGCATGAACCATGCTGAAGAGGATGTGAATATTTAAAAGGAGTAACCATGAAGTTTCAAAAATTCGTATTAGCATCGTTGTTGGCAACAGGTTCTGTGACTGCTGTACAGGCTGCAGATCCAGCGCCAGCTCCAGAGCCCGAGTCAACGCTCAGTTTCAACCTTGGCGTGGTGAGTGAGTATCGCTACCGTGGCATCGCTCAATCGGCCAAGAAGCCTGCATTACAGGGTGGATTTGACTACGCCGATAAAAGTGGAGCTTACATCGGTACGTGGGCTTCTAGCATCACTTGGATCAAAGATTCAGATCCAAAGGGCGCAGCCAAAGGCCCCATTGAAATTGATATTTATGGTGGTTACAAAGGCGCGTTGAGCGATGATGTTGCTTACGACGTTGGAGTTTTGCAGTATTGGTATTCTGGCAATAACTTGTCAACCGTAAAAGGTTTTGTAGATGCCAATACGTTTGAAGTGTATGGTGCCCTTTCGATGGGTGCATTTACAGCCAAGTTGTCCAACAGCACAGGAAATTTATTTGGTTATGTCAATAGCAAAAACAGCCGTTACTTGGATGTGAGCTACACCCTTGATTTAGGGGATGGCTTGACGATCGTGCCTCATGTGGGAAATCAATATGTGGCCAACAATGCCGGGAGCTACACGGACTATGCCATCGCAGTGAACAAAGACATGGAGGGCACAGTGTTGAGTGCCACGCTGCTTGGGACCGATTACAAAACACGCAATGGCAGTTACTTCTTACCTGGTTCAGGTACAAAAGAGCTCAGTGGCTCAGCCTTGGTGTTGGGTGTGAAAAAGAACTTTTGATTACGACTAAGGACATCACATGAAATTGATAACCGCCATCATCAAACCCTTCAAACTCGATGAGGTCCGTGAGGCCCTCTCAGCAATTGGTGTTCAGGGCATTACTGTGACAGAGGTCAAAGGCTTTGGTCGTCAAAAAGGCCATACCGAGCTTTACCGTGGAGCAGAATATGTGGTTGACTTTTTACCCAAAGTCAAAATTGAAGTTGCTGTCGCAACAGAGCTTCTCGAGCAATCGATCGAAGCCATAGAGGGATCTGCAAGAACCGGGAAAATCGGTGACGGCAAGATCTTTGTTTACGATCTTGAACAGGTGGTTCGTATTCGAACCGGAGAAACTGGGCAAGAAGCGCTTTAAGCATCAATTTCTAGAAAGAAGTAATCATGAAAAATTTGTTCGCCTCCCTGGCACTCGGATTGAGTTTGCTCATGGGTTCTGCGGCCGTTTTGGCCGAAACTGCACCCGCACCTGCGGCAGCTGCACCAGCAGCCATGGCAGCGCCCGATGCCGCACCTGAAGCCGCACCTGCGCCTGTTCCCAACAAAGGCGACACCGCATGGATGACGGTCGCTACCGCTTTGGTCATCATGATGACCATTCCCGGATTGGCGCTTTTTTATGGCGGTTTGGTTCGCAGCAAAAACATGCTGTCAATACTGATGCAGGTTTTCGTTGTGACCGCGTTGATCTATGTGCTTTGGCTACTTTATGGCTATACCATTGCCTTCACAGCTGGCAACCCATTCTTTGGTTCAATGGATAAATTGTTCTTCCTTGGAATTACCCCAGACTCGGTCGCTGCAACGTTCAGCAAAGGCGTGGTGATTCCAGAGTACACCTTTGCCGGATTCCAAGCCACCTTTGCGGCCATCACTTGTGCTTTGATCGTAGGATCCTTCGCCGAGCGGGTTAAATTTTCCTCCGTCTTGTTGTTTTGCGCCCTGTGGTTCACGTTCAGCTACTTGCCTGTGGCTCACATGGTTTGGTATTGGGACGGCCCTGATGCAATCACAGATGCAGCAAGTTTGGAAAAAGTAACAGAGGCAGCTGGTTGGTTGTGGGCCAAAGGTGCGCTGGACTTTGCTGGTGGAACAGTGGTTCACATCAATGCAGCGGTCGCTGGTTTGGTCGGAGCATACATGATCGGCAAAAGAACTGGCTATGGAAAAGAGTCCATGGCACCTCACAGCCTGACTTTGACGATGGTGGGTGCTTCTATGTTGTGGGTGGGTTGGTTCGGTTTCAATGCCGGCTCTAATTTAGAGGCCAATGGTGTCACCGCACTAGCTTTCATCAATACATTGGTAGCAACTGCAGCAGCTACCTTGAGCTGGATCATGGGCGAAGCTCTAGGTAAAGGCAAAGCCTCCATGTTGGGCGCGGCGTCTGGAGCGGTCGCAGGATTGGTTGCAATCACACCAGCTTGCGGTTTTGTGGGACCTCTTGGTGCTATCGTTATCGGATTTGCGGCAGGTCTGTTCTGTTTATGGGGTGTCAGCGGACTCAAGAGTCTTTTGGGTGCGGATGACTCATTGGATGTCTTTGGCGTCCACGGCGTCGGCGGCGTACTGGGGGCCTTGTTAACCGGTGTCTTTGCCTCTCCCTCTCTGGGTGGCACCGGTATCTATGATTACGTTGCCAATGCAGTGGCTCCAGAATATTCAATTTCTGGTCAGGTATGGATTCAGTTACAAGCCGTCATCACAACCATTGTGTGGTCAGGTGTTGTGTCAGTGATTGCATACAAGGTTGTCGACTTGCTTCTTGGATTGCGTGTCACAGAAGAAGAAGAGCGTGAAGGCTTGGACATCACTTCACACGGCGAGACAGCATACAACCGTTGATGCTTGAAAAAATTTAACCATGAAACTATCAATACAAAGGTAAAAATGGTCTGATTTCATGTCTAGTTCTTCAAAGAACTTTAACCCACCTGCTTGAACCCAGGTGGGTTTTTTTTGGGCTTTGACGGGGTAGAGAGAAGCCTGTTGGCGTCTACACCAAGCGCAGAGTTGTCCAATACGCTAGAGGTTGTGGTGTGAGCAACGCCCCAACATAAAGCCGCAAGCTCTCTGAGGGTTCGAAGAAAATAGATGGTGAGGTGTTTGAACTTCGTGAGACGTAAGCCCCAAGGAGCTCAAGCGATCGAGGTTTCTATATAGCCGAATTGTCGCTTTGAAAAGGCCAAGCCAAGGCCTTCAGAAGAACCAAAATCCAAAACCTGTCCAATGAGGACATCGTGGTCACCGGCGCTCACTATTTGTTGAATTTCACAGTCAAACCAAGCCAAACAGTGAGGTAATTTGGCTCTATGACTGCTCACGCGCTCGATGGGTTCGTCTTTGAACCGATCGGCCTGTGGACCTGTAGAGAACTTCATGGCCAAATTTCTTTGTTCAAGGCTGAGGATGTTGACCAAAAACCCACTGGCGCTGGTAAAGGCCCGATGAGAAAAAGCCCCCTTTGCAACGCTCCAAAGAACCAAAGCGGGATCCATTGAAACGGTGTTGAAAGAATTGCACGTCATGGCCCAATCTTGGTTTTCGAAATGCGTTGTGACAACGGTCACACCCGTGGTGAAGCAACTCATTGCGTCTTTGATGGAGCTCATGAATGGTAAAAATCTTTGAATTGGAAAGAAAAAGAGTCTGAAGAACAGACTCGTTTAAAGAGGGTATTTAGAAAGGAATGTCGTCATCCATGTCATCAAAGTTGGTCTTTGGCGCTTGACCCGAGGATGGGGCTGAGGCTTTGGGGCTTGGTTTGTTCGGAGCGTTTTGTGGTGCATATCCACCACCACTTGAGTCATCGCCCGAGCTAGAACCGCTAGAACCCTCTCGACCGCCAAGAAGTTGCAACTCGGTGGCAATGATGTCAACGGTATTTTTTTCAACGCCGGCTTGATCGGTGTATTTTCCATACTTCAAGCGACCTTCAACATAAATAGGGCGTCCCTTTTTGACGTATTCGCCAGCAATTTCAGCTAGTCGGTCGTAAAAGGTGATTCTGTGCCATTGCGTGTCCTCGACCATGTCACCTGTCTCGCGATTTTTACGTCTTGTGGATGTCGCAATGCTGACGTTTGCAACAGCTTGGCCCGATGGGAGGTAGCGAACCTCGGGGTCGCGACCGCAGTTTCCCATCAAGATGACTTTATTAACAGATGCCATGTTAAAACTTTCAATAAAAAATAAAACGACTCAAATGCGAACCACCGAGGAAGAAAACGCACAGGGGATTGATGATATCACCAGTCTATATTGCGGGGATCAAAACTTGATAGGCGGCATTCAAGCGTGCGAGCAAAGTTTTAAAACATGGGTTGAAATGACCTCAAATAAGAAAACCAGCACCTTATTACGAAAGTACTATGAAGCATGAATCTTAGTCAGTAAACTATCGTTTGGAACTTGAAAAAACGCTAAAAATTGAGATTTATTGATGCATGCTTTGGCTCTAAAGGTAAGGCCACTTTGCATCAGATCCTCAAAGATCACATCCATTGAGCATGTTTGTCGCAAGACAAGCCCAGTCATGCAGACTTGGCCCTTGAGGCGCTAAAAACTTGTTCAAGAGCTCTTGGGTGTGTAATTCATGTGCCAAGCGACATAAACCCAAAGGAGCAACAAGGCGCTGGCAAGTGCAAAGAGACCTTCAGGGCCGATGCGTTGAGCAACCCATCCACCGACAGCTGCACCAGCGAAAATACCAAGTGACTGCAACGTATTGTAGATCCCAAGCGTCAAGCCACGTGCTTTGACGGGCGCGATTTTAGAGGCCAAGCTGGGTTGGCTGGCCTCTAAGATATTGAACCCACAAAAAAAGAAAAACAAGAGGAGCTCTAAAACCCAAATATGGGGCGAATGAAGGGCTTCAAAGACGAAGCCCCATTGAACCAAGAAAACCAAAAAAATAGAGCTTAAAAACAAAGGCCTGAGGAACCCTTTTTTTTCAAGAGGAAAAAGCGTCAGACCCATCACAAGAAAAGACAGCAACACAGCAGGCAAATACACCCATCCATGATCTGCTTTGTCAACACCTGCTGCAATCAGTAAGCCGGGAACGGCCATCCAAGTCGCGAGCTGCACGCCATACAAAACAAAAACCCCAAAATAAAGTTTGAGCAAATCGCTTGAAAAAACCAAATTTTTGAGTTGAGCAAAAGGAACAGAAGCTTCCTTGGAGCGGTGAAACTCTTCTGCAGGCGTCCAAAATACAACGATGCCTACGCCCATCACGGACAAAGCCAGAGTGACTTCAAAAATCAAGGGCAAACCACCCCAGTGGCTTAAAAAGGGTCCCATGACCAAAGACATAGCAAACATGAGCCCAATGCTTGCTCCAATCAAAGCCATTCCTTTGGTCCTCACTTCTGGACGTGTTTGATCTGCAAGCAAGGCACTGACCGCTGCGGAAATGGCGCCACCACCTTGGAGGGCGCGACCCAGGGCCAGGCCATGAACAGAGTCTGCAATGGCGGCAAGCCAACTGCCAAGCATCAAAAGCAAGAGTCCAAAAACAATGACTTTTTTTCTTCCCAAGCGATCCGCAGCCATACCGAAAGGAATTTGTAAAACCGCTTGAACCAACCCATAAAGACCAACAGCAAGACCGATGGCCACCTCATCGTCTCCACCTGTATAACTTTTGGCTTCGATGGTAAAAACTGGCAAAACCATGAAGAGGCCCAGCATTCTGAGCCCGTAAATACAAGCAAGAGAAAAGCTCGCACGCTTTTCGTCTTGGGTCATGAGGTGGGGATTGGAAACGCTTGGGGTGGGTAGATCTTGCACTGGAGGAGACTCAGAATGAAGATGGACGTGAAAAGGCCCAATTGTCCACTAAACCAAGATGGTTTAAAGGGCGGGGAAGTGTAAATTTGATAAAACAAAGCGTTTTGTTGGTCAAAGGGGGAGAAAGCATGCGAGCTTGCGCAGCCAAAAAAGAAGGCTCAAGAGATAAGTCCTTCTGAGTTGGCGCAAGTGAAGGAAAAAAAGTTATCATGGACGGTTATTTAAGGGACAAATCCAACCGTGAATGCATCCATTGAAGGGCCATATTTAGGCCATGTGATTGATCCAAAAAATTCGCCTCATGGACTGATCAGCATCAGAGGAGCGAGAACCCACAACTTGAAAAACATCGACCTGGACTTGCCCAGGAACCAGTTGGTGGTGATCACGGGCTTGTCGGGATCGGGCAAGTCCAGCTTGGCCTTTGATACCCTCTATGCAGAAGGTCAGAGAAGGTATGTGGAAAGTTTGTCGGCTTATGCAAGACAATTCCTTCAGCGCATGGACAAACCAGATGTGGACTTGATCGAGGGTTTGTCGCCGGCGATTTCCATCGAGCAAAAAGCCACCAGTCACAACCCCCGCTCAACGGTAGGCACGGTAACGGAGATTCATGACTATTTAAGGCTGCTGTTTGCCCGAGCTGGCACGCCTCACTGTCCCGAACACACCTTGCCTTTGCAAGCGCAAACGGTGTCCCAAATGGTCGATACGGTCATGTCTTTTCCAGCAGAGACCAGGATCATGGTTTTAGCACCCATTGCCAGAGAAAAAAAAGGTGAATTTGCCGATCAACTGCTCACCTTGCAGCAAAAGGGCTTTGTGCGCTTTAGGGTTGGCAAAGAGGTGGTGGAAGCACAAGACTTGCCAAGCTTTAAAAAAACCGAGAAGCACGACATCGATGTTGTGATTGATCGGCTGAAGGTCAGGTCAGACGCAACCCAGCGTTTGGCCGAAAGTTTTGAGACCGCCTTGATGATCGCGTCTGGCAAAGCCATTGTTTTGAACATGGACAGTTTAGAGGAAAGGAGCTTTAACGCAAAGTTCGCTTGTCCCATTTGTCACTTTTCCATGGGCGAATTGGAGCCAAAGCTTTTTTCATTCAACTCACCTGCTGGCGCCTGCGAAGCCTGCGAGGGTTTGGGGCAAGAGGAGTTCTTTGATCCTCACCGGGTCGTGGCATTTCCAAGCTTGAGTTTGGCCAGTGGCGCCATCAAGGGTTGGGACAGGAGGAACGCCTACTTTTTTTCGATGCTTGAAAGTCTCTCCAAACACTATCAGTTCGATCTTGAAGTCCCCTTTGAGTCCATCCCGCCACCGGTTCAACACATCATCTTGTATGGCTCGGGCAAAGAAGAGATCAAATTCAACTATGTGATCGATGCAGCAGGAAAACCTAGTCGGAAAACCAGTAAAAAACACGCCTTTGAAGGTATCTTGGTGAACATGAAAAGGCGCTACCAAGAGACAGAGTCTGCCTTGGTTCGTGAGGATTTGGGACGCTACAAAAGCACAAGATCTTGTGAAGTATGCGCAGGTGCAAGGCTCAAATTGGAGGCTTTGCATGTTCGCCTTGGCGAGGGCACTGGTGCAAAAGGCTTGCATGAGGTGAGTCATTTAACGCTGGGTGAGTGTTTGAAATACTTTCTTGGCTTGAGCTTAAAGGGTGCAAAAGCAGACATTGCCTCAAAGGTCGTGAAAGAAATTCAATCGCGTTTGAAGTTTCTCAACGATGTGGGACTCAACTACTTAAGTCTTGCAAGAAGTGCAGAGACACTTTCAGGCGGTGAGGCACAACGCATCCGGTTGGCCTCTCAAATCGGCTCAGGTTTGACTGGGGTGATGTATGTGCTCGATGAACCCAGCATTGGTCTGCATCAAAGAGACAACGACCGCTTGATTGAGACACTCAAGCACTTGAGGGACATTGGCAACTCGGTCTTGGTGGTTGAACACGATGAAGACATGATACGTGCAGCCGATTACTGTGTGGACATGGGGCCTGGAGCGGGCGTTCATGGCGGGCATGTCATTGCCCAAGGTCGCCCAAGTGAAGTAGAACAAAACCCTCGCTCACTGACCGGGCGCTACTTGAGTGGTGACTTAAAGATTGAAGTTCCTCAATCAAGACATCCATGGTTGACCGAACAAGCAAGCACAGTGGATCAACGAAAAAAGGATGGCGCTCTAGAACTCAAAAAGCACATCAAAACAAAGTTAGAAATATCAAACACCAGGGGCTACAAAAATGTACCCGTGACCTCCATTCTTGATACCCAGCCCCACCCGTTTTCCAAACTGAGCAAAAACAAAGAGTTAAAGCCCCAGGAAAGCCCTGAAAATCAAAGCACGCACTTGTCCAGCGGTACGGCGCCATCCATGGGGATGTCCTTGTTCATCCAAGGCGCGCGTGGTAACAACTTGCGCGGCATAGACGTTCATATTCCCGTGGGCCTCATGACCTGTGTCACGGGTGTATCGGGATCTGGCAAGTCAACCTTGGTCAATGACACCTTGTATTTGGCAGCAGCACAGCATTTGTACCGCTCCCATGAGGAGCCGTCTCCTCATGATGAGATCTCTGGTTTGGAGCACTTTGACAAAGTGATCAACGTCGATCAGTCTCCCATTGGAAGAACACCAAGAAGCAACCCTGCCACCTACACAGGGATGTTGACGCCAATTCGCGAATTGTTGTCAGAAATGCCCATGGCAAAGGAGCGAGGCTATGGGCCAGGTCGATTTTCTTTCAACGTAGAGGGCGGTCGGTGCGAAGCATGCCAAGGCGACGGCGTGGTCAAAGTTGAAATGCATTTTTTACCAGATATCTATGTGCCTTGCGATGTGTGCTTAGGTAAGCGTTACAACAGAGAAACCTTGGAGGTCAGGTACAAGGGTAAAAACATTGCACAAATTCTGGAGTTGACGGTAGAGGCAGCGATGGAGTGCTTGCAAGCCGTGCCCAGTATTGCGAGAAAGTTACAGACCTTGATGGATGTTGGCTTGAGTTACATCAAGCTTGGTCAATCTGCGACCACCTTGTCCGGTGGAGAGGCGCAAAGGGTCAAGTTGGCCCTCGAACTCTCCAAAAGAGACACAGGGAGAACGCTCTACATCTTGGATGAACCGACCACGGGTTTGCATTTCGCGGACATTGAATTGCTGCTCAAAGTCCTGCACCGTTTAAGGGATGCGGGCAACACCATTGTGATCATTGAGCACAATTTAGATGTGATCAAAACCGCAGACTGGCTGATTGACATGGGGCCTGAAGGGGGAGATCAAGGCGGCCAAGTCTTAGGGTGTGGGACTCCAGAGCAATTGTCTCAAAATGAGACGAGTTTTACAGGCCACTATCTTAAAAAACTTCTAAGATAACAAGCCAAGACCGGCACATCAAGCTTCGTCAGGCCTCTAATGGCTTTGAAGCAGGGCTCGGGTTTTTAAGGCCTCCGAACGAGAGGCCTGTGCAAAATCCTCATTTTCAGAGGCATAAATGATGGCTCTTGAGGACGTGACAATCACGCGTGCGGGCGCACTGCTCTTGGCTGCTTTGACGGTGGCGATGGCGTCTCCCCCCTGAGTTCCAATGCCAGGGATCAAGAGTGGCAAGTGAGGGGCACGTTGTCTAACGCGTTCTATTTCGTTGGGATAGGTGGCGCCGACAACCAGTCCAAGTTGACCGTTGGTGTTCCATGGTCCATGGGCCAAACTTGCTATGTGCTCATACAAGTGGGGCTTGTTTTCAACGTTCAAGAGTTGCTGATTTTGTAGGTCATCACCTCCTGGGTTAGAGGTTCGACACAAAAGAAAAGCACCCTTGTCGTGGTATTTTAAATAAGGCGCGATGGAATCAAAACCCATGAAGGGTGACAGTGTCAAGGCGTCTACACCGTAGCGCTCAAACGCCTCAATGGCGTACTGCTCTGCAGTGGTGCCAATGTCGCCACGTTTGGCGTCCAAAATGATCGGCACACTCGGAGCCACCTCTCGAATATGATGAATTAAACGCTCAAGTTGGTGTTCCGCTTTGTGTGCTGAGAAGTAAGCAATTTGTGGTTTATAGGCAATGACCAGGTCGGCGGTGGCGTTGACAATTTCAGCACAAAAATCAAAAATTTTATCGGATTGATCGCGCCACTTGAAGGGAAATCGACTGGGCAAAGGGTCAAGTCCAACGCACAACACGGATTGATTTTGAGTGTGAGCTCTTAGGAGTTGATCAAGAAATAGCATGGTGGTGTTGAACAGGGGGAAAATAACTTGAAAGCGATCAATGGATCAAAGAATGAGCCCAGCACAGATCTGTCCAGGCGTTGGATTTGATCTCTCCTGAGCGCATCATTTGTTCCGGCGCGTAGGTGATGATCATGGGGGTGTTGGCAAATTGATGCAGCTTTGATCGCAGCCGACCCAGGGGTTCATTTTTTAGGGGGGAATCCGTCAAAAGAGCATGAGCTGCAGCTTGGCCCATGACCAAGATGAGTTTGGGCTGAAGGAGTTTAATTTGCTGCTGTAGATGGATCAAACAGGTTTGCGTTGCCAACGCCTTGGGCGCTTGGAGTGATGGGCTCAGGCACTTGACGGTATGGGTGATCAGGTAATGGATAGCCGGTGTTGTGCTGCGCTCGCTAGAGAGGTTGACGGCAACAAGGTGTTTTAAGATGGCATTGAACAAAGGCATGCAATCTTCAGAAAACGCTGCGATTGAGCCATCAAGAGCTCGTTTGGGGGCGTCTGAGACGATGAGCCAGTCGATGTTTGATCGTTGATCTGTGTTGGTGTTTTGAACATCAAACGCTTCAATGAACCGCATGGGGGCGCTGGGACCTAAGTCACAGGCGCGGCAAGTTTGAAGATGTGCCTCCAACTCGGGCCAGTTCATGTTCTCTATCTTGGAGCCCAAGGACAGACTTGAGGAGGCAGCTTCTAAGGCTGTTTTCTCTTGAAAGGGGGCACCGCGCTCACCGAGCTTGGCTTTGGAAGTTGGAGCGTCAGGGGCGTCAGGGGCGTGGGGTGTTGATTTGGCAAAGGACTTGTCCGCTGGCGCAGATTGGCGGGTGAAAGAGTTGCTCAAGTTGTGCGCCCCAAATGCGCGTGCGAGGTTCTCCGCTGGAGGGGCCATATTTTTAAAGGGAAGGTCGATTCCCATCTCATTCAAGATGGATTTCTTTCTAGGTGAGAGATGCAGACTCATCAATTTTTATAACCTATAGCTCATTATGATCGCATCTTCACGTTGGTGGCTTGTCAGGGGGTAGTAGTTTTTTCTTTCCCCTACCTTTTTAAATCCGAACTTGTCATAAACTTTAAAGGCCCGCTCATTGCTCACTCGAACCTCTAGCCAAATCCATTGAGCATTCACGGTTTTAGACATCAAAGCCAAGCTCTCCAACATATGAAGACCGTAGCCTTTGTGTTGAAAGTCGAGGGCAACGGTTAAATTCAACAAATGGACCTCTTGGAACCCCATCATAGCAACAAAATAGCCGGTCAACGTGCGGCCATTCATCAGAAGCTGACACCAGTTGTTGCTTTTCATGGCATCCAAGAAATTACCACGCGTCCATGGCTTGGCGTACACCGATTGCTCAATTTTTAACAAAGCATCGAGCTCGCTTTCGCTCAGATGGATCAGCTGAAGGGGGCCTAGAGGATCAGGGTGCACGAGCCAGCTCACGCTCTAGGGTGGTTTGTGCGACCTTGTCGCGCAAATAAAGGGGCGTTGGCAAGTTGACAGAGGTTTGCAAATGCACACCAAGGCTCGGCTCTGCATGATGGGCCCTCCCAAGTTCGATGAGCGCATCGGCACGAGGGTTGATTTGAATCAACTCGCAGTCAGCCGCTTGTTGGAGCAGGGTCTCTTGCAGATGGGCGAGCAAGTTGCTTGAAGCATTGCAGGCGAGCAAAAAGGGCGAAGAGCTGCTTGGAGGGGTCCAAGCAAGGGGTGAACGGATGGCGTCAGGACCTATCAAACAAGGTGGCTGTATGACGCGCCAGTTTTGAGCCGTCTTTTCATAGGCGCCTACATAAAGTTGCCCCATCCGAGCGTCCACAACACAAAGTATTTTCGAGTATTGAGGTTTGATTTGGTAAGCCGATTGAGCCAAGACCAGTAAAGTGTCAAATCCCAGTGTGGGCACTTGGTTCGCAAAAGCAAAACCTTGCGCCACAGAGCAAGCAGTTCGCAGTCCAGTGAAGGAGCCGGGCCCTTTTCCGTAAAGAATTGCATCCAAGTGCTCAAAGCGCAAGTCGAGTTGGGCCATACCATTTAAGCATTCCGGAACCAAAACACTTGACGAGCGCGATCCCCCTGGCCCTTCAAAGAGCCAGGTCTTAACATGGCTTGAAGCAGCCAGAGATAAAATGTCGGTGCTGCATTCAATGGCTAAATATTTCATGCCCTTATTATCCTCTATGGCGCGTCAAATCAGTTCGCTGTTGGGGCGCAAAACCGTGCAAGGATCCAGGCGGTCTTTTAGGTGGGCATCTTGACAGGCGGGCCTTTCTTGGGCAAAGTCAAAAGATGAACTTAAGTGAGCTTATCAAAATGCATGCGATCAAAGCTATTGAAAAGAGCTGTAGATCTGGCGTTTGGATGGCTTTGCTGCTGGTGCTGGTTGCTTGGCCCAAAGAGCCCTCAGCCAGGCAAGTGCAGTCGAGCGCATCTGAAGTGGCGAACGAGCCAAAGGCATTGCCCCCTCATATAGTGCAGTTGTTGCAAAAAGCGGGCATCTCTCTTGGTTCCTTGAGCGTCATGGTCAAAGAGGTTCCCATGCCAAAGGCGTTGGCATCAAGAGCTCAGGAGGAGCTGCCCATCCTCAGTCACTTGGCCACACAATTGAGAACGCCAGCTTCACTGATGAAGTTGGTCACCACGCAGGCTGCATTGGACATGCTAGGTCCCCATTACATGTGGAAGACCCATGTCTACATCACAGGTCCCATCAAGCCCAATGGCGTTTTGGACGGCGATGTCATCTTGCGTGGGGGGTTGGATCCCAAAATGACGGTGGAAAATGCAACGCATTTGCTGCAGAAATTAAGGTCCTTGGGTGTTCAGAAAATACAAGGTGATGTGCTCATTGACAAAGGTTTGTTTGAAGCCCCAGACAAAGATCCTGGTAAATTCGATGGCGAGCCCCTGCGCCCTTACAACGTATTCGCAGATGCTTTGTTGATCAACTTCAATGCTTTGTTGGTGAGTTTCACGCCCGACCCTTTGAGCGGCGTAGCGCACATCGATATTGAACCAAGGATGGAAGGCTTGACGTATTCAAAGCAAGTCCCGTTGACCAATGCAAACTGTCTAGATTACAGACAGGAACTCAAAGCGAATTTTTCACAACCTTTGGACCTCAAATTCAATGGCTCGTTTGCGGCGTCTTGTGGCTCAAAAACATGGCCTTTGGCCTTTTCAAAACCTAAAGAGTTCACGCAGCGAGCGCTTGGGGGAATTTGGCAAAACTTAGGTGGAGAGATCGCCGGCTCCTTCAAGCTTGGAGCCCTACCTGTAAAAGCGACGCTTCTTTGGAGCGAAAGCTCTTTGCCTTTGTCAGATGTGGTGAAGGACATGAACAAGTTCTCCAACAATGTCATGGCACAACATCTGTTCTTGAGCTTGAGCATGGGCCTGCCAACAGGAGTCAATGAGAGCGATTCAAGAGAGTTGGTGCAGAAATGGTGGAGAGACAAAATTTCTCTAACGCCCTTGCACATCGAACAAGGCTCGGGTTTGAGTCGAGAAGAGAGCTTGAGCGCACAAGGTTTGACGGATCTGCTGAGTTACGCATGGTTGTCTCCTTACATGCCAGAGCTGATCGCTTCTTTGCCCATCACGGGTCTGGATGGGACTTTAAAGAAAAGTCAAGGTACCGCTTTTGCGCATTTAAAGACGGGCAGCTTAAGAGATGTGAATGCAATTGCTGGATTTGTTCAAGGCCGGCAACAAAAGCGTTATATTTTGGTGGCCATTTTGAACGACCCCAAAGCCAAAGAGGGCGGCGCGGTTTTACAGGGTTTGATGGAGTGGGTGGCAAACAGGTAAGCCAGCTAGCTCCATCACCACCCTTTTGCACTTCTTAAAAAGGTATAGGCGTAAGCACCCAGCAGGCGCTGTGCAACCGGCGTGACGTTGACATCATCGGCGTAGAGGTAGTTGTTGTAGTTGGGGTCCGCACTTGTGGCTGTGCAATTGATGCCGGCCATGATGACCGGACAAGCTGCCAAAGTGAGTCCCGCTGTTGTGATGCCATAGCCTTGAAAGTCTGCGCTTAAATAAAGCACTTCTGCATCGAACAGTCGAACACCTTGACCCGAGACGTAGGTTCCAGCATTGGAGATGATTTTGTTGTTGAAGTTGCGTGTTTCGTCTTGAATGAATTGGGACAAGCCGCCTGGGTAATTGGGCCAGAGGGACGAAAACTTGGCCGCATTTTTTTGAGCAAAGGGGCTTCCCTTTAAGTCATAGGCATTCAGGATCAAAATATGTGCGAAGTTTTTGAGTTGATCTCTGGCAAAAAGTTGATACGTTGTACCAAGAGCGCCTAAGGCTGCGATGGCCTGCTCTGGTGTTTCAGTTTTGTTCAAAACAGCTTTGGTGTGGTTCAAGATGTCGTTCATGCCTGAATTGATCACCAGCATGTCACCAGGTTGAGGCACAAATTTACTCAATTGTTTGGGCAAGTCAGCGACCGTTGCGTTTGGCGTTGCAAAAGCCGTCAAACTGGGATCAAAAGTGATGTTGTAGCTGGTGGCGAGTTGGGTGACCCAATTGTTGACGGTAAGATCATTGACGGTCAATTTGTCCGAGTATCCATTGCTGGGTGTACCTTGATAACTTAAAAAGTCACCAATGGAGACGATTCGAGTCGGAAAGAATTCATCGTACTTGGAACTCGAGCCGCAGCCAGAGAGAAGTAAAAGCAGGCCTAGTGTTGTCAAGGCGACGACGTGCATGGGCCATTTGAGCATCTTCTTGATCATCTGTTCACTCCAGTAAGAGGCTGTAGTTTACTGGGACTTGGGGCTGCTAAGATGCGCAGTCCATAAAAATCCGACTTATTGGGCATGTGAGGCTCTTTTTAAACGATCGTTGACGCCTTGCCACTCTTCAGTGCAGGGGGGTTGTTCAATCCATATTTGATCGACGCCTGCTTTGTCAAAATCCCTCAGGGTCGAAAACAACACATGCGCGCAGTCCTCGGCTTGGCTCGGCATGGCTTGGTATAGAAACCTTTGAGGGTCAAGCACCAAGGGGGTGGTGCTCCACACGGCGATGCGTTCCTTGGAAAGAGGCGAGCAAGAGGACAAGTCTTCTTCAAGTGCTTTTCTCTCTCGCAGCAAGACTTTTGCCTTGGGTGCGTAATGGGCCAACATTCGGCCAGACACTTTGGGTGCAGGGGTGTTGAAGCGCGTGGACATGGATGTGTCGAGGTTGCCATCGATCAATTGCTGATGAATTTTCAAGTTGAGCGCGTGCTCCATCCTGTCGATGCTCAACTGCCCGGGGCGCAACAAGATAGGCTCGCCACGAGAGCAGTCGATGATCGTGGACTCAATACCAATTTGGGAGGCGCCACCGTTCAAAATCAACAAATCATCACCCAGCTCTTCTGCCACGTGAAACGCCTGAGTAGGGCTTACGCGACCAAAGCGATTGGCGCTTGGCGCTGCAACGCCCATGACACCCAAGCTCTTTGCCATGACAAGCAACTCCAAAGCCATGGGGTGAGAGGGTATTCTGAGACCAAGGGTGTTTTGATGCCCACTTGAGGCATTGGCAACGCCAGGACGTTTTTGCAAAATGAGTGTCAATGCACCGGGCCAAAACTGCTTCATCAAAGCATAGGCATAGTCAGGAATGTTGCAGGCAAAGTGCTCAGCCGCGTCCATGTCAGGCAGGTGAACGATCAAAGGATGATCCTTGGGTCGACCTTTGGCGTCAAAGATGAGCTTGACCGCCTGTTCATTTTCGGCGTCAGCGCCCAAGCCGTAGACCGTTTCTGTAGGAAAAGCAACCAGTTTGCCGTCTTTAAGCAATTGTGCGGCCAAGACAAGATCGGCGCTAGAAGGATGCTCAATGATCATGGGGGCAAGGACATGGTTAAAAAGTCGCGGCTAAGAGGCGGCAACTCCAAGAGGTGAAGGCATTGTTCAAGTGTTGACAGGACCTCTTTGGGGTGCGCAGCGGTGATGTTGAGGTGTCCCATTTTTCGTCCCTTTCGGGCTTGAGTTTTTCCATACAAGTGTAAGTGTGTGCCAGACAGAGCCAACACCTTTTCCCATGGCGGCTCTAGGGGATCTGTACCCTTTTTGAACCAAAGATCACCAAGCAAATTGAGCATCACGCAAGGGCTGTGTTGCCTGGGTTGGACAAGGGCAAGGCCACATAGCGCTCTGACTTGCAGCTCAAACTGTGACACATCACAAGAGTCTAGGCTGTGATGACCGCTGTTGTGAGGACGAGGTGCAATTTCATTGACCACCCAAGTTGGCAAGTTCGACTTTGATGCGTTGGGGTGGGATGCGCGCGGGTCAGCTAGGATAAAAAATTCCACGCAAAGGACGCCCACGTAGGAAAGCTCTTGGGCTAGGGTGCGCGTGGCATTGATGAGCGCTGTCTCAAGTTCAAAACCCAAAGCGTGCTCAAAAACACTTGAAAGATGCAAAATACCCTTGACGTGTTGATTGCATTGAATGGGCAAATGGACCATGTCATTGCGTTCGTTTCTGGCAACAATGACAGAGTACTCGGCTTGCAAAGGGAGTTTCTTCTCCAAGATACAACTGATGGGTTCACTTGCATGGGGGGCTTTTGATGAGGCATTCAAAGAGGCATAGGCCAAATGCAATTCTTCGAGGTCGTTGACCGTCAATTGTCCTTTACCGTCGTAGCCCAAGCGAGCGGTTTTTAGGATGCCCGGGAACAAATCAAGGGGTGTGTTGAAGATGTCTGTGGGGTGGCGAATGACGTGAAACGGGGCCGTTTGAAGTTGACAGGAGCGAATCATGTTCTTCTCAACGATCCGGTCTTGGGCAACACCGACAGCGAAGGCACTTGGGTGAACCGCAATCGTTTGACTCAAATGGTCGAGTGTTGCGGCGGGCACGTTTTCAAACTCCGTGGTCACGCGTGAGGCGCGTTGGGCCAAGAGATCCATCCCTTGTCGATCGTCATACGCAAATTGAAGAAACTCTTCACTCAAATGGGCTGCCGGTGCATTGGGGTCCGGGTCCAAAACCACGGTCCGGTAACCCATTTTTTGAGCCGCTTGAACCAGCATGCGACCCAGTTGACCCGCACCAAGGATGCCAAGACTGGCTGGGGGGGCTAAACATTCACTGTGACTGGGTGCGTCGTTCATGGAGAAGTTCAAATGGGGGGGATAGAAAGAGCTGGACGGCTCAAGAAGGATCAAACAACGCGACTTTAGAGTTCGAGTTTCGAATTTTGAGCCGCGACTGTTTGCTTGAGACGATAGGCGTCCAGTCTTTCTTCTAGGGTTTTATCGGTGATGGCTAGCAAAGACACAGCAAAAAGTGCTGCGTTCACAGCGCCTGCAATGCCGATAGCAAAAGTGGCCACAGGTATGCCTTTGGGCATTTGTACGATACTGTGAAGGGAGTCGACACCGCTGAGGTGTTGGCTAGCAACAGGAACGCCTAAAATGGGTAAGCTTGTCTTGGCGGCCAGCATACCGGGCAAGTGCGCAGCACCCCCCGCACCGGCGATAATGGCCTTCAAGCCGCGAGATTTGGCTTGTTCAGCAAAACTGAACAGTTGGTCTGGCATTCGATGCGCTGACAAAACGCTAGCTTCGAATGGAATGTCGAAGTCTTGCAACAAAAGGGCAGCATGTTTCATGGTGTCCCAATCCGATTGGGAGCCCATGACGACGGCAAGAAGTGGTTTTGTCATTGTGTTGGCCTGATAAGTGAGACAATTCTCAAGTATTTTAAGGTTTTGCTAGGAGTGTATTGAAATGATGGATGTTACGGTAGAAAATTTTGAACAAGAAGTGATGGCGGCTTCAACGCAGACGCCGGTGTTGGTGGACTTTTGGGCTCCTTGGTGTGCGCCATGCAAGACCCTAGGCCCTATGTTGGAGAAATTGGAAGAAGACTACCAAGGCCGGTTCAAGCTCGTCAAAATCAACTCGGATGAAGAGCAGCAACTGGCATCTGCATTTGGGATCAAAAGCCTCCCCACTTGCATTTTAGTGAAAGATGGGCGCCCCTTAGATGGTTTCATGGGTGCTTTGCCTCAAGGCAAACTCAAAGAGTTTTTAGACAAACATTTGCCTTCGATCGATGAGTTGATCGCTCAAGAAGAAACGCAAGAGGCACAAGCGCTCTTGCAAGAAGGCAACGAAGAGGAGGCCTTGGTCAAGTTGCAAGAAGCATTGGCCATCAACCCCGCCAATGAGGACACGAGGTACGACTATGCCAAACTGTTGATCACGCAGGGGCAATTGGAAACCGCACAGATGATTTTGGCCCCAGCCTTGGCACAAATTCCTTTGCAATTGCGTTTTGATGCCTTGCATCATTGGCTGGAGTGCTTGAAATTTGTACAACACAGCGAAAAAGCAAAATGGAGCATGGAGCAGTTTGATGAGCATCTTGCATTGAACAAACGTGACTTTGAGACACGGTTGGCCAAAGCTCGTTGCTTGGTGGCTGGTGGAGAGTTGACTCAAGCGATGGATGAGTTGCTTGAAGTGGTCATGCGAGACAAAACATGGTCAGACCAAGTTGCTAGAAAACTTTTCGTTGCTATTTTGGAGTTGATGACGCCTGTTAAAACCATCAAAGACCCAACGCAAACCAACAAAACCCAAGGCGGTATAGAGCTGGCTGGACATGTGCTCAAAGCCGATGATCCGCAATCAGAGTTGGTCTCCAAATACAGAAGAAAACTGAGCATGGCATTGAATTAATGGGGTTGAAAGAGTGCCCAGACATCATGGTATTTTTGTGCGGTTTGTTCAATGACATGAGGGGGGAGAGCAGGTGCGGGGGCTTTTTTATCCCAAGGTGCACCTTGTACTTGCGTGCTTTCCAACCAGTCTCTGAGGTATTGCTTGTCATAGCTTGGCGGGTTGGTGCCCGGCTCGTAGGTGTCGAGCGGCCAATATCTGGAAGAATCAGGCGTGAGGATCTCATCCATTAAAACGAGCTCGTTTTTGGCATTCAATCCAAACTCGAACTTGGTATCGGCAATGATGATGCCCTTTTCTAGCGCGATGGCCCTGGCTTTCGAGTACAACGCAAGGCTAAGGTCGCGAATTTGATGGGCCAAGGAAGACCCCAACAAGGCAACAGTTTGTTCAAAGCTGATGTTTTCATCGTGCTCGCCGACGGCTGCTTTGGTGGCTGGTGTAAAAATGGGTTGTTCTAGCTCACTCGCATTTTGAAGACCTTTGGGCAGAGCAATGCCGCAAGCGCTTTGTTGGGTTTGGTACTCGCTCCAAGCGCTTCCAGCAAGGTAGCCTCTCACCACCGCCTCGATGGGAAGGGGTTTTAAGCGTTGAACCAGCATCGAACGCTGTGAAACTTGATCGTACTCCTCGACACGTACGACGGACTCAGGCGCCTCGTGGGTGAGGTGGTTGGGACACAGGTCAGACAGCTTGTCAAACCAAAAGAGGGCCATTTGAGTCAGCAAGACCCCTTTGCCAGGAATAGGCTCACCCATGACGACATCGAAGGCAGAGATTCTGTCGGTTGCAAGCATCAATATTTTGTCCTCGCCCACAGCGTAGTTGTCCCGAACCTTTCCTTGAGCCAAGAGAGGCAGGGATGTGATGCTTGAAGAAAAAAGGGGTTGCATGCTGATCCACTCCATTTGTATTGCAATAAAAAAGAGCCCTAGAAAATCTAGAGCTCTGAAAAAGGGAGGCGGGGCAAAGCCGGCTCTTTATGCGACCACTTGAGACAAGTGACCACTGCTGTACTTGGCTGCGACAAACAGCAAAGACTCACCTCTGATTTTGGAGCCCTGACCCTCGCAACCGAACTGAATGTAGCGTTCTTTGCAGATGGCTTTTGCGGCAAGTTTGGCGGGTTTTAAAAACTCACGGGGATCGAATTTGCTAGGGTTTTTAGCCATGAACTCGCGAACAGCAGCAGTCATGGCCAAACGGATGTCTGTGTCGATATTGATTTTGCGAACACCAAACTTGATGGCGTGTTGAATCTCGGCAACAGGAACGCCATAGGTCTCCTTCATCTCGCCACCAAACTCGCGTATCTTGCTGAGGAGGTCTTGCGGCACGCTAGAGCTGCCGTGCATGACCAAATGTGTATTTGGAATGCGCGCATGAATTTGTTTGATGCGATCAATGGCCAAAATGTCTCCGGTGGGCATGCGTGAGAATTTGTATGCACCATGGCTCGTCCCGATGGCAATCGCCAATGCATCCAACTGTGTCCTTTTGACAAAGTCGGCAGCTTGCTCGGGGTCGGTGAGCAATTGTTCACGGGTCAACACATCTTCTGAGCCATGGCCGTCCTCTTGGTCTCCCTTGAGAGTTTCTAGTGAACCCAGGCAGCCTAACTCGCCCTCGACGGTGATGCCAAGTTTGTGGGCCATTTGAACCACTTTTTTGGTCACCTCCAAGTTGTACTCGTAAGAGGCGATGGTTTTTCCATCTTCCATCAAGCTGCCATCCATCATGACGGAGGAAAACCCCAGATCAATGGCGCCTTGACAGACAGCAGGACTTTGGCCGTGATCTTGATGCATGACCACAGGAATATGGGGGTAAGACTCGATGGCTGCTTGGATGAGTTTTTTTAGAAAAATTTCGCCCGCATATTTTCGAGCGCCAGCACTGGCTTGCATGATCACGGGAGAGCCAGTTTCATCGGCCGCCTCCATGATGGCTTGAACTTGTTCAAGGTTATTGACATTGAAAGCGGGCAAGCCATAGCCGTTTTCTGCGGCATGATCGAGAAGTTCGCGCATGGAGACGATAGCCATAAAGAAGTCCTAGAGAAATTGAATAACAAAGATTTTAACCGAGAAGGTTCAACTCACCTGGCAGATTTTTAGCATGTTGGTGCCTCCAGGTGAGCCCATAGGTTCGCCGCAGGTGATGGCATAGATGTCGCCGGAGTTGACAATGTGTTTTGATTTGAGGTGCCCTTCTGCTTGGGTGAGTGCCGTATCGCGATCAGCGCTGGTGTCCATGAGCAAAGGCGTGACGTTTCTGTACAGTGCCATTTTGCGCTGGGTGCTCAACTTGCTCGTCAAAGCATAGATAGGAATATGGATGCGGTGCCGACTCATCCAAAGTGGGGTAGATCCAGAATCGGTGAGTGCAACCAAAGCTTTGGCGCCTAGATGGTGAGCTGTAAAAAGGGCACCCATGGCGATGGTTTGGTCAATGCGTTGGAAGGTTTTTCCGGAAAAATCTGCGTCCAATTCAACTTGTTCTGCAGATTCAGCAGCCAGGCAAATTTGCGCCATTTCAGTGACGGTTTCTAAGGGAAATTTACCCGCGGCGGTTTCTGCACTGAGCATCACTGCATCCGTGCCATCCAGAACCGCGTTGGCGACATCACTCACCTCAGCGCGTGTAGGCACAGGGTTGGTGATCATGCTTTCCATCATTTGCGTAGCCGTGATGACAATTTTGTCGTGTGCACGGGCAAGGCGAATCATATGTTTTTGAAGTGCGGGAACGGCAGCGTTGCCAACCTCCACCGCCAAGTCGCCGCGAGCGACCATGATGCCATCGCTGGATTTTAAAATGTCCTCTAAGTGTGGAATAGCTTCAGCCCGTTCAATTTTAGCGATCAAGCCTGGTTTGTGTTTGAACGGCGCAGCCGCTACATTGGCAAGTTGTCTGGCAAGCTCCATGTCGGTGGAGTTTTTAGGAAAGCTCACCGCCAAGTAATCGGCTTGAAAACTCATTGCAGTTTTAATGTCCTCCATGTCTTTGGCCGTCAGGGCTGGAGCGGTCAGGCCCCCACCTTTTTTGTTGATGCCTTTGTTGTTGGACAATTCTCCCCCAACGATCACTTTGGTGTGGACTTGCTCACCTTTGACATGGGTCACTTCTAAAACAATCAGGCCATCGTTCAAGAGCAAGATGTCTGCGGGTTTGACATCTCGGGGCAGCTCTTTGTAGTCGAGGCCCACTCCGTTTTCATCGCCCAAAGTTTCACGAGAAGCGTCGAGGATGAAAGCTTTTGAGTTGTCCAGATGGACGCGGCCTTGTTCAAACTTACCGACACGAATCTTGGGTCCTTGTAGGTCAGCCATGATGGCGACTTCAACGCCAGCTTGGCTTGCCGCTTCACGAACCATGCGGGCGCGTTCGACATGGTCTTGAGCCGTTCCGTGAGAAAAGTTCAAGCGAACCACATTGACCCCTGCTTTGAACATGGCCTCAAGCATTTGCGGTGTGTTTGATGCGGGGCCTAAAGTTGCAACAATTTTAGTGGCCCGCAAAAGAGAATTTTTAGGTATAGACATGCCTAGGATTGTCCCATGAAAGCTTGGGGTGATACAGGACTGCCCAAGGGTATGAGCCAGATTTTCAAAAATTAGGCCTTGTCGAATGAACCAAGCGCGGGCGGAAACTTAAAAACCAATGAAAACTTGAGTTTTGCGCCTTGGGCGCCTTAAAAAAAAAGAGTGAAAGCAGCGATGGATGGCTGCATGGAACGCAAATGCGACAAGGATAATAGAAAAGTACTACATAAAAAAGGTAAAAGCCTTTTTGTACGAAGTCATTTGGAAAAAGACATTTTGGGAATTTCTTTGTAGAGGGGATAATGCTGAGTGAAATAAAAGCTTAGGTAAATTTTTGCTTTTCAAATCAAGAACATTTGTATGTAATTTGATGCTTCAGCGCGCTGGCCGTTTGTGCATGTAACTCCTGCCAAAAGACCAAGTTTTGCTTTGCAGACATGACCTCTTTATCGATGAAAACCATAGAAACCCCAATCCCTGTTGACCAGCCCATGCCCCACCGCAAGGTGATTCGGGAGTGGCTTGTTCCATTGTCCGATCGCACAACGTTGACAGCCATTTTCCTATTGATTTTGGACTTTTGCGTTTGGGGCTTGTTTCTGGCCGGAACGATTGTTTTCCAAGCCTGGTGGGCCAAATTGGTCTGCGCAGTTGGGGCGGGTTTTACCATTGGGCGGTTGTTCATCATTGGGCATGATGCTTGCCATCAAAGTTTGACGCCGCATCGCACTTTGAACAAGTGGATTGGTCGCATTGCTTTCTTACCTTCGTTGACGCCTTACAGTCTATGGGACATTGGGCACAACGTGGTTCACCACGGGTACACCAATCTGAAGGGTTTTGATTTTGTCTGGGCGCCCTTGACCAAAGATGAATTTCAAGCCTTGGGACCCGTGCAAAAGCTCCTCGACAAAGTCTACCGAAGTGGCTGGGCGCCTGGCTTGTATTACATGATTGAAATTTGGTGGAACAAAATGTTCTTTCCCAACAAAGAGAACATGCCAACCAGAAGGCCTATTTTTATCAAAGACAATTTGTTGGTGAGTGCCTTTGGATTGGCGTGGCTCGGAGCCTTGTATGTATTGGCACAGGCCACGGAACAATCTGTTTGGGTTTTGGGCGTGTTTTTTGTTTTGATCCCATTTCTTTTTTGGTGTGCGATGATTGGATTTGTGGTGTATGTTCACCACACACATGTCAAGGTATCTTGGCATGACGAGCGGGCTGCATGGTCCAAGGCCCAGCCGTTTGTCTCAACGACCGTTCATTTGACGTTCCCGTTCAAGATCGGTGCGCTGATGCATCACATCATGGAGCACACGGCTCATCACGTGGACATGAGCATCCCTTTGTACAAACTAAAGTCAGCACAATCCAAACTGGAGACGATGTTGCCTGAGAGAATTATTGTGCAACCCTTTTCCTGGGCGTGGTATTTTGAGACCGCCAAAAGTTGTAAGTTGTATGACTTCACACAAAGGTGCTGGACCGACTACCAAGGACACGCAACGTCTACGGCCACGCCCTTGCCTGCTTGAACTCTTTTAAAGTGTTCGCGTAGGCAGTCTTTGGCCTTGTGATTGGCTTTTTTTAGCTTTCAAGCGTTCTGTGCCCGTTTTGATAAGATTTCAAAAGCAGGAAGGGTCTTGCCTTCTAAGACCTCTAAAAAAGCACCTCCACCGGTCGATATGTAGTCTATTTGCTCGGTCAGCCCGTATTTAGAAATGGCGGCCAAAGTGTCTCCTCCTCCAGCCAAACTGAACGCCTTGGACTTCGCAATGGCTTGTGCCACGCCTTGAGTGCCGTGGGAAAAGGGTTCAAACTCAAAGACACCAACAGGGCCATTCCAAACGATGGTGCCGGCTTTTAAAAGCTGTGCGGACAAGTGTGCAGTACTTTGCGGGCCAATATCTAAAATCAGCTCATCGGGTTTTACATCTTGCGACTGCTTGATGATGGCCTTGGCTTCGGGTGAAAAAGAGGTGGCCACGACCACGTCGCTTGGTAAAGGCACATCAGCACCTCGCTCTTTCATGTCTCGAATGACTTGTCTGGCTTCTTCCAACAAGTCGGGCTCACACAAACTTTTCCCAATAGGTAATCCACTGGCCATCATGAAGGTGTTGGCAATGCCACCACCAACGATCAATTGATCCACCTTGGAGGACAAGGACTTGAGGATGGTCAACTTTGTAGAGACTTTGGAGCCTGCAACGATTGCGGCAAGGGGCCTTTGTGGTGAGGTAAAGGCCTTTGAAATCGCTTCAATTTCAGCGGCAAGCAACGGGCCTGCACAAGCGATCTTGGCATATTGTGCAATGCCATAGGTGCTGCATTCTGCACGGTGTGCTGTACCAAAAGCATCGTGCACATAGATATCGCACAGTTGGGCCATTTTTTGCGAAAGAGCGGCATTGTTGGCCTTTTCTCCAATGTTGAAGCGGCAGTTTTCAAGCAAAACGATCTCGCCCTTGTTCAATTGAACGCCCTCGATCCAATCTTTGACCAAAGCAACAGGGCGATGAAGAAGTTCAGTCAGTCTTTTGGCGACGGGTGAGAGGGAGTCTTTGGGTGTCCAAATGCCCTCTTGAGGACGTCCCAAGTGGCTGGTGACCATGACCGCAGCGCCAGCATCCAAGGCCAATTGAATGCAAGGCAGTGAAGCACGAATGCGGGTGTCATCTGTGATGTCTCCATGGTCATCTTGCGGGACATTTAAATCAGCACGGATAAAAACACGTTGACCCTTGATAAGCCCTTTTTGACAAAGTTCAGTAAAGCGTAGAAAGTTCATAGGTCAGCAAAACAAGAAGAAAAAGTTAAAGCAGTGAAGCCGTCTTCACGCAAATCAGTAGCTACATCAGCAGAAGATTTTAACCTTCTTCAAAGTGTCATATAACGCAATCCTTGCGGCCAACCCGTATTGACAGACCAAGCTCGTTGTAGGCCATCGAAAGTCATCGGGTCCCAAAAGACAGGATTTGACTTGATGAGGATGTTACGCATGGCTTTGGCGTGGTTTTTACGGGAGTAAAAGTGCCACAGCATGGCTGAAGTTCCATCTTTGGGCGGTGAGACTTGATGAGCACCTCAAAGAGCGTGCAGGGCTTGGCAGGAAGCACCCATGGATGGATGTTTAAGAGGAGTGCTGCTAAAAAATGAGCTTGGCGTCTTAAGAAAAACAGTTGCCGACTTGAATCACATGGCCTTTGAGCAGTTCCGAAAGGGGCATTTTTTTGTGACCTGCTTTTTGAAGTTGAGTGATTCGCAGCACGCCATCACAACAATGGACGTCGATGCCATCATGTGAAACACCAAGGATGTGGCCATATTGACAACTTGAGGCCAAGGAATTTGAAGGCGTTGACGTGACGTGGGCATGCCAAACTTTGTAAGTTTCTTGGTTCAACATGGTGAAGGCGCCTGGAGCGGGGTTGAGGCCAAGGATTTGACGCTGAAGGAGGTGCGAAGAGTGGTTCCAATCCAGTCGCGACTCTTCCTTGCTGATTTTGTGTGCGTACGTTGCCCCAAGAGGGTTTTGCGGGATGGCTTTTAGAAGGCTCAACTGCTCAAGAGCCTTTGTGATCAGGTCTGCACCGAGTTTGGCGAGTCGATCGTGCAAAGAGCCCGTCGTCTCCAGGGGATCAATTGAAAGGCTTTCACACAGTAGCAGGTCGCCCGTATCGAGTCCTTCATCCATTTGCATGATGCAAATGCCGCTTTGCGAGTCTCCAGCCATGATGGCCCGATGAATGGGTGCAGCACCTCGCCATTGAGGCAGCAAAGAGGCGTGGATATTGATGCATCCAAGTGGGCTTGCTTCAAGCGTCCAGCGAGGGAGCATCAATCCATAAGCTGCAACAACCATCAAATCCGCCTTGACCCGTGAAATCATCTCTTGGGCTTGCTTAGCTTGATCGGGGTATTTGCCGTCCAACTTGAGACTGTTGACTTGAAGAAGAGGTAGGGACTTTTCTAAAGCAAACGACTTGACGCTAGAAGCCTGTAATTGAAGTCCCCTACCTGCAGGTCGATCGGGTTGGGTCAGAACCAAAACGATTTCATGCCCAGACTCATAAAGGCGCTCAAGGGCGATTTTGGCAAACTCCGGAGTCCCTGCAAAAATAAGTCGCATGATCAGGAGCGCTCGAGTTCTCTTTGGGCCTTGAGAAGTTTTGTCTTGATGCGATTGCGTTTTAAGAATGACAAATATTCAACAAAAACCTTGCCCTCAAGGTGGTCCATCTCATGTTGGATACAAATGGCCAAAAGATCTTGTGCAAGCAAAGACTGTTGTTGACCTTTCTCGTTCAAAAATTCAACGGAAATTTCCTTGGACCGCTCAACTCCGTCATAAAAACCAGGAACAGATAAACAGCCCTCCTCGGCCATCACACGCTCAGGACTGGACCAGATAACTTGAGGATTGATCAAAACCAAGGGCGCAGATGCGTCTTCTGAGACGTCCATGACAATCAAACGCTCGTGGTGATTCACTTGAGTTGCAGCAAGACCAATGCCTTTGGAGTCGTACATCGTTTCAAACATATTTTGAATCAGAAGTTGATGGTGCTCACCAATGTCTGAGATGGGCCGTGCCACCGTATGGAGTCTGGGATCGGGGTAAGAAAGTATGGGTAAGAGAGCCATAAGTATATTGTCCTCGGTTTTTGAAAAAAATTCAAAAATTGAAAAAAATGGTGCAAAATAGGGTCGTCCTTTTAAAATTTGAACAAATTCTAAAAGGTGTTTGGGATCAATAAAAGAGGTATATTGAGAACATGTTTGAAGTACTCGTATATGTCTACGAAAATTACTGGCGCGGAGATGCCTGCCCAGAACTTGAACACCTAAGCCGAAAGTTGAGTGCAGTAGGGTTCGATGCAGATGAAATTGAGCAAGCACTTCAATGGCTTGCGGGTTTGAGTTTGGCCTCTTCGCGAACCGAATTGATCGATATCAACCAACACCAACCCCAACAAGCGCTCACATCAAGAGAGCAGTCAAGCAACAGTTTGCGGGTTTATTCAATTGCTGAACAGGATCACTTAGGTTCAGACAGCTTGGGCTTTGTAAGCTTTTTAGAGTCTGCACAAGTGCTCCCGCCACACATGAGGGAAATTGTGGTCGATCGTGCGATGGCTGTACCAGGCAGACCGGTGAGCATTGATGATTTAAAAATTATTGTGTTGATGGTTTACTGGAGCGTTGGCTTGGAGCCAGACGCTTTGATCCTGGATGAGTTGTGCGATGATACGGATCGCATTGCTCACTGAGCTCAAACACAAAAAAGCATTAAACGACGGCTCCTGAATTGGGGTCGTCAGGGTTTGAGTCATTTTTACCGGGTTTCATCAGATCCTCTCGTTGAATGCCCAGCCACATTGCAATCGCTGCAGCAACAAAGACCGAAGAGTAAATACCAAACAGGATGCCAATGGTCAACGCCAAGGCAAAATAATGCAGGGTTGGTCCTCCAAACAAAAGCATGGACAGGACCATGAGTTGAGTGCAACCGTGAGTGATGATGGTCCTGCTCATCGTGGATGTGATGGCGTTGTCGATGATTTCGGTGGTGTTCATTTTTCGATAACGGCGAAAATTTTCACGGATACGATCAAAAATAACGACCGACTCGTTCACCGAATAGCCTAAAACCGCCAAAACAGCAGCCAGCACTGGCAGAGAAAACTCCCACTGGAAGAAGGCAAAGAAACCTAAAATGATGATGACGTCATGCAAGTTGGCCACAATGGCCGCTACAGAAAATTTCCATTCGAAGCGAATGGCCAAGTAAAGCATGATGCCAATGACAACAAATCCTAACGCTTTTAGGCCGTCTATGGCCAACTCGTCGCCCACCTGAGGACCAACAAACTCGGTTCTTCTGAGTTCCGCGCCTGCGTCTGCTTGTCGAAGAGCTGCAACAACGCGCTCATTTTGACTGGCGGCGCTGTCTCCTTTGCTGGCGGGCAAACGAATGAGAATGTCGCTTGAAGTACCAAAATTTTGAACTTGCACATCTTTAAAGCCCAAGGCTTCAATTTGACTTCTCGCTTGATTGATATCAGCAGGGTGGGGGTAGCTCACCTCCATCAAGGTGCCGCCCGTGAATTCCACAGACAGATTCAAGCCATTGCTAAAGAGGAAAAAAACGGCCAAGACGAAAGTGAGGAAAGAGATCAAATTAAAGGCCAATGCATGGCGCATGAAAGGGATGTCTTTTCGTATTCTAAAAAATTCCATGACGAAAAACCTCTTGATTATTGATCGGGGTTGAGTTTTGGATCACTCAATTCATTGCGCCAAACGGTTCCAATGGAGACGGTGTGAAGTCTTTTTTGGCGGCCGTACCAAATATTTACCAGGCCTCTAGAGAAAAACACAGATGAGAACATGCTGGTCAAAATGCCTAAGCAATGAACCACGGCAAAGCCTCGCACGGGCCCAGATCCAAAAGCCAAGAGTGCCAAGCCAGCAATCAAGGTGGTGACGTTCGAGTCCAAGATGGTGGCCCATGCTTTGTCATACCCAGCATGGATAGCTGCTTGGGGTGAGGCCCCTATGCGCAATTCCTCACGGACACGCTCGTTGATCAGTACATTTGCATCAATGGCCATACCAAGCACCAAGGCCATGGCTGCCATACCAGGTAAGGTCAAGGTAGCTTGCAACATCGACAAGAGGGCCACCAACAAGAGCAAATTGACAGCCAAAGCGATGCTAGAGAAAAGTCCAAACAACATGTAATAAATAATCATGAAGGCCGCAACTCCCACAAAGCCCCATGTCACGCTGTTAAAGCCCTTTTCAATGTTTTCAGCGCCCAAACTCGGTCCAATGGTCCGCTCTTCAATGATCTCCATGGGAGCGGCCAATGAGCCCGCCCGCAGAAGTAGGGCGACGTCGTTGGCTTCAACGGTGTTCATGCGACCAGAAATTTGAACCCGACCACCGCCAATCTCAGATCGGATGACCGGCGCTGTGACGACTTCACCCTTGCCTTTTTCGAAAAGCAAGATGGCCATTCGCTTACCAACATTTTCACGCGTTACATCACGGAAAATACGAGCCCCTTTGGCGTCAAGTGTCAGGTGTACGGCGGCCTCTTGGGTTTGATTGTCAAATCCAGGTTGCGCATCCGTTAGGTTTTCACCAGTGAGTAAAACTTGTTTTTTAACCACCACCGCTTGTCCGGTTCGCTCCAAAAACCGTTCATCACCAAAAGGAACCATTGCTGATGAACTGAGCTCTGCTGCGCGAGCATCGCTGGAATCATCGACCATACGAATTTCAAGGGTGGCCGTTCTGCCAAGTATGTCTTTGGCTTTGGCCGTATCTTGGACACCAGGAAGCTGCACAACAATTCGGTCTAGACCCTGTTGTTGAATGATAGGCTCAGCAACACCTAGCTCATTGATGCGGTTATGTAGCGTGGTGATATTTTGTTTTAAAGCTTGTTGCTGTACTTTTCTTGCCGCTTCTGGTTTGAGATTCAAAGATAAAACAAACTCACTGCCTTGAGTTTTTTCAGCTGTTTCGATATCAGGCCATTGATCCAGAATCAGGGTCTTGGCTGAAAGCAAGGTCGGGGTATCTCTAAAAAGTATTTCAATGCCTTGATCAACCCTGTTGATACCAGAGTGACGAAGATTTTTCTCTCTCAGTTGAGTTCTTAGATCGCCAGCGATGGAGTCGGCCTTTTTGGTCACCGCTGCCAACATGTCGACTTGAAGCATGAAATGGACGCCGCCCCTCAAGTCCAAACCCAGATACATGGGGGATGCATGGAAAAAAGAGAGCCATGCTGGAGACCTGGAAACCAAATTGAGCGCAACAACAAAGCGCTGGCTCGAAGGGTTGGGGTTCAAAGCCAATTGCAAAGCATCTTTTGCCTTTAATTGCTCTTCGCTGGAGCTGAATCGAACTTTAAAATTACCAGGCTCAAAAGTACTGGCCAAAGGGACGATAGAGATGCTCTTTAAAACAGTCTCAACTTGAGTCTGAATGTCAGAGCTGAGCTTTTGGCCAGATTTGGCACTGGATATTTGTACTGCTGGGGATTCGCCAAAAAAGTTTGGCAAAGTGTAGAGGCCTCCCACCAGCAATGCACAAACGATGGTCAGGTACTTCCAAATTGAGTAACGATTCATTGAAATTCCAGTGGGGAAACTAAATAAAGCAATACGCCGACTTCAAACTCAAATCAATGCCTGCTGCAAATCGATGGTTGAAGTGAAGAGTTGATGGCCTTAAACGGATTTGAGCGTGCCTTTGGGCATCACTTGTGAAATAGCTGAGCGTTGTAACTGAATTTCAACACCTTTAGAGATTTCCAACCTGACGTAATTGTCTTCAAGCAAGGTAATTCGGCCAACAAAGCCGCCTGCTGTGCTGACCTCGTCACCTTTACCAAGAGCGTCAATCATGGTTTTGTGTTCTTTTTGACGTTTCATTTGTGGGCGAATCATTACAAAATACAAAACCACAAACATCAAAAGCAAAGGCAGCATGCCGGTCAGAGAAGAGGACAAGTCAGAGCCGCCTAAGGCAGCGGGTGCAGATTGTGCGTAAGCTGAAGAAATGAACAAGTGGGTCTCCTAAAGTAACAGAAAAACTCAAGTTTTTTAAAGCTGGATGATCAAAGCAGGAAAGCTTGATCTCAATAAAAAAGTAGAAAAAAGATCAAAGGATCTTGTGATCATAGATTGTAAGCGTGAGTAGGCTGGAAAATGAAAACAATTGAGCAGATCAGCTTTTGATTATGGCGTGGTATTTCTGGGCAAAAGAACCCAAAGTTTCAGATTTTGTTTGATTTTGTTTGCAAATTCACCTGCCAGAGCACCTGTTCCGGCAAAATAATCGGCCCTGATCGAGCCGTTGATGGCGTTTCCAGTGTCTTCACTCAAGACAAGCTGTTGAAACCGTGTACTTCCTTCGCTTGAAAGCCAAAGAGGAAGTCCAAGAGGAATACTTTTAGGATCAACTGCGATCGAAAGGTGGGCCTTGAGTGGCTTTCCCCAAGATCCTTTGGGGCCTTTGGAGGGGTCGTTTAAAGGTGAAAGAGTGAAGAAGATGTACCTGGGATTGCTCCAGTAGGCTTCTTTTTCTTTATCAGGATTTTTTTGAAGGGCACTTTTGATACCCGCCCAAGATGCGTCTTTGGTCAGACCTTGATCGATCAGCCATTTGGCCATGCTTTGATAGGGTAAATCATTAGAAGCAGCAAAGCCAACTCGGTATTCAAGGGTTGGGGCATTCGGACTTTCGATTTGGAGTCGAGCGGATCCCTGAACATGCAAAATCATGACCTCAAGGGGGTCTTCAAGCCAAGCAATGATTTGGCCTTGAAGTTCTTTTTGTAACAGGGGAGACGTTTCAATTTCTTTTCTACTGAACCAAGCCTGGCCTAATTTTTTCGAGGCAAATAAACTGGGTGGTGGAGCGTAAATAGGGTAATTGAAAGAATCACGCTGGCTCAGTGAGCCCTTGAAAACGGGCTCGTAATAACTGGTCAACAGACCATTGTCTTCGCCATCTGGAGTCTCTACGCTGAAAGCTTGCAATTGTGTCAAGATCCAAATGCGCTGCTCCTGATCATCTGATAAAGACAAAGGGCGCATTTGTGAACATGAAAGATTCCAAATTGGATGTGGTTTTTCGCAATGATCCAATAAAGCGGACCACAAAGCTGAAGTCGCAGTCTCGTTGAAACCGGGCAAATCACGCCAAGGAATGCTGCGAAAACGACTTTTGGATGCAAAACTTAATGTAAACGAACTGTTCTCTGTCTGGGGGTTGTTAGAGACCTTGGGTTCATGCGTCATTGAATTGGAGGAAGAAGGTGGACTGTCTGAAGAACCCTTGTCTAAGCGAACGGGACTTTTATAGTGTGAGCAAGACAGCAATGAGCATAAAATAAAAATACATCCAAAAGATAAAAGGCGAACAGAAAAAATCATGTTGTATATTTTGGTAGAGGCTTTGCTGGCTGCATTTATTTTGATTTTAATTGTATGGTGGACGATGTTTCACGGCAGGGATAAGGGGGAGAAAAAACCGTCCAAAGAAGCAGACGTAAAAAAAGAAACAAACAAAGAATAAGGATTCAAAAGTCTAGAAGTGTCTAGACAGAGGCTGACTTGTCACCTTAATTCTTCAATTGGCGTTTCAATTCTGGTGACATTGGGTTCATTCCAGCTTCCGTTGATATGAAAAGTACGAGTGTTGGCTTGAATCAAAGGCTTTCTAATCACGTACTGTGCAATAAAACTAGTGAGGCCAACAATTGGGTTCACTGTGCTGTATAAAAGCGAAGCCGTACCCGCATTAATCTCTGGAACAACGACCACACGCAGGTCTTGGGTTTCAGCACCTATGTTGGCCGAGCCATTAAGAAGGACTGTCCCAGACACGCCCTTCATGATCAAATTCTCAGAAGAGGCAGTTCCATCTTTGACAGCAATATCACCTTTGAATTGATCAAAAGCAAAACCCTCTCCAAAAAGATCACGAAAATCTAAGGTCAAACGCCTAGGCAAAGCCTGTAAATTAAGCACCCCTAGGAGTCTCGAAGCGCCGGGATCGGTTTTAAGGAACTGACCCTTTTCAACATCAAGGCTGAAGTGTCCGTTCAATGAGTCAAAGTCCGGGTTGATGAGTGAGCCCTTCCAGGTCAGCTGCCCTTTGAGGTTGCCTTTTCCTTCACGTACCGCACCAGGAGTACCTAGGCGAGACAGCAGGTTGCCTGAATTAAGGATATCAAGAGAAAGATCAATGTTGGATTGAGTACCAATTTGATTGGGCTCTGTCAGCGAGGCCCATTTAGCAGTGGCCTTCAAAACGACATCAGGATTGGTCAGCTGAATGTTGTTAAGTTGCCAAAATCTTTTACCTTTTGATGTCAATTGGTTGTGTGCTTCAAACTCAACATGTCCCAAAGCGCGGTCTTTGATCAGAAGATGATCAATGACGACATCAAACCAAGGGAAAAAGGGTTCCTCCTCGCTCATCAAGGGATCATTGATTTTATTTTTGATGGGGTTGATGATCAATTGATTAAGTTTGGCACTGATTCGTCTAGACTTTGGATCAGTATCAAGCAACAGTTGAACAGTCCCATTGACCTCTTTGGATTGAACATTGGCTTGCCAATTGTTGCCCTCCCGCGTAGCTGAAATATTGACTGCATGGAAATCACGACCCTGAGAATTGATCTTGTTGGAGAGCAGGGTAAGGTTTTTGGGAAGGCTAAATAAATATGACGGAGCTGCATTTGGTGTGGCGATGCTGTTCGATGTCAAAGCATCACTGAATGCAGTGTTGCAGTTGGGCGTATGGGTATTGGGTAACAGTTTGTTGACGGATGCTTGCCACTCGTCGAGTTTTAAGTCCGGTAAAACAGCATTAAGAGACCATCCATTGTTTGAGTTTCTAGACGTTGCTAGATTTACAGGCGGTAGTATGGCATTCGAATTCGAACTTGCATTGGGTCCAACAGTAAAAGATCCAGTCAAAATATTTGATTGGGTGGGACCCGTGTCCTTGAACAAGCGCATGGACACCTGATCACCTAAAGCAAGAGAGATTTTTTCAAGAAAGCGATTGTTTGGAAACTCTTTTAAAACAGAGTTTTCGTAACTGAAGGGCAATGAAGAATCAGTACTTTTATTGAATGGACTTGGCCCAGTCAAGCTCAAGCCTTGAAGGTTTGACGAAATAGAAACCTCAGGAACCCCCGTCTTTTTAATAGAAAACAAAGCGGTATAGTTGGTCTGTCCCTTAGAAAGTGAGCCAAGTTTAGAGGCCCACTCGATGTCACAAGATTGTTCCAAGCCATCAGAAGTGACGTTGCCCAAAGCCTTGATTTGAAGGAGATTGTCCTGACCAGGTGAGGACATCTTAATGCCTCCCTCGATTTTTGTATCTCCACCCAAGGTATGAGTTTGCACATTTTGAAAACTCATGGACGACTCAGTGAAAGATAAGTTGCCACGGGTTTTACTCAAAGTGGGAATATCCGAGGAAATGAAAAGGTCGTTGTTTAAAAAACTTAAAGTACCAAGAACTCTTGTTTTATCGATTTGTAAAAGGGGCAAACTCAATTTTAGTTTTAATTCCATATTTCCCTTTGACTTGGCGCGCTCAAAAGGATTACCTAATTTTGCATTCAAGGAAGAATGATTGAACAAATACAGATAATTGGACCCTAGCCCTTTTGATTCACCAGAAATATCCAGCACTGGATCGAACAAGTCAGGGATTTTGGCTTCTAGTCGATTCCAAGGAACGGAGTAGTCATCCGATCCCATGGTAGAAATAGGACTGTTGATGCTAAGTGAACGCCCCTTGATCTGAAGAGCACCTTGTATGTCAGATAAAGCGGGCCAATCGTTCAAGGACAATGCTGATGATTTGAAAATGGTTTTAGGCACATAATTGAGATGGATATGGTTCAAGCGTGCATCAATATTGAAATC
>Ga0209829_10000085_pt1 | contig 77002 bp, 72 predicted proteins | sample C_140205_EF_Meta_FD_187311 | JGI IMG/M metagenome (GOLD analysis project Ga0209829, IMG submission 187311) | Freshwater microbial communities from Lake Croche, Canada to study carbon cycling - C_140205_EF_MetaG (SPAdes) (version 2) | ecosystem: Environmental > Aquatic > Freshwater > Lake...
TGCTCTTCACTGTATCTGCTTTTTTTCATGTCGTTTTGCTCTCCTTCTTCCCAAACAAAACTTCATTTTTCAACTGTCCCGTTTCAGGGGGTCAGGTCAATGAGCCAGAGATCAGTGCTTGCGCTTCAAAACAGAGAACTTTAGAGCCGTATGCCGAGAGTGCAGGATTAGCCCGCGATTAGGCTACAAGTGTAAGAAGCGCCACTAAGAAGAGGGGATGGGGCTTATGGAGGAACACAGCAAACGCCCCAAGAGAACACCAAATGCACTAAGTGAAGAGGAAGTCGCAAGTTACAGGATCTCTTATCTGCCGATCGCTCCCGACCAGCCATCCTCACCTTTGGTTCGGACCACCTACGGTCTGATTAAGCGCCGCTTCCGAGCGGCTTGGTACCCATGTTCTATAACCGATTGGCCCATTTCTGCTTCCCTCCTCCTCTGCCGGAGAATGCGGATTCTCTTTGACCCCATTTCATCCAAAATCCATTGTTCGCTACGCTATCGGTTGGCCTTACCCCCCACCCTAGCCCGCCGACGCCCAGACCTGCCCCGCTCTCACACCCTGCATCCGTGACTTCATTCACCGCACACGACACCCAAAAGGGCCCCTTTGAGTGGATCAACAGCAACCAAGGTTTTTGGGGACTTCTCGTCGCCGTTACCCTCTGGAAGGTTTTTGCCGGAGCGACCTTGGGGCTGATCTTTGACGAGTGCTATTACTGGGAGTGGTCGCTTCATCCCCAGGCCTGCTACTTTGACCATCCGCCTCTCACTGCCTGGCTGATCGCCTCGGGTCATGCCCTCTTGGGGCACTGCACGCTTGCGGTGCGCATTTGGGCGATCTTTGGCGGCGTGCTGCTCTCCATCGCAGGTCGCTTGCTGGGACGTGACCTCTTCGGCCAAGCGGCAGGAAATCGTGCAGGTATTTTCCTGCTGCTGGCTCCGATCTTTGCAGGAAATGCCCTCCTGATGACGCCGGACACATTCCTTATCCCCTCATGGGCTTTTGCAATCCTCTTTGCGTGGAAGGGCAGCCGTCCCGGCGCGCCGATGGCTTGGTGGATTGCCACAGGAGCAGCGGCAGGAGTCGGGATGCTCTCCAAGTACACCATGGTCCTCTTCTACGTGGCGCTTGGACTGTTCTGGCTGGCGAGCCCCAGAAATCGCGGCCGACTCTTTGCGGGAGGAATCATTGCCGGCATTGTATCGCTGATCCTATTCCTCCCTGTCCTCTGGTGGAATCATCACCACAATTGGGTCTCCTTCACTCATCAGCTCAACCACGGCTTTCGTAATGAGCACCATTCACTGATCAACTTCCAGAATCTCGCCGACTACAGCGCCTTTCTGGTGGTGCTTGTTTCGCCGGTCCTAGGACTCCTCTGCTTCAGGGCGGCAGCCACCCGCCTGAGTGACGAGCGCTTCCGCTACCTGGCAGTCTTTTTCTGGACAGTGGTCCTCTTCTTCGGCTTCTCAGCGGCCAAGGCCCACATCGAGGCCAACTGGCCCATGGCGGCCTTTGTGACAGCACTGATTATGGTGGCGGGCGACTGGGAGCGCTTCGGGGTGCCCTGGCGTAAGGCGGCGATCATCATCCTGCTGATAGCTGATGTGGGGGCACTCGTGGGAGTCTCTTACCTCCTCCTTCCCAAAACCTCGCCGCTCGCAGTGCAGAACCTCTCCATCGAGACCTCCTTCATCAAGGCCTTCCCTGGAGCGGATCAGCTTGCCGCTGCGGCACAGAAGGGGATCGGTGATTTCCAGTCACGCATCGAGGAGTTCCTGGGACCTCAGGCCGTGGCGGAGGCCGTCAGCGAGAACTTTAAGAAATCAGGCGCCGACTTCCTCTGCCTCTCCAGCTACCAGTTCACGGGTGTGATGTCGTTCTATGCCCAGGAGCTCGAACCACTCCTCTGGCTCCCGGATCACGGCAGAGTCCGCTTCCCTTGGATCAATGACCTCCTTTGGAAGGGGAAGACCGCCTATGTGGCTGAGTGGCCGCGCCGTGGACCGCAGTATGCCAACCTCTTTGACTCCTTGACCCCTGGGCAAAACATCCAAATCCCCCACATCAGGAATCCTGTTTGGATCTCGATCGGTCACTCCTACAAGCCGGAGATGGTTCAGAATCGCTGATCATTCATTCCCCCTCTCCCCTCACTACTCTTATCGCAATTACCATATGACACGCAAAGAACGAGCCGAGACACTAGCGCAGGAACTCCCCCACATCTATCCCACTGCGCACTGTGAACTCGATTTTAAAAATCCCCTCGAGCTCCTCGTTGCCACTATCCTCTCAGCCCAATGCACCGATGTGCGGGTCAATATGGTGACCCCGGCGCTCTTCAAACGCTGCCCTACCGCCGCCGACTACTCGGAGATCCCTCAAGAAGAGCTGGAGGCCCTCGTCCGATCGACCGGTTTTTACCGCAACAAGGCCAAGTCGATCCGCGGCATGGGTACGGCACTGGTCGAGCGTCATGTCGGAGAGGTTCCCCGTACCATGGAGGAGCTCTCCGCTCTCCCCGGAGCGGGCCGCAAGACAGCCAACGTCGTCCTCGGGAACGCCTTTCACCTCAACGAGGGGGTCGTCGTCGACACGCATGTCGGCCGCCTCTCCCTACGCCTCGGCCTCACCACCAAGAGCGACCCGGTCAAGGTGGAGCAGGATCTTATGGCGCTCTTTCCCCAAGAGCAATGGAGCGACCTAAGTCACTGGCTGATCTGGCACGGAAGAAGACACTGCAAGGCCCGCAATCCCGATTGCAAAGAGTGCGAGCTAAGGTCCCTCTGCCCAAGCGTTGATCATCCGGATCGATTCTTAAAAAAAGGGTCGAAGGCGTAGAGGTGACATGGATCACAAAATGGAGCTCCCTCGCAGTGTTAGTAATGATTTCCATTGCCTCTCACGCAGTGCCATTTTGAAATAATGCTCCACGACCTCATACCAATGAAACGAATCCTCCTCCTCTCACTTGCGGTCATCCTCCTGCTCGTTGTCGGAGCACTTGGGTACTTCTATTTTTCGTTGAACTCCTTAGTCAAAGAGGCTGTTGAGACTGTCGGGCCGCGGATCACCCAGACCAAGGTACTCCTCTCATCGGCTAGCCTCTCTCCGTTCTCCGGCAACGGACGGCTCAATGGTTTGCTTGTTGGTAATCCTGAAGGATTCAGAGGAGCCTATGCGCTGAAGCTCGGCAGCATTGTGATCAACGTGAACAAGGAGTCACTCCTCACCGACACGATTGTGGTGGATTCCATCATCATCCGAAACCCGGAGATCCTGCTTGAGGGCACCTTATCGGGAAACAACCTCAGCAAGCTTTTAAGAAATATCAAAAGCAGCACCGCTTCGAAACCCGATAAAGAGAAGGTCAAGGCGGCAGAGACCAAGAGCGCATCAAAGGCCTTCATCGTGAAGTCGGTGGTGATCTCGGGTACGAGGCTACACTTGGCGGCAAGTGCGCTTGATCAAAAGATCGAGCAGACACTTCCCCTCTCCGAGATCCGTCTGCAGAATATCGGCAGCCGCGGTTCGGGCACCTCCGCTTCCGATGTTGCAGAGCAAATCCTCACCCCGATGATCACCTCGGCCATCAAGGAAGGCCTCAACACACTTGCCAAGCAGGGAGTGAAGCAACTTCAGAATCAGGGGATCAATGAACTCAATAAGGTTCTTCCTGGACTCTTCAAGTGAGCATCAAGGATGCGTGATGTTGTCAGGGAGGACTTCACCCGTTAGATAAATAAGAAACATCATGGCTGCACAATTCCGCGAGTACTACGAGACCCTGGGCGTCTCCAAGACAGCCACGGCTGACGAGATCAAGAGCGCCTTCCGCAAGCTTGCCCGCAAGCATCACCCCGATCTGGCCAAGGACAAGAAGGCTGCCGAAGAAAAGTTTAAGGAGATCAACGAGGCCTACGAGGTCTTGAGCGATCCGGAGAAGCGTAAGAAATACGACGAATACGGATCCAACTGGCAACACGCGGGCAACGGCTTTTCCCCTCCACCGGGTGGTGCCGGAGGGCGGGGAGGAAATGGTGGGTTCGGGGGATTCGGCGGCGGATCCTACGGAGGAGGAGATTCCTCGGATTTCCATTTCGGAGGGACTGGCTACAGCGACTTCTTCGAACAGTTTTTCGGGACGCGCCGTGGCCGTGGTTATGGAGGCGGAGCTGACTTCGAGGAAACTCCCCAGAGGGGACGCGATGTGGAAGCCGACATCCTGGTCACCTTGGAAGAAGCGCTGCACGGAGCGACTCGCCAGATTTCCTTCCGAAAGGGAAACTCACCTGATGTCCAGACCTACACCGTCAAAATTCCCAAGGGTGTCCGTGAAGGACAGCGCATCAGACTGGCCGGCCAAGGAGGCTCGGGAGGAGCTAGGGGTGAGTCTGGTGATCTCTACCTGAGGGTGAAGCTTCAGCAGCATCCCGACTATCGCTTCGAAGGAGCAGACATCTACCATGAGGCAGAGGTCCCTGCATGGCAGGCAGTCCTCGGCGGAGAACTCACGATCCCGACACCTGACGGTCGGGCCAAGCTCAAGATTCCTGCTGGGACCAAGAATGGACGCCAGTTCCGTATCCCGGGTCGTGGGCTGCCTGGAAAAAACGGCGATCGTGGCGACTTCTACGCCGTCGTTGAAATTGAAATTCCCGAATCACTGACACCGGAGCAGAAAGCTCTTTGGGAAGAATTGGCGAAGCTCGGCTGACTCGGGGCTAGAAACGGCAAAAGTCGGGGAACATAGAGCCCCCTCCTCGGCCTCCACTGCCCCCTGATTATTGCAATGGGAGCTCGACCGTGATCGTTGTTGATTTCTTGACGGAGACCTCTTCGATTTCCAGTGTCTGCTGCACAGGGTCAGCGACTGGACGATCCCAGAAATAGCGGCGCAGAAGCACCTTGAGTGTCGCCGTGAGAGGAACAGCCAGAAGTGCTCCCAGCAATCCCCCAAGAACGATCGACCAAGCAAAGACCGAGATAATGACGGTCATGGGATGGAGACCGACCGAGTTTCCGATGATTTTGGGAGAGATGAAAAGGCCGTCGATGTTATTGGCCACGATGAAGATCAGGAGCACCCAGAGGGGGTGGATAAGGTCACCGTACTGGGCCAGCGCGATCAGCATTGCGGGAATAAGGCAAAGAGCCATGCCCAGGTAAGGAATCAAGCAGAGGATCCCAAGCATCAGTCCGATGAGGAAGGAGAAGTCGAGCCGCAGAAAAACAAAGAGCGAAACACCGATGAGCGCCCCATCAATAAGACTGACCAGAAGCTGCCCCCTGAAGAAGTGGATCAGGTAGGTGTTGATCTCGTTAAGCAGGGAGACAAGCTCCTCCTTAAGCGGGGAGGCTCGCAGGGGAAGGTAGCGGCTCCAGTTACTGCCGATGGCAGGAGACTCCAAAAGAAAGAAAAAGAGAAAGACGGGAACCAATACAAGGCTGAGAAGAAATCCAAGGATCCCAAAGAATCCACCAACACTCTTTTGCAGGAAGGCACCAGTTGCGGTGGCAATCGTGGGCAGCTTCTGCTGCAGCCATTCCAAGGCATCGTTGGTTAATCCAAAAGCATGGACCTTTAGGTTTTCGGGAGAGAGATCCTCCAGCAACGAATGCGTGACCGTTGTCTCGGCCTTCAGAGCCGAAAGACGCTGGATCTCACCCGCGGATCCTTTTGCCAAAGAGGCGACCCTCAAACTGTAAGCAGGGATCTTGGAGGCAAGAATGCCCCCCTGACGAACGATCGAGGGGCCGACCGTGAGGCCGATCAGGGCGATTCCCAGCGTGAAGAGAGCAAAGACCACAACCACCGCCCAGGTCCGCCTGAAGCGCCACTTGCAGAGAAGTCCCACGACTGGCGTCAGAAGATAGGCGAGCACTGCGGCAATCGCAACCGGGGTGAGGATCGGCTTCAGGTACGCACAGACCGAGACAACACTCCAACCTGCAAGAATAACGACCAAGACGATGGCAAGAGCGGCAAGGGACGTGAGAGCTGACCAGCAGATTTTGTTTTGAAAGGGAGTGGGAGGATCGTTGTAAGCCATACGTCGCCTCTGGAACTACTCTCTTTTAAAGGACTTGTCCAATCGTCCATTGGTGCAATCGTCCAATGGTGCACTGGGTCACCGGGTTAATCACTCACGGAGCCATTGCCCGCCGTGACAGCTTTCAAGCAACGAGGACCTGATCCATCAGGACATCATGCTCCTCGGCTGGAACCGATGAAAGGAGCTGCCAGGACCAAGCAAGGCCTATCTTGATCCCACTGAACTCGGGAAGCCCCAGCAGGCGGTCATAATATCCCCTCCCCCTCCCCAGTCGCCGCCCCGAAAGGTCAAACGCCAATCCTGGTACCATCACCAGATCGACCTCGGCAGGTGAACACGCCTCCCAGCTCTCGGGATCCGGTTCCTGCAGTCCGAAGGGGCCAGTGATCCAACGGCTCTGTGAGCCCCTACGGTAGATTCCTAGCGTGTCTCCCTCAATTCTTGGAAAAAGAAACCGCTTCTCTCCCTGATTGTTAATCAGGAGAGCCGTATCAGGCTCTTCGGGAAGCGGGGCATAAAGCAGAACCGAGGAAGCCTCTTTCCAGGAGTCGAGAGCTTGGACCTGCTCCATCAGGGCGGAGGAATCTCCCGGCTTACTGGCTCCTGCCAGAACCCTCATCCGTGCACGCAACCGTTGCTTTTCGGTATGAATCATTCACTCTTTAGTTAGCAGAGTTGCGACGATCATGGTCAAAAAACTTCTTATGAAAGGAACCGAGGGGATCAGGAAACGCGTTGCTAAAAAGCCGCGCCCTGAGCACCACATCTCCATGAAGTTGGGCCAGGGATGGCATAAGCGCAATTACCTCACCCAGGTGATCATTCCCTCACTCTTCTCCCCGAGGCAGGTGGTACCCCCGGGCACAAAGCTTCCCGAGCTGTCGCTCGGCCAGATCGGCATCACCTGGATTGGCCACGCCTCCTTCCTGATACAGACACCGCAACACTCCATCCTGATCGACCCGAACTGGGCACGCTGGCTCAAAGTGGTGAAGCGACTGCGCGATCCGGGGCTCCATGTCCACGAGCTACCGGCCATCGATCTCGTACTCGTCAGCCATGCCCACTTTGACCATCTCGACAAGAAGTCACTGAGGGCGGTCGCCTCCGATCAGCCCATCGTCGTTCCCGAGCACGTGGGGAACCTCGTCCAAGGTCTCGGGTTCAAACATGTGCATGAGTTGCAGCGATGGGAGACGATGCAGTTCGAGGAACTGAAGATCACTCTGACGCCTGCCTATCATTGGGGGGCTCGGATGCTGCATGACAAGCACCGGGGCTTTGGAGGATTCCTGATCGAGTACGGTGGACGGACGATCTTTCACTGCGGTGACAGCGCGTGGTTTGAGGGGTTTGCTGAAATCGGCGCAAGGTGCGAGGGAAAAATCGATATCGCCCTGCTCCCGATCGGAGCCTACGACGCCCCGACCGGGCGTGATGTTCACATGAACCCGGAGGAGGCCCTGCGTGCGTTCCAGGCGCTGGATGCAGGCCTCATGATCCCGATGCACTACGGAACCTTCAGGCTTGGCTTCGAGCCGATGGAAGAACCACTCGCCAGGCTTCTCGAGCATGCCCGCGCGCTCGGTGTCGAGGAGAAGATCAGGATCTTGCGCGAAGGTGAGGCGGCGGTCTTTTAGGGCTTTTGGATGACATAAAAAAAGCGTTGGCCTCGTTTTACACGAGGGCAACGATCTTTCTTTGAGTATCTAAACATTTAGAGTCTAAGCCGCTAGAGCCTTCTCCAGCTTACTTCCCCAGCGCCTTGTTCCAAGCGGCGATCTGCGCAGCCTGAGAAGCAAAGAGGGTCTCCGGAGAATCGACGATCTCAACCCCAGTGATCTTATCGCCCTGCTTGATCGCATTGACGACATCCTGATCTTTCTGGCTGTCCACGGCACCAAAGATGGCGTGCTTGCCATCGAGGTGAGGCGTCGGGACATGGGTAATGAAGAACTGGCTGCCGTTTGTACCAGGGCCTGCGTTGGCCATCGAGAAGAGCCCGGGACGATCGTGCCTGAGGCCAGGGGCAAACTCGTCGGCGAACTTGTAGCCTGGACCACCCATGCCGGTGCCGGTCGGATCACCACCCTGAATCATGAAGCCAGGGATCACGCGATGGAAGGTAATGCCGTCGTAGAAGCCGCGACGGGAGAGATTCAGGAAGTTGGAGACGGTGATCGGGGCCTTGCTGGCGTAGAGCGTGGCATGAATATCTCCCTTGGAAGTGTGGAGAACGACGCGGATGTCCTTGGGGGCCTCGGCAGGATTTCCGGCTCCGGCGATACCGGGGGCCATGGAGAGAGTTGCGGAAAGGGCGAAAAGTGTCTTTTTCATCGGAGCACTATTAGGTAGCAGGGAGGAGTGCCAAAGAAAGCCAAAACACCCAAATCTTCCAGAGTAGCCGAAAAGCCCACGCCAGCAGTGGCCAAGAAACCGGCCGCCAAAAATGTGCGGGAAAAGAACCTGCTTCGCGTCGGACTCGTGCAGATGCGGTGCACCAGCTCCCCCGCAGAGAACCTGAAAACAGCGGAACGGCTGATCCGTGACGCGGCCAGGAAGGGGGCCACCGTGGTCTGTCTCCCGGAGCTGTTCCTCAGCGAATACTTCTGCCAGAGCGAGAACCATGACTACTTCAAGCTCGCGGAGGCGATCCCCGGCCCCACGACGCAATCGCTTGGAAAGCTGGCCAAGTTGCTCGGCGTGGTCCTCATTACCTCGCTCTTCGAGCGTCGCGCCCCGGGACTCTATCACAATACCACCGCCATTCTCGAGTCGGACGGCAAGTACCTGGGCAAGTACCGGAAGATGCATATCCCTGACGATCCCCTCTTTTACGAGAAGTTCTACTTCACTCCCGGAGACCTCGGCTTCCGTAACTGGAAGACCAGCGCAGGAGACCTCGGTGTCCTCATCTGCTGGGACCAGTGGTATCCCGAGGCGGCCCGTCTCACGGCCTTGCAGGGATCGGAAGTGCTCTTCTATCCCACGGCGATCGGCTGGCATCCCTCCGAGAAAAAGCAGTATGGGGAAGGCCAGAAGGCAGCCTGGCAACTCGCCCAGCGCGCTCATGCTTTGGCCAACGGGTGCTATGTCTGCGGCGTCAACCGGATCGGGCATGAAGCCCCTGCGGGCGGGGATGGTCTTGAGTTCTGGGGAGGCACCTTTGTGGCTGCTCCGAACGGGACAATCATTGCCGAGGCACCGGCTGACAAGGAGACCGTCTTAGTGGTCGATCTTGACCGCTCCTTCATGGACACGCAGCGCACCCACTGGCCCTTCCTCCGCGACAGGCGCATCGATGCCTACGCCGGAATCGAAAAGCGCTTCATCGATTGATCCAAAAGAAATCCAGCAAACAAGCGGGACGACCTACCCTCCCGGATCAGGTACGTGATTGCCGCCTGCTCATGGAGCGGTGGCACCGACTGGTTCGGGACATCACCCCTCTTGAGCTTTCGGTTTACGGTGAGGCGGGAGGGTACCCACTGATGGTCGTTCAATCAGAACGGCGGGATCCTCGTCTTCCCTCGATCTATCTCTCAGCAGGCATCCATGGTGATGAACCGGCCCCGGTAGAGGGACTCCTTCAGTGGGCGGAGGAATCCTTTCGGAGCAATCCCTCCATCGCCGATATTGCCCATTGGAACTGGATGATTTTCCCGTGTCTCAACCCGTGGGGGCTGGAGCGGAATATCAGGTTCGATGCCCTGGGACTTGATCTGAACCGGCACTACAACTCCAGGAAGGTTCCCCAGATCACGGCCCAACTCGCCCTCATGAGGGGGCATCGCTATGATGTCGCCGTCAGCCTGCATGAGGACTACGATGCCCGCGGTTTCTATCTCTACGAGATTGCTGCGCAGCACCCCCACTGGGGGGAGTCCCTCTGCTCGGAATGCACCACCATTTTCCCTCCCGATGACCGACGCAAGATAGACGGTCATTCGACAAAACGCGGCCTCATCCGCCGAAAGATTACACCCAAAATGATGAAGGGGCACCCTGAAGCCTTCAGACTTCACTTTCGACACGCCGACCGAACATTCACTCTGGAAACTCCATCCGAGGAATCACTGGAAAGACGCGTCGACCTTCAAAAGAAGTTCCTGACAATGGTCGTGAAAAAACTGAACCAGAAGATGGTGTCGCCGGGTAAAGTCGGCTAAATAGTATTTTTGTATGCGGATACCATTCGTAGTTTTTCTGCTTTTGGCAGCCACGACTCCATTTTTGCAGTCGGAGTACATTCAGCTGAATGATGGTAAAGTCATCAATGGGGTAATCCTAGAGGACACTCCGGATGGGATCCTCATGGAGTACTACGTCACTCCCACGATCCGAGATCAGAAGGTTTTTCCCCGTGATCACGTCGTCCGTATTGTAAAAGCCCCTGCCGACGAAAAAGCCTTTAAGGCTCTTGGCACGCTTGTCTCTCCTAAAACCCTTCTGGACACCTCCTTTCACGATGAGTTAATTCTAAAAAAGATCCCAAAATTCGTTAGCAATTATCCCTACTCAAGTCATCTTGCCGAGTTGCGGGCGATTCTTGTCACATTAGAAGGCGAACGGGAGCGCCTTCGGATTGGTGATCGCAAGATCAACGGCGACTGGATCACCGCGACTGCGATCAACGCAGACCCCTATGAGATGGGGGCCAAAATTAAATACGCCGAAATCACGGAACTAGCCGCGGAGAACAATGCCTTGGGTGCCCTCCAGTCTTGCGAGTTGCTGGAAAAAACCTATCCCGGGTCAGCATCACTACCCGACACGATCGATCTTGGTCTTACGCAGATCATCCCCCTCCAGGCGGCACTCGACAAAGCAAAGAGCGACTTTGATGTCCTGAATAAGCGTCGCGAAAACGCTCTTGCGTTGGCTCCCGGAGATCAGGCCATTGAAATCAAAAAAGCCATTGAAACAGAGGATCAAAACACAAAGACAGCCATCAAGAACGCGCTCTCGGATGGATCCAAGTTTTTTCCTGTCTTCCCGAACAACCAGGAGGCTCTCGATGCCCTGCAGGCCCTCATCATCTCGGAAACAGCCAGATGGAAGCTCCTTTCCAAAAGACCGATGCGTGATGGCATCACCGCCTCCAAGAACTGCGCTTCCGCAGTAAACCAAGGAGATCTGAAGACAGCCCAAGAACAGCTCGCCCTCTCGGAAAAACTCTGGCCAGCGAATGCAGAGAACGCCAGACTTAAGTCACTTGTTGAAGGGTTGACCAAATCCCAAGCAACCGCGGAAGCAGCCAAAATCAAAGCAGCAGCGGACGTGAAGAAATAACGCAACACCATGAGCATACCAACCCGCACCGCCACCATCGACAGGAAGACCAGTGAGACAACCATCAAACTGACCCTCTCACTTGACGGCGAGGGAAACTCCGATGTGCGTACCTGCATTCCCTTCTTCGATCACATGCTCACGTTGTTTGCACGTCATGGTCTTTTCGACCTGACTGTGGAGGCCAAGGGTGACATCGAGGTCGACTTTCATCACACCGTTGAGGACACGGGCATCGCCCTTGGTCAGGCGCTCGCAAAAGCACTTTCCGACAAGTCTGGCATCCGCCGTTACGGCTCCGCCTACGTTCCGATGGATGAAGCCCTTGCGCGAGTCGTTGTCGACTGCAGTGGGCGCCCCTTCCTGGCCTACGAGGCCCCTCGTGGAGTGGAGGCAATCGGACTCTTTCCCTTCCAGCTTGTGGAGGAGTTTCTCCGTGCGCTTGCCGTCAATGCCGGACTCACCCTCCATGTCTCCATTCTGGCCGGCCGTGATGCCCACCACATGGCCGAGGGAATCTTCAAGGCGCTCGGCCGTGCACTCGATATTGCCGTCTCTCATGACGAGCGAGTCAAGGGTATCCCTAGCACCAAGGGCGTACTGTGAGTAGGGACACTTCTCCGATCCTCGGCCTCGTCGACTACGGAAGCGGCAATCTCCGAAGCGTTCAACGGGCCATCGAGCATGCTGGAGGCACCTGCCTCCTTGTTCACACCCCTGCCGAGGCTGAACAATGCGCAGCCCTCGTGGTTCCAGGCGTTGGATCATTCGGCGACTGCGCCCGCCAGCTTCGCGAGGCCGGTCTCTGGGATGTGATTAAAGACTGGCTTGACGCCGATCGCCCCTACCTTGGTATCTGCCTAGGGTATCAACTCCTCTTTGATTCCAGTGAAGAGTCCCCTGGTGCCGCTGGTCTCGGGGCGCTTGCCGGTAAGGTCGTTCATTTTCCAAGGGAGTCAGGGCTCAAGATTCCCCACATGGGCTGGAACCAACTCCATCTGACTACTCCCTCCGACCGCCTGATGAAGGATTTAGGACAAAATCCTGATTTTTATTTCGTCCACTCCTACTACCCAGTTCCAGAAGATCCCTCCGTCATCACCTCCACCTGTGATTACGGGTTGGAGTTTGCGGCCAGCGTAACGCGTGGCAACCTAAGCGCCGTGCAGTTCCATCCTGAAAAAAGTCAGGAACTAGGCCTCGTCATGCTGAAAAACTTTATCACCTCCCTCACCTCCGTTTAGACGCACCCGCCCTTTGACGCCACTTTGCTCCCGCAAAGCCGTGGCGCCCCTTCAGGGCTGATCGCTTCGCTCACAGTCTGCCGCGCTCCTTCCCAGGAGCTTGGCTCACCTTTCACCTTTCACTTTTTCAATTCCCACTATGCTTCTCTACCCAGCCATTGATCTCATGAACGGCCAGGTCGTTCGCCTTGAGTGCGGATTAGCCGCCAAGAAAACCATCTACGGTACCGATCCCGTTGCCATGGCAAAGAAGTGGGAAGCTGCTGGAGCTGACTGGATCCATCTTGTCGATCTGGATGCTGCTTTCGAAGGGAAGAGCCGGAACCTCGATGTCATCCGCGCCATCACCGAGGCCGTTTCCGTTCCCTGCGAACTTGGAGGAGGAATGCGCGATGCTGGGTCCATCCGTGCAGGTTTAGAAACAGGCGTGCACCGGGTCATCATCGGAACCAAGGCGGCTGAGCCGGGATTTCTGGCTGAGGCCGCCGCCACCTTCGGCCCCTCCCGCCTAGCTGTCGGCATCGATGCCAAGGAAGGCAAGGTTGCCGTGAAGGGATGGGTAGAAACCATGGAACTCACCGCCCTCGATCTCGCCCGCGAGGCGATCAACGCTGGCATCCGCACGATCATCTACACCGACATCGCCACGGATGGAATGCTCCAGGGCCCCAACCTAGCAGCGATGCGAGAAATGGCGACCGCTGTTCCCTGCGACCTGATCGCCAGCGGTGGCGTCTCGGGACCTGAAGATATCCGACAGCTAGCAACCGTCCCGGGCATCCATGGCGCGATTATTGGACGTGCCCTCTACGAGGGACGCATGCCCGAGGACCTGCGGAGCATCCTTAAGCAATAGGAGATAGGGAATCGGAGATCGGTAATCGGGGATAGGGGACGGAAGCTGAAGGCAATGGGGTTAAAAGGTTAAAACCATGCCTACGGGATCATTTCAGCCAGGCCCTCTTATCGAAGAGGCAGCATGCACTCATGTGACATTCCCCTCCGTTCGCCTTGTAACGTTAACTTTTTAACCTCCGCATCCCCCCACAAGAAACCCTAGTCCGTCTTGAACTTGCCGTGCCCCTCTTTCTTGATCGAATTCACGATTGCCAGGAGAGACTTCGCTTTGTCGTATTGGCCTGCCTTCACGGCTTCCTCAATCTGGTTGAAGGAGTCGTTGAGTGCATCAAGTTCAGTCCGATAGTCGGCTAGAAACTGCGTCCTCTGTGCCTCTGCGATCTTGGAGGTCTTGCGTGGTTCGAGCGCTTTGGAATCGAGGGCTGCCTTTTTCAAGTTCTCGATCAATGTGATGGTGGACTGCTGCTGGGCCGGATCACTCACCTGCTGGGAGAGTTGGCGGCTGCCACGGGCAAGAATCTTCATCTGATTCTCTAGGGCTGAATCCACCTGCGCATGCAGCGAACAGGCGACAGCAATGAGTACGAGTGGTAGGAGGAGACGTGATTTCATGGATAAGTTAGGTAAAGAAGCTACGCCTATGCTGCAACGACGATATTCACCAAGCGACCCGGAACAACGATCACCTTCTTGACTTCCTTTCCCTCCAAGAAGGGAGCCAGGGAGGCATCAGCGAATGTGGCCTTCTCCACGCTCTCCTTGTCAGCAGCTGTGGGAACGGTGAGGTGCCCTCGCACCTTGCCGTTGATCTGCACCGCATAGGTGATCTCATTGACCACGAGGAACTCCTCACTCCATGCAGGCCATGCTGCCTGCGAGGCCAGTCCCGTGAAGCCCTTGTACTTGGAGGCAAGCCTCGACCAGATCTCCTCCACAAGGTGGGGAGCAAAGGGACTGAGCAGCGGAAGAAAGAGCCTCAGCGCCTCAAGAGGCCTCGGCTTCGCACCAGTGAACTCATTGGTGCAGATCATCATCTGAGAGATCGCCGTGTTGAAGGAGAGTGACTCGATGTCCTGAGTGACTTTCTTGATTGTGGTATGCAGAACGCGACGCTGACTCTCGGTCAGTTGCTGCTCACTGAGATCCTCCGACAGGACCCAGTTTCCCTCCTGATCCTCACAAAGCGCCAGTCGCCAGACGCGTGCGAGGAAGCGATAGACTCCCTCGACCCCCGTCATGCTCCACGGTTTTCCATGCTCCAAGGGCCCCATGAACATTTCATAGAGACGAAGAGCATCGGCACCATACTCCGCCACGACCTCATCGGGATTGACCACATTGCCGCGGCTCTTGGACATCTTCTGCCCGTCGTCGCCCAGAATCATTCCTTGATTCACAAGCCGCTGAAAGGGCTCAGGCGTGGTCAGGTGTCCGAGATCGAATAGGACTTTGTGCCAGAATCTCGCATAGAGAAGGTGCAGCACCGCATGCTCGGTACCACCGACATAGAGGTCGACGCCACCCGGCTTGGCCTTGCTGCCCATCCAGTACTGCTCCGCCTCCTCGCTGATGAAGCGGTTCTCGTTCTTGGGGTCGCAGAAGCGAAGGTAATACCAGCACGACCCTGCCCACTGGGGCATGGTATTGAGCTCACGACGGGCCGTTTCCGAGTAGGAGACCCATTCGGTAGCCTTGGAGAGCGGCGGTTCGGCGGTGCCCGTCGGCTTGAAATCATCCATTTCTGGCGGCTCCACGGGAAGTTCAGCGGCCGTGAGTGCGCGATGCGAACCATTCTCCCAGACGATCGGGAATGGCTCACCCCAGTAGCGCTGTCGCGAAAAGAGCCAATCACGCAGCTTGTAGGTGATGGTTCCCTTGCCAAACCCTTTCTCCTCCAGCCATGAGATCATCTTTCGCTTGGCTTCCGGTGTGCGGAGTCCCTCGAGAGGGCCCGAATTCACAGCAGTGCCCTCGCCGCTAAAACATCGCTCGACAGGTTCGTCAGGAACGACGACCTCGCGGATCGGAAGTTCAAAGGCCACTGCGAATTCGTGATCCCTTTCATCATGAGCCGGAACAGCCATGATGGCTCCCGTGCCGTATCCGGTCAGGACATAGTCGGCAATCCAGACTGGAATCTTCTCGCCATTGACAGGATTGATCGCCGAGATCCCGAGGGGAACGCCGCTCTTCTCCTTAGCGAGGTCGGTGCGATCGAGGTCACTCTTCGCGGAGCAGGCCTTCTTGTAGGCGGCAACCGAGTCGCTCTGGTCAGAGGAGGTGATTTTTTCCACGAGCGGATGCTCTGGCGCAAGCACAAGGTAGGTGGTACCGAAGAGAGTATCGGGACGGGTCGTGAACACCGTGACGCTTTCCTCCACACCCTCCAGAGCAAATCTCACCTCGGCTCCCTCGCTTCTGCCGATCCAGTTCCGCTGGAGAAGCTTGATCGACTCGGGCCAGTCAAGCTCCTCGAGATCGGCGATCAGCCGCTCCGTGTAGGCCGTGATCCGTAGCATCCACTGACGCATCGGGCGGCGCTCCACGGGGAATCCACCCACCTCGCTTTTCCCATCAACTACTTCCTCATTTGCGAGAACGGTACCAAGCTCTGGGCACCAGTTCACCGGTTTATCCGAGACGAAGGCAAGTCGCACGCTATCCGGATCACTCCCCCCATAGGTTGAGATCGGCTCGGCCTTGCCGGAAGCTGGGTTGAACCAGGCACCGTAAAGCTGAAGAAAGATCCACTGAGTCCAGCGGAAATACTCCGGGTCGGTCGTGCTGATCTCACGCGACCAGTCGTAGCTGAAGCCGAGCGACTGGAGTTGGGTGCGGAAGTTGTCGATGTTCCGTTGTGTGGTGATGCGGGGATGCTGCCCCGTCTTGATCGCGTACTGCTCAGCTGGCAGACCGAAGGCATCCCATCCCATCGGATGGAGCACGTTGTCGCCGCGCAGCCTGTGGTAGCGGGCGAGGATGTCGGTGGCGGTGTACCCTTCGACATGGCCGACATGGAGGCCGTCTCCACTCGGGTAGGGGAACATATCGAGGACGAAGTACTTGTTCGCCCCGGGTCGAAAACCGGGCTCCCCGGGGTTGACTGCGCGGAAGGCGTTGGATTCCAGCCAGTGCTTCTGCCAGCGGGGTTCAAACTCAGGGAAGGGATAGTGCTTGCGGGTCAGGGACATCTCGGTGGAACGTTGATCTGCTATGGAATCCGAAAATACCTCTCCCGCCAAGTCACTCGCACACGAATTACCGAAGATTCTTTTGGCCACCCGAAATCGTCACAAGACCCGAGAGATCCAGACCATGCTGGGAGCGGGCGTGATCGTCACCGATGCCACCGAGCATGCGCACCTTCCTGAGATCGAGGAGACGGGTGTCACCTTCGAGGAAAACTCCAAACTTAAGGCGGAGGGGATTTCCCGTCATGTCTCCGGGATCGTCCTTGCCGATGACTCGGGCCTGGAAGTCGATGCCCTGGGTAAGGAACCGGGTGTCTATTCCGCCCGCTACGCTGGCCCCGACTGCACCGACGAGGCAAACACCGCACTTGTTCTCTCCAAAATGAAGGGATTTCCACACGAGGTACGCTCCGCCCGCTTCCGCTGCGTCCTTGCTGTGGCTGAGAATGGAGAGACGTTGGCCGTTTTTGACGGCGCCGTGGAGGGGACCCTTGCCCACGAGGTCAGGGGAGAGGGAGGTTTTGGTTATGACCCCATCTTTATGCCCTTGGGTCACGACCAGACATTCGGAGAGCTCTCCGCCAAGGTCAAACACACCATGAGCCACCGCAGCCGCGCGCTGGCGCAGTTCAAGGAATGGTGGGCTGCAAGGAGGGGCTAAAGTGTCTCAACCAGACAACTCCCGGCATTCATTCCTAGCCTCTTTTAGGTTCAAAAGAGCTGAATGGACCTGTCTGCCCCTCTTTAACGATAGATCAAGCGGCATTTACCCCATTTCCTCCCCCGGCCTTTTCTTGTGTCGGCGCTAAGGTTTTCAGTTGCCTTTTTCCACTCCAGCCACCATTGTCCACGACCCATGAGCCAACATCCCAGCCTTAAAGGAAGCAGCACGATCGCTGCAAAACGCAGCGTGCTGAAGCGCTATGAGCGCGTTGAACTGCTCAAGAAGCGCGGTCAGTTCAACCCAGGTCAGCGCGTGATCGGCCTGCCCAAAACCAAGCCAGAGGCCTGATCCCTTCGACGGATCACTCCTTCGGAGCCTCCTCAGCCACGCCCCGGGGCAAGGTTGACGGCTCCCCCAGTGCAAGGCGCAAACCTGCTCAAACAGGTATGCGCCTGAATCGTTTTTTGGCGGCTGCAGGCCTTGGATCCCGCCGCTCCTGCGAAGAACTGATTCTCAAGGGAAGCGTCTCTGTGAACGGCTCCGTCGCACGCAATCTCTCCACCCGTGTAGAGGAAAAGGATGATGTCCGGGTGAGCGGACGCATCGTTCACGCCTTCGCTCCACGCACCATTCTTCTTAACAAGCCCGCAGGGTACACCACGACCCGCAGCGACAAGCATGCCGAGAGAACGATCTTTGACCTCCTCCCCTCCGATGTGGGTCATCTCTTTCATGTAGGCCGTCTCGACAAGGAGAGCGAGGGACTCTTGCTGCTCACCAATGACGGCATCCTCGCCCAAGACCTCATGCACCCTTCCAAGGGAGTGGAGAAAGAGTATGAGGTGATTCTGGACAAGTCTTTCATGGAGCAGGACGGCATTGCCCTGAGAAAGGGAACTTGGATCGAGGGTTCCGTCGCCCGCGTGGAGTCGGTGCGTAACACCGCCCCCAACAAGATTCAGATCATACTCCACCAAGGCCTCAAGCGGCAGATCCGCATCATGCTTGGCCAACTTGGCTTCAAGGTGCAGCGCCTCACGCGTATCCGTCTCGGCCCTCTCACACTGCGTGGCGTCAAGCCGGGAAGTTACCGTGATCTCCGCGAGGAGGATCTCCTGATCTTGCGCAAGGCGCTCGCTGCCCCGCGCGTGGCGCGCCCCAAACCGCCTGTCAAACGCCCTCCCCTTTTCGATTTCGAGCCCATCCCTTCCAGCACAAAGACTTCCCGATCTGATGCCGGGGAAAGCAAGGGAGCTGTAGGAAAGTTTCACAAACCGACAGCACGCGGCAAACAGGCTACGAGACCCTCCCAGAAGGGGAACTCACTCTCCGCCCGATCAACCTTCTCTGCCAAACCAGCCCGCAAGACTTCTCCGACCCGCGCACGCATCCGCAAGTCAGCGTAGGCAGGAATCCAGACATCGATTGATATCCCTTCATCCCACCTCGGCATGATCGGCTTTAAAGGTCTTGAAGGTATGATTGTGATTAGGTCTTCAACTTTGGGTGGTTAACTTTTAGCTTTTCCCTATGAAGACCACGCACCGCACCATCCCAGGCTGCCCTCCCGCGCTCGGCCCCTACTCACTGGCCGTCCAGATGGCAGCCCCTCTCCTCTTTGTCTCCGGCATGACACCCTGGGATCCCGCCACCGGGAAGATTGAATGCGGTAGCATCACCGAACAGACTCGCCTTGTTCTGGAGAACATCCGCCGTGTCGTCGAGGGCTCCGGTGCCAAGCTCGGGAATGCTGTCTCCTGCCGCGTTTATCTGAGCAATCTCACTCCTGAAACCTTCAAGGAGATGAACGCCGTCTACGCCGAATATTTCGGTGGAGACCACCCGCCTGCACGTGCCACCGTGGGAACTCAGTTGCTTGGATTCGATGTGGAGATTGAATGCGTTGTGGCTATGGAGAATAAGTAATCACATGAACCGATTGATTCTCTCCTGCCTGCTTGTACTGCTTGGAACCACCGGAGCGCTCCGTGCGCAGGAGGCCTATAAAAAAGAGTACATCGTGATCACCGGAGGCCCCTCGCTCATCGAGTGGGAGAAGCTGAAAAAGGTGCCACACGACCACTGGTGGGCGAATTTTGTGCGCGCCTCCCGCATCCGTCTCGGAGAGCTACGTGAGCGCCACGGTGATGAGGCCATGATCACTTGGTTGGTCTACAAGCCGGGTTATGTCCGCCGCGGCGCACGCCAAGAGAAGCACGACCTCCTCGCCGACATTGCCACCGTGCGCGACAAGTACAAAGTCAACCTCGTCTACTTCAACTCCCAGAAGGAGCTCCTCAACTACCTCAATGCGGGTAAACCACGCGACAGCGTCAAGATTGCCAACCTTGAGTATTACGGCCACTCCAACCGTGCCTGCTTCATGTTCGACTACAGCAATGAAATCGACAGTGGTTCCAAAACATGGCTTCACGAAACGGAACTCAACAAGATCAACAGGACCATCTTTGCCTCCCGTGCCTTCATCAAGAGCTGGGGCTGCCACACAGGCGAAAGCATGACTGCACTCTGGCGCAGGGCCATCGGCCAGAAGATGATCGGAGCGATCGGCACCACTGACTACTCCGGAAGCGACGAACCCGGCTGGCATCCCAAGCTGGGAACTAGCGGAGGCCGCTGGGCCCAATAGAGAGCAGGCATCAAACAGTAGGAACAAGGTGATGAACTCATGGGACGGTACTCCCCTCCCCCACTGCTGTGAATGATTCCAACGGAGAGTTCAGCCTTGGAAAAGTCCGCCGCTATCTAGGGCGGGCGATGCTGCTGCGTTGCCCCGTCTGTGGTAAGCACCCCATCTTTTCTCCGGCTCTACGCACCCGATCACTCCGAGATTGGTTCTCACCCCTGGATGGCTGTCCACGCTGCGGCTACCCCTACGAGCGTGAGCCCGGTTACTTCCTGGCCTCCACTTGGGTCATCAACTACGGGGCCGGAAGCATCCTCGGCATCGTGATCTACGTGATCCTGGATTTTACCACACACCTCCCGATAGGTCTTCTCCTTGCAGCAGTCCTGACGCCGATCGTCCTCTTTAACTTTTTCTTTGCCCGACATTCCAAGTCACTTTTCATCGCGATCGATCACCTTTCTGATCCCCATGAAAAAGATCCCGGAGACGAGGGGGGAAACCTTCCCAAGCCGGAGGCCCCTACTAAGGGATCCGGAGGCCCTGCAAAACCGATTCCAAAACCCACGCCAGAAATGGCTTCTCACTAGTTGGGGGATAGGGAATGGGTCATGGGGTGGAGAGGCTTCGACCCGACACCTCCAGAATCCGTAAGACTACCAGGGTATTCCTTGTGGTTCTCTGACTCTAAAAGCCTCGTCGTTGCGTCATAGACGCAACGCCTTATTGCCAGAGGGGCACGACTGTTTTTAGTATTCAATCCCACGCCATGTCCGAACTCCTCTACCTCGACCACAACGCCACCACCCCGATTGATCCCGAGGTGCGTGCCGTGATGCTCCCTTGGTTGGAAAATGAATTTGGCAATCCCTCCAGCGTCTACTCTCTCGGCCGCCGGGCCGCGGCTGCACTTACTGCTGCACGAGAGCAGGTGGCAGCCCTTGTGGGAGCCCAGTCCTCCGAGATCATCTTCAATAGCTGCGGCACGGAATCCACAAACACAGCCATCCTCTCCGCCCTAGCGATCGATCCTGACAAGCGCCACATCATCACCTCCGCCGTAGAGCACAGCGCCACGATCAAACTTTGCGAATACCTTGCCACCCGCGGCTATGAGATCACCTGGCTGCCGGTCGATGGCGGGGGGCGCCTTGATCCTCAAAAACTCGAGGCCGCAATCACCTCCGAGACAGCCGTTGTCTCTCTCCTCTGGGCCAACAACGAGACCGGCATCCTCTTCCCTATCAAAGAGATTGCAGCCATCACCGCAGGTAAGAAGGTTCCGCTTCACCTTGATGCCGTGCAGGCAGCCGGCAAGGTGCCGATCAATCTCGAGGAGCTTGGTACCCAGTATGTCTCCCTCTCGGCTCACAAGCTCTATGCGCCAAAGGGCGTCGGAGCCCTCTACGTGAACCGCCGCGCTCGGCACACCCCGCTCCTGCGTGGAAGCCAGGAAGATAGCAAGCGGGGAGGCACCCAGAACGTCGCCTCCATCATTGCCTTCGGTAAGGCGGCCGAACTTGCCCAGAATAACCTTCTATCCAATGCAGACCGAATCGCCAAACTACGCGACCGCTTCGAGCAAACACTCCTGAGCAGCGTCGAAGGAGTCCGCCGTAATGGAGCTGCTGAACATCGCCTTCCCAACACCAGCAACCTCACCTTCTCTGGCATCGATGCGGAGACGGCCCTCCTTCTCTTCGACAAGGAAGGACTCTGCTGCTCTGCGGGGTCAGCCTGCAGTAGCGGATCGATTAATCCCTCCCATGTCCTCACGGCGATGGGTATCTCCCGCGATGAGGCTCGTGCCAGCCTTCGCTTCTCGCTGGGCCGTACCACGGCCGAGGCGGAGATCGATAGGGCCCTTGAAATCATCCCCAGGGTCATCGCCAAGCTCCGGGCAGCAAAACCAGCGGGCGGATCACCTGTGCATGTGACTGCCGCCTCTTAAAAATCCAATCAAAAGAATCCCGTCGAATGAAACCCCTCCAAGCCTCTCTTCTCCTGTGCACCCTCCTGATCGCCGGTTGCCTTGTCACGCCTGTCTCTGACTCGGGAGGCATGGGCTCGGTCACCGTGACCAACTCCAATCCCGGCGCGATTATTGCGGCAGCACAGTCGATTTTTCCTGACTACGGCTATTCCCCGACGTTTGGCGGTGATGGGGTGAGTTCGGTCTGCTTCGACAAGAACTCCAACAAGGTTGCCAACGTGATCTGGGGGAGCTACGGAGATCCCCAGACGCTTCACCTGAAGGTGAAGATTGTGCAGATCCCTGGATCCAATGACTACCGCATCACCCCAAAGGTCTCTACGATCAGCGATCAGGGAGAGGCCGGGTTTGAGAGCAAGCATAAGCTCAACGGCCTCTGGGCCTCGCAGTTCGGCCCTATCCTGAAAAAGGTGGCAGCCCAAGCCTCAGGCGCCGGCAGTCTCTAAAAAGATCTGGAGTTGGAAGCTTGGAATAGGAGCGGGAGACTTATCCCCCCATCACCTACCACCCCTTTCCTGCCATCTCATTGACGGCTGCGTTATTGCTTGCCGCCCTTTCTCTTACAACCTAATCGCTTGTTTTTTAGGCGAGGCGATTGACGCAGTTCAGATCCTCGAATGATCCAAGTAGCCTCTTGGAGAAGGAATCCTCGGCCGCACCGAACCACATGCGCGGATCGTAGTACTTCTTGTTCGGGGAATCGGCTCCCGTTGGGTTTCCGATCTGGCCTTGCAGGTAATCGTGGTTCTTTGCTTCGTAGGCACGGATGCCATCCCAGAAGGCCCACTGAAGATCGGTGTCGAGATTCATCTTGATGGCACCGTAGCCGATCGCCTCGCGGATTTCCTCGCGGGTAGAGCCCGATCCACCGTGGAAGACAAAGTTCACCGGCTTGGGAGCGGTCCCAAGCGTCTTCTCAATGTAGTCCTGCGAATCCTTGAGGATGGAGGGCTTGAGCTTCACGTTGCCGGGCTTGTAGACGCCATGCACGTTGCCGAAGGCAGCCGCCACGGTGAAGTTCGGACTGATTTTACTGAGGGTTGAGTAGGCCTGAGCGACTTCCGCAGGCTGAGTGTAGAGGCGGGACTCATCCATGTCGGTATTGTCCACGCCATCTTCCTCGCCGCCGGTGCAGCCGAGTTCAATCTCAAGGGTCATCCCCATCTTGCTCATGCGCTCGAGGTACTTCGCGCAGATTTCCAGGTTCTCGTGCAGCGGCTCCTCCGAGAGGTCCAGCATGTGAGAGCTGTAGAGTGGCTTGCCAGTCTTTGCGAACTGCTCCTCGCTGGCAGCCAGCATTCCGTCAACCCAAGGGAGGAGCTTTTTGGCACAATGGTCGGTATTGAGAATGACAGGAACTCCGCAAGCCTTTGCCGCGGCGTCCACGTAGTGAGCTCCGGCGATACCGCCAAGGATCGCACCGGTCTGGTTTTCCTTGCTGATGCCCTTGCCGATGAAGAAATGAGCTCCACCGTTGGAGAACTGGACAATGACCGGTGAGTTCACCTCGCGGGTTGCGGCCAGCGTGGCATTCACGGAACTGGTGCCGATGCAATTAACAGCGGGCAATGCAAAATCATTCGCCTTGGCCAAGTCTAACAGTTCTTTGACTTCTTCTCCAAAGAGGACCCCGGCGCGAAATTTTTTGCTCATCTAGTGTGGTTGGTGAATGTGTTGAAGTGAGCGGCTTGAGATCTCCCCCCGCTCTGCCGGTCGATGAATCTAACGTCCCGCTTCTGACTCAGTGAAGCAGAAAGAGTTCCAAGCCTCCAAAAACCGGCACCCGCTTCGCTTCGGAAAGCGCTCTTCAATCACGCAGTCAGATTTTCCCCGGCGCTGCCACAAGGACACACTCCATGCCGGCGGCATGGGCGGACTGCCTGCCGATCTCGGTATCCTCAAAGACAAGACACTCCGAAGCCACCACTCCGAGTCGACGGGCTGCCTCGAGGTAGGGGTCCGGAAACGGCTTGCCTCTGCTATAATCCTCCGAGGTCACGATCGTGTCGAAGAGGTGGAGAAGCCCAAGACTCTCCAGCGTTGCCGTGACCGCCTTGCGCCCGCCACCTGAGGCCACAGCCAGAGGCTTCTTGCCGTGCATGGAGCGAGCAAAGGAGACCACCTCAACGATCGGTTTCACCTCCGGGATCAGCCTGTGGTAGAGCCCTTCCTTGAGGTGAACCATGGCCTCGGGATCCATGAAGAGCCCCTGCATCTCGTTGAGAGCCTCCACGATTTCCCGGGTCGGCCGCCCTCCCCAGCTGTAGTAAAGTTCCTCTGGAAGGTCTGCGCCGTGGGGCTCCAACGCCATTTTCCACGCGTCGTAATGCAGCCCCATGGTATCTGCAAGAGTGCCGTCGCAGTCGAAAATATAGGCGTTAAACTCACGCTCCGGCGTCTGAAGAAGTTGCATCCCACCTCATTAGCGCCTCGGTTTGCGTTTGACGAAAAAAAACCATCCCAGCATTCTTATCCTTCGGCTCGTTTCCTGAGTCGTGCACCCATGCGCCACACCATCTCCATTCTCGTCGAAAACAAATTCGGCGTTCTGACCCGTATCGCCGGCATGTTCAGCGGACGCGGCTTCAACATCGATACGCTCAATGTCGGCCCGACGCTCGACCCCGAGACCTCCCGCATGACCATCGTCGTCCGAGGGGACGACAAGGTTCTCGATCAGGTCAACAAGCAACTGGACAAGCTGGTAAACGTCATCAGCGTTGAGGACTTCGGCGAATCCGACTACGTGGACCGCGAACTCGTCCTCATCCGGGTCAAGGCTGACGCCAAGGCTCGCGCCGAGATCATGCAGATCTGCGACATCTTCCGCGCCAAGATCATCGACGTGCAGCCTCGCCACCTTGCCATCGAGGTAACTGGCTCAGAGGGCAAGATCGAGAAGTTCCTCGCGCTCATGGATCCATTCGGCATCACCGAACTCACCCGCACGGGAAAGATCGCCCTCTCCCGCTCCAACTAATCAACCAATCAAAAGCTCAACGCTCAACCACACAACAACAACAAACCCATGCCCGCCAAAATCTACACTGAGAAAGATGCCGACCTGAAGTTCTTCAAGGGAAAAACCTGTGCCGTTATCGGCTTCGGTTCCCAAGGACACGCTCACGCCCTCAACCTGAAGGAGAGCGGCGTCAAGGTCATCATCGGACTCTACCCCAAGAGCAAGAGCCGCGAGGTTGCCAAGAAGCTCGGTTTCCAAGTTTTTGACACTGCCGAGGCAGTCAAGAAGGCCGACGTGATCATGGTCGCCGTTCCCGATCTGACCATCCCCGAGGTCTACGAGAAGGACATCGCACCGAACCTGACCGTGGGCAAGACCCTCCTCTTCAGCCATGGCTTCGCCATCCACTACAAGACGATCGTTCCGCCAAAGCACGTCGACATCATCATGGTCGCACCGAAGGGTCCAGGTCACACGGTTCGCCGTCAGTACCAAGAGGGCAAAGGTGTGCCAACCCTGATCGCCATCTTCCAGAACAAGAGCGGCTTCGCCAAAAAGACTGCGCTCACTTGGGCCAAGGGCATCGGGGGCACTCGCGCCGGCGTCTTCGAGACCACCTTCAAGGAGGAGACCGAGACCGATCTCTTCGGTGAGCAGGCTGTTCTCTGCGGCGGCACCTCCGCCCTCATTCAGGCAGGATTCGAGACCCTTGTTGAGGCTGGCTACCAGCCTGAGATGGCCTACTTCGAGGTCCTGCACGAGCTCAAGCTGATCGTCGACATGATCAACGAGTCCGGCATCAGCGGCATGCGCTTCTCCATCTCCGAGACCGCCAAGTACGGAGACATCATTGTCGGCCCGAAGGTCGTCGACGCCTCCGTCAAGAAGCGGATGAAGACTGCCCTCAAGGAGATCCAGAACGGGAAGTTCGCCAAGGATTGGATCGCCGAGGCCAAGACTGGCAAGAAAAAGTACAACGCGCTCCTCAAGGCCGGCGAGAAGCACCCCATCGAGAAGGTGGGCGAGCAACTCCGCTCCCGCATGTCCTGGGTTAAGAAGAAGAACATCAAGGGCACCCAAGCCTCTTACTAGCACTAAGACCAAGACTCATCTCCTTCAACAGAGAGACCCCTCATCAAAAACGCCCGGAGCAATCCGGGCGTTTTTTTATGCCCAAATGGTTCGGTGAGAAGAAGCCCCCCCTCCACCGCCAACCAGAGATTTAAACTGGACGAGGAGCTTGTTTTAACACGAAGTAAGGGGACCCTATGATCAACGAAATCAAAAACTACCTCGGCTCGGAAGCTGACTCCCTGCTCAACCACACTTGCAAGACGGTCTCCAAGGATCTCCTGCACCTTCCGGGGCCTGATTTCGTTGATCGCATCCACATCGGCAGCGACCGCAATCCCCGCGTACTTGCCAATCTCCAGCGCATGTACGGCACCGGCCGTCTCGCCAACACCGGCTACCTCTCGATCCTCCCCGTCGATCAGGGCATCGAGCACTCCGCCGGAGCCAGCTTCGCCAAGAACCCGATCTACTTCGACCCCGAGAATATCGTGAAACTCGCCATCGAAGGCGGGTGCAACGCCGTCGCTTCGACATTCGGCGTTCTGGGATCCGTGGCCCGCAAGTACGCCCACCACATTCCCTTCTTGGTTAAGATCAACCATAACGAACTCCTCACCTACCCGAATGTCTCCCACGAGATTATGTTCGGCACGATCGACGAGGCTTACGACATGGGCGCAGCCGCAGTGGGGGCAACCATTTACTTCGGCGGCGAGGATGCCGATCACGAGATCATTCAGGTAGCGGAAGCCTTCCGTCACGCCCACGAGCTAGGTATGGCGACTGTCCTCTGGTGCTACCTCCGGAATCCGGCATTTGTGAAGGACAAGGATTACCATGTCTCGGCTGACCTTACGGGGCAGGCCAATCACCTAGGCGTTACCATCGAGGCCGACATCATCAAACAGAAGCTTCCCGAGAACAACGGGGGTTACAAGGCGATGCGCCTCGGTGACTCCAGCTACGGCAAGCTCGACGAACGCATCTACACGGAGCTCACCACAGATCACCCGATCGATCTTTGCCGTTACCAGGTCATCAACTGCTACATGGGCCGCTCTGGTCTCATCAATTCGGGAGGAGCTTCCGGAGCCCATGACTTTGAAGATGCCGTTAAAACGGCCGTCATCAACAAGCGCGCTGGTGGCTCAGGAATGATTTCCGGACGCAAGGCCTTCCAGCGTCCGATGGACGAGGGAGCCAAGCTGCTCCACGCCATTCAGGATGTCTACCTTTGCCCCGAGGTGACCATCGCCTGATCGGATTGTCAGCCTCATGAGCGAACGGAGCCTTCTAGCCGCTCAGGGATATTTGGAGCTCGGCATGGTCGAAGAGGCCCTTGCCGAGCTCTCTTCTTTTTCAGGCCCCTTCGCAGGGGATCCCGACATCGTGGAACTGCGCCTGCATATCCTGATGCAGGGAGAGCGTTGGAATGACGCCCTCACCTCCGCTGAAGAGCTGCTGCGACTCACCCCCGATGCCGTCCCAGCCTTCATCCATGGGGCCTTTGCCCTGCACGAGATGGGACGCACCTCCGAGGCCCGCGATCTCCTGCTTAAGGGACCACCGGTCCTCAAGACCGATCCCACCTTCCACTACAACATCGGCTGCTACGAGGCCGTGCTCGGAAACAAGGAAGCTGCTCTGCAAAGCCTCAAGCTGAGCTTCGCCCTGGATGACACCTACCGCGACTTCGCCAAGGGGGATCCTGATCTCAAAATGCTCCGGGAGGAGTTGGAGGGTTGAGGTTGAAGCTGCTGATTGCGGAGGCTTGCGAGCGCCTCACTTCCACTTTTGCTGAAATCATCGCAGAGACCAGCCAAGGAGGGGCCTCCCTCTCCCTCTGGCAAGAGGGAACGTGCCGGCTCTCACTTCATGGAGGAGAGGCATCCCCAGGCATCCCTTGGACGAACAAGACACCCTGCCTCATCTGGTCAGCCAGCAAGGGGGTCGCGGCTGCCTGCGTGCTCCATGCTCTTCAAGAAAAAGAGATCTCCCTTGAGACCCCCGTCTCCACTCTCTGGCCGGAGTTTGCCGCAAAGGGGAAGGAGAAGGTCACCTTGGCCGAACTCCTCTCTCACAGGGCCGGACTTGCTGCGATCGAACAGAAAGGATTAAGCATCACCAATCACGAGGCGGTCGCCAAAGCTCTGGCGGAACAGCCCCCGAATTGGAGCCTCCATGCCGCTGACGGCAAACATGGTTACGGTGCGCGAACCTTTGGCTTCCTGCTGGATGAGATCGTGCGGCGAGTGAGCGGGGAAACGCTTGCCGATTACTGGGAGAGAGTCTTCCCCGCGCCCCTTGGACTCGATCTCTGGTTCGGTCTTCCGGAGAGTCTCGTGGAGTCGGCGGCCACCGTCATCGCCCCCAAGACACCTCCGGCACCCGGCCCCTTCACCAAAGCCTTTGGCGATCCGGACTCCCTCACCCGCAGGGCGCTTAGCGAACCCAACTCCAAGCAGGGACCGCTGACCCCCACGGTGATGAACTCACCCCAGATGCGCATGGCCTCCATCCCCTCCCTCGGGGTGATCGGCACAGCCGATGCTCTGGCGCGCTTCTACGCCCTCCTGAGCGGTCCAAACGATCTCTTTACCCCCGCGACTCAGTCCTTGATGCAGTGCACCCTTGCGAAGGGAAGCGACCTCACGCTGCTGGATCAGACCTCCTTCTCGGCGGGATTCATGACCAATGACTACGAAATCTACGGTCCCTCTCCATCAGCGTTCGGACATCCGGGAGCCGGAGGTTCCTTGGCCTTTGCCGATCCGGAGCTCGGAATCGGTTTTGCCTTCATCCCCAGCGCCATGAATCCGGGAGCGCTGCCCGGTCCTCGGACACAAAAGCTCGTGCGTGCCCTTTATGGAATTAGCGCCGCAGAATAACCGATGGTGAATGCCGAAATCAGGAACTCAGGAAGGGAACAGAAAAGGCGCTGAGACAAAATCGACAAATCATTTCTTACCCCTCCCTTTTCCAGGTTTCCTGATTTTCATATTTTCCATCCGTTGCCTGCCATCCTCTTCCGGTGAACGCTCTTTTGTCTCGGTGCCGGTTCAAGATCCAAGGTAAGGTACTTCCATGAGCGCAACAGAGTCCTCACCCCTTCCCTGGAAAATCGGGAACGAAAAACTCTGCCGTGTTACTGACGCTGCCTCCAATCGCCTCACCTCACTCCTCTCCAAGCAGGGACGCCCGCAAGGGGCTCTTCGCGTGGCTGTGATCGGCGGCGGCTGCTCCGGCCTCCAGTACAAGATGGACCTCGTCGATGGGCCTGTGCCCCGTGATATCCTCGTTCCTTCCAAGGGGGTGAACATCGTGATCGACCCCAAGAGTGCTCTCTTCGTCAGCGGTTCGGAGCTCGACTACAGCGATGATCTACAAAAGGGAGGATTCAAGGTGACCAATCCCAACGCCGTTGCTCACTGCTCCTGCGGGGAGAGCTTCTCGGCATAAACCGAGGTTGGTTCTCCTCCCTCGGTCTTCACACCGTTACGGACGGATCCCGCATCACCCTCCCCTGCCTTCCATGAACTCCCTCGCCGCATGCACCTCCCCCTATCTCCTCCAGCATGCGGAGAACCCGGTGGCATGGTACCCGTGGGGTGAGGAAGCCTTTGAGCGGGCGCGCAGGGAGCAGAAGCCCATCTTCCTCTCCATCGGTTATTCCACCTGCCACTGGTGCCATGTGATGGCCCATGAGTCCTTTGAGAATCCGGAGATCGCCGGCTTGATGAATGAGCATTTCATCAATGTGAAGGTGGATCGCGAGGAGCGACCCGATGTCGACCGACTCTACATGGCGTACGTCCAGGGACTCACGGGAAGCGGAGGATGGCCGATGAGTGTCTGGCTGACACCGGAGCTGAAGCCCTTCTTCGGCGGCACCTACTTTCCTCCCGACAACAGGCATGGCCGTGCCGGATTCCCCTCCATCCTCCTGCAACTTGATCAACTCTGGCGGGAGAATCGGGAGAAGATCGAGCAGGAGGCGACTCGTTCTGTTGCCGCACTCAAGGCAAGCATCACCACGGATTCCTCGTCCGGCCCAGCAACCTCCACCTCACTGCAGAGAGCCGCCGAATACTTTCAGAGAACATACGACGAGGAGTGGGGCGGCTTTGGATCCTCACCCAAGTTCCCCCGACCCTCGGTGCTCTACTTCCTGCTGCGTCAGGCTCGTTCCCAACCTGCGTTTCTTCCCATCGTCCTCGGGACCTTGGATCGCATGGCTGCAGGCGGCATCCATGATCACCTCGGGGGTGGCTTTCACCGTTACTCAGTCGATCGTCAGTGGCATGTCCCCCACTTTGAGAAGATGCTCTACGATCAGGCGCAGCTTGCGATCGCCTACCTGGAGGCATGGCAGATCACGGGTGAGGCACGCCACAAGGAAATCGTCCACGATACCCTCGACTACGTGAGTCGTGAGATGACCTCTACGGAGGGTGGCTTCTACTCAGCAGAGGATGCCGACAGCCTGATCTCGCATGAGTCCAAAGAGCATGCGGAGGGAGCCTTCTTTGTCTGGACCAAAGAAGAGATCGAAGCCGCTCTGGAACTCTCAGATGCCGCGCTCTTCTGCGAGCACTTCGGGGTAAAGCCATCCGGCAATGTTGATCCCTCCAGCGACCCCCATGGAGAACTCGTCGGCAAGAATGTACTGATGGCGCAGGATTCCATCGCGGAAGCAGCCAAGCGTTTGGACATCCCTGAGGAGCTGGCCCGTCAATCGCTGCAGGCATCGAAAGAGAAGCTCTTCGCTGTCCGAGCCAAGCGCCCGCGTCCTCATCTCGACGACAAGATCCTCTGCGCCTGGAACGGCCTGATGATTTCCGCCTTTGCCCGGGCTGGTGCCGCACTCGGAGAATCATCCCATCTCTCCGCTGCAGAAAAGGCGGCCTCATTCATCCGGAGCCACCTGACAGATCCCATCTCCGGGGAGCTGCGACGGAGCTGGCGTAATGAACAGGTGCTGGAGAAAGGTTTTGCCGAGGACTACGCCTTTCTCATTCAGGGGTTGCTGGATCTCTACGAGGCAACCTCCCTTGTCGCTTGGCTCCAGTGGGCCGTGGAACTGCAGACCATCATGGACAGACTCTTCTGGGATGACGTCTCGGGCGGCTACTTCAGCAGTGCCGAGGGTGACCCTCACCTGCTGCTACGGATGAAGGAGGAGTACGATGGAGCCGAACCCTCGGCTAATTCCGTGTCCGCGCTTAACCTCCTGCGCTTCTCAAGGATGTTTGCCGATGAGCAAGCGCGCTCTAAGGCTGAACGAATCTTTAACCAATCGAGTAGGACACTTGATGGAATGCCGGCAGCCGTGCCGCAGCTACTCGTTGCAATTTCCTATAGCCTCGCTTCTGGTCGGCAGATCGTCGTTGCTGGAACACGCGGCGCACCCGACACGGAGGCCCTGATTACAGCTGCACGCCGAGGCTTTCATCCTGATCAGGTCATCCTTTTTGCCGACGGATCAGAGGGGCAGGCGTGGCTTTCTGAGAGAGTGCCTGCTCTTGCAGCCATGAAACCGATCGAGGGAAAGGCGGCGCTCTACCGCTGCGAGAATTTCACCTGCTCGGCCCCGCTCACTCTTTCGGAGGTGGAAAGTTCAGTCGTCTTGGATTAGACTTCCTAGCTCTCGCATTTCGTCCCTCGTCTCCCGACTTCACTCCTCCATGTTTCCCAAGCTTGCAGACCAGCTCCAGCAGACCTTTAAGAACCTCCGCGGTCACGGGAAGCTCTCGGAGTCCAATATCTCCGACGCCCTCCGTGAGGTGCGACTGGCCCTGCTGGATGCCGATGTCCACTTCTCCGTGGCCAAGGACTTCATCGCCAAGGTCAAGGACCGCGCCATGGGCGAGGAGGTCCTCAAGAGCGTCACTCCGGGACAGCAGATCGTTAAGATCTTCCAGGATGAGCTGACAGCGCTTCTCGGCGGGGATAACGCGCCGATCAACTTCGGCAAGCCGACTCGCATCCTCATCGTCGGCCTGAACGGTGCCGGCAAGACCACCTCTTCCGCCAAACTGGCCCGCCTGCTCAAGAACCCCGGGCTCTTCAGCACCCTCAAGGGGGAGACGGCCCGCTCCCCGATGCTCGTGGCCCTTGACCTTGTCAGGCCGGCCGCCATCCAGCAACTGGCCACCCTCGGCACCCAGATCGAGGTGCCGGTCTTCCAGCCTGAGCCCTCCGAGAAGGACGTCCTCGCCACCGCCCGCCGGGCCATGGCGTGGTGTGAGGCTCAGGGTGGGAATGTCGAGATCTACGACACCGCCGGACGCCGCGAGATCGACGACTCCCTCGTCGAGGAGCTGGTCCGCCTGAAGGAACTGATCCGCCCCCAGGAAATCCTGCTCGTCTGCGATGCCGCGACCGGTCAGCAGGCTGTCAGCGTCGCCGAGAAGTTCCACGCAGCCCTCGGCCTGACCGGACTGATCCTGACCAAGCTTGACGGCGATGCCCGAGGGGGTGCCGCCCTGTCGCTCCGCTCAGTCACCGGCCAGCCGATCAAATTTGCAGGTGTCGGCGAGAAAGTGGAGCAGTTCGAGCCCTTCCACCCAGAGCGACTGGCCAGCCGCATCCTCGGCATGGGAGATATCGTCAGCCTGGTGGAGAAAGCCGCCGAGGCCGTGGAAATGGAGGAAATGTCCCGCCTGGAAGCCAAAATGAAGGGCGCCTCCTTCGACTTGGAGGATTTCCTCTCCCAGCTCCGGATGATCAAGAGGATGGGTCCCTTGGAAAATCTGCTTGGCATGATCCCCGGGGCCGCTAATCTACCTAACTCTTCAGTAAACGGAAAAGAACTGCAGCGAGTCGAGGCGATCATCCTATCCATGACGCCCGGCGAACGGAAGCGCCCCGAGATCCTCAACGCGCGCCGCCGCCAACGCATCGCTCGCGGCAGTGGAAATTCCGTCACTGAGGTGAACAGCCTCCTGATGAGGTTTGGCCAGATGAAAAAACTGGCCAAGAACACAGGAAAAATGAAAAAAATGATGGCCCAAATGCAGTCCCGTTCCGCCTCCGGTGGACTACGGGGAATTGCCCCAAATAACTCCTTACCGAACCGACTCCCATGGCAGTAGCAATCCGACTCCGACGCGAAGGCGCCCGCAACCACCCTTTCTACCGCATCACGGTGGCTGACCAGCGCTGCCCACGTGACGGCAAGTTCATCGAACTGATCGGTCACTACGACCCGAAGCAGGCCGGTGACAACTACAAGATTAACCTGACCCGCGCCGAGTATTGGCTCAGCGTCGGCGCCCGTCCGTCCCAGACCGTGATGAGCTTCATCACGAAGGCCCGCAAGGCCGGTGCAGCGGTAGCAGCCTAGACGGTTTCTTTCATGGACGAGTTTCTGCGCTATGTGGTGCGGCAACTCGTCGAACACCCTGACGATGTTCATCTGAAGCATCGTCAGGAGGGCAACAAGACCACCTTCGTGCTCTCATTGCACAAGAGTGATGTCGGACGCCTCATTGGTAAGGGTGGCGCGACCGTTCGCGCGATCAGGGATCTCCTCACCGTAGCCGCCGAGAAGAGTGGCCAAAAAGTAGCTCTGGAGATTCTGGACTAGGGAATCCCTTCCCTCCCCCACCTCCCGGAGGTTAGTGCTCGCGATGAATTCGTCGGAGCCCATCGAAGCTCCTAAGGGGCACAAGATCCAAGGAAGGCTTTGCCGTTTCAGGCCGCGAGGTCGCATTTCCTCGGGAGCGATTCGCCTCCCGGCATGATCGCTGGCTGACGGTGGTTCCCAATGACACACAGGGAGTCACCGGCACAACCTCAGGCCGCCGTTCAGATGATGTCGTCACCTGGATAGCGGCCTCCTGAAGTTTTAGACTGCTACAGACGGGAGATCAGCAACTCGCGCTGGAAGACGAGTTCCTTTGGCAGGTGGCTGTAAAGCTTCATGAAGAGCTCATCCTGAAGGACGAGCTCACGGTGCCATTCGGAAGGATCGATCCTCTGGACCTCATCAAACTTTTCAAGAGTCATTCCTTCAAGGCCTTCCAGATCGAGATCTTTGTATTCTGGAACCCACCCAATGGAGGTCTCCAACGCATGAGCACCCTGCTGGCAGCGCTGGACGATCCACTTGAGGACGCGCATGTTGTCACCAAAGCCGGGCCAGAGGAACTTACCCTCGCTGCTCTTGCGGAACCAGTTCACATGAAAGACGCGTGGCAGATGCTTCACCAGACGGCGCATCTCCAGCCAGTGGGCGAAGTAGTCGCCCATGTCGTAGCCGCAGAAGGGGAGCATCGCCATCGGATCACGTCGCACCTGGCCGATCGTGCCGGCGGCAGCTGCCGTCATCTCGGAGCCGACCGTGGCACCAAGGTAGACGCCGTGCACCCAGTTGAAGGCTTGGAAGATCAGTGGCATCGTTGTTGCTCTGCGACCACCAAAGATCATGGCGCTGATCTTGACGCCCTCGGGGTTTTCCCAGTCGGGATCGATGATCGGGCAGTTCTTTGCCGGCGCAGTGAAACGGCTGTTCGGATGACTGGAGAGGATGGGTTTTCCCTCGGCATCCTTCTGGCCAGGGGCCCAGTCGTTCCCCTTCCAGTCAATTAAGTGAGAGGGTGGCTCCTTGGTCATCCCCTCCCACCAGACATCGCCGTCATCGGTGAGGGCCACATTGGTGAAGATGGTATCGGTGCAGATGGAATCCATCGCCATCGGATTGCTATCATAGGAGGTTCCGGGCGCGACGCCAAAGAACCCGGCCTCAGGATTGATGGCACGTAGCCAGCCGTCGGGGCCGGGCTTGATCCAAGCGATGTCATCACCGACGCAGGAGACCTCCCATCCCTCTTCTTTGAGGTGCTTGGGCGGAATGATCATTGCGAAGTTCGTCTTACCACAGGCGCTTGGGAAGGCGGCTGTCACGTAGGTCCTCTGACCGGTAGGATCTTTCACCCCGAGGATGAGCATATGCTCGGCCATCCATCCCTCGTCGCGTCCCATGGCGGAGGCGATACGCAGGGCAAAGCACTTCTTGCCGAGCAAGGCATTGCCGCCATAACCGGAGCCATAGCTCATGATCAGTCGGTCCTCAGGGAAGTGCGTGATGTAGGTATTCTCCGGGGCGCAGGGCCAGGAGACATCCTTCTTTCCTGCCGTGAGGGGAGATCCGACCGAATGGAGGCATTTCACAAATTTGCCAGTCTTGGCAATCTCGTCGTAAACCTTCGCACCCATCCGTGTCATGGAGCGCATGTTCGCTACGACGTAGGGGCTATCAGAGATCTCGATGCCGTACTGGGCGATCGGCGAGCCGATCGGACCCATGCTGAAGGGCACCACATAGAGAGTGCGTCCCTTCATGCATCCCTCCAAGAGGCCATTGAGCTTAGCCCTCATCACGGTAGGATCGCACCAGTTATTGGTGGGGCCGGCATCCTTTTTGGATTTGCTGCAGATGAAAGTGCGCTCCTCGACGCGAGCCACATCGCGGGGATCACTGCGGACAAGCAGAGAGTTGGGTCGCTTGTCGGCATTGAGCCAAAGGCCGGCACCGGAACTGACGATACGATCACGCATCAACTTGTCCTCGGCAGCGCTGCCGTCGCACCAGAAGATCGACTCAGGCTGCGTCAAAGCTGCAATTTCGTTAACCCAATCCGTGACTTGCTTGATTGCGGGTTGGTGTGTTCCCAGTTCCGTGCTCGCTGATGTGTTACTCATTCTTCTTTTGTGTTCCATTTTTCATGACTCTGCAAGTGGCAACGTAGGGCTTTGGAAGGGGGGCTTTAACATGCTTTCGCTGGCACTTTGGGGATGATAATATGAGTGATTGTCTCAATGAGAAAAAGGGCTCCTCGCTGTTTCAAGTGGGTGAAGACGAGACAGCGGAGAAAAAATGGCACTCAAGAATTGCTTGCCTGGCCGTTGCTACGCATCCGTTGCATCAGGAAAAGAAACGGAGGGAAGTAGGATTTGTATCACCGAGAACCGCCGAGTGGTGGGAGGCACGGCTTAGCCTGCGCGGTAGCGCAGCCCGTCAGCGAGTTGAGCGGGAGCGAGCGAGACAATCAGCCTAAGGATCTGAAAAACAGAGGGACCGAATGGAGATCAGGAAATGGCATTCCAGATCCGTCCAGAACAAGCCCATGACTCCTCCGGCCCGATCTCCTCTGCATTTCGTGAATTTCCCATCTACTCTCTTCCTGAGTTCCAGATTATTTACCTCTCCTCTCGGATCCCTCTGGGGTCAAAGGGCACCCACTCAAAATAGCGAAGAACCAGAAAAAGTGATCCCGACTCTGTTATGAACCACGGATCGGGGTTTTACCCTCCTCATCAGCTCAGAATATTTTTCTCAGCTGAACAGCAAGATAAGCACCTGGGCGCAGAGAATGCGCAACAGCATCGTCAAGGGGTAGACCGCTGCGTAGGAGATCGATACCGAGTCGGTCTTGATCATCGTGTTGGCAAAAGCCAGTGCAGGAGGGTCAGTCATGCTCCCGGCAATAATGCCACTAAGCGTGACATAGTTCATTTTCATCACAATGCGGGCAACGATCCCGACAACAAGGATCGGAATTAGGGTGATGCAGAATCCAGCGGCAAGCCAGGTCAGCCCCTCCGGACTCATCAATGTCGCAATAAACTGTGAGCCGGCCTTCAGACCTACGCAGGCCAAGAAGAGGATGATGCCCAGCTCACGCAGTGCAATGTTTGCACCCTCCGGCATGTACCAGACGATCGGGCCGATCTGGCCAATCCGGCTCAGGATGATGGCGATCACGAGCGGCCCACCTGCCAGTCCCAGTCGCACGGCCACCGGCAAGCCGGGAAACGAGAGCGGCAATAATCCAACGACTACGCCGAGAGCAACACCCAGAAAGACAGGCAGGAAGTTGGTGTGTCCAAGGTCCTTGACGGAATTACCGAGAACGGTCGCCGATTGATCCAGACTCTGGCTGTCGCCGACCACCGTGAGAGAATCCCCGTATTGCAGACGTATGTCCGGACCGCCCGCCATGGTGAGATCCCCGCGCTGGATTCGGGTCACCAGCACGCCATAGGTCGTGTGGAGCGCCAGCTCCCTGAGTGATTTCCCGAGCGTGGCCTTGCGAGTCACGATGATCCGTCTGTGAAAAATTCCGGAGGCATCGCCGAGCAAGTCATCCTCCGAGGACTCCCCCACGATGCGCTGGAACTCATCGAGATCGGAGGGGACGCCGACAACGAGGATCGTGTCACCGACATGGATCGGTTCGTGCCCTGTGGCCACATGGATGACTCCGCTCTCCGCATTGCGTATGCGTGAGACAACAATCCCGCCATCGCGCAGCCCGGGGATTTGCGAGACCGTTAACCCGTTGAGATTGGGGTTATTGATCTTGAGGTTCCTCCTCTTGAGGGAGGGAAGCATGCCACGGTGCTCCTGTTCGAACTTCTCAACCTCCTCAGAGGGCCGGATGTTAAAAATCATACGGATCAGTACAATGGAAAGAATAATGCCAATCACACCGCCTGGGTAGGCGACCGCGTAGGCGAGAGCCGGCAGGGCTTTCACCGAGTGCTCCACCGAGGGAAGCATCGAAAGAGCCTGTTGTGCGGCACCAAGCGCTGGCGTGTTCGTGGAGGCTCCGCAAAAAAGACCTGCGGAAGCATACGGGTGAATACCCAGAAGCCAGCCAGTCAGGACCGTGAGAATGGCCCCACCGAGCACAATGGCGACGGCGGCAAGGTTGGCGGGAAGCCCCTCTTTCTTCAGTGAGGCAAAAAAGCCGGGGCCAATCTGAAGTCCGATCGTGAACACAAAGAGGATGAGACCGAATTCCCTCACGAACTTCAGCACCTCGTCATTGATGTGCCACCCGAGGTGACCGAAGAAGAGACCGGCAAAGAGAACCCCAGTGATGCCGAGTCCGACTCCCCTGAACTTAATGGCAGAGAGTGCCAGCCCGACAACCGATATTACCGAGAGCACAAGGACAGCGACGGCTACTTCATTCGTTCCGGTGATCTGCTTGAGGAGTTCCATGGAGAAGGATCTTTTTGTATCATCTATTACCACGTTACTGCGAAGAAATAAGACCCGTTTCCTACGGGTGGGCGCACAGGCGCATTGCGATTTCCATGCAGCCCTCCTAGCATGATGGAATGTCTGCCGTTTTTCGCGCCGGGGAAGAAGAGCCCCTTTTTCATCTCGGGGAATTCCCCGTCCGACTGATCACCCTGCTTGTTGCCCTGCACAGCGGTGCGATGGTGGCCGCGACATTAGTGCTCGCAGCCGGTCACAGCGCTTGGCTTGAGGCCCTTGCTTACAGCAGCGTCGCCGTTGCCCATGGTCAGGTCTGGCGCCTCTTTACTTATGCCTTTAGCTATACAGCTGAGAATGGTCCTTCGGTCTGGTTTCTTTTCGAGATGGTGATGCTCTACTACTTTGGCAAAGAGGTGGAGAACGGGCTGGGGTGGAAGCGCTTTGCCATCCTTTACGCGGGACTCATCCTGATTGGACCACTGCTTCTTCAGGCCTTTGGCTATGCAGGAATTGCGCAGACCCTGACCGGTGCTCAGGAGGTCAATTTCGCCATCTTCGCTGCCTTTGTCGCCATGCATCCAGGGGCACAGTTCTTTTTCGGCATGGCTGCCCGCTGGGTCTTCGTGGGACTACTCACCATCTCCGCATTGCAGCTACTGGCAGATCATCATGCACCTAGGGTGCTTGTCTTGGTCTCCTCCTGCGTGCTTGCGATCCAGTTGATGCGCCGGGCAGGATTTGAAGAGTCGATGTTCGGCTTCACCTTCCGCTGGTCGCTTCCAGGGTTGGCCAAGCGCACTGCCCGATTCTCGGCAATGCCGGGAGGAATCTCCTCCGCTGCAAAGGCCAGAGCTAAGGGTGGAAAAGGAAGCTCAAAGGGGCATGCGGCTTCATCGGAAGTGAGAACTTCCAAGAGTCCATCCGTGCCTTTTGTCGATCCCGAGGTGGAGATGGACCGCCTGCTGGAGAAAATCAGCCACCAGGGAATCAATAGCCTGAGTGAGGCCGAGCGTGCCTCGCTGGAACAGGCACGTCAGGCGATCCTGCAGCGGAGCGGCGGATCGTCCAGCTAGCGGACCCATCTCTTCCCATGAGCCAGAGCGTCGATCAACTCAGACAGATCATCTCGCGCCTGAGGTCCCCGGGCGGCTGTCCGTGGGATCGGGAGCAGACAGCCTCCTCACTCCGACCCTCACTCGTGGAGGAGGCCTACGAAGTGGTCGACGCCATCGAGCGGGAAGACGCCACAGATCTTCAGGAGGAATTGGGTGATCTCCTCATCAACATCATGATGCAGGCTGAAATCGCCTCTGAGCAGAGCAGCTTCACACTCGATGCCATCGCCGATACGGCCGCAGAGAAACTGATCCGCCGTCACCCCCATGTCTTTGGAGATTCATCGGCTGAGAGCAGCGAGGCAGTCCTCACCCAGTGGGAGGAGATCAAGAAAGCCGAGAGAGCTGCCAAGGGTGGAAAGGGAGGCAGAGAGGAGGCTCCCCCTTCCCTGCTGGACGGAGTGGCACGAGCTTTTCCGGCACTAGTCCGTGCGCAGAAGATCCAGAAGAAGGCAGCCAAGGCGAAATTTGATTGGGAGCGACCCGAAGATGTCGTTGAGAAGATCCGTGAAGAACTCGTCGAAGTGGAGGCCGAACTCAGTGACGCCGGAAGCCAGGGTGCACAAGAACGACTCTCTGAAGAAGTGGGCGACCTTTTCTTTGCCGTCGTTAATCTTGCACGCGCGCTCTCGATTGACTCGGAGACAGCCCTGCAAGCGGCGACCGACAAGTTTGTGAGGCGCTTTGCCTTCATGGAATCGACCCTCCCTTCTAAGAAATCTTTTTCAGATCTCTCGCTTGCCGAAATGAATACTCTCTGGGATCAGGCAAAGCTTGCTGGGAAGAAGAAGGGGCACGAGTCATGAGCACCCACCCATCAAACGCCACTCCTGAGGTGGAGATCCCGCCCATCTCACTAGCGATCACCTCACTGAACGAGGAAACCCGCATTCGCAAATGCCTCGCAAGCACCCATGGCCTCGTTCGCGAGATCGTCGTGGTGGACAGCGGATCGACAGATGGGACCCTAGCACTAGCTGAGGCCGCCGGAGCCCGGATCATCCCTCAAGCATGGCTCGGCCACTCGGCACAAAAGCAGGTCGCCCTCGACCACTGCACCCAACCCTGGGTGCTCCTGCTCGACTGCGATGAGGAACTATCCGAAGAACTTCTCGCCGCCATCCTGAAATTCTTCCGAAGCGGCGATGCCGAGTGGTTCAACGGATGCCGCTTTAACAGGAAGGTCTGCTTCCTGGGACGCTGGATCACCCATGGCGACTGGTATCCCGACACCAAGCTGCGTCTTGTCCGCCGGGAGAAGGCCCGCATGGGGGGCAATGCCGCCCATGATACCGTTCTCGTGGAGGGTTCCGTGAAGCACCTGCGCGGCGATCTGCTTCATGATTCCTTCCCGACCATCCAAAGCTACCTCAATAAGATCGGCCCTTCTGCCGACGAGCTTGTCATGCGCCAGAGAGAGCAAGGGAAGCGATGGTCACTCTCCTCCAATCTCCTGCGTCCCCTCTGGCGCTTTGTGCGAGCCTACTTCCTAAGGCTCGGTTTCCTGGATGGATTCCCCGGTTTTTGGATCGCCTACGCAACCTCCTTTGCCGTCTTCGTGCGCTACAGCAGGAAATTCGAAGAAGAGGCCGCGGAGAGGCTGAAAGGCTAAAGGTTTAATGGTAAATCGGGACTTCCAACCCCAAGATCCTCACTTTCCTCTTTTCGTTTTAGCTTTTCACTTTTCACTTTTCACTTTTCGATTCTTCCATGTCCCTAACACGACGCTCCTTCCTCGGCATGCTGGGGCTTTTGCCCGCCGCCCAGGCCCTCAAGGTTTCTTCTGCCACGGCGGCCTCGGTTCCGACAGGGACCGTGCCAAGGCGCGTCTTTGGACGCCATCAGGAGACGCTCAGCTGCATCGGGTTCGGAGGACACACCTTGGCCCTTGCTCCAACCGTTGAGGAGGCGGCCAACATCGCCCACTACGCCATCGACCAAGGGGTGAACTTCTTTGATAACGCCTGGGAGTATCATAACGGCCGGGCCGAGGAATGGATGGGGCAGGCGCTCTCAGGCGGATGGCGCGATAAGGCCTTCATCATGACCAAGGCCTGCGTTCACAACAGCAAGAAGTACGACATCCCCTTCACAGGAACCGACAAGGAGAAGGCCCTCCAGATGCTACAGGTTCAGCTCAAGCGCCTCAAAACCGACCACATCGACCTCTGGATGATCCACGAGGTCAAGGACGGCGATGTCGCTCCTGCCTATGCCAAGGGTGGAATCATCGAGGCCCTGGAGGAGGCCAAACAGAAAGGAATGGTGCGCTACACTGGCTTCACCGGCCATGACAGCCCTGAGGCCCATGTGAAGATCATCGAAGGTGGTTACTCCTTCGACGCCTCACTACTCCCCGTCTCCGTGTTGGGAAACACACTTCACGCCAAGGATTTTGATAAGATCGTCCTTCCTCTGATGGAAAAGAAGGGAATAGCTGCAATCGGCATGAAAGGCTTCGGAGGTTCCAAACGGGCAAACCTTCATGGCCTGATCACCGCCCAGCAGGTTGTCGACTACGCACTCAGTTATCCGGTCGTGACGACTCAGTGCATCGGCATTGATTCCATGACCTTCGCGCAGGAGGCCGTGGCCGCGGCACTCAATGCCAAGCCAATGACTCTCTCAGAGCGCGAAAAGTTCATCGCCCTCATTCAGGCACGTGGTGGCGCTGAGTATGCCCAGCACCTGCAAGAGGGGTATCACGACGGAGCCTGCTGCGTCGCTTAGGTGCTTGCGCTTTTAGCGAGGCGTCTCGTTGCTGCTCGCTCGCGTAGAACTACTACCGCTTCGCTCTGACGTCTTGCTCCCCATCCGATCTCCCTGCGCCTTAAATGAATTGCCCGCCTAACGTAGAGCGCACGCACCACTAGTAGCGAGAGCGAATATCACTCACGTGGTTAATGTTGTAATTACGAAATATTATCCATACAGAACGGCTACTAGTGGTTGCGTGGCGCGGCTTCTTGGATTTCGCTACTCCTGCATCAGCAATTTAGCCAGAACATCGCTTGTCACTGTGAGGACGGTCCCGTGCCTCATCCCTTTCGGAACGATGAGCTTGTTCGACACATTCTCCCAGCTCTTGAAGTCTTTGGTTCGCATTGCGCCATAGCGGCCCTCTGCATAGACATCGAAATATACGTAATAGAACTCGCCAACCTTGAGGGCTGTTGGGCCTTCCACCCAGAGCCCCTGGGGGGAGAATGGGGTTGATGCCTTCTTCCACGGTCCTGTAACCTTAACGCTCGTAGCGATATGAAGGTTCTTGGCAGGTGGATATCTGGTTTCGTCCTTGGTGATCATCACGTATTGATCGTTCACTAGGATGATCGTTGAATCGATCACGTTGAAACCGGGTTCATAGAATACAGAAGTCTTTGTGTAGCTCTTGAAATCCTTGGTTGTAGTATAGTAAATTCGGTGATTCCATCCCTTGTCGGCTCCATTGGCTGTTTCTGTGAACCGATCGGGTATGGTTGTAGCCCAATAAATGACATACTGCTTTGCATCCGGATCCCATGCAATCTCAGGAGCCCAGCAGTTGCGAGCCTCAGGTTCGTGCTGCATGACAGGAGCGAACTCCTGTTCCGACCAGTTGATCAGATCCTTGGAATGAGCGATGCCGATGCCTTTGTCACTCCCACTCGTTGTCCATACCATGTGGAATAGGCCCTCCGGTCCCTGGATGATACATGGATCACGCATCAGTTTGCCCGCGACTGTCGGTTTAAGAAATGACTTGTCATCCTTGAGTGCCGTCCATTTCAGTCCGTCCCGGCTGTAGGCGAGATGAAGCCCGTCTTCACCATTACCTCTGAATGATGCGAAGAGATAGACGACTTTCTCATCCGCGTTTTCAATCACAGGTTCTCCTTTGGTAAGGCTTCCCAGCACAGCTAAAGACATGAACACTGTCGATAGGATCTTCATATTTCTTCTTTCGTCCAACGTAAAAGCTCAGCCACGCGGATGGAAGGGCGATGACCGCAACGCGGAACGCGCAGCGTTATCCCGCGTTGGATGCAGCGGCTGGTTCGGCTTGGTATTCATTTTGTCTTTTGGATATCGACGCCCATTAGACCCTTTTTCTGAGACACTGAGATAACCGCCGTGTCATCTCGAAGCTTCTTGTCGGAGTCGTAGTATGAGCGCCTAAAAGTGAGGTGGACAGTGTATCCGCCCAATGCTTCGTATCCTGCCTCATGGGTGATTCTCATGCTGGACAGAGGAAAGGCCGAAATCTTCTTCAAGTCCTCGCCAGCGACAGTATGCGTGTTGCCAAATGCAAGGATCGTTAGACTTGCGATCCGTGCGCCGTCGGCTTTGGCGAAAATTCTAAACTTTCCTATGCCCGATATCTCGGCAGTGGTGATCTCGGCAGATGACCAGATCGCAAATTCCTCTTCCGATGCGGAAACTTTCACGACGAATAGAAAGCTAAGCAGCAGAAAGAGAAATTTCATCTTTTTGCCGAACGTCCCCGATGACCAGCTACCACTTGCTTCTGGCTCACAGCCTGCGCAAGCAGGATGTGTGAAAGAAGTCCCGAAGGGATGGTAGTTTGGTCCATCGGTCTGTTCGCATTATTGTTATTTTGCAGCATTGAAGTCAAAAAGCAGCGCCTCTTCCGATCTGGCCTTGCCATGTGAGAAGGTGACGGTCGAGTCCACTTCGATACTCCGGTAGCCGAGAACCGAAAACTTGTCATCGAGTGCGACTAAATAACTGTGTCCGCGGGTTGGAGTGACAGCATCCGGCCGATATGGGCTGCTCCGAATAAATGTGGTCCGAAAAAGGAGTCGTGGCCCGACGCGTGTGGAGTAACGGCCAAGAAATGAAATATCTTTTAAATAGTATCCGGTATTCTCCTTCTGGTTGAACCGGCTCGTCAGCTCCTCGATCTTGGAGGATGACAATGCGGCAATTGCCTGGGCAACCACGTCCATTTGATTCTTGGCTGGCTCATTCTCTGATTCAGCGGAGGCTGAAACATCGGCCAGAGGAAGCACCGCCAAACAGAGTGCTACGAAAAGGTGCATATTTTCTGCGAACGTCAAAGGTGACTCACGGCTGCCCGTGCCGCGGATCCTGCTCCGAAGAAGGCGTGACGCGGGTAGCCGTTGATCCCACCGACTTGTTCGGTTTATTCATTTTAATTCTACTGAGCATTCCTGAGGGGCGTCTTTCGGTATGCTTATAGCGTATGCACCATCATCAGAAGCCCAGCCTGCCTTGGCAGTAAAATTGTAGCTGTATGATGAAACCATAAACTGTCGGGGAGAGTCTTTGCCACCTAGTCCGCGACCGGGATATACTAGGATTGTATCCGGATAGATCCAGAGCGAATGGACAGAGAGATTCTCCGGAAATGAAATATTAATTCCGGATTTTGGTAACCATCTCTGCTCCTTAATCCAAATATCTAGGTTGTGACGTTTCTGTTCCGAGGCCGCAAGCAGACTTGCCGAGTCGGCTAGCCGGGCGCGCAAATGGATAACCCAAAACGTCATTGAAATGATGGCAGCCAATAGACTGTAGGTCAGCAGTTTCATCTTAATACCGAACGTCCGCCGTCAGCCGCGCGCGTTAGCGCGTTGGCTGGACGGCATGGTTCGACTTTTCTGTTTTGATTTGCAGATGTTCCGAATTCCCCATCCGATGGCGACAAAGAAGGGGATGCTGAGATACCAAAACTGAATACATAGACCCAGAAAGAACAGGCCGCCCATCCATAATCCTGATAATATTCTTACTGTTCCTTCTGGGCCGGGTCCATCGAGCGTAAAGCCTGACCAAAACCATCCGACGAAAGCGGCCAACAGCACGACAGGCATGAGAATGGATATGATCGGAAGAACAAACCAGATACAGTCGCTTTGCCCGCGTGTCTTCATTTGCTTGTCGAACGTGTAAGCTCAGCCACGCCCGAGGGGCGTTGGATGCAGCGTCTGGTTAGCCTTTCTTTTTTCCGCTTTCCCATTCCTCTTTGTGTGTGATATTTCCTGCCTCATCCCAATAAGTGAAATCGCCCCATTTTACGCCGTGATGAAACCCTCCTGACCAAGCCTTTTTATCGGTTCCAGGATAGTAGGCAGTCCATCTGCCTGTGTATAAAACTGGCAATGCTGAGGGCGGGGGGCGGCGAACCCAGTTCGGGCATGCGCCAAAACACATCGAAATCGTCAAATGTCCTTTTGTGCCTTTTGACGGCGCATAGCGGACCTTGGCCGATGATGACCAAGCTTCACCGGCATACGCAATAAGATCAATATCACCTTTGGGAAGTTCAATAGGGCCGAGGGCGGTTTCGACCTGTACCGGTTCGGTGAGATTGCCAACGATGCGAACTGCAAGCAGGCCGGAGGAAAATGAATGAAACCCGTCTGAAAAGAGGCGTTCCTGCGTTACAGATGAATCGTCGATGTTCCAAACATGCTCCGAAGGTGGAATCGCTAGCCAAGCCGCGCCGCACAAAATGACGACTGCGATCATGAAGGCAAGGCGTTTCATATTTCGGGCTAACGTATTTTAGAATGACATGTCATTCTATTGCAATAATGGAACACATGTGCTGATTTTAAGAAATGATTGATAACTCGTTGCTTTCCAAGGGGCCACAGAATTCTCCCAAATCCGATGCGCAGTGGGATGAGAGATGGGCTAGATTTTCACAAGGGTTGCTCTCCCGCGGGATTGTTGCGGGGAAGCATGACTTTTTTCGCAACTGGGTCAGAAAGTTCATTGGTTTTGTGAAACCGAGGAAGTGGGATCAGGCTCTACGCGATGATGTTGAGCAATACCTAGTCCTCTTGGTAAGGGAAGGCAAGGCAGGATGGCAAGTTGCACAGGCCAGTGAAGCATTGGAGTTATTCTACCGGGATGTGGCGCCGATGGATTGGGCGCGTAGGGAGTGGCCCCCTACTCCATCGACCCTGGGTGTATCCTTGGGACGTCCCGCCGAGGTGCCGCGTCCCCCTCTTTCTCCAGAGGTCATGTCACGATTTGCAGGCCGATCGGATTCGGGGGGGTTGGAGGCCAGATGGGGGAGTTTTTTAGGCGAGGTGAGCGAGCGTCTGCGTGCGGAACGCTATGCCTACCGGACGGAGCAGTCGTATCTGGATTGGGTGAAGCGGTTTTTGCTCTTTGCGCGTCCCAAGGAACGCTCGGATCTGAATCAAGCAGCCGTGGAGGATTATCTTTCGTATCTGGCTCTGTCGCGCGGGGTTGCCGCATCGACTCAGAATCAGGCCTTCAACGCGATCCTGTTCATGTTCCGCCATGTGCTGAAAACGGACATGGGTGAGGTGGGGGAGATCCCTCGCGCTCAGACTTCCAGACGTGTCCCGGTGGTGCTGGGTAAGGAGGAGGTAGCGCGTCTCTTTTCAGAGATGCGAGGAGTGGGGTTGCTGATGGCGAAGCTGATGTATGGGTCGGGTCTGCGGGTGATGGAATGTGTACGACTGAGGGTTAAGGACATCGATTTTGCAAATTCCTATGTGGTGGTTCGCGAGGGCAAGGGTGGGAAGGATCGGCTGGTTCCCCTGCCTGTATCGCTAGTTGCGGATCTGGAGGCTCACCTCAAGGAAGTGAGGGGCAGATGGGACAGGGATCGGGCGATGGGTGCTGAGGGTGTCTTCCTGCCGGATGGCGTTGCCCTGAAGTATCCGTCCGCCGGGAAGGAGTGGGGGTGGTTCTGGGTCTTCCCCTCGGACTCTGAGTCACAGGATCCGCGCTCAGGCGCCCTCCGAAGGCATCATCTTCATGAAAGCGGCATCCAGCAGCTTGTGAAGCGTGCGGCCTTGAGGGCTGCGCTGGTGAAGCCGGTCTCCCCTCACACGCTGCGTCATTCCTTTGCCACGCACTTACTGGAGAATGGCTACGATATCCGGACGGTGCAGGAACTCCTTGGTCACGCCGATGTTTCCACGACGATGATCTACACCCATGTCCTCAATAAGCCGGGACTCGCGGTGAAGAGTCCGCTGGATTAGAAGGTATGGTAAGTTTCTGATTCCTTCAGATCTCTGCGTCTTCGCGAGAGTCACTCTCCCGGCTCAGACCGAACTGTCTAAATGCCTTCAGCCTAAACCGCTACAGCCTCGCTCCGCTATTCACGGAGCGTCTTCGTGAGTGTCAGCACATTCCTTCCCTCTCGTCGTTCATAGCTCTGCGTGTCGGTTAGCTTCTTGATGAAGTGGATGCCGAGCCCGCCGATGGGGCGGTCCTCGATCGGAAGGTTGGTGTCCACCTCCTCCTGCTCCAGGGGATTGAAGGGAATACCCTCGTCGCTGAAATGAATGGTGAGGTGATTGGCATCCCTCACGAGCTCGATGAGGCAGCACTCCCCTCCCGCCGCGACGCCACCATACTTCATGACGTTGGTGACGAGCTCCTCGAGGATGATTTCGAAGTCGAAGACCTGCTCCATAGGAGTCCCCTCGCGCTCGCAGTAGGCCTTCAGAAAGGGATGAAGTCGGCTCAAATCGGCAAGTTCGGCGCGCAGAATCAGGGTGCTATGGTTACTCTTCTCCACGTGATCGAGGCGGCCGCCGGATGACTCCCCGGAAAAGTCAAACTCCACCAGTGAGAAGTCATCGGCAAAGTCGCCCGATCCCTGCTGCCGCTGCACCTCGGTCACGATGGAATCGAGCTTGGAGCCGTTCGCAGGAGTACACAGGAGTTGCGAAAGTTCTTCGTGGGTCATCATGCTGCCATCCGGACGGTCGATCTCATAGGCTCCGTCACTGAAGAGGTAGAGGCGGGAACCTTCCGGCACTGTCACGGAGGCCATTTCGTAGTTGGCTTTTGGAAAGACACCAACAACCGCCCCTCTGGCGGAAAGATGCTCATGGCTCCCGTCCGGTTTCACCAGAACGGCCGGTGGGTGCCCACCGCAGGAGTAGCTCAACACCCCGGTGGAGCGTCTGTAGATTCCGTACCAAGCGGTGAAATACATCTCGTTGTGCTGCTCCATGGGGAATGCGGCATTGAGATTACCGAGAACGGAAGGCGGATTGCGAAAGTCGGTGTCGGCGAGCGAGGAGGTTCTCAGCACATTGACGACGCTCACGGAGAGCAAAGCGGCCCCGACTCCGTGACCGCAGACATCGAGCAGGTAGAGGGAGAGCGTATCGTCATCCAGCCAGTGATAGCCGAAGGAGTCTCCCCCGAGCTGGGAGGATGTCACAAAGACCCAGTCGGTCCGGACTGGCTGCTTGAGCTTTTCAGGAAGCACGGCGCGCGAGTAGGTGGCGGCCTCCGCAAGTTCGGCCGACATCTTGGCATTAGCCTTCTCCACCTTAACCATCGCCTGGGCCAGATCGGCGGTGCGATCCCTGACGGTCTTTTCAAGGTTGGCATTCCATTCGGAGAGACGCTCTTCCCTGAGACGGATCTCGCGGGCCATGGTGGAAAAGCTTCGTGCAAAGCGGCCTAACTCATCAGACCGTTGCTCGATGCGCTCCAGTGTCTCTTTGCCGTGATTGTAGGAGCCTTTTTCAAAATTCGTCGCCACGGACTGAAGCTCGGTGATAGGTCCTGAGACCCTGCGTGTGACGAAGAAGACCACACCGAGCAAAACGATCAGACCAAGGCCGCCGATGATGCCGGATTCCACGGCCAGCGTTCGTGCTGGAGCCACGATCATCTGGTAAGGAACTTCCAGCACCAGCTTCCATCCGGTGGTCCGCCCTTCCGCCCAATAGATCACTTTGTCACTACCATCCTTGAGTCGGAGCCAACCGCTGGGAGTCGCCAAGATTTCCTTAATACCAGGGAGACTGGTAACCAGTCCCTGAGTAAGAAGATTGGAAAGTTCAGCCTCGGCGTTCCTCTCATCCCCAGCCGCCGGCTTGAGGGCAGGCTGATCCTGAGATTCTTCGGGACTCACAATGATGGCCCCGGTCTGGGATATCAAATAAGCGGACTCTCTGAGGTTTTTGGGTAGCGCCTTGGACTTTTGCGTGAAGGGGAGCGCCTTGCCAGAGTCGTTAGTCAGATCGGTTCCAAAATCACGAATATGCAATTTTCTGACGATTTTCCGCATTTCATCAAGAGCCACATCGACACCCGCAACTCCGACAAAAGTCCCACCACTTCCATAAACGGGCTGGGTAATGCTGATCATGTCGATATCCGATCCCCCCTCGTCATAATAGGGTTGGGTGACATGCAACTTCCCAGACACCTTGGCACCGCGGTACCAGTCCTGAGAGGGATCGTGAAAATCGTATTTCAGCCTCGCCTCATGGGGCCAACTCTTGCGGTCCACCCAAGTATCGGATGTGGGATCGCGCCAGTCCTTTCCATCAAGCACCATGTAGAGGCCGTAGACGGCAGGGATCGGGCATTTCTCCAGCAGTGTGGCAAGCCATTGCACCTTGACTGGCTCGCTGTGGGCCTTGGACTCCTGTGTCGCCCCGATCACGTAGGGAAGCATCGCCAGGCGCTCCACAAAGCCATCCATGGAGCGCATCTCGTCGGTGACTTCCTTAAGTGCTTCACTGGAGGTCTGCTGAAGGAGCAGCTCCCTACCACTGAAGTAATTGGCAAGTGCCAGAACGACCAGGATCACCCCAGCTCCCGCACCGATCGCCAGGGCAAAACGCTGACCAATCGAACGGGGTCTTAATGAATACTTGGAGCGGGGCATGGGAATATGAGTTCAGCGATAGATGATCATGAGGATCCTGCCAAGCCGTTGCTCTTCGTTCGAAACGCGAACCCTCTGCAGAACGAGGCTTGACGAACCCGCATGAAGGTATCTTGATTCTTTAACTTTATGGAGATTCAATTCGAAAAAGCAGGTCCTATCCTTGTCGTGACGCTCAATGGGCGCCTCGATGCAACCGAGCAGAACATGATCAAGGACTCTGTTGCCACAGAGATTGAATCGAGTGGAGCCAGAGGGGTTGTCTTTGATCTGGCGGGACTGGAGTACGTCAGCAGCGCGGGATTCCGGGAGTTTTTCCTGCTAGGACGCCAATTGCAGAGAACCGGCGGAGGCCTTGCCGTTTGCGCACTTCAGCCAGCGGTGCGGAGGATTTTTGACATCGCACAGTTCCAGACCGCCTACCCTGTCTGCGCGACGCGGGACGAGGCCTTGGTGGCAATCGGGTCGTCGGTGGCCTGAGGGTTTCCCACTCACTCCCCGCTCGCTCCCTTTACTCCGTTCCTTGCACTCTCGGGGGCGTAGCCTCTAGCCTAGGGAGATGTCCACAGCTTCGCCTCTGATCATCGCCGGAAGGGAGTTCTCCTCCCGACTCTTTCTTGGAACCGGTAAATTCTCTTCGGGTCGGGTGATGAGTGAAGCCCTGGAGTCCAGTGGCACGGAGATCGTGACCGTGGCGCTCAGGCGTGCCGATTTGAGCGGGAAGGGAGATCCCTTCGCCAATATCCTGGAGTTCATTGATCCGAAAAAGTACCTCCTCCTGCCCAACACCAGCGGTGCCAACACGGCCGAGGAGGCGCTTCGCCTAGCCCGTCTTGCCGAGGCAGCAGGACTGCCCAAGTGGGTGAAACTTGAGATTCATCCCGACCCGCGCTACCTCCTTCCCGATCCCATCGAGACACTGAAGGCAACCGAGATGCTTGTGGCTGAAGGCTTCACCGTCCTTCCTTACATCAATGCTGACCCTGTGCTCGCCAAGCGACTCCAAGAGGCAGGGGCCGCAACCGTCATGCCACTCGGTTCGCCAATCGGAAGCAACCGGGGCATTGAGACCCGTCACCAGATCGCCATTATCATCGAACAGGCCACTGTCCCCGTGATTGTCGATGCGGGGATCGGCGCCCCCAGTCATGCCGCTGAGGCACTGGAACTAGGTGCCGATGCCGTCCTTGTGAACACCGCCATCGCCGTCGCCGGTGATCCTGTCCGGATGGCGCGTGCGTTTCGGATGGCCGTCGAAGCCTCGGCGGAGGCTTATGCCGCAGGTCTTCCGATGCGAGCCGAGCAGGCTGTCCCGACCAGTCCCCTCACGGCCTTCCTTAAAGAAGGTTAGAAGAGTCACAAGCGTTAACGTTAAAAAGTAGAGAGGATTATTTGCCATCAGGCATCCGATGACACACGACCTCAGGTTTTCTTTTCACTTTTTCACTTTCTAACCTTTTTAACTTTCCCCTTCTCCATGGCCTCCGAGGGAACACCAATGATGAAGCAGTACCACGCCCTGCGGCGTGACCTCCCCCAGGGAACCTTCCTGCTTTTCCGTCTCGGTGATTTTTACGAGATGTTCTTCGACGATGCCCGCGAGGCCTCGGCGATCCTGAATGTCGCACTCACGAAGCGAGGCGAGGTGCCGATGTGCGGCGTTCCTTACCACGCAGCGCGCGGCTACATGGAGAAACTTCTCGCGGCAGGCCGGCGTGTCGCCCTCTGCGAACAGGTCGGGGAAGTCCAGGCTGGAAAGCTCGTCCGGCGCGAGATCACGCGGATCCTCAGCCCGGGGACGCTCGAGGACGCAGGCCTTGAAGAGAAGAGCCATAACTTCACGGCGGCACTCCTTCCCCCGGCAAAAGAGGGCGGGGCCTTCGGCCTCGCCTTTGCCGATCTCAGCACCGGTGAATTCCGCATCACGGAGCTTCCCTCCGCCGAGGCACTGCTGGACGAGGTGGTCCGGGTGGCCCCTGCGGAGATCCTGATTCCCGAAGGGAAAAAGGGTTGCTTCCAGGATCTCCCAAGTGGGGCGGGGCTTCCCTTGGGATTTCCCGCCCTCGAGGAAGTCGAGTCGTACATCTTCGACCCGATGGCCTCCACGGAACTGCTGCTCTCCCATTTTAAGGTGCACTCCCTCGATGGATTTGGGGTTTCCGATTTACCAACCGGCATAGCGGCTGCGGGGGGCCTCTTGCATTACCTGACCCGCACCCTCAGAAGGGACGCAGGACACCTTCGATCTCTCCACGCCTACCGGCAGGCAGATCACCTGCTCCTTGACGCCTCCACTCAGGGACATCTGGAGCTTGTGCAGTCACGGGCAGGGAGAGGGATGACGCTTCTCGGGACGCTCGACCGGACCATTACCCCGATGGGGGCGAGAACCGTTCGTGACTGGATCCTCCACCCGCTCATCGATCCTGCCGCCATCACCGCACGGCAGGATGCGATCGGGCTTTTCATCCAGTCGCCGATGCAGCTCGGGGATCTGCGGGACTGCCTTGGGGGGATCCGCGACATCGAGCGCTCGGTGTCACGACTCAGTCAGAACTCCGGCAATGCACGCGATCTTGCCGCTCTCGCGGCATCGCTCACGGCGATCCCCTCCATCTTGGGATTGCTCGAGTCTTATGGAGAGGGCCTGCTCCCTGAATTGGGTAGAAAGCTGCATCCCCTCCCGGAGCTAGCGACCCTGCTACAAGCTGCAATCGTGGAGGAGCCACCGCCGAATCTCCGCGACGGAGGGATGATCCGTGAGGGGTTCGACCCCTCGCTGGATGAACTCAAGAATGCCTCCACCGATGGAAAGGCTTGGATTGCCGCCCTTCAGGAACAGGAGATCCAACGCACCGGAATCAAATCCCTCAAGGTTCGCTTCAACGCCGTCTTCGGCTACTTCATCGAAGTCACGACGGCCAACCTCGGAAGTGTCCCCTCCGACTACACACGCAAGCAGACCACATCCGGTGGCGAGCGCTTTATCACGCCAGAACTCAAGGAGATGGAGGGGAAAATCTTGGGAGCCGAAGAACGGGCCAAGGCGCTGGAAATCCAGATTTTTCAACGTCTTCGCACCACTGTGCTGGAGCAGGTCCCTCCCCTTCAGGAAACAGCCGCTGCGGCGGGAGCGCTTGATGCGCTTGGATCCCTTGCCGAAACCGCACGCCTCTACGGCTACTCGCGCCCCGTTGTGGATGACTCCACTCTCCTGCAGATAAAAGAGGGGCGTCATCCCGTGCTGGAGCAGCGGGCCGGAGGCGAAGCCTTCGTTCCCAATGAGACCGATCTCGATGCCGCCAATCACCGCATGGGCATCATCACCGGCCCCAACATGGCCGGTAAGTCAACCTACCTCCGACAGGTCGGTCTCCTCACCGTGATGGCCCAGATGGGTAGCTGGATCCCCGCCGCCTCAGCTCGCATCGGGGTAGCCGATCGGATCTTCACCCGTGTCGGCGCGAGTGACGACCTCTCCAAGGGGCACTCCACCTTCATGGTCGAGATGAACGAGACGGCGAATATCCTGCACAACGCCACTTCCAGGAGTCTTGTCCTTCTCGATGAGATTGGACGAGGCACGGCAACCTTTGACGGCCTCTCCATTGCCTGGAGTGTGGCGGAGTACCTGCACGACATCACCGGGTGCCGCGCCTTCTTTGCCACCCATTACCATGAACTTCCCGACCTCTCCCGTACCCGCTCCGGAGTGAGAAATCTGAATGTGGCGGTGCGCGAGCAGAACGACCGGATCGTCTTCCTCAGGAAGATCGTCGAGGGGGCAGCCGATCGTAGCTACGGGATTCAGGTAGCCCGCCTGGCCGGTCTTCCCTCAGCCGTCGTCGAGCGCGCCAGGGAGATCCTGACTAACCTGGAAAAGGCTGAACTGAACGCCGAAGGGCGTCCCAAGCTTGCAGGAACCCGGCGCAAGTTGGCAGGGGCGCCCGACCCTACATCGGAGTTACCCCTCTTCGGTTGAGCGACGCCTCGCCATGGACTCTCCAGAGGTAAGGCTGCCCGAGACAGGTTTGCCGAAAACAAAGATACCTAGTCTTGGAGAGGCACTCCGTCTCTGGCTGAAGATCGGGTGCATCGGCTTCGGCGGACCCTCCGGGCAGATAGCGATCCTCCAATCCGAAGTGGTTGAAAAGCGTGGCTGGATCGGCGAGGAAGAGTTCCTCAGAGCCTTGCAATTCTGCATGCTGCTGCCGGGGCCGGAAGCCCAACAACTGGCCACCTACCTCGGATGGCGGTTGCACGGGATCCGTGGAGGGATCGCTGCCGGAGTGCTCTTCATCCTTCCATCGGCCCTGCTCCTCTGGATGCTGAGCCTGCTTTACGTACTGGGGCAGGATGTCCCCTTTCTCAGTGCTTTCTTTGAGGGGCTCAAGCCTGCCGTTGTGGCAATTGTGGCCGCCGCCCTCTGGCGGATCGGCCGCCGGACGATCACGTCTCTACCACTCGCACTCATCGCCTGCGGGGCTTTCCTGCTGTTCTGCTTTCATGCCTCCTATCCGGCAGTTATTCTGGGGATTGGATTGTTGGGATCCCTTTTCCTGGCAAAGGCCGAGGAGGATCTTCCCACGGAGCAGACATCTGGTCATGGGCCCAACCGCGGGGCCTTGGGTTGGGCTGCCACGCTGCGTGTTGCGCTCACTCTCGCTGCCCTGTGGATCATTCCCATTGCAGCCCTCTGGTGCTGGTTAGGTTCCAAGGCTCTTCCGGTTCGAGTTGCGCTTTTCTTCGGCAAGGTGGCGGTCTTCAGCTTTGGAGGAGCCTATGCAGCCCTTTCCTATGTAGCGCTCCATGCTGCGGGCGACTGGGGATGGCTCACCTCGGGCCAGATGCTCGATGGAGTGGGACTGGCCGAGACGACCCCCGGGCCGCTTTTGATAGCCCTTCAGTTTGTCGCCTTCGTGGCCTGCTTCAAGAATCCTGGTATCCTCCCTCCCCTGCTGGCCGCAACCCTTGGAAGCCTTGCAGCACTCTGGTCTCTCTTCCTTCCGAGTTTCCTCTGGATCTTTGCTTTCGCCCCTCGCATGGAGCGTCTTGGGCGGAACCGGCACGTGGCAGGCGCCCTCTCTGCCATCGGGGCCGTGGTCACCGCAGTCATTGCCTTCTTGGCGCTCTGGTTTGCAGGGAATGTTTTTCTGCCTCACGGAACCATCGCTGCCGGATCGCTTGTCATAGCCGTTGCGGCCTTGCTGCTGATGCAGCTTCAGAAAGTGGGGATGATTCCCCTCATCCTGGGGTGTGGTCTGACCGGGGTCCTGTTCCGGATGATCCAGTAGAGATTCCTAGGGTTCCGAAGGGTTTTCCCTAGGGATGATCAGGACATGAAAAGGTGGCCTTGACTTCAAGCGCTTCTTTCAGTCTGCAAAGATATTCCTCACGAGGAATTTCCCGTGCACCGAATTGAGCGAGGTGAGGTGTGTTCCACTGGGTGTCGAGGAGCGTGAAGCCGCACTCCTTAAGGATCCTGACAAGGTGCCAGAGGGCAACCTTGGAAGCGTCCGTGACGCGGTGGAACATCGACTCCCCGAAGAAGGCTCCTCCGATGGCCACCCCGTAGAGTCCTCCAGCCAGCTCTCCCCCCTTCCAAACCTCGACCGAGTGGGCGTAGCCGTTCCGAAAGAGCGTCGTGTAGCCACGGGAGATGGTGCTGGAGATCCAAGTCTCCTCACGGGCCGCACAACCCTGAAGCACGCCTTGGAAGTCACTGTTGATCCTGATTTCCCAGCCAGGTCGCCGCAGGGAACGGTAGAGCCCATGGGGCACATGAAACTCCTCTAGTGGAAGGATGCCTCTCGGGTCAGGTGAGTACCATCCGATCTCCCCATCGGGCATCCCCATCGGGAACATCCCTGCCGAATAGGCCTCAATAAGCAGTTCGGGGGGGAGATGGACTCTCATCTTCTGCATTCAAGTTTCAAGTTTCACCCCTCTTTGTCCATTCTTCTCGTGTTGCCTTCTGAGGGAGATCTTTTAGGTTCGGCAGATGAACCCAATCCCCTTTCTTGCGATTCTTGCCATTCTGCTCCTCCCAGTCCTGAGTCTGACCGGATGCGCAACAGCCGAGAACGATGTCGATGATGTCGCCGATACCGCGGTCAAGGGCCTCATGGGTCAGGGCACACTCTCCAATGAAAAAGTGATGAAGGGCGACATGGGGGCCTTTGGAAACGATTTCCAATAAGCTCAACAGTCCCGTTCATTTCAAGCGACACCCGTCATGCCAACCCGTTCCAAAAAATCTGTGAAGATCAAGCCTTCCCTTAAGTCAAAACAGTCCAAGAGACCCAAACAAACAGCCAAGCCAAACAAAAAGCCCCTGTCTGCAAAGCACGAAGCGCTACCCAAGGCAGCTTCCAAAGTTGTCATCTTGGATTTCGGATCCCAGTACACCCAGGTCATTGCTCGACGTGTTCGCGAGTGCAGCGTCTTTTCCGAGATCCTGCCCCACACGACCAAGGCCGCGGAGATCGCAGCTGACGGCACGGTGAAGGGCATCATTCTCTCGGGCGGTCCTGCCAGCGTCTATGCTCCCAAGGCACCCAAGGTCGACCCCAAGATCTACCAACTCGGTGTTCCAGTCCTCGGCATCTGCTACGGCATGCAACTCCTTGCCCGCGACCTTGGCGGCTCCGTGGCCCGCTCCACGCACCGCGAGTATGGCAAGGGAGTGCTCTCAACGACTTCCGCCTCCCCTCTCTTCAAGGGGTTGCCCAAGAATCTCGATGTCTGGAACAGCCACGGCGATCACATTGAAAAGCTTCCAAAAGGATTCACGGCGATCGGCCGCACCGAGAACGCACCTCACGCCGTCATTGCGGATGCGAAGCGCCGCATCTACGGCATGCAGTTCCATCCCGAGGTCCACCACACACCTAAGGGCAAGGCGATCCTGCAGAATTTCCTCCACGGCATCTGCGGCTGCAAGAGCGACTGGACCATGGGCTCCTTCATTGAGCGCATCTGCGCCCAGATCCGAAATCAGGTGGGTGAGGGACGCGTCATCCTCGGACTCAGCGGCGGTGTTGATTCCTCGGTGGCCGCCGCCCTGATTCACAAGGCGATTGGCGACCAATTGACCTGCATCTTCGTGGACAATGGCCTCCTTCGTTCCGGTGAGCGCGACGCCGTCGAGAAGCTCTTCGGGCGCAACTTCAAGATCCGCCTCAAGATCGTCAACGGGACAAACCGCTTCCTTGGCAAGCTCAAGGGAGTCACCGATCCGGAGAAAAAGCGCAAGCTGATCGGCACGGAATTCATCCGCATCTTTGAGCAGGCGGCCATCGACCTCCAGAAGTCAGCGAAGGGATCCAGCCATCCCTTCAAGTTCCTCGCCCAGGGAACCCTCTACCCCGACGTCATCGAGAGCGTCCCGATCGCCGGCAACCCGGCCTCCCTGATCAAGAGCCATCACAACGTCGGTGGCCTGCCCAAGGACATGAAGTTCGAACTCGTGGAACCGCTCCGCCAGCTCTTCAAGGACGAGGTGCGCGAAGTGGGCCGAGAGCTGGGACTTCCCCAGGAAGTGGTCGATCGTCAGCCGTTCCCCGGTCCCGGACTTGCTGTCCGCATCATCGGCGCCATCACTCCTGCTCGTCTCCGTATCCTGCGCGACGCCGACCGCATCGTCATCGAGGAGATGAAAGCCTCGGGATGGTACTTTAAGGTCTGGCAATCCTTCGCCGTCCTCCTGCCCGTCCAGTCGGTCGGCGTCATGGGCGACGAGCGCACCTATGACTACACGATCGCACTGCGCATCGTGGAGAGTCAGGACGGCATGACCGCCGACTGGGTCCGCCTTCCCTACGATCTGCTCGGGAAGATCTCGAGCCGGATCATCAACGAGGTCAAGGGTGTGAACCGCTGCGTGCTCGATGTCTCGAGCAAGCCGCCGGCCACCATCGAGTGGGAATAAACCCCGTCATCAAATGAGCCAACACCGCGCGATCTATCCGGGAAGCTTCGACCCGGTGACCAATGGTCATCTCGATCTGATCACGCGTTCGCTTGGCCTGTTTGACGAGGTCATCATCGGGGTCGCCGACAACGAGGCAAAGAGTCCCCTCTTCACCACCAGTGAGCGGGTCGATCTCATCCGTGAAAGTGTCGGGGAGCACCCAGGCCTCTCCGTGGAGCCCCTCAACGGCCTCCTTGTTGACTTCTGCCGACGAAGGGAGGCCTTCGTCGTCATCCGCGGACTGCGCGCCGTGTCGGACTTCGAATTTGAGTTTCAAATGGCCCTGACCAACCGACGCCTGGAGCCGAAGATCGAGACCATCTTCCTCACACCCCGGGAGGATTGCATCTTCCTGAGTTCCAGGATTGTGAAGGAAGTGGCCCGCTTGGCCGGTGATGTGACCCCCTTCGTTTCGGCACCCGTCCTCTCGGCTCTAAAAGGAAAATTTCCCAAAGAGTGATCTTCGGCTAGGCTTTCTCCATGAAAGTCCATCTTCGTCAGATTACCTCCGGGAGCACCATTCACCTCGAGGGTGAGGAGGATTCCGCCCCCCTTGAACTGGAGCAGGCAGGCGCGGAGCCTGTCGGCCCCCTCGAGTATTCCCTGGATGTCGGGCTCTCCGACGGAGGGCTGTTTGCTACCGGCAGCCTGGCCCAACGGGTGAGGATGACCTGTGTCGCCTGCCTGGAACCATTTGAGCGCGACATTGAGACGGACCGGTTTGCCACCCAGCTAGAACTTACAGGAAGTGAATCAGTGGACTTGACCCCGGAGGTCAGGGAGGATATTCATCTTCTTCTGCCAGCGCATCCCCGATGCGATCAAGGCGGAGAAAAGACCTGCCCCGCCCAATTCCCCGCGGGCGCCCGCACCGCTCCAATGCAAACGGAGAAGGCGGCGCGTCCTGCGATCTGGGAAGCACTCGACCAACTCAAAACACCACCATCCGATGGGAGTCCCAAAACGTAAAACTTCAAAGATGCGCCTCCGCACCCGCAAGGCTGCGAACCGCTGGCATGCACCCAAGCTTGGCAAATGCCCTCAGTGCGGCGCCCCGCTTCACTCTCACACGGCCTGCCCTGCTTGCGGTACTTACCGCGGTCGCCAGGTTCTTGATGTCGAGGTCGCGTAGTCCCGGTTTCTGAAAGCCCGCTTACTTCCTCTCAGGAAGACAGCCCCATTAACATGAGGATTGCCCTCGATGCCATGGGGGGCGATTACGCCCCGCAGAATACCGTGGCAGGGGCAGCTTTAGCGCTCCGTGAGTACCCAAAGATTACCCGTCTCTTTCTGACGGGTGATGAGCAGGCCATCAAGGCCGAGCTCTCCAAGCTCGGTTGCACGGATCCCCGCATTGTGATCGTTCACACCACGCAGGTTGTGGAGATGAGCGATGCTGCCGTCGATTCCGTCCGACGTAAAAAAGATTCTTCAGTAGCCCGTGCCGTTGATTTGGTAAAGAAAGGCGAGGCCGACGCCATTGTCAGCGCCGGACACACAGGAGCCGCCGTTGCGGCGACCACGATCAAACTCCGCACCCTCGAGGGCATTGAGCGCCCCGGGATCGCCTCGTACCTCCCGACGGAGAAAAACGTCTGCGTTCTCATCGATGCAGGAGCCAATGTCGATGCCCGCCCGGTTCATCTCCTCCAGTACGCGATCATGGGATCTGTCCTCTCCAAGCACGTTCTAGGATATGACAACCCCGAGATCGGCCTCATGTCGATCGGCGGAGAGGACGTGAAGGGGAGCGAGTTCACCAAAGATGTCTTCAAACTCCTAAAAGCCTCCTCCCTGAATTTCCGAGGTAATATCGAGGGGCACGACCTCTTTGAGCATCCCGTCGAGGTAGTCCTTTGCGACGGCTTCACCGGCAACGTCGTCCTCAAGACCGCCGAGGCGACTGCGAGTGCCGTGTTCCGCTGGCTCAAGCATGAGCTGATCAAGACCAAATTCCGGATGCTCGGAGCCTGGATCGCACGCAACGCTTTCAAGGCCATTCGCAAACGGACTAATTACGAGAGCTACGGCGGCAGCCCACTCCTGGGAGTCAATGGCATCTGCATCATTGCCCACGGCTCCAGCACGCCGCTTGCCATCAAAAACGCCATCCGCGTGGCTAGTGACTTTATCGAGCAGCAGGTCAATCCACGCATCGTCGAGGCGGTCAAGTCCTACAACGAGAAGAATGCTGCCATAGCTGCGGCCACCGAGGAATCCCATGCCGGCTAATCCATCAACCCACACCGCCTCCATCATCGGAACCGGAAGCTACGCCCCCGAGCGGGTGATGACCAACGACGATCTCGCCAAGCTTGTTGAGACGAGCGACGAGTGGATCCAGAGCCGCACAGGCATCCGTGAGCGCCGCATCGCGGGCCCCGAGATCACGACCAGCGAACTTGCCGCCCGGGCGTCGTTCGCAGCCATCGAGAATGCCGGCATCAAGGCAGAAGAGATCGACCTCATCATCTGCGCGACGGTGACCCCCGATATGTTCTTCCCGAACACCGCCTGCTTCGTCCAGACGAAGATCGGTGCGGTGAACGCAGTCTGCTTCGATCTTTCCGCGGCCTGCTCCGGATTCCTCTTTGGAGTGGAGACGGCCCGGCAATACATCGCTACCGGCGCAGCAAAGACCGTTCTGGTGATCGGTGCTGACAAGCTCTCCAGCATCGTTGACTGGAAGGATCGTAACACGTGCGTCCTCTTTGGTGATGGCGCCGGTGCTGCCATCCTCCGTCACCGAGAAGGATCCAAGGGGGTCCTAGCCACCCGTATGGGAAGCAATGGAGCCCTGGCCGACATTCTCTACATCCCCGGCGGTGGAAGCGCCCACCCGGCCGGAGGCCCCACCTCCGCTGAGAATCCCGTGACCATCAAGATGAACGGCCGAGAGACTTACAAACATGCGGTCACCGCCATGGTCGAGGCCTCCCATCAGGTGCTGGCTGATGCCGGAGTCTCCCCGCCAGAGATCGCCTGCTTCATCCCTCACCAAGCCAACCTTCGTATTATTGAGGCCATTGCCAGCCGTCTCGATGTCACCATGGACCGCTTCATGATCAATCTTGATCGCTATGGCAATACCTCGGCCGCTGCCGTTGCGATCGCTCTCGATGAGGCAAACCGCACCGGGCGATTCAAGCGGGGAGACAAGATCCTCATGGTAGTCTTCGGCGGTGGCCTTACTTGGGCCAGCTCCGTCGTGGAGTGGTAAATTGGCAGGCTTGGGATTTTCACCTGGGCGTTGGACGTAGCCCCAGAGAGGCATCTCTCAAGCTGATTGACAACTTCCCTTCAAAGGAACATTCCCAGAGCTGCTGCTCCCATCACCGCCACGGCGACCCACCCGAGAATAACCATAGATCGACTTGCCGTGTAATCGCCCATCACTGATTTTTTTGAGGCGAGCACGATGATCACCGCCATGAGGGGGAGCGCGATGACACCATTAATCACGGCACTCCAAAAGAGAGCTCTCATTGGGCTGATGGGGGAATACTGGATGGCAAATCCCGCGAGCAAACTGATCGCGATGACTCCGTAAAAGCCTTTTGCATCGCGTGCCCGGTGCTCTAGCCCCCACTTCCATCCCATTGCTTCAGCCAAGGCATAAGCTGCGGAACCCGCCAGCACAGGAATTCCGATCAGGCCGACTCCCAGAATGCCGATGGAGAAAAGGAGGAAGGCGAAATTTCCCGCTAGCGGTCGGAGAGCGCTTGCAGCCTGTGCTGCGGTTTCAATGGTAGTAATCCCGGTTGCATGCAGTGTCACGCCCGTTGCCAAAATGATGAAATAGGCGGTGATGTTGGAGTAGAACATGCCGCTCCATGTATCCCATCGGATGCGTCGATGTTCCGAGGTGCTCGCCGCGGGATCACGTAACAATGGAAGGGCGCCGGGGGAACGCTGCATCTCCTCCACCTCTTCGGAGGCCTGCCAGAAGAATAGGTAGGGGCTGATCGTCGTGCCGAAGATGGCGACGATCATGGTGGCCGCTTTGGCATTAAGCGTGAAGTGTGGCCAGACAGTGTGCAGGGCGACATCACCCCACGGAACGTGCACCGTAAAGAGCACGGCCGCATAGGCGAGCAAAGAGAGCGTCAGCCATTTCAGGAAAAAGACATACCGATGGTAGGGAATGAAGACTTGCATCAGAAGGGTGGCGAGGACGAATGCCACCGTCATCACGTGCCGGTTAAGACCGACCACGAGTTCACCAACCTCACCCATCGCCGCGACATCCGCCGCAATATTGAGGGTGTTGGCAACAAGCAGCAGGAGCACCACCCCCTTCAAGATGATCGGAGGGAAGGCCCCCTTGATGTTTGCCGCAAGCCCCTTGCCGGTGACGCGACCGATAAGGGCACACATCGACTGGATGGAGGCCATCAGGGGAAAGGCCAGCGGCATTGTCCAAAGCATGTTCAGCCCGAACTGCGCACCCGCTTGGGAGTAAGTGACCACACCGCTCGGGTCGTCATCGGCGACACCGGTGATCATTCCTGGACCAACCTTTGAGAGCGGATGCCCTTTGAGTCGGCGCCATAGGAGAGAAAAGGCGCTGGTACGAAAGTGAGGATCCATGGCCTATTTCGGGGGGGGAGTGACGAACCTTACAAAGTCACGCTACCACCTCCCTGCAATTTCAGCCAGCCCAACGGCTGAAAGGAAAGGCCAGAGGCGCTGGAGTGCAAGTCTCACAAAACAGGTATGTGACCTGACCCCCATAGACGGGACGGTTGAAAAATGAGGCTCTCCGCTATTTGGAGTGGGTTGCAGTAGGATCCTAATCCATAACCACCCAGCCCCTGATCCCTAAAAAGGAGCATAGGAGCCACGGGAATATTCTAAAAAGGCAGGGTAGCTCAAAACTGCTCCTGATCGTGACTCAGGAACGTGACTGCCAGGCTCTAGGGGTCATCCCCGTTTGTTTGCGGAACCAGCGGGAAAAATAGTTGGCATCCGAGAAGCCCAACGCCAACGCGGTTTTCCCGATGGGACCCCCCTTCGTCAACTCCCGCTCGGAGGTCCTGAGCATCTCGTGGGCGCGCCATTGCCCCAGCGTTAATCCGGTCGAGCGACGGACGAGGCGGTTGAGGTAGTCCTGCTGGAGTCCGACGCGGCGGGCGAGTTCTGCGGGAGGAGGAGGTAGCTCCCCCAACTCAATCGAGCGGAGCAACCGCCGGGTCACCGCGGAGCCCTGTCTCGAACTCGCAGGATGAGCGAGGCAGGCGAGGCGGCATGATTCGAGAAGGAGCAGGGCGGTGCCCCCCGCTCCGAATTCAAGGGCGCCGGATCGAACCGCCCCCTCGCGGTCTTCATGGGCAAGCTGGTTGAGTCGTTCACGTACCTGCGCCAGTTCCTCGGCGGGCAGCCAACCGGTTCTCGTTCCGAAGCGTTTCGGCCCGGCTCCGCCGATGTCCGCCACCAAGCAGATCGCAAGTCGCTGACCCCGCTCCACAAAGGTATGCTCGGTTCCGGCAGGAATGAAAAAAACAGCTCCCGGAGCGGCTGGATGGAGCTTGTCCATGATGCGCTGCTCTCCCTGCCCGCGTAGATAAACCAGAAGTTGTCCGTGGGAGTGGCGGTGAGGTCTCTCATTATCGAATGGCTGCAGGTGACGGTTCAGACGCAGTTCGAGGACCGACCAGTCGCCGCACCGCAGATGGAGGCGCTTCATCAGGATCGGTCGGAAGGACGATTCCCCCTTCTTTCCGGGAGGTTTTTTGGCGGCTGGCATGAGAAGGGGGGATTAGGACGAAGAATAAAGTCGTTATTATGCTAAAGAAAGCGTTTTCAGCCAATGCCCCCGGGAACCTTTCCTGCAATTATCAGCGCATATGAGCAATCCCGTCGTTCTCGTCACCGGAGCCAGCCGCGGGCTAGGCCGAGGCATCGCCCTCACCCTCGCCGCCGAGGGCTACGACCTTGCGATCCACTACGCCTCCAACACCACCGCCGCCGAGGAAACCGTCGCAGCCTGCAAGGCTGTGGCCAAGGATCCCTCCCAGCGTTTCCTTCCCGTCGCCGCGCAACTCGGTTCCTCCGCCGACCGCAAGGCGATGATTGAAAAAGTGATCGCGGAACTCGGCTCTCTCGATGCCTTGGTCAACAACGCCGGCATGGCCCCGCGCGTCCGCGCCGATATCACGGAAGCCGGCGAGGAAAGCTTCGATGAGTTGATCTCCGTCAATCTCAAGGGCCCCTACTTCCTGAGCCAACTCGCCGCCAACTACTGGCTGCAGAACCCCGGCAAGGCGCGCCTTGCGGGCGGCTACAAGCTCCTCTTTGTCACCTCGATCTCCGCGGCCACGGCTTCCGTGAACCGTGGCGACTACTGTATCTCCAAGGCCGGCCTTGCCATGGTTTCCCAGCTCTGGGCGACCCGCCTCGCCGCCGAGGGAGTGCAGGTGATCGAGCTTCGTCCCGGCATCATGGCCACCGACATGACGTCCGGCGTGAAGGGCAAGTACGATGCCCTCATCGCCGACGGACTCGTGCCGCAGAAGCGCTGGGGCTCCCCCGAGGATGTGGGCCTCGCCGTGAAGGCGATCTGCCGCGGCGACTTCCCCTTCTCCACCGGCGACGTCATCTACCTGGACGGGGGCTTCCACATCAGCCGTCTCTAATCGCCCCATCTCGCCGACTTTTACCTCTAGCCTAACAGCCTAACAGTCTTCAGCCTAAACACCTTTACCGTATGATCACGATCGACACCACGCTCACCCCGGCCTCGCTGAAGAACGCCGCCGCCAAGGTCTTCGAGGCCTCCGCTCCCAAGATCGCCAACCTCCAGAAGCGCTGGAAGGACGCCGACGGCACCCCCGTCTTCACCATTGATGGCAAGTACACCTCCCGCGGGTGGACCGAGTGGACGCAGGGCTTCCAGTACGGCGCGGCGATCCTCCAGTTCGATGCGACGGGCGAGAAGGAGATGCTTCGCATCGGCCGCGACGGCACGCTCCGCCTCATGGCGCCGCACATCACCCACATCGGCGTCCATGACCACGGCTTCAACAACGTCAGCACCTACGGTAACCTCCGCCGTCTCCTGCAGGAAGGCCGTCTCCCTGCCAACGAATGGGAGGGACACTTCTACGATCTGGCGCTGAAAGCCAGCGGTGCGGTTCAGGCCTCACGCTGGACCCAGCTCACGCCAGAGCTCGGCTACATCTACTCCTTTAACGGGCCTCACTCCCTCTTCTCCGACACGGTCCGCTCGCTCCGCGCGCTCTCGATCGGTCACTCGCTCGGCCATCGCCTCATGGGAGAGAATGACAAGGCGGCATCCCTTCTCGGCCGCCTGATCCAGCACGCCGAGACGACCGCCCGCTACAACGTCTACTACGGGAAGGGTCGCGACATCTACGACCTGCCCGGCCGCGTTGTTCACGAGTCGATCTTCAACACGAATGACGGCAACTACCGCTGCCCCTCCACCCAGCAGGGCTACACCCCCTTCTCGACCTGGACACGCGGCCTCGCCTGGATCCTCTGCGGTTATCCCGAGCAGATGGAATACATCGAGCAACTCTCCGATGCGGAGCTAGCCCCTTTTGGCGGGAAGCAGCCGATTCTCGATCGCTTTCTGGAGGTTTCCAAGGCGGTCGCGGAGTTCTACATCCGTGAGACCCCGACCGACGGCATCCCCTACTGGGACACCGGGGCCCCCGGCCTTGTCCATCTCGGCGATTACAACGCGCGGCCGGCCGATCCGTTCAACGACCATGAGCCGGTCGACAGCTCCGCCGCCGCGATCGGCGCGCAGGGACTGCTCCGCCTCGGCCGCTACCTCGACCGCCACGGAAAGCAAGAGGAGGGCGCCCGCTACACGGCTGCAGGCCTCACCGCCTCGAAGACCCTCTTTTCCGAACCCTACCTCAGCCTCGATCCCAACCACGAGGGACTGCTCCTGCACACCGTCTACCACCGCCCGAACGGCTGGGATCATATCCCCAAAGGCCGGAAGATCCCGTGCGGAGAGTCGGCGATGTGGGGTGACTACCACCTCCGCGAGCTGGCCCTCCATATTCAGCGGCTGGCCTCCGAAGCCCCCTACCTCACCTTCTTCGGCAAGATCTAACCCCAACAGTCTTCAGCCTAAAACCCTAACAGCCTAACAAATGATCATCTCCGACCTTTCCAAGATCACAGGCCGCACCTATCCGGCCCGTCGTCGCACTCAGAACATCGTCGGGGGCGTCTCTCCGATCCAGGCTGCTAATTTCGCCATGGGGAATGTGACGCTCGAGCCCAATGGCGGTCAGGTTCCCTGGCACAACCAGGAACAGGAAGAGGTCTACTTTATCGTCGAGGGTGAGGGTGAGATGTGCCTCGGCGAGGAGCGTGTGGCGATCAGGACAGGACAGGCCGCCTATATCCCCTCCGGCGTTTTCCATCAGCTCACCAACACCGGCTCCACCCCGATGCGCATGATCTACATCTACGGCCCCTCCGGCGACGTCGCCCACTGGAAGCAGGAACTCGAGGGAACCCTGCCCCCGGCCGGGGTCGGCGCCACCCCGCCCCTTCCCGCCGGCGCCCAGCCCCAGTGCACCAAGAAGCCTGAATAATATTTCCATCAACCGACCCCACCCACCTCAACCAACAAGATTATGAAAGAACACCGCATCGGCATCATCATGAACGGCGTCACCGGACGCATGGGAACCAACCAGCATCTTCTGCGCTCAATCAAGGCGATCATCGATCAGGGCGGCGTCCGCATCAATGACGAGGAGACGATCATGCCGGATCCGATTCTTGTGGGTCGCAGCGCCACCAAACTCGCCGCGCTTGCCAAGCGGGCGGGTCTTCCCGAAGAGCGGATCTCGACCGATCTGGATGCCGTTCTTGCAGACCCTAAGAATATCATCTATTTCGACTCCACCCTTACCGGGCAGCGTCCTGCAGGTGTCCGCAAGGCCATCAAGGCCGGCAAGCACATCTACTGCGAGAAACCGACCGCCACGACCTCACAGGAGGCCCTTGCGCTTTACAATGAAGTGACCGCCGCCGGCCTCAAGAACGGCGTCGTCCAGGACAAGCTCTGGCTCCCCGGTCTGCTCAAGCTGAAGTACCTCATCGACACCGGCTTCTTCGGCGAGATCCTCTCGGTCCGCGGCGAGTTCGGTTACTGGGTTTTCACGGGTGAGCACGAGAAGCTGCAGCGCCCCTCGTGGAACTACCGCAAGGAGGATGATGGCGGCATCATCGTCGACATGCTCTGCCACTGGCAGTACGTCATCCAGAACCTCTTCGGCGAGATCAAGTCACTCACCTGCCTGGGCGCCACCCACATCCCCGAGCGTTGGGACGAGCAGGGCAAGCCCTACAAGTGCACGGCGGATGATTCCGCCTACGCCACCTTCGAGCTGGAGAACGGCGTCGTCTGCCACTTCAACTCTTCCTGGAGCGTCCGCGTGAACCGCGAGGACCTCCTCACCCTGCAGGTGGACGGCACCAAGGGCAGCGCCGTCGCAGGCCTCCGCGATTGCAAGGCCCAGGCCCACGCCGCGACACCGCGCTGCATCTGGAACCCCGACATCGATAGCCCGATCGACTACAAGGACGGCTGGACCCGTGTTCCGTCGAACGACGTCTATGACAACGCCTTCAAGGTGCAGTGGGAGCTTTTCCTCAAGCATGTCGTCAAGGACACCCCTTTCCCATGGAACCTCCTGCAGGGCGCCAAGGGCGTCCAACTCGCCGAGCTCGGCCTCAAGTCCTGGGAAGAGCGCCGCTGGCTCGATATCCCCAAACTCGGCTGATTAAACCGAAAGGCCATTAGACTGAAGAATGTTAGAAGGTCGGAGGACCAAAAACAGCCTCGGAACCTACCTGCCTACAGCCTAAAACCCTAACAACCTGTTTCTACGTCCATCCTGACCATCAAGCCGGCCGACAAGTGCCGTTATGACGAGATCTCCATGGGGAGGTGATGCTCCGCCTCCGCCCCGGGGAAGGGAGCATCAAGTCAACCCGTTCCTTCAAGGCTTCCGAGGGAGGCGGCGAGTACAATGCCGCCCGAGGACTCCGTCGCTGCTTCGGACTGCGCGACCCCGGTCGCGAGGATCCCTTCTTCCTCGAGAAGAAAAATGTCGCGCGGGTTTTTGCCGGGCAGGAGATCGCCGCTCATTCCGTCGGGCACCCAAACCTCTGGACGCTCTCCGACGATCTGGTGTGCTACGAACTCACCGGGTATCCGGTGACCGGGCTCGCATTTCCCTCCGGGTGCGACGGTGGCATTCTGAGGAACGTTAAAGCTCTGCTTCAAGAGCGAGCCGGTGGCACCGGGCCACTCAGGCCATCCTCGCGAGCATCTCCTGAGAGACAGAGTGCCTGAGGGGCTGCCCATCGACGAAGCGCTTCATCTCATCCACCATCCAGCGTCCCATGCGGGCGATCTCTCCGCCCAGACTCCCTGCGATGTGGGGGGTCAGAATCACGTTGGACAGGGTGCGCAGCGGGGAGTCGGGAAGCGGAGGCTCCGGATGGGTCACGTCGAGAATAGCAGTGATGTCGGGGCGCTCCAGCAGAGCCCGGCACACCTCGGCCTCGTTGACCACCGAACCGCGGGCGGTGTTGAGAAGCGTGGCTCCCTGCTTCATGGAGCGAACCAGATCACCGCCGACCATGTTTTCGGTTTCCGGGATCCAAGGGGCGTGGATGCTCACCACATCGCTCTCTGAAAAAAGCTCCTTCAAGCCGACCATGGTCACCCCCAGGGCGGCGGCTTTTTCCGGATCGGCATGGGGATCATAGGCCTGGACTTCGAGTTCGAAACCGGAGAGAAGCTTGGCAACCTCCCTTCCCACCGCCCCCAGGGAGAGCAATCCGACCTTCGTCCCGTAGCACCCGGGAATCGGGAGGCTTGCGTGACGGAATTTTTCGGCGGGCGCCACGGAGACATGGGACCAGAACCGCTTCAGGCTCAGCAGGATCACACCGAGGCTGTATTCCGCCACGGGGATCGCATTGGCCACCCAGGCGCTGGAAATCACGATGCCACGAGCGTAGGCCTCGGGTGTTGCAAATCCCTTCACCGTTCCGGCCGCGTAGAAGACGGCTTTCAGCCGGGGGGCGGCCGCGAGAAACCTGGCATCAAGGCGGGGCATGCCCCAAGTCGAGAAGATGAGATCAACCCCCGCGAGAAGCTCCGCGTGACGCTCCCACTCGCGACCGTCGATTTCCCCGGGAATAAGTTCCACGGAACGGCCTATCTCCTCGCGCAAGGCTGCGGGATAAGCACTGGCAAGCTGGTCTTTCTGGGCAAGGAGGACTGCTGTTTGCATCGCGAATTTTTATTCGAGGGCTCCCCCGGAGACGAGAGGGATCTTTCCCGGGGAGGAAAATAATCTTGGCCGCCGCCGTGCCGGCAGCAACGATGGCTGGGTGAGCGACGCCCTCTGCCTTCCCCCGACCGGTCTTGTCTCCGTTACCTTCCGCAAGCTAGGGACGGACGAGATCATCGCCCTGACGCGGTTGAGCGGACTGCAATCCATCGAGTGGGGGGGTGATGTGCACGTGCCGCCGGGCGATCTCCGAAAAGCCCGCGAAGTGGGCGCGATGACGAGAGGCGAGGGACTGGAGGTAGCCGCCTACGGATCCTATTACAAACTCGGGATGAGTGGGGAAGAGGCCCTCCCCTTCGAAAGTGTTCTGGAAACAGCGGTTGCGCTCGGGGCCCCCGTGATCCGTGTCTGGGCTGGCAGCGAGGGATCGGAAAAGGCCGGGCGGGAACGCGACAAGGTCCTCCGGGACGCCCGGCGCGTAGCCGAACTCGCCGCGGCCGCCGGTGTAAGGGTCGGGCTGGAATTCCACGCGGGAACCCTCAACGACACGCCGGAGGCGGCACGACTTCTCTGGAAAGAACTCGACCACCCCGCTCTTTGTTCACTCTGGCAACCACTCGTATCGCTCTCGGAAAGCGAAAATGACGAGGCCCTGGAGGCGGTCCTGCCGCGCCTCTCCCATGTCCACGTGTTCCACTGGCTTCCTAACTACGAGCGCCGCCCCTTGGCCGAGGGTTCGATCCAGTGGTCCCGTTGGCTGAAAACGATCCTGAATCATCGCAAGGAGACCCCTCTCCTGCTGGAATTCGTGGCCGGCGACGATCCGGCGAACCTTCCCGCCGAGGCAGCGGCACTAAGGAGCAATCTCGCCACCGTCGGCTTCTGATCCTGCTTCCCAACGGGGGTGCCCTGAGGATGGAGCAAACAGACTCTGAGCCATCCGTATAGTGCGAACAGCCGGAGCATAGGAGCCGCCGACATGGCCTATGCAATCCTTGATGCCAGCAGAAAGCGCAACCACCGCAGCAGCGGAGCGCTCGATTACCGCGTGCTGGAAGTCATGCACGCCTTCGGAAAATCTTCCGACCTCAAGAAGCACGTTTCCATGGTATCCAAGCCTCCGCAGCCCGAACCACTTGCGCTCGGATTGATCAAAGGCCGTCTTTAGCTCGACCCCTCATATCGCTCATCCGCTGCTTGCGGCGGGCAAAGGACCCTTCCTGAGACATATTGCGCGGTCCAGCGTCATCGTGACTCCAAGAAACCGCCTTCAATCCTCTTCCGATCCGGATTCGATTTGCTCGTTCGAATCCCGCCAGTGTTCTTTTGGGAGAGTAAGCTCAAAGAGGGGATGAAATTGAGCGCTTTCTTTTCCGAACGACTCGCCTAATAGCGGGAGGATCGCTTGGAGTTCGACTTGAAGGCCTTTGAACGCCTTCTTGTGGGCCTCGGAGTGTGTTCTGGATGGTTGCCATGCGCCGTGAACTGCCATTGTTGCGAGAATCTCAACATGGCGGCATGTGCCGGTTATATTGGCTTTGGTGAATGTATGAGACTGGCGCTGCCGTATGCAGCAGTCATCCAGCCAGTAGGATCGATAGTAATTTTGAGTTTCTGCCAGCGCCAGTCGATTTGGACATCAAGGATCGGGGCAATCGTCCGTCCCCACAGCGGAAAACCGTCACCGTGACGGAACCTGATTTAACCTGAAGGATCGGACCTGCACTGGCGCAACGTTTTTGGACTTTGATTGGCCGGAGGAGATCGGACATATCCCCGGAGAGCGTTTCAATGAGCGGCTGTTGGCATAGAGGAAATGTGCCAGCCAGGGGCTCTAAAACATCCATCACTGAGGGGAGTGCATGGGAGGGGCAATTTCGCCATTTTGCCCTCCAAACTGGGCAAGACCCAATGTTATTGTTGAGACTTAATAGTGGCTATTTTACTACATTCACACCGGAGCAGGAAGGATCGGTTGAAACCTTCAATGCACTCTTGTCGGATGTATTTCCCCGCACCTCGAACCCTTTCACGCACTCAGCGGAGATGGGGCCGCCACCCTCAAATGAATTATCCAGAATCCGGATGTTCTCATGCACCGGCGCTTCGGACTGTTTGACTTTGATATTGGCCTGAATCTTGATGCCGCATTTCACGAAGCGATTCCTCTGAATCAACAGATCGCGCACCGGGCTGGATTCCATCCAGCTCGACGCATCGCCCTCCACCAGGATTCCCGGCATCGCGCAGTTTTCAAACGTGTTTCCTTCCACCACGATTTTGCCCCGCGTGCCGAAGAGAAACCCTCGCACCGGGTCCATGCTGACGAGGTTGTTGCGGACGGTGATATTCGGGTTCCATGTGAGGTTATCGAGCACATCGTTCGGCTCGACGCGCGGCATCGGTCCGTCGAGGCCGATCAGCCAATCTTTATCGGATTTCCGTTCCACGGCGGTGACGCGCGGGCGGGGGTTCCCGGGATACTCGCGCATGTTGACCGGGCTCATGACCGCGATCTCATCGCCGGGGGCAAAGGGCGCAAAGCCGTAGGTTTGCGGGTGAACAAAGCGCACCAGCAGTTGGTTGGCCCCGACTTTTTCAACGATCCGAAGATACGTTCCGTGGCAGTTGAGTGCATCATCCTGCATCCCGGAGAGCCGGCAGGAATCGACGAGAATGTCGCCCTTGCAGTTGGAGAACTGAAAGATGTCGGCCCAGGCCGGGCAGGTGCGAATCGTGTCTTTGGGAGGCGCGACATTGACCCGCTGGCAGGTGATCGTGTCGGTGAACTGGCTGACAAAGCCCATGCCGCTCAATGCGTAAACATCGCAGTCGCGAAAAGTGATCCGGGCACAGCGGGCATTATGAATGCCCACCATCACACGCCGCGTATCGCGGAACTGATATTGGTTGCCGGCGGTCAAGCCGGGTGCCCCGGTTGTGTATTCGAGGCGGACCTTGCGCCCGCCCAAGTCGGTCGCCGTGGCCTCGGTTTGCCCGGTCGAGTCCCAACCGAAGGGAGCGCCTCGCCCCCAAGCCCGTCCTTCGGCGGGAACCGCCTCATGGCAGAATTTCCCGGGACCCCAGTCGCCAGCCCATGTGAATTTCCCGTCTTTGATGAGGTAGTCGGATTGCTCGGCCACTTGGATCACTGCATGGCTGGGGCCGGCTTCGAGCACGCGAAACTCCGAAACTGTCGGGCGCTTCAAATCGAACGCCAGGTTGGTAAAAGTGATGTCCTCGGAGTGGTCGTTAAAAATTTGCACCATGCGCCCGTCGTAGAGGATTATCGTCTTGCCCGGCCCCTCAACGCCGCCCCCTTCCATCCTTAAGTGCTTAACGTTTTGAATCAAAATCCCAATCGGTTTTGGATCGGTGGAATCCTGTGAATTGGACACAAACATCGGCAACCGAATCACGTTGTTCATCGCGATGGTGTGAACCCCGGGCAGAAACTGAACGACGATCGGCTTCTCGGCGGTCCCCTCGCCCGATGGCTTGAGGGTCTCGTTCTGGACACCCGGAGAAATCACCACTTTGTCCCCTGCGGCCAGGCGCATCGCGTTCAGTTTCCCAAAGGTTTTCCACGGCTTACCCGGCGGATTGGCGTCATTGCCCTGCGCTGGATCTATGAGATAAGTCGTGTTGCCGGGCGACTGAAGGAGACTCGCATTCTCCGGATAACTCGGATGATTACTGGATTCGATGGCGTATAGAGGGGCAACCGCCAGCAGGGTTGTAAAAAGGAGGGATTGTTTCATTTGGTTTCTCATTAAGGTTTCATTTTGGCATCTGTTCCGAAAGGTGCCGCAGGCAAGCCTGCTGCGTTGTAAAGATTGCAGCCCTGAGGATTCGTCGCCCAGGCATAGCGCACCGACATGGGCGAGGAAACGCCGGCTGAGGAAACCACCACGTCATCTCCGTCAATCACCGCATCCGCAGCGACCCATTTTTCATCGGCACCGGCGATTTGAAATCCCCGGAGCGGCTCCTGGGGCGTTGGAACGGTCTCGCCATCCGCATTCAGTTTGGCTGACATCAATGCGGCACCTCCCGTAGCCAGGCGAACCCGGATGCTGGCACCTGTCACCTTGTGCGATTGATAATGCGGCGACAGATAAACCAGATTGGTTTCCCCGTAGATTGTTGCCCGGGCCCAGAGGGCCAGACGGTTGGCCACATCCCGTTTGTCCGGCGGGTGAATGCACGCCTGGCCCAAATCAATCGCCACCGCCATGCCCGTGTTCGGCACTTCCGCCGCCACCACTGCCTGTGCCTCGCGTACCAGCGCCGCCTTGGTGTCGCCCCAGGGATTATCGTAATTGGCTAGCTGGACAATTCCGAAGGGAAGGTTCTGAGCGAAACGCCCTCGCCAGTCCGCAATGAGGGTTTTGAGCAGTGTGGCGTAGTCGGCGGCGGAATCCCCGACATTGGATTCGCCCTGATACCAAAGCACTCCGCGAAAGGTCATCGGGGTCAGCGGCGCGATCATCCCGTTGAACAAAGAGTTGGCGCCCAGGCGATTCACTTTGGGGGTGGTTTTGGCATAAGCGGGCAGCTGCTGGAGCGCTTCCTGGCTAATCCACGCCTGGATCTTAGAACCGCCATAAGCGCTGGTGACCAGTCCCACGGGAACATTCAACTTTTCCTGGAGCCGGACGGCAAAATAATAGGCGATCGCACTGAAATATTGCGCGGTTTCGGGGGTGGACAGTTGCCAGCCGGTGCGGACATCAGGCATAAGCCCCCGGGCATCTTTGGGGAGAATCGTGTGATCCAGAAGCAGGCCCTTGCAATCATCCCGCGGCGCTGCGCGCCCGTTTTTTTCGACATTGAAAACGCGGAGGGCGGGACGATCCGAGCGGCCCGATTCCGCGTTCCAAAACTTCTCCCCGAACCAGCTATTGTTTCCCTTTGGATAATCGGGTCCTAACATCATCGTCATGTTCGATTGACCGGAACACAGCCAGACCTCACCGATGAGGACATCCTTGATCTGAATCCGGTTCGCCTGGGCCGCCGTAAATGTGATGTCTTCGGGATGAAGGCCTTGATCGATTGGCCGGGCAGCGGGTGTCTTCACCTGAACCCGCCACTCGCCCTGAGCATTCGCGACGGCCTGCGTCTTCACGCCCCAAGAGGTCTCGATGACCACGACTTCCCCCTCGAAAGCCCAGCCCCAGAGCGTGACATCGCAATTCTGCTGCAGAACCATGTGGTCGTCCAAGATGGACGGCAGCCGCACATCCGCATGAATCGGCGCGAGTGCCAGCAAAAGGACGGCCAAAGTGAATCCGATGTGAGCGGAGGCGTTTTTGATCGGGGAGAGGTTCATAGGTCTTTAGAATCCTTTGGGGTTCATAATCGGTGTAGGCGCTGTCCCACATGCAAAATCCCGAATGGTGTTTGGCCACAAAGCACAGGAATTGCATGCCGGCCTCGGCGCAGGTCTTCGCCCATTTTCCGGATCGCATTGCGGGAGTTTGAACTCAAGCCAGTAGCGGTGATATTCCTGGGCGGGTACGGGATGTGCCTGCCACGCATCGCCCTTTTAATGGGTTTTGGCCACGCAATCAATGCCGTAATGGATGAACATGCCGAAGCGTGCTTCACGGTGCCATGCAATGCGGTCGGCGCGGTTGGAGATATTAACCGGATCGATGGCGACGGAGGTGGCCGCTTGGATCAAAGAGGATTCCTCCGCATGTAACGCCACCCCGATTATCCCCAAGCACAGACCCGCCACTCTCCAGCCATTCAGTAAACTACATTTAATCGCCGACGTTTCCTTTCTGTTTACTTTGCGTATTCCGGCCAAACCGGTCACCCATTCCGGTTTTTGGCGTCCTTACTTCAAGAATATCTCCACGACGGGGATCTCCATCGGCGGCTTGCGGGCGGGCAGTTCCAGGACCACGTCGCCCTTCTCTTCGGTATACCGGATTTCAGAGGCATCGTGCAGGAACTGCATATACTTCACCTTGCCGGCCATCTTCGTGAGCGTCAAACGAGACTCGGGATACGCCATCAAGTGCAGATACAACCGCTTCGTGGGGGCATGATACGTCAGCAACGTATTGGCGGGAGCCACGAATTCGTCGGGTGCCGCAGTGCATCCATAAATGGAACGGCTGTTATACTTCATCCAGTCGCCGATGGCGCTCAAACGATCTTTCGCCCGGGAATCGAATTCCCCGCGCGCTGTCGGTCCGACGTTCAACAGCAAGTTCCCAGCGTTGCCGACCGCCGTGATCAGCAATTCGAGCAGTTGGGCATTGCTCTTCCATGTTTGCTCGTCGCGGTGATAGCCCCACGAACCGGAGAAAGTCTGACAGGTCTCCCACGGGATCCCTTTCTTCCGGTATTCGAACAAGCTGGACGCGGACACTTGTTCCGGTGAAACAAAATCCCAGGCGCCGGGCATTTCTTTCAGGTCGAGCCGATCATCAATAATGATGCCGGGCTGTAGCGTGCGGGCCAGTTTCACCAGCCCTTCGGAATCCCAGTCGGCGCGTCCCTTCCCATGCTTGCCGGGAAATGAATAGTCGAACCAGATGACGCTTATTTCACCGTAGTTGGTCAGCAATTCGCGGACTTGATTCTTCATGTATTCGCGATACTTGCCCATGTCGCGGCTTTGATTCCACCGGTCATAGTCCGCGTCGGTGTTTTGACGCTGTGGATGATTGGCGTCGATCGTATAATCCGGGTGATGCCAGTCGAGCAGGGAATAGTAGAAACCTATCTTCAGTCCCTCTGCCCTGAACGCATCCACGTATTCTTTCACCAAATCTCTGCCGCAGGGCGTGTTGGTCGCCTTGTAATCGGTGTACTTCGAATCGAACAGGCAGAAGCCTTCGTGGTGTTTGGTGGTGAGGACGACATACTTCATGCCAGCCGCCTTCGCCATCTTGGCCCACTCGCGCGGATTGTATAGGTCGGGGTCGAACAGCTCGAAATACTTCTGGTATTGCTCATTGGTCAACCGCTCGCGGTTCTTCACCCATTCGTGGCGGGCGGGCATGGCATAAAGCCCCCAGTGGATGAACATGCCGAAGCGCGCCTCACGCCACCAGGCCATGCGGGCATCGCGCCCACCCTGAGCATTGTCGAGGGGTTGTTCCTTGATTTCGCCCTTGTCGGCCAAATGGGTTGGAGTGGTGCTGGCGGCAGGCCCGGCCAGCGGCACCAGCAGCAGGGCGGTGAGGATCGTCAGTGTGTGTTTCATTCGCGAGTGATAACTGTTCATCTTTATTTTTCCTTTATTTGCTTTTTTTATTTGCTTTTTACTTCACAAGCGTCCGGTTATAAGTCCCACAGCATCAGCTGGTTATTTTTGTGAGGCATATAAGATTTGAAGTCGGCTTCTGTAAGTAGTTCATGGATAGGAACTTTCTCAAAGGGATGAATGCTCAAAAGCTGGAAGGTTCTGTGGAGTCTGCCGGGGAGTTGAAGCTGCTTGTGAAGGATGGCCACCATGAGGTAAACGGCGACCGCAATCCAGATCTGGGTCTTCACCGCATTGGGGCTCGTACCGAAGTAGTGTTTGATGCGCAGGTGGCCTTTGATCCATTTGAAGAAGAGTTCGATCTGCCATCGCGCCTTGTAGAGCTTGGCTACGGTGAGCGCCGGGATCTCCAGGTTGTTGGTGAGGAAGACGAGATGCTTGGAAGACTCTGCATCGAAGTAGCGCACTCTGCGCAGAGGGTACGGGAAGTCGGCTACTGCTTTGGGAAGCGACGGACACCCAACTTGATCGCTGAGAACCCCTTCCAAGCAATCCCGAGGGAGCGACCGATGACGGGTAAAGCGAAGATTGCTTTTGGCGCGAGTGACGAAGAAGGCGCCTGCCAAAACGATACGAGCAAGCCGAGCAAAGTCCATGTAGCCGCGATCCATCACATAGAAGGCTCCCGCTTCGAAGAGCAGGTTGTCGAGCAAGTGAAAATCGGCCTTGCGG
>Ga0209829_10000086_pt1 | contig 76237 bp, 72 predicted proteins | sample C_140205_EF_Meta_FD_187311 | JGI IMG/M metagenome (GOLD analysis project Ga0209829, IMG submission 187311) | Freshwater microbial communities from Lake Croche, Canada to study carbon cycling - C_140205_EF_MetaG (SPAdes) (version 2) | ecosystem: Environmental > Aquatic > Freshwater > Lake...
TTATTCTTTGACAGTGGTTCGCCACTGGCATCTACGTAGTCAATGTTTAAATCATCTTCTCTCACGAGAGTGAAACGACGATCAAGCTTGTTCTGAACGGTCCACTTGCGCCACGACCTAGGCACGATGAAAACAATCAAGTCTGAGTATTCAGCAGCCTTATTAAAGAAAGGGATTGATAACGCATTATTTCTTCCAAAGGGTGGATTGCTAACGGTCACACAGTTGCTGTGAGGAATCTTCTTCTCTAGAAAGTTCCCCTTCGACACCAGTGGGTGGTGGGGTTCGATGTCGTAGCTGAGGACTTTTGTGAAGCCGCTCGCTAATGCTTTGTCAATGAATGTTCCAGTTCCTCCAGCAGGTTCTAAGAAAACCTTCTGCTCGAAGTCCTCCACTAGGTCGACAACAACTTTCAAGATGTCTTGTGCAACCTGAGGCGGTGTGTAGTACTGCTCTTTACCCGTGACGCGGGTATTACCTGGTTTCACTGGCTTGATTACATCTGCCATGTGACCTTTCTAGGTGACTAGGACAATCTGTCCTCACCAGAGCTGCGTTTCAATTATATCCGTAGAAACAACAAAGCCCCCCGGAAAAATCCGAGGGGCATTGTTGATGTAAAAACTGTTAGTTCTTGGTGAACAAGACCTGGTGAACATGGCTCACGACTGGTCCAAGGTCAATTCCGTGGTTCTTGTTAACGATTGCCACGATGATTAACGCTCCACCGGCAATTGAAACATTCTTCAGAAATGAGATCATTTCCATTTGCTTCGAAGCAGCGTCAGCGGCCCAGAAGTTGTGAAACATCACGCCTGATAGAAGGCAGAAGCCAGCAATGAGTAGTGCACCGAGGTCAATCCAGAGTCCAAGAATGATCGACGCTGCGCCAGCAAGAACTACGAGTCCTGAAAGTGGCACGAGCAGTCCTGGAAGAGGCAACTTCTTCATCTGTGCGTAAGGGATCATGTCCTTGGCTTTAGTGATGTGGTTAATTCCTGATCCAATAAAAATTAAGCTGAACAAAATTCGTCCAATAAGTAATAAAACACCCATTTTTTTCTACTTTCTTCGGTTGGGCCATAAAGGCCGTAGGTAAACAATTTTACGAGTGAGTACTCCGAAATTTTGGGATGTTCGGCTCTATCTACCTACTAATGAGTAACACCAAAGAATAAATGAGATTCTTATTTCTTCTTTTTCGCAGCGTTGCGTTTTGCAGCAGCTTTGATCAAGGCCTTGAATGCTGTTGCTTTAATCTTTTCACCTTCAGAAATATCAATCGCGCGACGAACATTTCCTTCGAGGCTCGAATTAAAAAGGCCAGAAGGATCATCAAGCTCGGCACCATTTGCGAAAGTTAGTTTCACAACGCTCTTATACGTTTCACCAGTACAGATCATTCCGTCGCTGTACCAAACCGGTACTCCACGCCACTTCCAGTCTTCGGTGACATCTGGCAGGGCTTGCTTTATAAGTTCACGCACTCGAGCAAGGGTTTCACCACGCCAATCCCCTAATTCCTTGATTCGACCATCAATCAGTTTTGATGCAGAGATTTCTTTCTTTGGAGTGGCGTTCGACATCTGCTAATTCTACAGAACGTGTTGTTGTTTACTAAGGGATAAGTCTGGGGAATGTATTGACGGGTGTTCCTGCACCGTCACCATCTCTTTCGAGGCGTATTACTTGATTGGCTAAGTCAGGACGTGTCCACATCATGAATCCCTCGTCGTCTAGATACCTAGTTATCTCAATACCGGGAATGCCAACAGGGCGAAGAATGAATTTCTTGTCTTCGAAGTGAGCCGTGACATGGATTGGTGTCGTGTAATCAAATGCGGAAACATCATGGACGCCGTTTTCTTCAGTGCCGTCAGCCCTCGCATCAGCAATAGTGCCGCCGCCCATGTCAATGATGCGATTTCCACACTGTTCAATGCGTTCAACGTAGGAATAGAAGCGGTCGCTGCTGTCTGCAAGTTCCCCACCGCGCCATACCTGCACTGCTCGCCACAGCCCACGAAGATCTGGAGCATCATCTGAGAGAGCTCCGCCACAACCACCAAGAACTAACTCAGGGAAGTTTTCGCGAAAGCCACCTTGCGGTGTGTGAGCTACTGGAACTTCATTAGTGCACATGACTAGTTACCTCCGGGCCACATTGGCTCATTGATTTCGAAACCAGTTTCACTTCCCCACTGGTTTCGGTATGAAACTTCATGAGCAGGGCGGCGCGACGCAACTCCCCACGTTCCCTTCGGGTATCCCATGGTGATCATTGCGGCCATTTGCCAGTTTTCATCCTTAGGGACGCCAAGAATTTCGTACGTTTCGTCGGGATGAAAGAAATTAAGAGCTGCAGTAGGTGCGCTACCCACTCCATGTGCACGTGCCGCTAACTGTGCGTTCCACAGTGCTGGCCAAATTGAACCGCCAGAAGTATCTCCACGGATGAAACCAAAGAGCAGGAGTGGAATAGTTTCAAAATTGTCAGCAACCCACTGCACCGAGCTGACCATCTTCATCATTGTTTTGCTCGCTGGCGCTTCGGGGTCCGCTAGTGCTGCTTGGTAGCGGTCTGCGTAGACAATTGCCCAGAGTTGACGAACGCAGTCCTGGTACAGCGGTGCAATTTTCTTTATGACTTCTGGATCATCAACTAAAAGAAAACGCCAACCCTGGCCGTTTCCTCCCGATGGAGCTCGTACCGCGGCGTCAAGAATTTGAGCTTGTACTTCCAAAGGGACTGGGTCAGGCTTAACCCGTCTCATTGCTCGAGTCGTATACAGCGCTTCAAATACGTCCATAATTATTTCCTTTATTTGAAAAGGCAAAGTACTCCTGGGCAACAGTTAAGCATGCGAAGATGAATAGATGAGTGCGCTTCTTGCAGGATTCCTAACCGGGCTGTCGCTCATTGTCGCCATTGGCGCCCAGAACGCCTACGTCCTTCGCATGGGGCTAAGTAAACACCACGTTGCAGTAGTTGTAGGGATTTGTGCAGTTTCTGACGTAATGCTGATTCTCTTAGGGATTGGCGGCATAGGTGGCATTGTCAAGAGTGCACCGAGCTCTCTACAGATCCTTAGGTGGGTTGGTGTTGTGTATCTTTCCTACTTTGCAATTCAATCATTTATGAAGGCAACGAAACCTGGATCGCTTTCTCCATCAGACGCTCAGAAGCCTTCACTAAAGGTTGCAGTAGCAACAACACTCGCGTTCACCTTTCTCAATCCCCATGTCTACATTGATACGGTATTGCTGATTGGCTCTATTGGTAATCAGTACGGTCACTCGAGATGGATTTTTGCAGCCGGTGCAGGAACAAGTTCAGTTCTGTGGTTTTCGTCGCTCGGTTTTGGTGCACGGTATGCATCACGATTTATGGCAAAGCCAATTACGTGGAGAATTCTCGACAGCGCAATTGGTGTTGTCATGGTGCTCATTGCGCTGAAACTTGCAATTACACCGATTGATAATTAGAGAACGCTGTATGACGTCATGGAGAGTGATCCCATAACGCAGCCGTCAGCGAAAACATTTACGTCACCACCAGTAGAGCCGGCGATTCCCGCAATGTAGGCCAGTGGCAAAAAGTGATCTGAGGTTGGAACCGCGAGGCGAAAATCATCATGATCACTAAGTTCATAGAGCGTGTCTGGACTGTTCTTCATGATTGAACGTGCATGATCATCAAACCGGTGCGCCCAGTCAAAGCCTTCACTCTCCATCCCCCAGTTAACAGCTCCAAGGTTGTGCACCACGTTGCCACTGGCGACAATCAAGATTTCTTCATCCATGAGTGGTGCGAGCTTGGCTCCTAAGTCCATGTGATACGAAATTGGCTTGCTCGCATCAATGGAAAGCTGAACAACTGGAACGTCAGCTTCTGGAAACATGTGCGCGAGTACCGACCAAGTGCCGTGGTCAATCCCCCACGTCTCATCATCAAGTCCTACCCACGTAGGTTCAGCCAATGTGGCGAGCTGGCGAGCAACGTCAGGTGAACCAGGAGCGTCATACTGGAAGTCAAAGAGTTCTTGTGGGAAGCCGTAGAAGTCATGGATGACTCGTGGCTTCGCCATTGAAGTCACTGCAGAGGCGTTTATGAACCAGTGAGCTGAGACTGCGACTATTGCGCGCGGCTTTGGGATTGAGCTCGCAAACTCAGACCAAGCATTAGTAAAACGATTCGTTTCTATCGTGTTCATTGGACTTCCGTGGCCAATAAATACTGCGGGAATCTTTGCCATTCGAATCCTTCACTCCAGAGACTCCAATGTACCAGCATTACAAATAAAAACGCCCGCTCTCTGGAATTCTCCAAAGAGCGGGCGTTTTAGAAGTATTAGAGGTTTTGTTCAAACTCCATAAGCACCGCATGACGGTCTTCTTTGGTAGGAGGAATGAAGTACGGACTTCCCTTAATCCAGTAGTACGCCATTGGAATAATTCCGAGCGCAACAGCACCAAGACCAACCACCTTTGTGGTGGTGTTGAGGTTTGGAAGTGCCCTAGTGAAGATAAAGATCATGAACCCTGCGCCAAGAAGTGGCCACAGTCCCATGAAGATGAAATTACTAACTGACTTAAAGAGCTGGCGACGGTACAGAACAACAACCGATAGTCCAGCTAGTCCGTAGTAAATGCAAATCTGAAGGCCGATTGCGTTGTAACCGTCATACAAGATGTTGGAAATTGATCCTACATATGTACTTCCTACGAAGAGAAGAATCGAAAGGGCTGCTGCTACAAACGTTGCAACAAGTGGCGTCTTTCGAACTGGGTGGGTGTGACCGAGTGCTGATGGAAGCGTGTGGTCACGTCCCATTGTGAAGAACGTACGTGTCACTTGAATCAATGTTGTTTCGAGCGTTGCAACGGTCGAAAGGAGAACAGCAAGAACAATGAGCTTTCCACCAGTTCCGTGCCAGACAGCCTGTCCCAGTACAGAAAGAATGTTCGCAGCGTTGTCAGGGTTGTTCATTTCGCCACTTGTGAGAACCATATTTGAGCCAATTGTGAATAGTTCAAACAACAAGAACACAATCAGTCCACCGAGTAGTCCACCGAGACCCGAGGTCTTTCGTGGATTTTTTGTTTCTTCACCGAGGTTTGCAGTTACGTCCCAGCCCCAGTAGTAAAAGGTCGCGAGTAGTGCACCCGAGGTGAACGTCTTCATGTCTGGGAACACTGAGGGTGAGAGCCAGTGCCATGAGAACGGTGTTGCATGGTGAGCGTGAAAAATAGCAAGCAGCGCGAAGAGAATCAAAATAACGACCTCAATACACGACATGATGATCTGCACCGTCACCGTAACGGTCACTCCCGCCGCGACAGCTCCAACCATGAGTAAGAAGAAGAACGAACCAAAAATTGTTACTAGCGTTTTGTTCGAAGAAGCTGAGTGTGAGAACAAGTCAAGAATTGTTGATCCCGCAGGGAACGTTGCAACAACCATAAAGATCAGCGCAGAGACAATCAATGACCAGCCAGCAAGAAACCCGAATGCTGGGTGAAGTGCTCGACGAACCCATGAATACGTTGCCCCGGCGTGGCTATCTGACTTAGAGAGATAGTTGAAGGCGAACATGATGCCGAACATGAAAATTCCGCAGTAGAGAAGTGCGGCGGGACCACCGAAACCAACGGCGGCAAACAAAGCGGTAGTTGTTGCAGCGATTGAATACGCAGGCGCGGAGCCTGCGACCGCCATAACGACCGAGTCAAAAAGACCTAGAACTCCTGATCTGAGTTGATTCTCTTCAGAATCTGTTCCAAGCGTTGTTGGGGCGTCGGACATGACTACCTCTTTCTTGTTGTGGTTATCACCTTCAATAGTTAAAACTTCAGCAAAAAACTAACACGGACCACCCTTCCGAGTGGTGTTTTACCAATGTAAATGGGGAGATGTTGGAAATTAGCCATGTTGGGCCCTATTGCTAGATGGCATAAGTAAAGTTGTTTTATCTTGTTCATTCAACAAGTCCTTACTGAAAGTCACTGTGTGAACACCCTTAAGCGATTTGATCTCGATGGAATGACCCAAATTCCAGATTCCGAGCTGAACAAACGCTGGAAGAATTTCTTCATTGAAATTCGCTTTCGCTCAGGCAATCTCTTCGAACGGATCCTCTACCGGATGTTCGGAGGCGAAGAAACTCTTCGACACAAAATTGCTCAGGTGCCAGGCAGACATGTACTCAAGTTTGCACGTGCTCTTCGAGGAACGAGAAATACATCAAATGAGCCAGTAGTGCTCACCGAGTTCCCCATTGGCTACGACCCCACGTCACTACTTCTTGATGCAGGCGAAGCAACAAGCTCGTACCAACCACGAGAAGTTGAAGTCTTTGTTTTCAATGAAGCCCAAGTTTCGGCTTCTGAAACAATAAAAATGCTCAACGAAAAAATCACAAGCTCGCAGGCCACCTGGCTGTTCTTGGTGGACTCGACAATCAGTGATGCTGCGAGAGCTCTTACGCTTTCACATTTGATGAAGCATGCTGAAAACGCAAGTGACGTTGTCTTTTCAGATGAGACGAACGTCAATCCCCGTTTCCCAATCCTTAAACCAAACACCGTCGGGCCTCACACACTTCTCAGCTACAACATTGTTGGTCGACCAGCGTTACTTAGTATTTCCAAGCTTCGTATGTACGGTGGATTTTCAACTTCGGCCGGCTGGGCGTTCGAACATGATTTTTATTTGCGACTAAGTGAGCAGCGTGGGATTTTTCAACACGTTCCACTAATTTTGCCAGCTGGGCGAACGCAGACTGCTTTGAGTGCTGATCATCTGAACAATGACACCTGCGCTGTAGTTAACGCTGCACTGGCAAGAAGGAAATGGAACGGTGATGTTTCCATTGGCACGCTCCCTGGACTTGTGCAGTGGAAATTGTCTCCGCCCTCGCCCCAGCCATCAATTGAAATAGTTATCCCAACTAGAGACCGACTAGAACTCGTTTTACAGTGCATTGCTGCGGTTGAAGAGAAGACTACGTACAGCAATTACAGCATCACCATTCTGGATAACGACTCGAAAGATCCAGACACGCTTGCTTATTTTGAGTCAACCACTCACAAAGTTGTCGCGTGCCCTGGTCCTTTCAATTACGCCAAAATCATCAATCGTGGAATCAAACATTCAACAGCTGATTTCATAGTCACTTTGAATAACGACACAATTCTGCAAACCCCAGACTGGCTTGAGCGAATGGTGGGACTTGCTTCTCTCCCCGATGTTGGCATTGTGGGCTCTAAGCAAGTTGAGAGCAACGGACACTCTGAGCACGAGAGTGTTGTCATTACGCCCTATCCACAACATTTACGTTCCGATGGAAACTACCCATACCGCGACCACTTCATTTTGGCGACAAAGGACGTCGCGGCGGTTACCGGTGCGGTGCAAATGTTCCGCCGTAATTTCTGGGAATCAATTGGCGGAATGGATGAAGAACTAACAGTCGTCATGAACGACATCGACGTATGTCTTCGAGCTCAACTAGAGGGCAGAAACGTCGTTTACACCCCAGACGTAATTCACACTCACAATGCAGGGTCTACCAGAGGAAAGCTCGACCCCAAGACTGATCGGAATCGCTTCTTGCGTCGCTGGGACATTTTTGGATCATTTCAAGATCCTTACTTCCCACCGCTTCTGAAATTGTTCGGTGAAACCTTCTATTACATAGACCCGCAAGACTCTCATAGCAATTAATGACGTACACCCTTGCGCAAGTTGGTTCACAACTTAGAAATACATTGAAACTGACAGCTGGGCTATCGCTACTACTTTCAATTGCGATTGTTAAGCCGGTAAGTGCTGCACCTACAACAAACAGTGCGAAGCCTTCAATTGGTGCGGCATTTACTACTCAAATGAATGATGTGTGGAATGCCATCTCTGCAAACTCAACAGACCAAGCACTTAAGAACTTCTTTCCTAGTGCTGCGTATGTACAAATGAAGCAGGGTGTTCTTCCAAATCCCACAGCTGATTTCTCTTCAAGGCTTTTGACATTTTTCAAACTTGATCTTTCTGCGTACCACCAGCTCGTTATGAGTGGAGGGCCGAGCAAATTCACTGGTATTCGAGTCAACCCGTCTCAAATATCATGGATTTCACCTGGCGTGTGTGAAAACAAGATTGGCTACTGGCATCTCGGACCGGTGAGAATTGTCTACGAGCAGTCCGGCGTAGTGAAATCATTCGCGATCGCTTCTCTGATCTCATGGAACGGTGTTTGGAAAATTATTCATCTCGGCCCTAACCCCAGAGCGAAAAACATTGGCACCGTTGCTTCACCTGCGAAAGGTCCAGGAACGCCCGGACCAGGTGGCGGTTGCTAGTTAAGCAACTTAGATGTGATTTCACCATTCGGTCGAATGACTACAGCTCGATCACCAAAATCTTGAACTGAAAGATTGTTCACAAAGATTGCTGCCCTATGAGACTGATCAATGCTTGGAATTCCCGTTGCATCAAGGAGCACCGAGTGGAACTTTCCACTTACAAATGAACCAGTTGCGCTTAACGTAACTTTCAAAATTGCGCTGAGAGCCAAATCCCCACTGGTTGCAAAGTTATGAAAGTTTGCAAAATCACCGAGGCTGTAATTAATTAAATGACCTCGGTACACTTCCATCCCTCGAAGAACGTGAGGGCCACTTGCGATGACCAAGTCAGCACCATTGTCGATTGCTGCGTGTGCGAAGGCGTATGGATTGCCACGATTTTCTCCGAAGAATGATTCACTCGCTTTTGTTACGTGCGAAGCGGCACTCCCCTCTGCGCCAGCGTGCATGTACACCACCACAATGTTGGCTTCGCGCTTCGCCTTAGCTATTAACTGAGCGGCAGCAGTTACGTTGAGGAGACTATTGGTGTTGTAATACGGAGCGAACGCAACAAACGCGACCGAAACGCCGTTCTGCTTAACAATGGCTATTTGCCCAGGAAGTCCAGCTTGGGCAATGCCCGCTTCAGAAAGTGCTTTTGTGGTGTCGATTCGACCTTGTGATCCGAAGTCGTTGCTGTGGTTATTTGCGCTATTTAAAACATTGAAGCCCACCGATGCAAACGTGTTTGCATACGCAGGAGGATTTCGAAATGCGTAACAATTAGTTGAACTCGCGCCACATTTCGACAGTGTTTGTGTCGTGAGGGTTCCCTCAAGATTGCCAAATTCAACTTGTGCTTTTAGCGCAGCTAAAACATTTGAGAAAATCGAAGCAGGATTAGAGGGTAACTGTGGCGTGGATCCAAGTTCCATGTCACCAACAGCGGAAATCGTAACTGTGGTTGGAGACAGCATCGTTGGAACAGTTGTCGTAGTTGGTACAACCTGATTTTTATTTACAAGAATCGCTGCCGCGATTGCTATCAGAGCAGTAAGTACGACAAGTGAGAAGATGAGCAGCTTCTTGCTCTGCTTTTTCTTATGACGTCCCTTTACCACGGCTGTGGCTCACCGGGACTCTTCGAACTAAATACCGCGAAGAAGTCTTTCGTACTTGAGTAAAGGAATCTGGTGGAAATCTGATTTGGATTCGGAACAAAAAGTGATGGACTCTTCGCACCACGATTTGCGTACGTTACAAATATTGGCCACGCAGGATTTATGTCAAGTTCCATTGCTCTAACCACATGGATCTTGCTCATGATGAGTGCCAAACTCTGTGCGGTTTGAGCAGGAGCTGCAACGTAAATGAGACTTCCTTGTGCATCTATCCCCAGTGCGGTCCTCCACACGGCCGCAGCTCCATGCAGCGTTAATCCCCACAGCGCATTATTGGAAGCGCTTTTAGTTGGGAGCGAATCATTAACCAGTAGTGGAAGATTTTGTCGTGCCATCAGAACATCTGCGCCTGGTCGTTTGCCACCATCCCACGCCTTGATGTCTACTGAACCATTTTTATACTGAATAAGTGTTGCGGTGCCCCTGACCATTGGAAAGTAAAGGGTGTTGTGAGTGAAGAAACCAGCAGCAGCATCAGACTCGTAGAAACCTGAATTAAAAGTTGCAAGTAGTCGAGAACGCGCGGCTGTCGGAACCATCTGTGGGCCACGTGGGAGCGATGAAGGGCCAGGTCCTTTGTAACCGGGATAGAGCGCAATGTTGGTAGTTGACGTATTGATCCAGGCGGCGTAGGCGCGCACTGTTGGCTGTGCAGTAAACGGTGTAAATACCGTTGTCATCACTGACGGTGTTGCACCACTCCAAGGTTCTGGATTTTTCCAGGTGCTACATGATGTTGCTGAGCAAACTGAAGGCGGACTGGGCAACGTAGTGGTGGTTGCCATCTCAGTTGTTGGTGTCTCAGACGCGGAAGAATGGCGAGCTAGCGCAACGTAGCCACCAGCAGCTAGTGCGGCCAGGACAATCAAAATCAACAGAATTTTACGCACAAGCCTCAATTAACGATTTATTCAATCTTACGGACTATCTAGTGAATTTAAGGGAATTCTGGCATGTTGCAGTTCGATGCTCATTTTTCTGAAACACTGTCAAGATGACACAACGCTACGGAGTAACAATCCCATTCGACGGCGTCACTCTTCCTGAACACAAAGAGTGGTTCCACATGCTCGCCGACATTGGCTACACCGATGTATGGACTGCAGAAGTAGACGGTACCGATGGCTTCACCCCACTCACCCTTGCGGCTGCGTGGGAGTCACGACTCAACCTCGGTGTAGCCGTTCTTCCTGCCTACACGCGTGGTGCAGGACTCCTCGCAATGAGCATTGCTTCACTCGCCGAAGCTTCTGGTGGTCGCTTCACGGTGGGACTCGGATCATCTTCAATGCCAGTAGTACAGCGATGGAACGGTATTGAGTTCGACAAGCCATATTCACGTACTCGTGATGTTCTTGATTTCTTGAAGCGTGCCCTTGACGGCGAGAAAATCGATCACGTGTATGACACATTCGAAATTCACGGCTTCAAGATTGCCCGTCCAATCACTCATCGCCCACCAATTCTTTTAGGTGCACTTCGTCCACGTATGTTGAAGCTGGCTGGTAGCGAAGCAGACGGTGCAATTCTCAACTGGTTGTCAGCAGAAGACGTGAAGAAGTGTGTCGCTGAAGTTGGGCCTGGAAAAACTATTGCCGCACGACTCTTTGTTATCCCAACAGAAGACGCCGACACCGCACGCTTCATTGCTCGCAGAATGATTTCTTCGTATCTCACCGTTTCGACGTACGCAGAATTTCACAAATGGCTTGGTCGTGAAGAAATCTTGAAGCCAATGTGGGATGCCTGGGCGGCTGGCGACAGAAAACTAGCGAACGAACTAATTCCTGACTCAGTATGTGATGAGCTGATTATCCATGGCTCGTACGACAAGTGTCGTGAACACATTCAACAGTTCATTGACAATGGCATCCAGATTCCTACCTTGGCAATAGTTCCTGTCGGCGTTGATGTTAAAGACGCCGTTAAGGGACTAGCTCCTCGTTAAGACTGAGTTACACCTAGCTGCTTAAGCATGTCTGCGTACTTCACTTGAGCTGCAGCAGCTCTCGTTGGTACGTGATCTGTAGGAATCTCAGATGCGGTGTATTCCTTAAGAACGTGACGAGCAACGGTCTGCTTGTGCACTTCGTCTGGTCCGTCATAGATTCGTGCAGCACGTGCAGCGCGGTACATACCTTCAATAGGCATGTCTGATGAGTACCCGAGTGATCCGTAGACCTGAAGCGCACGGTCAACAACATTGTGAAGAACCGTTGCACCGTAGTACTTGATCATTGCAATCTCATCACGTGACTGTGATGCACCAACTTGGTCCATCTTCCAAGCTGCGTGAAGTGTCATGAGTCGAGCAGCGTGCATTTCCGCCTTCGAATCAGCAATCCAGTTCTGCACTGTCTGCTTTTCAGCGAGCAGTGATCCATGGGTGAAGCGGCTAAGTGCACGCTCGCACATCATGTCAAAGGCACGTTGTGACTGTCCGAGCCAGCGCATGCAGTGGTGAATACGACCAGGCCCAAGGCGAGTTTGCGCGAGCAAGAATCCTGATCCTTCTGGACCAACGAGGTGGTCAGCAGGAATGCGAACATCCTCGTAAAGAATTTCTGCGTGGTTTCCGAATCTTCCGTAGGTGACTTCTGGGTCGTCCATTGAGCCAACGTCGCGCAGAATAGTTAGCCCCGGTGTGTTAACTGGAACAACAAACATTGATGAGCCTTGGTATGGGTGCACGTCAGGGTTAGTGACTGCCATAAGAATCAAAATGTTCGCAACAGATCCATTCGTGGTGTACCACTTACGACCATTGATGACCCACTCTTCGCCGTCTTTCTCGGCGCGAGTTACAAGTAGTCGTGGGTCAGAGCCTGCGGTGTTTGGCTCAGTCATTGAAAAGCCTGAACGAATTTCACCGTTGAGCAGTGGGTTCAACCAACGCTCACGAATATCTTCGCGTCCAGTCATCTCCATTGCTGCTGCAAGTAGTTCAGCGTTTCCACTGTCTGGTGCATTGTTTCCAAAAACAACTGGACCGTACGGTGACTGTCCAAGAATTTCGTGCATGAGTCCGAGCTCTAGTTGACCGAATCCCATTCCTCCGAGTGCTGGTGGAAGGTGAGCTGCCCATAGGCCACGCTTCTTAACTTCGTCTTGTAGAGGTTTAATCACGTGCATCAACTGCTCGCGATTTATTTTTAGCGTCTCAATTGGAAAAATTTCTTCCTTTACAAAAGTGCGCATCCACGCAAGCTTTTCTTCGAACGCTGGATCTGTCTGAAAGTCCCAAGCCATTGGGGCTCCTTTCCTCAAAGGCCACTCTAGAGGCCAGCAAAAGCCCCAGGGTTGTCGGGTCAGATCTTTCTCTAGACTTAAGGCAAGAACGGAGTGTCGTGGCTAAAAAGAACAAAAAATCAAAGGTTGTAAAAATCGGCGTCGTGGACACCATGTTCGCTAGATACAACATGGGTGGTGCCGCTATTGCGGAACTCAGCGAGTGCCCTGGATACAACGAGACGTTCAAGATCATTGCTAAAACTGTCCCTGGATTCAAGGACTTAGCCGTTGCGGCGAAGAACTTGATTGAACAAGACGGTTGCTCAATTGTCGTCGCCCTCGGAATGCCAGGTAGCGCGCCAATCGACAAACAATGCGCTCACGAAGCCGCACTCGGAATTATGCAGGCGCAGCTACTCACCTCAACTCCAATTCTTGAAGTCTTTGTCCACGAAGATGAGGCAAGTGACCCTGCAGTGTTGGCTTCAGTATTTGAGAACCGTTCTCGCAGCCACGCGCGCAACGCCTACTGGATGCTTTTTGACCCAGAGCAGCTTCGCCAGCGCGCTGGTCAGGGTATTCGCCAAGGTTTTGACGACGCTGGTCCCCTCAAACTTTCCTAGTCACACCCACCCCTTCGCATTAAGTATGCTCCTACGAGTTACCAATTAGTAACTCTGTAGGAGGAGCCCCCATGCCAGAAGCCGTAATCGTCGCCACCGGTCGTACCCCAATTGGACGAGCCTTTAAAGGTTCACTCGTTGACATGCGTCCAGATGACCTCACCGCACTTGTTGTGCGTGAAGTACTAAAGAAAGTTCCACAACTAGATCCCAACACTGTTGAAGACCTCATCCTTGGTTGCGGACAACCAGCTGGAGAAGCAGGCTTCAACATTGCGCGTGTTTCTGCAATCCTCGCAGGACTCGACAACGTTCCTGGAGTAACTGTCAACCGTTACTGCTCATCATCACTACAGACCATTCGTATGGCTGCACACGCAATTCGCTCTGGCGAAGGTGACGTATTCATTGCTGCTGGTGTTGAAACTGTTTCTCGTTTCGGTTCAGGCGCTTCAGACAGCGGTAAGGCCATGAACCCAGTATTTGGTGACGCCCTTGCTCGCACTGAATCTCGTTCAGCAAAATTCACAGAGCCTTGGAAGCCTGCAGCAGGTCTTCCAGACATTTACATTGCCATGGGACAGACCGCAGAAAACGTTGTTGAGCAAGAGGGTGTTTCTCGTCTCGAGATGGACGAGTTCGCAGTTCGAAGCCAAGAACTTGCAGTTCAGCACCAGGAGAACGGTTTCTTCAGTCGTGAAATCATTCCAGTAACGCTCCCTGACGGAACTGTTATGTCAAAGGATGATGGTCCACGTGCGGGAACCACACTCGAGAAGCTCTCTTCACTCGCTCCAGTATTCCGCGAAGGTGGAAGTGTTACTGCTGGTAACGCTTGTCCACTCAACGACGGTGCTGCTGCAGTTGTTGTAATGAGCGACACTCGCGCTAAGGAACTTGGACTTACGCCACTTGCACGCATTGTTTCTTCAGGTGTTTCTGGTCTCAACCCAGAAATCATGGGACTTGGTCCAATTGAAGCTTGCCGTCAGGCACTTAAGCGTGCGGGAATGACTATTGACCAGATTGACCTCGTTGAAATCAACGAAGCATTCGCGGCTCAGGTTCTTCCAAGCGCCAAGCACCTCGGAATTCCTATGGAGAAGCTAAACATCCGTGGTGGTGGCATTGCACTTGGTCACCCGTTTGGAATGACTGGTGCTCGCATCATGACAACTCTCATCAACTCCCTTGAAGACTCAGGCAAGCGTTTCGGAATGGAAACAATGTGCGTCGGTGGTGGCCAGGGAATGGCGATGATCATTGAGCGCCTGAACTAATGGCTACTCGGATCGAGGATTTAGCACTAGCTGAAACCCTGGTCCTAAGTGACAACCCGTCACGCGAAGAATATCTTGAAGAGGTTGCTCGACAACGTAGCCAAAACTGGATTGGAAAAACCAGTTTTGGCTACAGCGTCGTAACCCACGATGATTCAATTTCACTACTGCGTGAACGTCGCCTGCACCAAGCATCACAACTCGTTGGAAAACTCATTGCTGGAACGGGCACTGCCCTAGACCAGCTCGATGACAGCAATGGAATCTTGAGCGCCGAAGGTGAAGACCACAACCGACTTCGCAGACTTGTGGCACGTCCATTTTCGGCAAAAGCAATTGATGAGCTTCGCCCATTCATGCGCAACTACGTGGAAGATGTTCTTGCCAAAGTGCATCAGTCAGGCAGTACTGCATCTTTTGAATTTCAAGCAGCATTCAATGAATACCCGATCGCTGTTATTTGTCACCAAGTTGGGGTCGCCGAGAAAGACTGGGACCTCTTTAGCTACTGGGCAGACCTGCTCTTTATTAGATGGTCTCCACTCATCATTGGTCGTGAGCAGGAATTCGTTGACGCCATGGGTGACTTCCGTACGTACTGCCTCAACCTCATTGAAGAGCGCAGAGCCAATCTCGGTAACGACCTACTGAGCGCACTAATCCAAGTTGAAGAAGAGGGCGACCGACTCTCAACTGATGAACTCGTCAGTCTGGTCCAAGGCATGATTGCTGCTGGAACTGACACCACGAGGAATCAGCTTGGCATCATGATTTCTCTACTCGCTGATCGCCCAGAAACATGGGGTCAACTTCGAAACAACCCAGAGCTAATTGCTAATACCGTTGAAGAATCACTTCGCTACGTGAATCCAATTCGCACCGTTATTCGACAAGTCGCTGAAGAATTTGAATACCGTGACATTATTTTTTCACCCGGTCAGCTGATTACATTCTCACTTTCGTCAGCCAATCGTGACGCCAGTGAATTCGACGAAGCAGACGAGTTCGATGTAAACAGATCTGACGCACGCAATCACTTGACCTTCTCAAGTGGCATCCACCACTGCCTTGGTGCTGCGCTAGCGCGCGCCGAACTCCAAGAGGCTCTGCAAGTGTTTGTAGAGACGTGGGAGTCAGTAACGCCAGATGCTTCACCAACGTGGAAGCACGGTCGACTCGCTATTTGGGGACCGCTGACAGTCCCCCTACAGGTAACGAAGAACTAACGACCTGTAGTTACTGCGGTTGCGTCACTAGTCCACGCACTGTGCTCAGCATCAGTTGCGGGGCGAGATTCTTCTGGAAGCAACACTGGAATTGATCCACGAACTTCGTAGGCAACTTTTTTACGTGGGTTGTAGAGCACGCTGGCGCTTTCAATGTAAAGAAGCGTCCCCTGGTCAGTTGGGTCTTCAAGTAATTCAAGAAGGAAGCTATCTAGGGCCATTGGTCAAACCTCTTTGATCATTTGTAGAACTTCGTCAACGCGCTGTTGACATTCTTTTTCATTCGGTGCTTCAACATTAAGACGTAGTAGCGGCTCAGTATTTGATGGGCGCAGGTTAAACCACCAAGTTCCGTAATCTGCAGTCATTCCGTCAAGCATGTCAACGTTAACTCCCTGCGCCTTTAGCTTCTGGGCAATTACCGCCACGCTGTTGGAAGGACTCTCAACTTGAGTATTTATTTCTCCCGAAGCAGCGAATCGGTCGTAGGGAGCAACGAGCTCAGAGAGCGCAACTGATGATTCGCTGAGTAGTTGCAGCACAACCATTGCTGTGATGATTCCAGAGTCAGCACGGTAGTTGTCACGGTAGTAATAGTGCCCGGAGTGTTCTCCCCCAAATACTGCACCAGTTTCTGCCATTTGCTGCTTGATGTAGCTATGTCCCACGCGAGTTCGTACAGCTGTTCCACCACTTTCAGCAATGACTGCTGGAACTGACTTAGAACAGATCAAGTTGTAGAGAATGGTGGCTCCTGGGTTCTTCTTCAACATCGCAGCAGCGACCATGGCTGTAGTGGTTGAACCAGAAATAGGTTGTGCTTTCTCATCAATCAAGAACACACGGTCAGCGTCACCGTCAAAGGCGAGTCCAATGTCTGCGCCCACCTCGAGTACGCGCTTTTGTAGATCCACAAGGTTTTTTGCATCCAGTGGATCAGCGGGGTGATTTGGGAACGTTCCATCGAGTTCTTCGTACATGATTTCAACATCAAATGGAAGACCAGCAAATATCTTCGGAGCAATAAAACCACCCATGCCATTAGCAGTGTCCGCAACAATCTTGAGTGGGCGGAATTTAGAACTATCCGCGAATGAAAGAACGTGCTTGACCCACTCGCCCATCAAATCAAGTTCGCTATACGGTGCGAGTGCGCCCGTAGACGGACTTTCATAGAACTCATTGGTCATTGCTTCAATCTCAACGAGCCCACTCTCAACACCAATTGGCTTGGCGCCAGCCAAACACATCTTGATGCCGTTGTACTGGGCTGGGTTATGAGATGCCGTAAACATTGCACCTGGGGCGTCGAGATGTCCAGCCGCGAAGTAGAGAAAGTCAGTTGAAGCGAGGCCGAGATCAATAACTTCAACGCCCATGCTTCTCGCCCCTTCTGAGAAGGCAGCGCACATGGTCACACCTGATGGACGCATGTCGCGAGCAATAACTATGCGTGGGGCCTTGGCGAACTTTGCGAATGCTGAGCCAATTGCTCGAGCTAAGCGGTCATTTAACTGATCGGGGTAGGTTCCTCGAACGTCATACGCCTTGAAGATTTTCGTCGTGTCCACGACTTAACACTCTACTTGGATGATTTACGGCGCCATCTTGAACGAATGAAAGCACTCATCAGTCCAGTAAAAATGGTGACTCCCGTAAGCACTCCACCAAGTTCTATTCGCTGTCCATAGACGAGTGAAACATCATTCGAAGTTGGGATCACAACCATCTCGTTAGGGCTAACTCGGTACGGCCCCGTGGCACCATTTACATGCCAGCGTGGAAAGTAAGAAATCTTCACGAGTACCGGTGTGCCAATCTTGCTCACGTGGAATGAAATTGACTGTGACGTTTGCACGACATGGCTAACAGTTGTGGAAGTGAGTGACGGACCGTGAAACACTGCCGGCAGCGAACTCATGGATTTCACTCGCGGCCAGTTACTAGGACCACTACTAGCAATTAGTTGTCCCCACAACAGTGGTGTGTTGTACCACTTTTGACTTGCATCTAACCACTGCGTGCGACCAGCAACGTTTGCAACAACGACTGGTGGGGTTGAAAGTGGTTGCACTACGGGACTGTCCTTAATCAAATAGACGCTCCACTTCACACCTGGCGATGGCCATGGCTTAGTGGTGGCAATCAGTTTGAGTGAAGGATTAACACTCGCCTGCTCAATAATGTTTGGAGAAAATGCCATGTAGTACTTCACACCAAGCATTTGTAAGTGCTGTACACCGAGTGCAACATTCACTGATCCGTAATCGAGTCCCACCTGCGCATTGCTTGGAGCTGCGCTGAGCTCTGATTGATTAATGAAGTGATACGGCGTAGTCGCAGAGGTCTCAAAGAAAAGACCCTCCATTGACCCAACACAGTTATTCGTCCAGTAAGGAAGCAGCATGAGCGCTTCAGGAGTTCCGAAGCGGTCTTGTCCTGATGCGTACTCCCACATGGCGTTTCCACACCCGTACTGCTTCGAGACGGACTTCATGGTTGTCATGATGTCTTGGTATTCATTCCAGCCAGACTTCGCCTCATACCCCGAGTAGTTCCACTGAGCCCAAACGCCCACTTGATTGCCAGAAACGTTGAGATGAAGTGCAGAAGCGACCGGAGCAATGAGCCCAGGCAGCGTTGTGCCAAGACCCAGCAGGGCAACTAACAACGTTGCGTTAAGGGTCCTTCTGATGGTGCGCTCTTGTGCGTAATCGAATTCATCGATTTCGAGCTCTTCAATTTCTTCATCTTCGACGTCACTCAACATACGTAGCTTTGGACTTCGCTCAATCCACTTTGAAAGCAGATGCCCAAAGAGCCAGCCAGCACTCAGGTGAATTGTGAGAAACCAGAACGGAACAATTCGTTCATTCCAGATCACACTTTGTGGATCAAAAATAAATCCAAGTAGTGAGACGCCAGCCAGTGTTGAAAGAATCATGCCGAGTCGGTCTCTGACAATAAATGCAACTACGAACGCAATGCCAGCTAGAACAATGACCCACCGGTCTCCCGCAGCGGCACCCGTCGAAGTAAACCAGCCCAAATGACTAAAGATCTCATGAAGAGAGCTGACGTTGTCATTCACGTAGCCCATTGAATTCGTATACGACTGAGAAGTCAGAAATGGCACTAACCACCATGCAGAAATGCACAGTGAAAGTAGCCCCGCCCAGAAAGAGAAGCGGACTGGTCTGGCGTAGTCGCCAGGCACAATGTCATCTACTTTTTTAGCGCCTATCCCTCGACGAGCGAGTAATTCAAAAATAACAAGTACTGCAATTGCAGCAACGCAGAAGAACCACGGCAACACGTGAGATGCCATCGTTGCACTCAGCGCAGTCGCTGCCTTCCAGTACCCTCGACCAGTTCTCACACCTTGTGCAAAGAATCCAATTGTTAGAAGCGATAGGGCGAGTGAAAGTGAAAACGCATATTCCCCGGCCATTGTTGAAAAGAGGTTTCCACCGTCAATCGTGAACGATGCATCGAACAAGAAAGGAAGTGTCGCAACAGCGAGTGCTGCAGGAACTGGACGAGGAGCACGAAAGAGTTTGGCCATGATGAACGCCGTTACCGGCATCAACACTGATCCGAGAATTGTTACCAGCTTGAAGGCAATAGCAAAATTGAGTACGTAACTAGCAAGTACCGCGAAGTAGTCAGGCAGAACAAAGTAATAGGTGTACGCCGGCATTCCATTAAACCAACCTGGATACCACGGCGTTAGATGAAGCAGACTTCCCTGCGACTTCAAAAAAGCAGGAAGCGCTAGGTGTGCACCAGTGTCGCCACCAGTGATTGTTGAGGTTGAAAAGATCAGCGAAGGATGCATTGTCCAGACGGTCACAAAAATGACCATGAGTACAACAACACTTTCGAGCACTCGCACTGGAGTAAAGAAATCGCGCAGTCGTTTGATCACTAGTGACCTGTTCGCTGAAGAAGTAACGCAATTAGCGCAACAGCGTTAAACGACATGTGCGCCAAGATACTTGGTGCGAGTCGATTCGTTTTTTTGACAATGTATGAAAGCACTATCCCAAGTGCAAAGAGACCCGCAAACTGAAGTAGCTCAGCGTGTGCAATCGCAAAAATAAATGCACTGAGCGCCATTGCCGCGAAGGAACCAAATTTCTTTGACATGTTTGAAAAAGGGGCATCAAGTGATCGAAACACCACACCTCGAAATAGAATTTCTTCAATTAGTGGCGCTGCAAATGTTGTCAAAAACGCCAGTAGAACAAACATCGAACCATGCACCGAACCGAATATGTGGTCAACAGGTTTATTCATGTTTTTAAAGTGGAACGGCCAATACGCCGCATCAATAAGCAACTGGGTCGCAACACCTATAAATATGTAGATTGCATCGGATGCTTTTAACGTGAACAGGCTCTTTGGAAGTGAGAGCCCAGCTGAGAGCTTCGCGTAGAGCACTGTCGCTGCAAACCCGCACCAGAGTCCGAGTAACCCACACAAAGTGAACCAGTACGGTGGCTTTGCTGTCTTCACCAGTGCGCTGAGACCACCTGGGAAATGAAGAGTTGAGTTAAGGATGCTGGCAAAAATTGTCGCGAGCACCTCACCACCGATGAAGCCAACGAGGCAGGCCAGCAGGATTGTAATAACGCGAGGATTCCCGTTATTTTCCTTTAATGGCCTAGTAGTCATATGCCATAACGCTAACAAGTCTGGAGTTATGCACAGGGCCAAATCGAATGTCACAAATGACCTCTAGATTGGAAGGCGTGACCACACCTGAAAAAGAAAAAACTGGCCTTTCAAAGATGATGCCTGGCGGCAAGAAGCCATTGACGCCTGAATCACGTCGGCGATTCATCACCATTGCGTTGGTGATCTTCATTCTGGGCATCTTGATTATCCCTTCGCTCTTTTCGAACAAGCACATAAAGACAATTGACTATTCAAAATTGCTTCTTAATGCAAGTCGCTCTGAGGTGATCTCTGCGAATGTCAACAACGCCAATGGAGTCATTACAGGTCAACTTTCTAATGGCACTAATTACACGACCAATGGTCCAATTCCAGTTCTATCAACTGAAATTGAAACCCTCCGCACAAATAACGTGTCAGTTGTATTCGTTAACTCCAATGGATTCCTCGCAACATTCGCTCCATACCTCCTCTGGATAATCATCTTCGGTGGCTTTATGTTCTTCGCGAGTCGCCAAGCCAAGGGCCAAATGAACGGAATGATGTCGGTTGGCAAGTCCAAGGCAAAGCAATTTAATAAGGACCGTCCTTCAACAACATTTGCCGACGTTGCTGGCTACCTCGGTGTGAAGCAAGAAATCAGTGAAGTCGTTGAATTCTTGAAGTTCCCAGAACGCTACAAAGCAATTGGTGCATTGATTCCAAAGGGAATTTTGCTCGTAGGTCCTCCAGGAACTGGTAAGACCATGCTTGCTCGTGCGGTTGCTGGTGAAGCTGGAGTTCCATTCTTCTCAGTTTCTGGTTCAGACTTCATGGAGATGTTTGTCGGTGTTGGCGCGTCACGTGTTCGCGACCTCTTCGCAACAGCTCGCAAGGCAGCTCCTGCAATCATTTTTGTTGACGAAATCGACTCTATTGGACGCAAGCGTGGTGCTGGCGTTGGTGGTGGACACGACGAGCGCGAACAAACACTTAACCAAATGTTGAGCGAGATGGATGGTTTTGATCCAACAGTTGGCATCGTTGTTATGGCTGCGACAAACCGTCCTGACGTTCTAGACCCAGCACTTCTTCGCCCTGGTCGTTTCGACCGACAGATTGTGGTTCCACTCCCCGACCTTGATGAGCGCCTACCTATTCTTCAGGTTCACTCAAAAGACAAGCCCCTAGATGGATCAGTTGACCTCTCAATGGTTGCTCGCGGAACTCCAGGTATGAGTGGTGCTGACCTTGCAAACCTCGTTAATGAGTCAGCGCTCCACGCTGTTCGACGTGATTCAACAACCATCAACATGCAGGACTTTGAATCAGCACGCGACCGCGTTCTCATGGGAGCCCAGCGCGATTCAATGGTGCTTCAAGATGATGAGCGTGAGCGAATTGCGTTCCACGAAAGTGGCCACGCACTACTTGCCTACGTGCTTGAAAAGACTGACCCACTTCACAAGATCACGATTATTCCTCGTGGAATGGCCCTCGGAGTAACGATGACGCTTCCTGAAGAAGATCGTCACATCATGGGGCGCAACCACCTAGAAGACTCACTCTGCATGCGCATGGGTGGAAGAGTTGCTGAGCTCTTGGTCTACGGCGATCTCTCAACTGGTGCTGCAGACGACCTCCAGCGAAACACTGAGCTCGCTCGACGAATGGTCACCGAATGGGGAATGTCTAAAGAAATAGGGCCAATGGCTTGGGGCGGACACCAGCAGGTTTTCCTTGGTGATGGACTCATGTCAACAAAGGACTACTCGGAGCACACTGCAGAGATCGTTGACGATGAAGTTGAGCGCATTCTGCGTGAACAAGAGGCACGAGCAATCGAAGTCTTGACACTCCACCGCCGTGGACTCGAGTCACTAACGCGCTCACTCTTAGAACACGAAACAATCGACGGTGACACTGCCGCAAAATTGATTGACGAAGCCCATGGTGAGCCAGTATGGCCTGGTGGAACTAAAACCGTCAGCGCTCTTAGCGGTGTTGGAACAACCAGTGTTGTAACTGACACCAAGGAAGTCGCTCCGGCCCCTAACTGGGACCCACCAACGCTACCTACTGTTTAAGTTTGAAAGCAGAGCTGTGCCTGCTGGTGTTGTTGCAAAGACAGCTGTAACCAGCAATACATTCTTCGATGTACTGAAGATCTCACCAGTCTTTTCACCTTGCAACTTCACTTGAACAGTTTCGCCCGCCTTCAACGCAATTGTTGAAGTTCGTGAACTCTTCTGTGCACCAGGAAGTGACGATGCGTTAACAACCACATTTTGCTTAGACGTATTTGTTATGACTACACGGTCGAGTGAAGATGCGTTGAAGTTTGCAAGCAGCAATGATGTCGATGGCACCCCTGGCGCATTGAGCGTTATTCCCTTAGACGTTCCAAGAACGAGTGTCGTCAGTAGTGGTGCAGTAGACGTAGAGCTAACGAACGCAAAACCATTTGCTGGAATCGCCGTGTTAGGTGTAATGGTTATTCCTTCCACACTGAAAGGTAGAACCGTAACAGTCTGGGGCTGTACTGAATATGGTGGCAAGCTAATTTTTACCGCCACCGCAATTGGATTTGCGCTTGGGTTTGCAAAGCGAAGTTGCGCTGCTGCTTTATTTTCTGTGGTGACGAGAGGAAACCAGTTCTGCTGACTTGGTTGAAACTGTCCGGGGTAATAAGAAACTGCACTGCCAGATTTTTGGATACCAACAATTTCAAGTGATCCTCGAAGCACTTTTACGCGCACACCGATGTTCGAGGTATTTACAATCTGTGATCCAAGGTCAACCACAAGTAATTTGTGTGCATTCACCGATAATCCTTGGAATGGTGCAGGAGCGCTGAAGCCCTTTGAAGTGAAAGCCGACACGTTGAACACTGCAGCGGTTGCCGTTGGATTGTAAATACTAAGCATGCCCGTAGAGCCGACCTTGGTGTCAAAGCCTGCTCCGTACCAAGAGGTGGTTCCTACTGAGTGACATGTGCTCTGAAGTCCGCTAGCGCCATCGATGCTCGCGACTACTCCTCCACCACTAATTTGTGCTTCTACCGCGAACACACTTCCCTTGCCGAATTCAGAAATGCTCCAGCTCCCGTGTCCCGACAATTTTGTGGTTGTGCTGCCACTGCTTCCGCTATTAGTTATCCAGGTAATTGAAATTTTGTGAGGATCTGAAGTCGTATTAAAAAAGGTGACCACACTTGAAGTAAGTCCAGAGCAGTGCAGCGCAGTTGATTCTGCATACGAAGCTTCGAGGATTCCTGAAGAGAACTGAGAAGGATTTGATCCAGTAAAAATCGTGCTCAGAGCTGCCGTGAGCACAAGTGCTATCGCTAGAACTGCAGCGAGCGGTAGACGACGAAGGTTATTCATTTTCCACCGGTTCATTAGCCGCTACAACAACTCGACGATGCCTTCGGTTGAATAGCCACTCAACGCGGTGGATCCATCCAAAACCAAGCCACACAATTGCCCATAGCCCTAACGTAAACAACGCGAGAAGACCATTGAGCGGGAACTGGTGAAGAACTAGATCAACTTTTTCGTTGCCCTGAATTGAACCCACTTGGTACTTTGGCGCCCATCCATCAGCTGTCGTTCTAGGAACTATTTTGCCATTCACGCTTAGTGCGAACGCTCCCGCTGGCGCAAGGCCGGCGACTACATGCACGTTGGTTGATGTTGGCATCTTCAGGTGGCCAGCTATGCCAACATTCGCAACTACAGGAACTGGAATAGAGTCATTGCTCGTCGCGTGAATAAGCCCAGCGAACATAGTGTTTCCATATACTTGGACCGAAGTAGTTTTCAGTTTAAGAGACAAGTCAGACTGCATGCTTAGAGCAGTACTCAAAGTGCTTGGAACCGGTCGGATTGGAACTGTCTGCACTCCAGCAAGCTCTGGCGATGACGCGTTCATGACAACAATCGTCGAAACACCCATGTTCGCTAACAACGATCCGAGTCGAACAGTGCGCCCCTGTAACGCTAACTTCACATCAGCCAACAGCACATCGCTGGTGCTCGAATCTGGAGGAGAAAATAGAGTTGATCCCGACGGCAACCCATTCATTGTGGTCGCTGCAGCAAGTCCGGGGGCAACTGACCACCCCGCAACTGGCAGAACAGTTGGGTCACCAAGCCAGAGCACACGGTACGCACCAGTGTTGTTCGGGGCAAGGGAGCTGAGTGACTGGGCAACACTATTTGCAGGAAGATTAAATCGACCACTCGCTGAGCTGAGCAGGAATGGTGCAGTACTTATGACGAGCATTGAGACCAGTAGCCCAGCGAAAATTTGTCGCCATCCAAAGCCTGCTTGTCGAAGGTCATTCTCTAGCGCACTAACGCCAAGTCCAACCAACAGTGCAATCATTGCCATGTACAGCGCAAGCAGTACATCAACATCAGGAGTGAATACTCCCATCCAGTGATGCAACGAAAGGCTCGCCAGTACTAACGAGAGCGTCGCAATTGCTGCAACTTTGCTGGCGATGTTTCGACGTATGCCTTGGCAAACAAAGAAACTCAGCAGCCCAACCATTGGCAGTAACCACGCGGCCCATGAGTGTCCAATGTTTCCATCAGATCCACGAATAAGTGATCCGAAGGACGGTGCTGCCCATGTCCCTCGTGCAAGTCCAAATGTTTCTAAAGCACGACGGCCAGCAAAGACAACGTTGATCGTGAGCGGAAGTAAGAAGATGGACACTGAGCCGAGAATCGAAAGAAGCGTTCTCCACGGGTGCACACGTGAGGAATTCTCATCTGATTCAAAGAACCTTGCAACACTGACTCCGATGAAAATTACAAGAACCGCAATAAGCGTTGCCGGTGCCATTGCACTTACTAGCGCAATGATCATTACAAGTACCGTGCGCTGACCAGCCTCCGTTCCTCTCCAACCCTGCAAACCAAACTGAACTGGAGCTGGATACGCTCCATCTCTGAAACTAGGAATGGCCAGTAGTTCAAATAGGCGTCGAACAATGAATGGAGCGGCGCCAACAAACAGAAGTACATCAATACGACCTTGGCTAATCATGTTCAGTCCAAGTGGCATTGCGAGGTACGCAATGGATGCAACAACACGTGCTCGATTAGAAACACGATTCTTTAAGAGACGGGCTATTCCTATTGAACCAAGTGGAATTGAGAAAATGAGCGCAAGACGCGGAAGAATTCCCATGCGTCCAAAGACAAACGTTCCGGCAAAGCCAAGGACGCCATAGCCAGGCATTCCTGGTGAGCCCGTTCCAACGCCGTTTGGAGACCACGAGGCAAAAAAGTGTCTCCAGGTTGACCACCATGAATCAAGTGGTGCTAATCGACCAACCAGTGGCAGTGGCATTACCGCGAGATTCCTCGTAGAAATCAGCCAGAAAACTCCTACGAGAACAATCGTTGCCGCCTGAGCTCTAAACGATGTGAGGATGCGACTCGCTCTGCGTCGAAGTGAGATTTCATCACTTTCTGGAATTTCATCGAACTCTTCATTTTCTGAGAACGCCGCAGCAAAGCCCACACCAGAAGTACTGCCTGAACTAATAACTTCTGGAAGGTTCTCTGCTTCTGGCAAAACACCACGAGCTCTATCTAGGCCTTCGCGCAGCAAGGTCGTCGCAAAGCGCTTAAGACGACTTGCGCCACCTACTTGAAGTCGGCGAAGTTCACTATCAGAAAGAACTTGCACTTGACCACGTAGTCGTCGACGTTCGCGAATTCGTTTTCGATTATTAAAGAGCCATAACCAAGAACTAACAATCGCCCCGGCACGGTCCGTGTCACCGCTAATGAGTGAGATTAAAAACTCGAACAGGTCCATGACTGCGAGTACTGGCAACGTTAAGAGAGTCGTTACTCGACCCCATCCAGTTGCGACCACCATTAATTGATGACGACGCTGGAGATCTTGTCGGCTACGTCTCCTTGTTCCCACTGCGCTTACTGTGCGCTCTCCAGTTGCAATTGTTTGTCGATGAGCGACCTTCGCGCTTGGAGCCACAACGACACGAGCACCCGCAACCTGTGCGCGCCAACAGAGGTCTAAATCTTCTCCAAGCACTGGAATGAGGGGGTCAAACCCACGAAGTGTCGTAAAGAGGTCGTAGCGAACCAGTGTTACTCCACCCGGAGCTACGAATACGTCTCGCTCAAGGTCTTGCTGACCGTGGTCAATTTCTCCCGGATCAACACGTTCTTGAACCACACCAAAGCGGTCAGAGGTTTGTCCTACGTGAACCAACACCATTGGATCTTCGTACTGGACCACCTTTGGGGTAACTATCCCCGCATTCGTTCGAAATGCTGCCTCAACCATCATCTGGACAGTGTTTGTGTCGAGACGAACATCGTCATGGCAGAACAAGAAGAAGGCAGCACCATCAACCATGAGAGCTGCTTCATTGCAAGCGGCACCAAAGCCCTTGTTTTCGTCAAGGGTACGTACAAATGCTTTTGGAGCAACTGCAGCGACTCTTTCAGAGACGTTGTCATGCTCCCCGTTCGCTATAACGAGCAGGCTTAATTCCTCGTAGTCCTGAGCGGCCAGTGAAGCCAAAGTGACTTCAAGGCCTGGCCCAGGGCCAGTGGTAACAACGACGGCAACAACGGCCGGAGCACGGGATTCCATCAGATAACAAGGCTAGTTCTATTGAGGTAAATATTCAGCCGATTAAATACTGAAAAAACAGTGTTCTAAGGAAATAATTAAGGATTTTTCGAAGAATTACTTCGAAGAGCGCTAATTGCGTCACCGAGCGATGTTTCCAAGCTTATCGATGGTTTCCAATTTGTTGCTGCATGAATTTTTTTATAGCTTCCGCGCATCACTGGGATTTCAATCGGACGAAGCAACGTTTCATCAATAACGAGTTTTACGTTTGGTGCGAGCAGCAGAACTAATTGATTAGCGATGTCCTTAATCGCAACATCACTTCCTGAAGCAATGTTGTAGACCTCTCCGCTCTTAGCGTGCTCAATAAGTGATCTGTATGCCTTTACGACGTCACGAACATCGCAGAAATCACGACGAGTAGACAAGTCACCTACGGGGATTTCAGTAGTTCCTGAAGCGGCGGCATTGAGCAGTCGAGAAATTAATGCAGGAATCACAAATTGAGTTGACTGCCCAGGGCCAATGTGATTGAACGGCCTAGCTATGACAACCTCTTGCGAGCTAGCAACCTCTTTGCAAAGCATTTCTGCTGCAAGTTTGCTCTGCGAATAAGGATTAGCGGGTGAGGCGATGCGGTCTTCTTGCAGTGGAAGATCTGATTCAGTCACCACTCCATAGACATCGGCTGTGCTGACGAATAAAACTTTTGCGGGGCGCTCAAGCAACGCTGCACTCGTGAGAATGTTTCTCGTGCCCACTACGTTCACCCTATTGAACTCTTCTGGTCGGTCCCATGAGTCGCCCACGTGAGTGAGTGCAGCAAGATGGTAAATCGCATCGGGTTCGAAACTTGAAATGACTGTAGAAATACTTTGCAGATCAGTCACGTCGCATTCACGGTCAATTCCGAGTACTTCATCGCCGTGTAGTTCTAGATGTGAGCGAAGGTGTCTACCTACAAAACCATCAGCACCGGTAATTACTGCGCGCATTTATTTAGCCTGTTCGTATGCGGTTAGGTGCTGGCGCAAAGAACGCTCCCACGTGAAGGTTTGTGCACGCTCTCTAGCTTTGAGTGATCGCAGAGCGCGAAGTTCATCATTGCTGGCAACCACTTCACTCAAGATTTGAGTGAGAGCAGCGCTGTCTCCAATAGGTATTAACTGTGCTGCTGGTCCTGCAATTTCTTCCATAACGGTGCCACGACTTGTCACTACAGACGCTCCACAAGCAAGCGCCTCGAGTACTGGCAGTCCAAATCCCTCACCACGAGATGGGTAAGCAACACAGCGAGCTTGACGCAGGAGCGCTGGAAGTACAGCTTCATCAACAAATCCAAGTTGCTTAATGCGCCCTGATGCAGGATGCGCAGCTATTTGTGCTTCCAGGTCTTTCAGACCCCATCCAGACTGGCCAGCGAGCCAAAGTTCGACCTCTTGGTCTTGTGCCGCAAGTTCAGCGAATGAACGAAGTAGAACGTCGAGTCCTTTTCTAGGTTCCATTGTCCCGAGAAAGAAAACATAGGGTACGTCACTTCGTAGACCATGTTGTTCAAACAGCAAACGATCGTTTGAAGCATCAGTTGTAAAGCGAGCGAGGTCAACACCAAGCGGTGCAACCACAACCGGAGCATGTCCCGGTAGAAATTCATCAATTTGTCGAGCCGTAAAGTCGCTGATGCTTAGCAAGACTTTGGCGTGTTTGGCTGAATACGAAATCGCGCGACGAAAGAAAGCAACTTTTGACTTTTCGTGCCACTCGGGATTGGTGAAAAACATCAGGTCGTGAATTGTTACAACACAAGGTGTTTTTGAACCATGAGGCATTGTGTAGTGCGGTCCGTGCCAAACATCGGCATTTTTTGCAGCACCACTTGATCCAAGCAGTAATGCTTCGTAGGCAAGTCGCTGAACTCGGTTATCAGGGACAACCGGTGAAAGCATTGCGCTTGAAAGTTTTCCCCAGCGCTGCACGTCGTGCTTTCTTGTTACGAGAGTGGTTTCGACACCTTCTTCTGGGAGGCGCCTTGCAATTTCTGCAATGTAGCGACCCACTCCCGCAATCTTTTGCGGAACTGCAGAGACGTCGAGAGCTACTTTCATGCCCAACCCGCTAAATGATCAAGGGCACAGTTCTTCCATGTGAACTCAGAGACAGATTGTTTTCTTTTTTCGTCATGTTCGTCAAGCTCAAGCGCACGAACAAGTCCATCTGCAATTGATTCTTCGCTGAGTGGATCAACGAGGACGACGTTCGAATTGGTATTGACACTTGGTGTTGTCGAACTTACAACCACTCGTGCACCGGCGTTTAGCGCCTCAATTGGTGAAAGCCCCCAACCTTCGGCGCGTGGAACGTAGGCAAAAACTGTGCAGTCGCGGTAGAGACCCTTCAGCATGTTCCAGTCAACCAGCCCAACTACGACTGCGTCTTGCGTAGATACCTCTCCCCAGCCCTTTGACCCGGCGATTACAAGGGGTCCGAGCTCTGGTGATGTGGCGAGAGCACGGCGATGCGCAGCAATCAGCGATGAGAGATTCTTCCTGGGTTCACGCGTACCCGCATAAAACGTAAACGGTCCTGAAACTCCATGTTGTGAAAGTAGTTGGCGCACTTGTTCGCTGCTTGCAGGTGTTACTGATTCATCATCAACACCAAGGCGGATTGGAAAAATCCTTGATGCCTCAAAACCTTCGACAACGAGTCGCTCTTTTAGACCAGGTGATGACGTGAAGATTCGTATGTTTTTCTTTTGTGCAAGAAGTTCTAGGCGATGTTCGTGAAAGGCAATGCCTGCACTCGTAGTTGCACTGGGTTCATCACGCCAGAGCAAATCGTGCATGGCAACAGAATGAACCGCACTGGTTCCCCCAGCAAAGGGACCCGCCATTGAAGTTCCATGAACCACGCTGGCATTCTTTGGAACGCCTAAAGCTGCGTTTGGCCACGAACGAGTGAGTAGCGAAACACCGAGCGGTGCTTTTGATACTGAACTGAGGTGCAGCCCACTTGGAACTTTTCCTCGTGGCGCAATACCTACAATTTCGTCGCTGCTGACCTGGCTTAGTCCATGAAGTAGTCCGCGAACATACGTGCCTATGCCTCCTGGTTGATCACGGTACAGCTGATCAATTGAGATCGCAATCGTTCGCTTCATGCTTTGCTGACTCACGAACCAAGGGCTCGCTTGCGCATTTCGCTTGTCCACTGTGGCCACAGTTCAACAGCCCACGGACCAAACTCCACGGTGCTCGTTGCAACAACGGCAATCTTTTCTCGCAGGTTCATAAGCATGAGTGCACCACTTTTACCAAAGTGACCGAAACTGTCTTCTGGCCAGTCACCCATCCAATGTTCTTTAGTTCCTCGCACCTCAGGACCAAGTCCCCATGGGCATGGCGAGAAACTTCCAAAGCCTGGAACAATGCCGTCGAGTTGTGGGGCGTAAGGGGTGATGAGTCGATTGCGAGATGATTCAGAGATTCCTTGTGAAAGCAACCAGGCTTTTGCGAAAGTTACTAAGTCTTCAGTTGAGCCAGTCACGCCGTCAGATGGTCGACCTTGCAGACTTGTGCTGTTCATTCCTAGACCTTCAAAAACTCGCAGTCGCAGCCAGTTAGCTGGATCGTGGTCTTCAATAACTTCTTTCACAACAGTATTTACTGCAACGTTTGAATAAATTCTCTTTTTGCCAACTTGGGTAGTGGGGTCGCCTTCTTCGAGGCCAAGTCCACTTGAGTGCGAGAGCATGTTCGAAATGAATGACCCTACGGGGCCAGCGTGTGTGGATGGCTTGCAAGATTCCCAGTCGAACTCAACGCCGAAGGCATATGAGACCGCGAGCTTTGAAACTGAAGCCCACGGGCGGACTTCGCTCAGGTCGCCAATCTCGACCGCACGGTGCATTGCTGTGCCGTCTAGGCGAAATGCCACCGCTGCTGGGGCCCCTGGCCACCCTGTAACTAACGAATTATTGCTCACAACACTCAATCCTACCCAAGCGCCCCTAAGGTTTCGAGAGTGATATCTGTTCTCAGCGGTGGCGTAGGCGCCGCACGACTCTTACGAGCTTTACGTGGCACCCTCGAGGCCAAGGATTTGACTGCCATTGTCAACGTCGGTGACGACCTTGTTCTGCACGGTCTCAGCATCTGCCCAGATCTTGACACCATTAGCTACACACTCAGTGGTCTCAACAACGAAGAACTCGGATGGGGACTCAAGGGTGAGACGTGGCGCGTAATGAAAGAGCTCGGTGAGCTCGGAGGAGAATCATGGTTCGGGCTCGGCGACCGTGACCTTGCAACCCACCTCTACCGCACACAACGCTTTAGCGAAGGCGCAACGAAAACACAAGTTGCGCAAGAACTCTGTGAGAAGTTCGGCGTTGACATTCGTCTACTTCCCGTAACCAATGACGTCATCTCAACTATTTTCAGTACTGAAATCGGAACTCTTAGTTTTCAGGAATACTTTGTGCGCCATCACCATGGTGTCGCAGTGAATTCAATTTCATTTAGTGGCGCTGAAGCAGCAACTCCAACACCAGAAACTATTGCTGCTCTAACCACTTCATCTCGAATTGTTATTGCCCCATCAAACCCTCTCATCTCAATTGAACCAATTCTTCAGGTCCCTGGGATTCGTGAGATATTGCGCGAACGCCACAGCGACGTCGTTGCAGTTTCACCAATCATCAATGGAGCCGCTCTAAAGGGACCAGCCGACCGACTACTCAACGAGCTCGGACACGACGTCTCGTGTGTGGGGGTTGCGAAGTACTACCAAGGGCTCGTTGGGACTTTCATCATTGATGAACAAGACGCCAAGCACGAAAATGAAATCAAGGCACTTGGAATGAATGTCATTGTCACCACGACCATCATGGCTAATCCAGATCACGCCAAGCAACTCGCCGCAGCGGTGTTGTCATGAACGAACTTCGAATATTTCCAATACTCGGCGTTGGTCAAGTAAACGAAGGTGACGATTTAGTCACGCTCTTTCTTGATGCACTCGACAAGGGTGGCCACACCCTTCAGCACCACGACCTTGTGACCGTGACGAGCAAAATTGTTTCAAAGTCAGAAGGCCAGGTCGTTGCATTTGATGGAACCGACGAGCACAAGGACCGACTCATCCGCGAAGAATCAAAACGCGTTATTAGACGTCGTGGACCAATGCGAATCACCGAAACGCATCATGGATTCGTCAATGCCAATGCCGGTATTGACCTTTCCAATACCGCTGAAGGCACTGCTGTACTACTTCCTAAAGACTCTGACCGCTCAGCAAGGCGTTTTCGCGCAGAACTAGCGCGCCGCACAGGCATAGAAGTTGGTGTTGTGGTGACTGACACGTTTGGTCGTGTGTGGCGCACTGGTGTTACCGATGTGGCACTTGGTTCAGCAGGACTTAAGCCCATCCTCGATCTTCGAGGCACTCTTGATGCTGAAGGCAGAGTTCTAGAAGTAACCGAAGTTGCAATCATTGATGAGATTGCGGGAGCAGCGAACTTAGTGCTCGGCAAAAGCGAAGGAACGCCGTTTGCAATTCTTCGCGGACTTGATGAGTCCTACTTTGGTGAAGGTTCCGTCAAAGATGACGTCATCCGTCCAGCTTCAAACGACTTGTTCAGGTAGTTACACGCCACCCAGGCGCACATCACCTGAAAGCGATGAACCTGGGGCCACGTGTTCCTTGGCACCAACGACGCACGTCGCACCAAGAGTAGAGAAACTGCCAATAACTGCTTCAGGGCCAATGATTGACCACTTGATTACTGATCCTTCTTCAATCACCGCGCCAGGAAGAAGTACAGAGTTTTCAATGACAACGTTTGGACCGACGTAGCAGTCTTTGTCAATAACGGAGTTAACGAATTTCGCCGAAGCATCAACTTGACTTTGCGGGTGAATCCATGTTCCATCAACAATCCCGCTGAATGAAGTTATTTTGTCTCGTCCAGTAAGCACATCAATATTTGATTGCAGGTACGTCTGTGGCGTTCCTGTATCAATCCAGTAAGCATTGTCTGGCATGGCATAGAGCACACCATCTTTTGCGAGTGCTGGGAATGTGTCGCGTTCTACACTCACGCGCCCCGACGGAGCAATGCGACGTAGAACACTTGGCTCAAAGACATATGTTCCTGCATTGATCAGATTCGTTGGAGCATCTTCGCGGGCAGGCTTTTCAACAAATTCAATAACGCGCCCATCAGGTGTTGTTGGTACAACGCCATACCTCGAAGGATCGCCAACTGGGTGAAGAGCAATTGTGCCCTCTCCCCCGTGAGCTCTGTGAAAACTAATAAGTCTTGTGACGTCGAGGTCAGTTAATACGTCTCCGTTAACAACAAGAAAGGTGTCGTCAATGTCAGCGTGTGCCGCAGCAAAGCGAATGGCTCCAGCGGTATCAAGCGGCTCTGGCTCGACTGCGTAGGTAACTCGAACCCCAGCGATAACGCCTTCTGGATAGCTTTCAATGAATCGGTCTGGCAAGTACCCGAGTGAAAGCACCGCATCTGTAACGCCGTGTTTTGCAAGTGACTCAAAGACGCATTCAATCATTGGACGTCCAATGAGCGGCAACATCTGCTTAGGGGTTTCGTACGTAAGGGGTCTGAGCCTTGTTCCTTTACCGCCGACCAGAATGATCGACTTCAAAATCAGCCTGCAGGTGTCGTCGGTGTAGGAAGAACTGTCGAGCCAACTGGAATGGTGCTTAATGAGCCACCTGGAGTTGTCGTCGTAGTTGTCGATGCAGCAGCCTGAATGCTCTTTGACATTGCAACGATTGTTTCTGCACTTGGCTTCGATGGCGTTGCACCGCTTGGAAGGAACGCCATTGTTACGTACATTTGGTTAGCTGAGAACGGAACCTTTGCAGGGTCAGTAACAACTGTTGGGTTAGTTTGACCAAACATCCAGTAGGCGTACTGAACCGTTCCGGTCTTGCCTGCGTACTTGGTCTTTGGACCACAGACGTCACCGTTATTCCACGTTGTTGCCTTGTTGGCAATTCCAGTTGGGGTTGGTAGCGCCAAGCTTGAAGAAGTTGCGACGATTCCGTGGTGCTCGGTAACGAAGAGTGCGAGCGTTGCTTTCGTGCCAGTTTCAGACTCTGAGACTGGAGCAACATGAAGGACGTTGCTTGCACCAATAGTGAATCCAAGCTGCGTCGTGGTATCAGGAGTAAGTGAGTAGTTAACGCCACATGCGTCTACATTCATGGCCTCGTACCAACTAGTACCAATCACTGGAGCAACGCCGGCGGCTGTTGTAGTCGCGACTGATGGGTTCTGGTATTCGTAACGTGAATACACGGTCATTGCGAGTCCGAGAATGACAATGATCGCGAGCACGCCGTAGTAATTACCTGGACGAGACTTCTTGTAGGCCTTTCCGCCTCCAGAAGCTCCAACCCTGCTTACCCATTTACCTGTTGAACTCTTAGCCACGGAGCAACGATACTAAAGAATCAGACGACCAAATACCGCGTAGGGGCGGTGGGACTCGAACCCACACTGGAGGCGGTTTAAGCGCCTTGCCTCTGCCATTGGGCTACGCCCCCACGCAATATTGGTGCGCTGTAACCGTAACTCATAGCCAAACCCCACCTGAAACTCGCTATTTTCTTAACTTCACTAACTAGGCTGTTTTCATGATTCGCGTGCATCGTAGGGGCACGATTCGGTCAATCCCCGCTCTAGTACTGGCTGGCACAATGCTGGTCACGGTTCTGGCACCCCTAACTTCAGCCCAAGCCGGAACGGTAACTGATGCCCTTGCGCAAATTAAAACGCTTTCTGCAACGCTTTCACGTCAATCACAGATAAGTGAATCGTCTGCGAATGCGTACGGTGGAGCCAAGGAAAAACTCCAACAGATTCAGTACAACATTTACAGTTTGAACAAGCAAGTTGCTGCGAAAAAAGCTGCGATTCTCGTAACGGAACACGCCATGGCGAGCGCAATCGTGAATGCGTACGTCTACGGAGCAGCAGATGCACAAATTCTTTCGCTCTTTAATCAGGACATCACCTCTAGTGACGCAAGAAAAGTTTTCCAGGATCAAGTGATTGGGAACCTTGATCAAATTAAATCAACGTATGAAGCGCAGAAGAAGTCACTGAATGCTGCAATCAAGCAAGTAACGATTCAAGAGGTCGCAGCGCAAGAGCAAACAAACAAAATGAAGGCTTTGATGCAGCAAAATATTGTAAACGAGAACGCAACGCGTGCGATACTTAACGGCTTAAAGGGTGCATTTAAAACTCAAATTATTAACTACGAAATTCAACAAGGCATCGCTGCAGCCAAAGCCCACAACTACGCAGGACAACAACAAGCTGTTGCAGTAGCGCAGTCCGTAGGTGGTATCGCTGCTGGTAATGCGGTGCTCTCAGCAATTGCTAAAGCGGTGCCGACGTCAGTTTCACAAATTGCCGGAACTAAAGAAGGCGCTGCTGCAGTTGCAGCTGCGCTATCGCAGATTGGACTTCCCTACATCTGGGGTGGAGCTACGCCAGGAAAAGGATTTGACTGTTCAAGCCTTGTGCAGTGGGCCTGGGGACAAGCTGGATTCCAAATTCCTAGAACCACCCAGACCCAGTGGCCAGCACTACGCCACGTACCACTGAGTGCGTTGCAACCTGGCGACCTGCTTTACTACTACAACCTCGATGGCGACCATCAAGTTGACCACGTGGTCATGTACATCGGCAGTGGGCCATACGGCACCAGCACAATTTTTGCAGCAGCGAAATCGGGCACCAAGATTGGTTACCAGCCACTCTTTACATTCGGACTCATTGGAGCTGCGCGCCCGTAAGCATCATGACAATTACAACTTCAATCATCATCCCTGCCTATAACGAAGAGGCACGACTTGCTCGAGGTTTCGCCAGACTCTCACCAGTTCTCAATGAGCTTGGAGCAACAAATACTGAAGTCATTTTCATAGATGACGGATCAACAGATGCAACTCTAAAAATTGCTCACGATCTCTACGGTGGGCTGCCTGAAAAACTACTGATGCAGCAACCAAAAAACCTCGGTAAGGGTGCTGCCGTTCGACTTGGTATTGCTGTTGCGCAAGGTGACAACATCATTGTGGCCGACGCAGATATGGCCATCAACCCAGCCCACATGCCTCAAATGATTGCGCTGCTTAAGACTCATGCAGTTGTTCCTGGTTCTCGTACGGTGAACGGAAAAATCGAATATGACTCTGTACTTCGCTCCATTGCAGGATCTGCGTTCAGTAAAATGGTCAAGCACTACACCGGCACCACACTTCGTGACACCCAGTGTGGATTTAAAGGATTCCAGCGAGGGGCTGCACGAGTGCTCGCAGCGTTAGCGATGATTGATGGATTCGCATACGACGCTGAGTTTTTCTATCTAGCTCGATTACTTGAACTTGAAATTGAGCCACTCACCGTGACATGGGACGACGTACGGGGTTCATCAGTGAAGCTGGGAAGCGATTCAAGAAAAATGCTCCATGATCTTCGCGATCTTTCAAAAACTGTGTATGAAAACCCAATTGTTGAATTACCAAAAGACATTGAAGTTTCTGCCGTTAGTGACGCAGCTCGTAAAGCTCGAGTGCAGGGTCTCGCGCTCGCACGTGGAGAAACCAACACGCTTGTTGTACTGCCACGAGATGGATCACTTGGAGGTCTCGGAATTGCTGCAACCCTAAATGGGACACTGCGCATTGCAGGAGTTGGCGAACTTAAAAACAGAACGTACGAAGCGGTTTAGCTGATACTGAGCAGCCAGTTTGCAACAAGCTCTGGTGCTCGATCATTCCATTCTTCAGACGTGATGGCGTAGCGAGCATGATCTTCCCATGCACCATCGATTTCTAAATAGCGCTCCGCAATTCCTTCGAATCGAATTCCTAATTTCTCAATCACCCGACGTGATGGTGCATTTCTAGGAATGATGTTTATTTCAACTCGGTGAAGTCGCAATGATTCAAACGCGTATTGCAAAATGAGAACTACCGACTCAGGCATTAACCCCTGGCCCGCAACCGCCTCGTCAATCCAGTAGCCCACGAATGCAGACTGCAGTGGTCCACGCTGAATGGCCGAAATAGTGATTTCTCCGACGAAGCGTCCTTCGAAGAATATTCCGAAACCAAATCCCGTGCCCATTTGGCGTTCACGCTCGCGGATTGCACATCGACTTATAAAACTTCTGCTGTCTTCTGGAAGGTGCGTTGCGTGTGCGGATCTTGGCTCCCACTTGAGCAGCCATTCACGACAGCGCGTACGAACGTCGAGCCATCCTTCGTAGTCAGCCTCACCCAGGGTTCGAAGAACCACTCGCTTCCCGTGAAGCGTGATTGGAGAGAAGATAGCGCTACGCGTCGTTACCATGCTGCATTCCTCATCCCACCATCGTTACAGGTATCAGCGCCCAACGCACGTTACGAACCCAGTAGGGATGCAACAACCCCGTCAAGAATGTCATTTTCACTACTCACCAACTGATTCACCTGAAGGCGGTCCATGACAGCTCCGAGGATGAGTAGCCCAGAGGCCATAACATCCTCGCGACCAGGGACCATGCCCGGGAGCGCTAGCCGCTGTTCTGGTGTGAGAACTTTTAGCGTTGCGTACCATTTTTCGACAACTTCTCTGCTCATCGAGCGAAGATGAACAGCGCTGCGCTCGTAGATGCTTAGCCCAGTATCAAGTTGCGCAAGCGTCGCAACCGTTCCCGCGAGGCCCATGAGCTGTACATTGCCAATAAGTTTTTCAAAATTTGGCACCGTACGAAAGGCGTGTTCAATCTCACTAGTGATCATGTCCAACGCAGCCGCTTCATTTTCGCCGCTAACGATGCCGCGACCCAGGGCGCGTTCAGTTACGCGCACACAGCCAAGCTGCATTGAATAACTCTCAAGACGCCCATCAATCATTGATGCAAGTTCTGTTGAGCCACCACCGATATCGAGAATGGCAATTGGTGTAGGACTTGGTGCAATACCTGCGGTTGCTCCATTAAATGAGAAGTGAGCTTCTTCATTGCCCGTTAAGACGCGAGCGCTAACTCCCGTAATCTCTTTTGCACCAGAAATGAACTCTTCGCCATTGCTCGCGTCACGAACCGCAGAAGTAGCAACAAGAAGACCAGTGCTGACATTGAACGAGTCCATTATTTTTCGGTACTCACTAAGCACATCGAAACTTCGCTGCAGAGCATCCTTCTGAAGTGTTTTGTTTGCATCAACGCCCTGGCTTAAACGTGTAATTCGCATTTCACGGCACAACGTTTCACCTTTTGAATCGCTTATCAATAAACGAGTGGAATTACTTCCACAATCAATTGCGCAGACGACTTCAGTCACGAACGTTTTGAAGCACTAACTCAGGAAGCCCAATGGTCTCAGCCACCAATTCCCCAACGGGGTCATCAGCACCAATCAGAAAATTGGCGAGGTGTGCGTGCAAGCACTTGATACCAATACGAGTTCCCCCAACGCCACCGGTTGGCTGAGCTCCTTCAAGGCGAACTGTAGATTCTTTGCGACGCTTTTCGTATGTTGCGTGAGTTCGTACAAGCCGCTCAGGATCAACTAGGTCTTCGAATCTGTGAACGCCCCCATTGCCTTCGATTCGGCTTACTTCATCGTGTAGTTCTGGATCAATCAGCCAAAAGAGTGTGGGCATTGGTGTGCCATCGCGCATGTGAGGCTCATTTTCAATGACGACAGGGCGACCATCAACTCGCCTCACCGCTACGGCGCAGCGTCCTGAAAGTGTGCGACCGAGAAGTGTTTCTACAACTTCAACGTCTTGAGGTGAAGCATCGCGAAATGTGCTCAACGCCAAAACTCAAGAGTATGCACAAAGCGGGTAAAGAAATTGCTCGACGGGTGTGTCGCGCTAAGACTTGGTGTCGTCACCGTTGTGAGTGATGAGACTGAAGACGGCGAAACTACTGGTGCAAATCCTGGATCACCTGTGTGTTCAGCAACAACACCAGTTGCGAGCCCTGGGAGAACTTGAATAAGACTTTGTCCAGGAAGAACGAGTTGGTACTGCTCACGTGCCTGAATCAATGCCTGCGACTTAGTAGAAGAGGCATTTGCCTGTTGTGTTAGAGATTTTTGCTGCTGCTTGATTGCAGTAATTTGAGCTTTTGTCGAGTTGATCTGACTTTGTTGACCCCAAATTGAAGTTAAAGGGAACCAACCAACGAGCATGGCGAGAGCTGTCACAATGGCGAGAGGAAGCATCCACTGATTGCTCTTCTGCGATGTTGCGTTATGAGTTGCCACTATTCGCCCCCGACAAAGACGCTGCTCCTAGAAAACGAGCCTGGTCTCCAAGGAGTTCTTCCAGTCTCAGTAGTTGATTGTACTTCGCCACACGGTCAGAACGTGCTGGGGCACCTGTTTTAATTTGTCCGGCGTTGGTAGCAACTGCGAGGTCGGCAATCGTGGTGTCCTCGGTTTCGCCTGAACGGTGCGAAATTACAGCGCTATAACTATTTTTGCGAGCCAGTTCAACAGTTTCAAGCGTTTCGCTCAACGTGCCAATTTGATTCAGCTTGATGAGAATCGAGTTAGCAACCCCTCGCTCAATTCCCTTTTGAAGCAACACTTTGTTGGTTACAAATAGGTCGTCGCCAACGAGCTGGATACGCTTGCCTAGTTTCTCGGTGAGTGCTTTCCAACCGTCCCAGTCTTCTTCGTGAAGTCCGTCTTCAATTGAAACAATTGGGTAGCGATCACAGAGGTCGGCCCAGTAGTCAACCATTTCGAGACTCGAGAGAACTCGTCCTTCGCCGTCGAGGTGATACGCACCGTCACGGTACACCTCACTCGCTGCTGGGTCGAGGGCAATTGAGATGTCACTTCCCGGAGTGCGGCCAGTTGATTCAATTGCTTCCATTAAAACTTTCACCGCGGTCTCGTTGTCTGGAAGGTCTGGAGCAAAGCCACCTTCGTCACCAACGCTTGTTGCGAGGTTGCGCTTCACGAGCACATTCTTAAGTGCGTGATACGTCTCAGTTCCCCACTGCAGTGCTTCAGAAAATGATGAAGCACCAATTGGCATAACCATGAACTCTTGAAAGTCAATGGAGTTCTTGGCGTGCACTCCACCGTTCACAACGTTCATCATTGGCACTGGCAGCACGTGAGCGTTCGCGCCTCCGATGTAAGAAAAAAGAGGTATTTCAAGTTCAGCTGCGGATGCTTTTGCTGCTGCGAGTGAAACAGCAAGAATTGCATTAGCGCCAAGACGACCTTTGTTGTCAGTTCCGTCGAGGTCAATCATTGCTTGGTCGATTTCACGCTGGTTCGTTGAGTCAGCGCCGCTTAGTTTTTTATTGATTTCAGTATTTACGAAATTCACCGCATTTTGAACACCCTTGCCGCCCCACGCCGTGCCACCATCTCGTAGTTCAACTGCTTCGTGTGATCCAGTTGACGCGCCTGAAGGAGAGGTTGCGCGACCAGAGGCACCTGACTCGAGGTAAACCTCCGCCTCAACGGTTGGGTTGCCGCGAGAGTCCAAGATTTGACGGCCAATAATTCGTACGATTGCGCTCACAATTGCTCCTACTAGTTACGTTAAGTCTATAAGACGAAAGGAATTATTTGGTCTTTGAAGACTCATGCTGTTGAATTTCGCTCCTAAGTTGCAGCGCTCTTTCACGCAACACACCTTCGAGATCTACCCCCGACCACTGAGCACACATTGCAATTGCGCTCAAGGCATCACCCCACGCGCTTTCTGTATCTGAAGTTGACTGCGAATCAATTGCACCGCTTGGAGCAAAATTCAGTGACTGCAGAGCGCTTATTGCTTGTCCGCGAGCATTTTCTCCGGTGCCAGAACCTAGATCAACTTGTTGTGCCTTGCGAAGAAGTTTTGCGTAGAGCGTGAGGGCTGGCAGTTGCCAAGCAATCCCGTCGGTGACGCTCTCCCTGCCCTTTTCTTTCTTTTTCAAATCTTCCCAGCGTGATGCCACCTCTTCAGATCCACTCACCTCAACATCGCCAAAAACGTGTGGGTGTCGACCCGTGAGCTTGTCTCTCACGCCGTCGGCGATCGTTGCGAAATTGAAGTGTCCCTCTTCATCACCGAGTTCAGCGTGAAACACAATCTGAAACAGCAAGTCACCGAGCTCTTCTTCAACGTGCGCCACCGCAACTGAATGGTCGCCGCCTTCTGATTCAACTCGAACAAAGGTTTCTAACGCGTCGAGTGTTTCATATGCCTCTTCAAGAAGATGACGAGTTAACGAAGCGTGCGTTTGCTCCTGGTCCCAAGGACACTCAGCACGTAGTCGCCTCATAAAGTCCACCAGGTCGTCCATTGATTCCCCAGCGGTGCGCAGTCCTTCAACCCATAGCGAGGTGAGGTGATCTGCGCTGTCAAAACTGACGAGTTCCATTGCGGGCAGCTCTTTAATTACTTCATCATCTAGCCCAACATGATGCAGCACGGTTACTACTGTCTCTCGAGGAAGACGGTCGGCCACGCTGGCGAGAATTTCTGGAGCGTATGTCTGCAGAATTAGTAGTGGTCCCGGGCCGCGAAATGGTTCTACAGAGCCAAGTGCATCTACTACTCGTAGCCCTAACGCCATTGGATCTTTTCCGAGTCGCGCACACGCCACGTCGATGACAGAAATCGCCGGCTCGCAGATAACTTCCACGTCACTTCTAAGCCTGAGCAGCTCAACAGTGCGCTCAGCGACCATTGGTGATCCTGGAACCGCGTAGACAACTTCACCATTTGGTGAAGTTGAGGCGAGCTCAACAAGGTTGTCAACAATCTTTGGATACAAAACTTCGAATGAGTCAGCGGAGTCGTAGTAATCGTCGTAGCTCGAAACGCCACTAAATGCATCCGCTGCTGGATGGATTCGTGTTCGCAGTCTCACCACAGGAGACGACGTAAGTAGTTCAGTCGTGTGCGCTGTTAGGTGCTGGGCGCTGCTTGGACCTAGTCCTACAACTCGAACAACAGGTTTGCTCACTGATACTTCAGCGTGTTTGCGGTGGTAAGCGTTCCTGGTGAAACCACCGAGGTTGTTGCAGGTGTTGCAGGAGCAAATATGCCAGGTCCCGATGTCTGGTTAAGACCCCATCTTCCAAAAGCAGGATCAACTGCAACTGCTGCGGCGTACAGAATGTTTTCTTTAATAGTTGAAGCAGAAGTTGCATTCACATTTTGGACATCACTCACGACCGCGTTTACTGCCTGAGCAAAAGGTGTTGAAGTGCGCTTTGTCGCTGCGACATACAACGCAAACGTCTGTCCCCCATAGTTAATTCCTTGTGGGGCTGAATACGTATTGAGTGGGAGTTTTACTGTGTCTGAGCGCACAGATGAGTAGTTAGAAGAGGTAGGTGAATAGCACCCGTACGACCCACCCTTAGCTGCGGACTTGTCGACAGAGAACTTCTTCGCTAATTCACCAACCGGAGAACCGCTCGACTGCGCTGCAGTGAATGCAGCGATTTGAGATGGTGCAACGACCGCAACGCTCACACAGATTGTGTCGTAGTCAGAAATGTGCTGCGCATAGTACGCCTTAATGTTCGCTACCGTCATTGGAATAGTGGTGTCGAGTTTGTTGAGCAAGAACAATGATGCCGATTGCGCCTCAATGAGTGATGCTCTCATTTCGCGTGGCATAGCGCTGAGTGCTTCAACTGAAGTTCCAGGGCACGTGAGCGAGTTCCTAGCGGCGGCCTGAGTCATTTCAGCTTCGAGTGAAGAAGCGGCTTGTGCTTGTTGTTGTGGCGATGAAAAGTTCACGTGAAAATGTGACGTTACGTACTGATCAATTGTTATTCCCTCAATCAGAAGATTCGCCCACGCTGCAGACGCAGTACTGGGCACTGTTGCATCCCCGGCACCAGCTGCAAAGCTGCGCGAAGAAAGCGCAGAAACGTAGCACTGAAGATTTTGATTGTTTGAGATTGCTGTCAGTTCTGCACGAAAAGCGTTCGATGAAACTTTTGTTCCATTGGCAGAAATACCTGAAGAAAAATTACTGACCCCAAAGAGTCCAGCTCCCAAAAGAGCAATTATGAAGAATAAAGATAACCGACGCACAGAGCCATGCTACCGATTAGTTGGCGGCTGAAACCTCAGTTACCTCTTGTAGAAGCTGCAAAATCTCAGCAGGCGTTGCCCCATTTGCGGCTACTTCTAAGCGAAGCTCCTTGGAATCTTCAGAGTATGCGTTAGAGCCGTACTTGCGACGAAAGCGCATCTGCTGGCTGAGCGTCAACAGAAGTGGCGTGACTTTAATAACTGGCTTAGAGCGGACGCCAACTTTTGCCGGCAGCACCGTGACGTTGGTTATCCCCTCTGAAATACAGAGCAGTCGAAGCTCGGTCAGCTCAAGTAGTCCAATCGCTGGCTTTGGAAGTGCGCCGTAGCGGTCAGTCCACTCTTCTCGAAGGTCACTGAGTTCTTCCAACGTGGTGATTGTGGCGAGTCGTCGGTACGCTTCGAGTCGAGCGTCATCTGCTTCAACGTATTCCTTCGGTAGATGCGCCTCACCTGGAACGTCCAAGTTAATTGGCACAATGTCTGGCACGCTAAAGCCCTTGGCGTCAGCAACTGCTTCTGCGACTAGTTGCACGTAGAGGTCGTAGCCAACTGCGGCGACTGGACCGGACTGGTCGTGTCCAAGCAAGTTTCCAGCTCCTCTGATTTCAAGGTCACGCATGGCAATCTTGAAACCACTTCCGAGTGCAGTGTTATCTCCAATGGTGCGCAGTCTCTCGTACGCAGTTTCAGAAATGACTTGATCAGCTGGATGGAATAGATACGCGTAGGCGCGTTGACCACTTCTTCCCACTCGCCCACGTAACTGGTGCATCTGTCCGAGTCCGAGTCGCTCAGCGCGGTCAACAATCAGTGTGTTCACCGAAGGTAAGTCAATGCCGGATTCAACAATCGTGGTGCACACTAAGACATCGAATTTACGCTCCCAGAAATCAACCATCACACGCTCAAGCGTGCCTTCATCCATTTGCCCGTGCGCAATAGCAATGCGTGCGTCAGGAACAAGTTGGCCAATTCGCCTCGCCACTTGATCAATGTCTGAAACACGGTTGTGAACAAAGAACACCTGTCCTTCACGCAGCAGTTCTCTACGAATAGCTTCAACAACTGCAGGCTCAGAATATTCGCCAACGTGCGTGAGGATTGGTCGACGATCAGCTGGAGGCGTAGTGACCATTGAGAGGTCACGAATACCCGCGAAGGCCATCTCTAGTGTTCGAGGAATTGGACTGGCACTAAGCGTCAGTACATCAACGTTTAGCGCACGAGTTTTTATTGCTTCTTTGTGCGTAACGCCAAAGCGTTGCTCTTCATCGACAACCAGAAGTCCGAGATCTTTGAACTGAACATTTTCTGAAAGAAGTCGGTGCGTTCCAATGACAACGTCAATGGTTCCTTCCTTGAGGCCCTGCGTAGTTGCCTTCATCTCCGCTTCATCAACGAACCTGCTCATGAGCGCAACCTTGACGGGAAATCCTGCGAAGCGGTCAACCATTGTTGCAAAGTGCTGACTAGCAAGCAACGTTGTTGGCACCAACACCGCAGCCTGTTTGTTGTCCTGCACCGCTTTAAATACAGCCCTAATGGCAATCTCAGTTTTTCCAAATCCCACGTCCGCACAGACCAGTCGGTCCATAGGGCGAAGCATCTCCATGTCAGCCTTCACGTCAGCAATTGCCTGTGCTTGATCTGCAGTGAGTGTGTAGGGGAACAACTCTTCCATCTCTCGCTGCCACGTGGTGTCGGCGCTAAAGGCATGACCAACAGCAATGTTTCGCTGGCGATAGAGATCAACAAGTTCTTGCGCCACTAAGAATGCAGCCGCACGTGCTTTGGCACGAGTCTTTTGCCACTCAGCTCCTCCCATGCGCGATAACGCTGGGCCGTCTCCCCCGGTGTAGGGAGTGAGTGCATCAATTTGCTCAGTTGGCCAGTAGCTGCGGCCATCTTTGAATTCCAGAATCAAATAGTCACGAACAACGCCATTGATTGCTCTCGTTGTGGTACCAGAAAATTTTGCAACACCGTGCTGGCGATGAACTACATAACTGCCAATGGCGAGGTCGTCAAAGAAACCATCAACATTTCGTGCGCGCGTACGAGCTGCACGGTGCACAGACCTTCGACCAGTGAGGTCACTTTCACTCCACACCACAATTTCTGGATCATCAATGCTGAACCCCGCTGGCAGCGAGCTCATCAGCACAGTGATGCGGACATCTAAAACTTTTTCTGGATCAGTGGTGACTTCTATCCCTTCACCACGAAGTTGATCCGCCATGCGCTCAACAGCTGCAGGATTTGACGTCAGAACTACACCGCGTCGCTTTTGACTCCAGTTTCTGACGTGACTCGCGATTCTTGATGCATCACCCTGGACAACAGGAGGAGAAATGAGTCCCATTGAACTCTCGCCCGATCCCCCAGCGCTAAGTACTGTGTCGATACGCGTTGCTAGAGACAGCTCCCACGTTGCGTGCAGCAGTCCAATTTCCTCGGTTGCTTTCCAGGTCTGGGCAACGGCATTGGCAAGTTCGCGTTCCTCATCTAGCAGATCATTAAGCCTGCTCTCAACACGAGCGGGCTCTACAACAACGCACTTGAAGTCACTCAGTTCATCAAGAATCGTTTTTGGTGATTCAATAAACAGAGGCATCCAACCTTCCATGCCGTCAAAGAGTTGCCCAGTGGCGATTCGGTCAAATGTTTCTCGCCCCCACGGTGCAGATTTGATAAGTGATTCAGCGCGCTGTCTAGTTTTTTGTGTCGGCACCCACTCACGAGCAGGAGCGATGTAGGCCTGTTCAATGTCGTGCAATGAGCGCTGGTTCGCAATGTCAAACGTTGTAAGACGTTCAATGTCATCACCAAAGAAGTCGAGGCGAATTGGATCGTTACCTTGTGCCGGCCACACGTCAACAATGCCACCTCGCACCGCAAACTCTGCACGGTGCTCCACTAAGTTTTCGCGTCGATATCCCATTGAAGAGAGTGACGAAATAAAACTGTCACGTTCGAGTGACGCACCACGAAGGACGTTTATTGGTGCCACGAGTTCTTCTGGCGAAAGGAGTTGCGCAACAGACCTCGCTGACGCCACGAGAATGCGTGGTCGGTCGTTGCTACGAAGTCTCCATCGAAGCAGTGAGCGCATAGCCATGACTGAACTGTCGGGGCTAACTCGCTCGAGGGGGTGGGTGTCCCATCCTGGCCATAAGGCCACGCAGTCATCATCATTAAGCAGTGCGCCAAGCGCGTCACGAAGAACATCTGCTTCAGTGGAAGTCGCTGTAACAACCAAGGTGAGCTGATCTTGTGGCGCATAGCTCGCTACTGCCAGAGGCGTTGCATAACTGCTCGGGATAAATGAACCCGATGCGACCGAGGCTCGAATCGAGGGTGCGACGTGTTCTAAGACACGCGCGAGTCCTGATGTATTAGCCACGAGCACCATTCACTCGAGCTTGGGCATCAATGAAGTCATAGTCAAGAAGCATCTCAATGGCGTCAGCCGCACTCACAACGTCTCGTTGCAACGCTTCTTTACGCGCACCAGTTGGTTTGCGAAGAACGTGGTCGGCACCCTGCTCTTTGGTGATTGGTTTTCCAATACCAATGCGAAGTCGCGCGAAATCTTGAGTTCCAAGAGCGCTCGTAATTGAACGAAGACCGTTGTGGCCAGCGAGTCCGCCACCTTGTTTGAACTGCAGACGACCAGGCTCGAGGTCGAGCTCATCGTGAGCAATTACTAAGTGCTCGAGGTCGTTGAGCGATGTGCGCTTTAGAAGTGGCGGGAGAGCTGCTCCTGATTCATTCATGTACGTAGTTGGAACAGCAAGTGTTACAACACCGCGTGGCGTTGTTACCGAAGCAGTCATTGCACGCTGGCGACGTTCAAGAGTTAATTTCACTCCGCGACGTTCACACACGAGACGAACAGCGTCGCCACCTACGTTGTGACGCGTTCCTTCGTATTCTGATCCTGGATTGGCGAGACCGACAATAAGAAGTGACGATGCACTTCCTCTTCGTTCTTCGTCCTTAGAGCGCCGAAGCGCCACGGCGAACTACGCCGAAGGGGTAGCTGCTGGAGCAGCGGCAGCATCTGGTGCTGCAGCGGCTGCGTCTTGGCCACCACCAACGAGTGCAACGCGTCCTTGACGTGTTGAGACAACAGCTGCGTTCTTGTCGCCAGCTGCTTCAACGCCCGCAGGAAGAACAAGGTCTCCAACGTGCAGTGTTGCGCCTGGTGTCAAGTGAGAAATGTCAGCGTCAACGTGTGTTGGAACGTCTGCAGGACGAGCCTTAAGTTCAACACTGAACAACTGCTGGTCAATTTCCCAGTCAGCGTGCCGAACTTCTACAGCGTCACCAATCATGTGAACTGGAACAGTTGCAATAACTGGCTTGTTAGGGTCAACAACCTGGAAGTCAATGTGCGCAACAGTGCCACGAACCTTGTGGCGTTGTAGTTCACGTGCAAGCACTGTGTAGCTCTTGCCATCAGCGGTAAGAGTGATCAGTGAGTTAAGACCCTGGTCACCAGAAACTGATGTGCGGAATTCTTTTGCGTCTACTGAAACTACGAGTGGAGCAACACCTTCACCGTATACAACGCCAGGAATTGAGCCTGCTGCGCGTAGGCGGCGTGAGTTACGTGAGCCCTTGTCTCGTGTGGTCAGCGCGTTCAACGTTGCCTGTGTCATGAAAACTCCTCTTACGAATGGTTTGCCGCCCAAAATTGGGCTGGGCACCGGGAAATAAGTCTAGCCGGTAGGCCTGATAGGCGTTTTTGGCTACAGGAGGTTCTCGCCACCGAAGATGTCAGAAACTGAAGCATCCTCGAAAATGGCGGAAATTGCGTTGGCAATGATGGATGAGACCGAAAGAATCTCTAACTTTTCGAACCTGCGCTCTGGGCCAAGCGGCAAGGTGTCGGTCACGATCACGCGACTCACTGGAGCGTTAAAGAGACGGTCAACGGCTGGTGGCGAGAAGACTGCGTGAGTGGCCATCACCCAGATCTCAGATGCGCCCCTCTCTTTTAGAAGGTCACAACTCGCAACAATTGTTCCAGCAGTGTCAATCATGTCGTCGATAAGCACACAGTGTCGTCCGTCAACGTCACCAATGATGTGTCGCGCCTCGACGGTGTTCATGGTTCCAGTTGGTCTGGTTTTGTGAACAAGGGCGAGGTCGCATCCGAGGTGTTGGGCGTAACGCTCAGCAACCTTCACACGGCCAGCGTCAGGTGCAACGACAACGAGAGTGCGAGGATCAGCATTGGCTTTTAAGTAGTCCTCAAGAACTGGTGCTGCGACCAAGTGGTCAACCGGGATGTCAAAGAATCCCTGAATCTGACCAGAGTGGAAGTCCACTGACAGCACGCGTGTGGCACCAGCAGTCTGCAACATGTCCGCAATCAGCTTTGCGGTGATTGGTTCACGCCCAGCAGACTTTCGGTCTTGACGCGCGTAACCGTAGTTAGGAATTACTGCAGTAATACTTTTTGCTGATGCGCGCTTGGCGGCATCAATCATGATGAGTTGTTCCATCACTGCATCGTTTACCGGTGAGCTGTGCGTCTGAACAATAAAGACGTGAGAACCACGAATTGATTCATCGAAGCGGCAGTGAATTTCACCATTGGCGAATTCACGAACGTTCGCTTCAGTTAACTCGACGCCTAATTTGCCAGCAATGTCTTTAGCCAAGGCGGGGTGGCAACGACCCGAGACGATTACAAGGCGACGCTTAGCGAATGTCTCCACACACACAGCGTAGTTGTTTTATTGACTAGGGACTAGCGGTTCCGGTGCTCAAAGGGGGCAACGAACTCTCCCGAAAGTATTTCTGTACCAGAGCCAAGCACCACAAATGAACTCACCGTGGCGTCTGAACCAATTTTCGCGTCCTGAGCATCAACAGTTCCTACGTGGGCATTTTCGCCCACCACCACATTGTTTAAATTCGCGTGTGGCCCAATTTGCGCGCCTCTCGCAATTACGCACTTGCCCTTTAGGACCGTTCCCGGCAGCAGCGACACTTCTTGTGCAAGTTCTACGTCCGCGTCGATGTAGGTCTGGGAGGGATCCCACATAGTCACACCACGCTTCATCCAGCGTTCATTGATTCTGTCGCGCATGGCAATTTCTGCAGTCGCTAGCTGAAGACGGTCGTTTACGCCCTGCGCCTCAGTGACGTCATCAAGCAAAAACGACTGAGTCACGTGTCCTGTTTCGAAGAGAACTGAGATGAGATCAGTTAAGTAGTACTCGTTCTGCGCATTTTGTCGGTCAACTCGGCGAAGTGCTGGACCTAGGAGGCTTTCTTTCACCACCATGATCGAAGTGTTTATTTCAGTGACAGCTCGCTCTTCAGCAGTTGCGTCCTTTTCCTCAACAATGCGAGAGATAGATCCATTCTTGGCGTGAATAATTCGACCGTACCCAGAAGGATTATCAACAACTGCGGTGAGGACAGTGATAGCTGCATCTTTTTCGCGGTGCTGTTCGAGAAGTCTCGCAATGGTGCTTTGTCGAAGTAGCGGCGTGTCGCCAGGCAAGATGAGCACGTCACCATCCGCGCCGTTCATTGCTTCGCTGAGCGTTGGCAGTGCCACGCTCACTGCGTGCCCAGTTCCAAGTTGTTCGTATTGTTCAACAAACGTGATGCGAACATCTTCTCGTGCACGTTCACTAACTGACTTCTCAACCCACGTGGCCCCGTGGCCAACGACGACAACTGTTGCCATGACGTTTTCTTGGGCGGCGGCGTCAAGAACGTAAAGGACCATTGGACGGCCACAAATGTGGTGCAGAGGCTTAGGTCTCGAGGACCTCATCCTGGTTCCCTCACCGGCGGCGAGCACCACTACACAAGTTGGTCGAATCACTCCACCATCTCTAGCATCCATCTTCTACGATTCGGTGGTGGGTGAAATTAACTATGACGAGTTTTCCTTCTTCCAGGAAAACCTTGCCGAATGGGACCTCGATGTCGTGGTCCCCTCGGTGCGACGCTTCTTTGTATCTGTAGACGGACTGCGTCAGCTGAGCGGACTCCAGTGGAAAGACGCAGATCCCTCAATGGTCATGCTGCACGGTGGAGCGCAGAATGCTCACACCTTCGACACCGTTGCTCTCGCACTCCAGCAACCGCTCATTGCACTTGATCTTCCTAACCATGGCCACTCGGACGCGAGTCCGTTCGGGTCGTCTGCGATTGCTGCACACGCCACTGACGTTGCAACTGCACTCGAACAACTTGTAACGAAGCCAACACCACTCGTAGGCATGTCAATGGGTGGCCTCACTTCAATTCTCATTGCAGCAGCACACCCCGAGTTAGTGAGTTCATTAACGCTGATTGACATAACGCCCGGGGTTAATGCTGAAAAAGCAAAACACATCACAGCATTTGTGAATGGTCCAACTGCGTTTGATGACTTTGACGATTTACTCGCACGAACCATTGAGCACAATCCGACTCGTAAAGTTTCAGCCCTGCGTAGAGGGATCTTGCACAATGCGCTGCAGCGAAGTGATGGCACATGGGTGTGGCGCCATCAGCAACACCCCAAGTCAGAACTCACCGCACCAGTGATTGGAAATCTGTGGGACACGCTCAGTGAACTGAAAATGCCGGTCACTCTTATTAGAGGAATGGCTGCAGGGTCAGTTGTTGACGATGACGACGAGAAGGAACTGAAGCGTCGAGTGCCTCACGTCGAGATTGTTCATGTTGCAGAAGCCGGACACTCGGTCCAGGGAGACCAGCCCCTGAAACTGGCGGCTTTACTTGGCCGCTTTGCTAAATAGCTATGTGGCTGGCGGACTAGGGGTCGAACCTAGATTCACAGATTCAAAGTCTGTTGTCCTGCCATTGGACGATCCGCCATTGTTAGATACATTTAATCTTCAGAGATTCTTATCGAATGCCTCAAGACGCTTAATACCCACCTACAACAATAGAGGGAAACGAAGTACCCAAATGAAAGCCCCATTATGAGCGCAGCAACTCCCAACAACTACATCGCAATTATCGATGATGATGGTGCTATCCGCACTGCCCTTGGGCGCGCACTTCGTATGGAAAATTACGAAGTTGAACTCTTCGAGAACGGGCTCAGCGCTCTAAAAGCAATTCAACTTCGCGCACCAAACGCAATCATTTTGGATCTTCAACTACCAGACATTGATGGCCTAGAAGTATGTCGACGTATTCGCCAGGCTGGAGACGTAACACCAATCTTGATGCTCACCGCTCGAGATGCCGTGAATGACCGCGTCGAAGGCCTCGACGCTGGCGCAGATGACTACCTCGTAAAGCCGTTCGACCTCGCTGAACTTCTTGCACGACTTCGAGCGCTGCTTCGTCGTCGTGGTGCTGGTGATGGTGCGCAAGAAGTCATGCGCTTCGAAGACCTGACACTTAACCCACAAACTCGAGAAGTATTTCGTGGCGATCGACTAGTTGAGCTCACCAAGATTGAGTTTGATCTACTGGAGCTCTTTTTGCAGCACCCTCGTCAAGTCCTTACCCGTGAACAGATACTTGACCTCGTTTGGGGCTACAACTTTGATTCGGGAACAAACTCTCTTGCTGTCTACATTGGCTATTTACGCCGCAAACTTGAAGGTGACGACGAAACAAAGCGTCTCATCCAAACTGTTCGTGGCGTTGGATACGCACTTCGCTCCTCGTGACATTTCGTAATCGAGTCATTTTCTCAACCGTTGGTGTTGCCACTGTTGCAGTTCTACTCGCCTGCTTCGCATCGTTCTTGACCGCAAAGAATTCACTGATCGCCTCAGTTGATACTTCACTACATAACGCTGCGCTCATAGCCCGGCCTCATGCATCTGGCGAAGAATTTAAGTTAAGTGGTGCATTCACCGAATTAATCCTCGCCAATGGCACCACCACACCAAAGTCCACGGTGCCGATTGACTCAGTAATTCTGAAAGTCGCCAGAGGCCAACTTGGAGAACAGCTGAGAACAGTTGAGATCAACGATTCACCCTTTAGAGAACTTATTGTTCCAATCCCCAGCGGTACACAAGTCAAATGCGGTGACGAGCTCTGCAAAGTTGCTTCAACTTCAGCGCAACTTTTTGTCATCAACATTTCAGGAGAAACGAACCAACTGCGTCACCTGATTGGAACGTTGTTGTTGGTAGCACTCGGCGGAGTTTTCCTCGCCTTCATACTTGGTACTTTTATTGCCCGCACCGCACTTCGACCACTCGAATCGGTAACGAATGAAATTGAAACTGTGGCGAGCACACACGATCTCAGCTACAGAATTGCAGAAGGCAGCGATGACGAACTCGGTCGCCTGAGAAGCGTATTCAATAAGTTGCTGAACTCAGTGGAAGATAGCCAACTCCTCCAGAGACAGCTGGTCCTGGATGCAAGTCACGAGCTACGAACTCCCCTCACTTCGCTTCGCACCAATGCACAAGTTATGTCCAGAGCTTCTGAGCTATCTGACGAAGACTTACAACAGCTAAGGGCAGACATCATCACTCAAGTAGATGAGTTGTCAGTATTGATCACCGACCTTGGTGAACTTTCACGAGGTGAGCGAAGTGAAGGCGAAGTGGTTGTGCTCAACCTTGAAGACTGCGTCCAAGAGTCAGTCGATACTGCAAAGACCTACGCTCGAATCAAACACATCACCATTGACGTAGACCTTGCGCCATCATCAATTTCTGGTCGACGCGACAGACTCGAACGCGCTGTAAGCAATCTGCTCACGAACGCAATCAAGTTCACTCCAGAGAATGGTCGAATATTGGTTAGAACTTCCAACGGTTCAATCACTGTGAGCGATAGCGGCCCAGGCGTGAACGAAGAAGATCGACCGTTTGTTTTCGACCGTTTCTGGCGAGCTCCATCATCTCGCCCACTTCCTGGATCAGGACTTGGGCTTTCAATCGTTGCTCAAGTCGTGAGTGAATTCAATGGCGTTGTGGTCGTTGACAAGGATCCAGAACTTGGTGGAGCACGATTTACCATCAATTTTCCGGTGATTTAAGACACCTGAGAATAAATCTGAGGAGTTTCTTATGAAAACGGAGAAGTTTTCATACATTTCAGTAGCAGTATTAACTACATGAAAACAACACGGACACCTCAACAGCGTGACCACCAGTTCACACGAGCACGTCGGCTCACTCAAGCCGTGTTCCTCGTCGCGAGCACACTTTCAGTGCTCTTCGTTGGCTACGCCTCAGCTAAGGCAAAACCCGTAACGACCTTCCCTGTTGTAACAACACCTACTGGCGTTGTCCCAGTTCCTACAACTGCAGTGCAGAACCCTTCGACACCAACAACTCGTCCTCGTCCTGGCACACCAACTACGCAGCCACAAACACCAACTGCAACGAGTGTTGCCCCAACTCCAACAACTGTTTACACACCACCTAAGAGGCCCGTCACTACCACCACGGTTTGCTACTCGACTCCGTCTGGGCACGTGACGTGTCACTAACAGCCGCCAAGTTTGAAATTTGGGGACTAACCGGTTCAATTACAACTGAGAGTGCTGAGCACTTCGAGTTTGCAAACGAACGCCTGTGGTTCTGGATTGGTGAAATTGATCGTGCGTGTAACCGCTTCAAGGATGATTCTGAAATTCAACGTTTGAATACTTCGAACGGTAAAGAGTGCAAAGTCTCAGCAACGTTTGAAATAGCTCTTGATGCGGCAATTCGCTCCAGCGAAATGACTGGAGGACTTTGTGACCCAACAGTTCTCAGTGCACTTCTTCACCTTGGATACAACCGTGACTTCGACGAACTTGTAGATCATCAGCACACCAACGACCAAATGCCAGTTCCTTCACCTGGTATCAGTGCAATCAAGTTTGATAAGGACAGCCACAAAGTGTCACTGAACAATTGCATCATTGATTTTGGCGCAAGCGCAAAGGCGCTAACTGCTGATTTAGTGGCGAATGATGTGATGAAGTTTGGTGGTGTTGCAGTCGAAATCGGTGGCGACGTTGCGCTACGTGGCATTGATCCACGAAATCCTTGGACTATTGGCATCTCTGACTCACTCACCATCAACGGGACAGAGCCCAGCGTCGCAATGAGTAGTGGTGGAATCGCTACTTCTTCACTTCGTGCAAGAAGCTGGAAGGTAAACGCAGAAACCGCGAACCACATCATTGATCCACGAACCGGAAGTTACGCCCGTGGGCCCTACGCCACAGCATCCGTAAGTGCGCCAGACTGCGTGACTGCTAACGCTTTTGCAACCGCAGCGCTCCTGTGGGGAGAAGATGCTGGATATCACATTGCACAATCGGGGTTTTCAGCGCGCTTGGTGCGCAACAATGGAGCCGTGGAGTTCATTGGTGGTTGGCCTGAGGATAGCGAATGATCGCGTTCACCTCTACTTATCTTTGGTACACAACAAGAGCTACGGGAATTGTTGCGCTTCTACTGCTGACCCTTGTTGTAACGCTTGGAACACTTGTTGCAAATCGCATTGGCGGAACATTTGTTGGTCGCTTCGAACTTAACGAACTCCACCGTTCCGTTTCAGTGGTCGCAATGTTATTTCTCTTTGTCCACATTCTCACTACCGTTGTAGACAGTTACGTTTCAACAGGAATTATTTCCGCTTTTGTTCCTATGACGTCTGCTTACAAAACAATCCCCATTGCCATTGGTGCAGTTGGTTTTGACTTGCTGCTCTGCGTGTGGATTTCAAGTTTGTTAAAGGTTCGAATTAAAAATGAGTCATGGCGATTCATTCACTGGTTCAGCTGGCTGGCCTACACATCAGCAATCGTCCACGCCTACATGTCAGGTAGCGATACCCATGATGGAGCTGGATTATTACTAGTGGCTGGCTGTGCGGGAATTGTTCTTAATGTTGCGTTGTGGCGATACTTCGGTCGTCCAGAGCGTGCAGCCGGACGAACTGCACTTTCACCAATACCTCGTGCAAAGACCATTCCACAGCGAGCTGATTCGTTTCCTCGTTCAGCACCAACCCAGAAACCTCGTCGTCGCTAATGATTAGTTCTGGCTCACTTCCCCGAGTACTGCACGGTTCTGAAGGACGCCCTCTTTCGTTAGCGCAGCATGAAGAAGTATTTATTGCCGGAACTCCTTTTAACGTCATGCACGAGCTCGAGAACTCTGGGCTCACTGGTCGTGGTGGAGCAGCATTTCCTACCTTTAGAAAAGTTGATCTGCTCCGCTTGCAGCGAGGTCACAATAAATCAGTAGTTGTGAACGTCATGGAAGGCGAACCAGCTGCGCACAAAGAATTTGCCCTCGCTGGTGCTAATCCTCATTTGATTCTTGAAGGTGCACAAGTCTTGGCTGGCCTTATTGGGGCCAAGCGCATCCTCGTCTGTGTCGCCAGAGACAACCCAACGGTGGTAAACCACTTAAGTCGCGCTATTCACGAACTTGAACGTCGTAGTTTGCGCGGCGCCAAGATAGAACTTCAAACTCCACCTTGGCGCTACGTGGCTGGTGAAGAATCAGCACTCGTTCACTGGCTCAATAACAATGAATCTCTTCCCCAGTACCGACCAGAGCGCCCAAGCATTCTGCGTGTTGGCCACAGTCCTGTGCTCGTCGATAACGCTGAGACGTGTGCCAACGTTGCGCTCATTGCACGTTTTGGCGCTGAGTGGTTCAGAAAGCTTGGCACTGAGAAAAGCCCTGGATCAACACTCGTATCTCTCACAGGTGCAGTTGAGAGGTCAACAGTTCTTGAAGTTTCTCTAGGCACTCCAATCAGAGACATCTTGGCTGCTGGACACGCCGACATGGCGCCACAGGCACTTCTGCTTGGAGGATTTGGTGGAACGTGGCTACACGGACAACACATTGACACCCCTTACGCCAATGAACACCTAGGCGCACATGGAGCAAGTGTTGGTGCTGGCGTCATGGCGGTGCTTCCACGTGAAGCGTGTGGTGTTTACGAGACACTTCGAATTGTTAGATGGATGGCGAATGAAAGTGCTCGCCAGTGCGGACCGTGTGCATTTGGTCTCCCCGCACTCGCTGAAGACTTATCGAGCATCACGCATTCTTCAAAAGATCCGAAGGCTGCCTACGAGCGACTACAAAGTCGCTGCGATTCAATCGAAGGACGCGGCGCATGTCGCCACCCAGACGGTGTAATTCGACTGGTTCGATCTGCGCTAATTGTTTTTGCAGATGACATTGCCCAGCACATTGTTGGACGCCCATGCACCGGGACGCAGCGCCCGAAGCACACAATTACGATTCCATCGCTCGAGCATGAGGACGAACTTATATGGGAATAGTGCGTAGACGTTCTGGATCATTTGTTCTGAAGGTAAACCCGATTCTCTGTGACGGATTCGGGCACTGCCACGAACTAGCTCCTGAGCTCGTTGACGTAGACGAGTGGGGTTATCCCATTGTTGCAACCGAACCAGTCGCCCTGAGCAACTCTGGGGTACTGCAGTCAGCTCGCTATGCAGTGCGTGGATGTCCTCGACAAGCCCTCAGCATTGAGCGAAGTAACGACGCAGAGAAACCTCAATAATTCGTTTATTTTGAGGGGTAGTTCAAAAACCTAGTAGTGTCGTACAAGCCATGGGATCATTAATTAAGAAGCGCCGTAAGCGCATGCGTAAGAAGAAGCACAAGAAGATGCTGAAGCGAACACGCTTCCAGCGTCGCGCCGCCGGTAAATAAATAGTTTCTACGCCTCTTGTGGCGTAGTGCTTGTCTGGCGGAACCGAATAGTGCCTGCGGGACCCTGCACATCCCATACTGACTGACCTGGTTCCAGGTGACCTTCAACAAACATCGTTGATCCTGATCCGGCGAGATGCACTTCTTTTCCTAACTCTGCTGCGAGCCAGCTCATTGTTTTAGCTAGTCGTGGCTCAACTATTCGAGCTGCGCGTTCGAGGTGATTTCTTCCCTCACCAACCTCACCCAGTTCATCAAATGCTTGGTAGCAGGCCTTCGTGTCGACTGAGAAGTTCGGAATGATGAGCGTAACGTCACGCTTTTCGTATTCAAGTGGCGTCAACACTTCACCAATGCCTTCAACCATTGCGCGTCCACCCAGTTGACAAAATGGAACATCGCCACCGAGCGTTACTGCAAGCTCTGCGCTGACTCCTCCAACCCAGCGAAGAATCGCACCAGCATCACTGCTGCCACCACCGAGTCCACCGCCAGTTGGAATTACTTTGTCAATCGTGACACCAGCTTTTCTGCCTACGAGGTTAAGTGCTTTGGCTACGAGATTTGTTTCATCAAGTGCCACGCGAATGCTTGCGGGAGTTAGTCGTAAGTAGTCTTCTGCTTCTTCAATGATGAGTCGGTCACTGAAGTCCAGTGAGACCATTTCGCTTCGAAGGGTGTGATAGCCGTCTTCGCGCACGCCGGTGACTTCTAAGAACCAAGTCAGTTTGGCGGGGGCGAGGAGTTCTTTCATCGAGCTGCAACCAACTTAGCGAACTCTTCTAATGTCAGCTCTTCTGGGCGCTTGGTTTCGCTAACTCCTGAACGCTCAAAGACGCCTTCACTCGCCCAACCGTTAAGTGAACGACGCAGCATCTTTCGACGCTGCGCAAACGACATACGAATGACTTCAAAGAGGTCTGCTTCACTGACTTCGTTTGGATCAATGCGAACACTTTCACGTCTCACAATTGACACGAGTGCTGAATCGACATTGGGTTTCGGATAAAAGACGGAAGGTCCAATTTTGCCAACGACTTTGGCGTCTGCGAAATACTGAACGCGAAGTGACGCAGCGCCGTACGCTTCGTCGCCCGCCTGCGCTGCAAAACGTTCGCCCACTTCTTTTTGCACCATGACGAGCATCCGCTTGATTAATGGCTGTGATTCAAGAAGATGCAGAACCAGTGGTGTTGCAACGTTGTAAGGAAGGTTGGCAATGATTGCGGCTTCGCGACCACCAAGGATCTCGTTGTAATTCGCATTAAGCGCGTCGGCGTGATGAACCGTTACCCCGTGAGGTTCTACTACTGAGCGAAGTGGCGCCAGCAAGTAACGATCGACTTCCATGGCCTGCACTTCAGCGCCTGTTTCAACGAGCGCAAGCGTCAGTGAACCAAGTCCAGCGCCGATTTCTAAGACGAGGTCTCCCGGTCCAACTTCGGCGAGTCTGGCAATGCGTCGAACCGTGTTTGGATCAACGACAAAGTTCTGACCCAAAGCTCGTGACGGTTTTAGCCCATGCGCTTCAAGGATCGCAACGAGGTCAGTGCGAGTGTGTGTCACCAGGACACTCTGACACGAATGACACCCTTTGAGAGTGGTGAGAGTTGAGCAAACTGCGTCATAGATAAGTCAATAACGCGTGGGTACGAAGCATTTTCGCGGTCAGTGACTACGCACGCAATGGTTTTTCCTGTCGCAATGTTTTGCACACGTACGTGCGTTCCAAACGGCAATGTTGGTGACGCACAGCGTCCAGGAACATACGAGTACCACGTGGCAATTCCAATCACGTAACGCTTAGGTGCTGGCTTCAGCGTTGTTGTCGTTACCGGAACAGTTGTTGTTTCACCAGGAACAGTGGTTGTTGTTTCACCTGGAACTGTGGTCGTTGTTGTGGTTGTGGTTGTTGTGGTTGTGGTTGTTGTGGTCGGCTTAGGAGTTGGTTTCTTTGGAACAACTGGTAGGGCAACGTGGACAAGCACCACTGACTCGAATTTGACAATCGTTCCAGCTGCTGGATTTTGGGCCACTGCCCTGGTCCATGTTCCACTGAATGCGCCAGGACCGGTGGTGTCAAAGAAGAGGCCGGCATTGTGCATTGCCTTGTAGACAGCGGCTTTTGAGAGGCCAATGAGCTTAGGCACCCTTCTGGGGCCAACAAATGGCTTCATTGAAGTAACGATTTTCGCCTGCCCGTGCCACGCGATCAAAACGCCAGGCGCCGGGCTCTGCGAGGCAACAGTTACCCATGTTCCGTTTGTTACTCCCGGGCCGCTGGTGGTGAAATAGAGCCCCTTGGAAGACATAACTGCGTACACGTTGGCGCGTGAAGTTCCAATGAGGTTAGGCATGTGAACCGGCGCGTGCGAAGTAGACGCCTCAGCGATCAGAGGCGTCGAGAAAACCAGTGAAGCAGCGAACAAGCTGCTCACGGTCATAAGCGTCAACAAGTACCGGGGTACTCGCTGGAATAATGCCCTCAGATCTCCACCCTCCGTCGGGACAACGAGTGTTTATGCAACAACTCGCCCTATAACGCTAGGCAAGTACCACGAAGAAGGCAATACGAGATTTATGTATCTCTAAAGTTCCTGATTAAAGGTTATTTATTTAACAGGTAGATTGAACAAACGAGCAGAATTTGCAGCAGTTGCGTCACGAACGACTGAAACCTCTTCACCACGTAGATTTGCAACGAATTCACCCACAAGCGACACGTATGCCGGCTCATTGGGCCTTCCACGATGTGGGACTGGAGCGAGGAACGGACTATCAGTCTCAACATGAAGTCGATCGAGCGGAACAATTTTTACTGCATCACGAAGTGACTCGGCATTTTTGAATGTTGCGATTCCAGAAACTGAAATATCACATCCCCACTCAAGGCAACCTTCTGCGTCAGCTTGGTTGCCAGTAAAGCAGTGAATAACTGTTCTTGGCGGAACGCCTTCGGTCTTAAAAACTTCGAACAGATCGTCAAAGGCATCTCTCGCGTGGATTACAAGTGCGAGGTTTAACTCATGGGCTAAACCTATCTGGGTGGCGAAGGATTTAAACTGCTCTGACCTGGGAGAATGTTCATAAAAGTAGTCAAGGCCACACTCGCCGATTCCCACCAATTTGGGGTGCCCCGACCTCGCCATTTCAATAATTGGCTGAATGTCGCTTAACGAATCATGCGGGTGAAGTCCAACGGTTGCGTAGAGCTCAACAGGACCTTCAATTTCAGCAACAGCAAGTGCATCGCGTGAAGTTTCTGCACCCGTGCCAATGACAACGAGTCGGTCAACACCAGCGGCGACTGCATTATTCATGACTTGTTGAATGTTGAGTGCAACTTTTTCATCAGTCAGAAAACTGTCTTGAATGTGACAGTGTGCGTCAGTCCAGTTACTCATTACTCACTCTTGATTCTCGGAAAAAGAGGATCGCCCTTCTCCACTTGCACGCCCTTAGGGAAGAGTCCCCATTTGGTGTTTTCGGTGAAGTCGCCATCAGTAGGGAGCCCACTAAGTCCAAGGCGCTTCCAGATTTCAGCTGCAACGGTTGGCATTGCCGGTGTCACAAGAATTGAAACAATTCGAATTGCTTCGAGTGCATCGCCCATCACAGCTTCAACTTCTGGGCCTGGTTCCATTTTCCACGGCGCGTTCTGCTCAAGGAATGAATTCGTTGCACCAATGAGTCGCCATGTTGCTTCGAGTGCTGCTTGTGGTGCAAAGCGGTTCCACGCAGCAGCAGTTTCAGTAACTGCAGTTTCTGCGTCGCTTCTAAGAACTGAGTCACTTCGTGCTCCGGGTGAAAGTCCGTCACACTTTGACTGCACCACAGTTGCCACGCGAGCTACAAGGTTTCCGAGGTTGTTTGCGAGGTCAGTGTTGTAGCGAGCAGTGATTGCTTCGAGTGAGAAATCTCCATCATTTCCAAGCACCGCTTCACGAAGCAGGTAGTAGCGAATCGGGTCAACGCCGTATTCGTTAGTAAGCACAACAGGCGCAATATCAGAGAGTTTTACGCCACCTTCTTGAGCCATGGTCTTTGAGAGTTTCTGGCCACCAACAAGGAGCCAGCCGTGCACCTGTACGTGTGAAGGTGGCTCGAGTCCAGCAGCCATGCACATAGCTGGCCACCAAACACAGTGAAAACGAATGATCTCTTTACCAATGAGGTGGTGAGAATTTGGCCACCACTTTTCGACTTCATCATCTTCTCGGCCGTAGCCAATTGCGGTGAGGTAGTTAATCAGGGCGTCGTACCAAACATAAAAGACGTGCTTCTCGTCCCACGGAACTGGAACACCCCACGAAATAGATGTGCGCGTAATCGAGATGTCACGAAGACCACCCTTAATAAATGCGTACGCTTCGTTGCTTTTTGTTCCAGGTGTTACGAACTCTGGGTTCTTCGCGTAGTACTCAAGAAGCTTGTCTTCGAAGGCACTGAGTTTGAAGAACCAGTTTTCTTCTTCCATCTGTGTAAGAGGTTTTGCGTGAACCGGACACTTGCCGTTGTCACTTGCTTCATCGGTGAAGTAGTCCTCGCAACTAACGCAGTAGAGGCCCGAGTACGTGTCTTTGTAAATAAAGCCGTTGTCGTAGATCGCAGTAAGAAACTTCTGCACGCTTTCGTAGTGTCGTGGTTCAGTGGTGCGAATGAAGTCGTCATAACTGATCCCGAGTGCATCCCAGGCTTCGCGGAATCGTGCCGACGTGGTGTCCGCCCAGGCCTGTGGTGAAACGCCATTCTTTTCAGCAGCGTCAGCAACCTTTTGGCCGTGTTCATCTGTACCAGTGAGGAATTTGGTCTCGTCACCAATAAGTCGGTGCCACCTGGCCATAGCGTCAGCGTTCACCGTGCAGTAGGCGTGGCCTACGTGTGGTGCGTCATTGACGTAATAAATCGGCGTAGTGATATAGAAGCGAGCCATTAACTAAAGGTTACTAAGTTATGAATCCTGCTCGGCTCGAACATCGAGCCCGAGTTGATACGCAACTCGGTGTGCAACCCCGAGCGTCTCAGATACGTACGAAACAGCGTCTCGCAGGGTGGCGCCACTACTGAGTTGCTCAATGATGGCTTTTTTGGCCGTTTCATCATCAACCACGGGTGCTGGCTCTGCACCGTCAAGGACAACAACAATTTCACCTAAGACTTCTCTTGATGAGTAACGATCGTGCACTTCTTTAAGCGTTCCGCGAATTACTTCTTCATGGAGCTTCGTAATTTCTCTACAAACAGCAACTCTGCGGTCTGGATAATGAAGCGCTAGTTCACTCAGCGTCGTAACAAGACGTTGTGGTGATTCATAAAAGACCACCGTGCGCTGTTCTTTTGCCCACTGTGCATAGAGCGCTTCTCGCTCACCAGCTTTTCTAGGAACGAAACCTTCCATAATGAATCGTTCGGTTGGAAGACCACTGATCGTGAGTGCCGCAATAACAGCCGCAGGTCCAGGCGCGGTTGTCACAAAGAGTCCCGCTTCTGCAACAGCAGCAACAACTCGTGCTCCCGGGTCACTGATTCCCGGAGTACCAGCGTCACTGATCAGAACTACAACTTGACCTTCACTGACTCGTTTGATGACTTCTTCACACTGGGATGCTTCATTGTGCTCGTGTAAGGCTTTCAGTCGACCGTTGACGGGAATGTTGTTCGCGCTAAAGAGTGTGCTCGAATGTCGCGTATCTTCGCAGTAGACCACGTCGGCTTTTTCCAGTAATTCCAGGGCCCGGCGTGAGATGTCACCGAGGTTGCCAAGAGGGGTCGCTACCACCACAAGTTGTCCTTGCATCTGCACGTAATTCCCTTCGTTTGGCTTAGTAGGCCATTTACCTACTAACATTGTCACCTATGTCAAAGCGGACTAACAAGCGCAAGCTACGAGCCAAGAAAAAGGCTAACCACGGCAAGAAGCCAAACTGCGGTCGCGGCTAAAGCCGTACCCTTACAGTTTCCCGTCCCACCCGCAGTTTCGCTCTTTTAAGAGGGCGCTAAGTGGCGTAGGCGTGTCGGTTATTACGCCATCTACCCCGAGGTCCACCAGTCTGGACATCGACGCAACGTCATTGATTGTCCATACATGGACTGCCACACCAGACTTGTGAGCTGACTCAACAAACTGCTCATTAACAACTGTGATGTCACCAAAGGTTTCAGGGACTTGGAATGAGCACACCGGTGGCACTATAAGTTCCCCACCTTCCAGCATTGAGAAAAAGAACGCTGAAGTTTCATTCGTCGCCGCTGAAGTGGCGACTTCTGGTGCGAGTGAGCGAAATTTCTGAATCGCGTCGTCATGAAATGACGCAACAATTACTGACTCTGTTCTTTCGAGTCGTTGCAACTCTTTGTACAGAAGTTCTTCGTACGGTTCAACGTCAGGAGATGTTTGCTTGATGTCCATGTTCAGCAGAACCCCAGGGAATGCTTCGCTCACTTCTTCAAGCGTTGCAATTGCAAAATTACGATCCTTAGGTGCCTTGCCGCGGTGCACGTATTCACTGTCACTGTGGCCAGGTGAAACGGCTTCGCCCGCAATCCACCAGTAGGCATTATCCATTTCTTTGATTTCTGCGAGCGTGAAGTTAGAAATACTTCCCTGATGATTTGTAGTGCGGTCAACAGTTTCGTCGTGACAGACCACAATCTTTCGGTCCTTTGTTGCGTGCACGTCAAGTTCCACTGCGGTGGCACCATTTTTTAGTGCATTAGAGATTGCAGAAATAGTTGATGACGGCCCTTCGAAAGACCCACCCTGGTGAGCAAAGGAAATAACTCTGCGTTCGAGCCAGGGACTACTCACGCGTTAGTGCGACCTTGTGGAAACAACTTCTTTTCCATGCGGCTTTCCATGTAGAAAGCGAGCCCTGGAACAAATCCCGAAAGCAGCATCAAGGCAATGTATCCAACGTGCAGTTTTGCTTTTAGGGCCAAATTAAATGAAGCTACGAGGTAGATCGGATACAGAACAATTCCGTGACCAACGCCCACGAGGCTTACGAACCACTTGATGTGATGCCACGCAGTTGCGTCAACCTTGTGAAGAATCAACGTTGCACAAAGCATCAGCAATGTTGTTCCAGTAATAAACGACATGATTCGGTAGCGATTAAAGGCTTTTAACATTTAGTGTCCAAACAGTTTCTTTTTAGGTTTTGTAGCAATACTTTCAAGGTGATCGTTGTACGCGCTCATCTGTGGATCTTCTGACATTGACTCTGCTGCACGTGCGGCCTGGGCCAGTGCTCGCTGATTATCTTCAAACTCACGACGGGCTTTTTCTTGATGTTCAGTAACTTTTTCCTGATTAAGTAGTGCCCACCATCCAAAGACTCCGAGGACCGCAAAACAAGGCCATTCAATTGAGTAGAGGAAGCTAAGCGAATTGCCTTGTATTGCTCGACCAACTTGCCAGTACGCCGCTGATGCACACATGGCGAGCCAAGCAATTAAACAAATATGCAGAATCAATGCCTGCTTGGTTACATACTTAGACTTCACATCCACATCCTACCTAGTGAACTTAGATTTCCTAGCCCAGACCTAAGATGAACTAGTGCCAAACATGCAAATGAATGAGTTCTCGTGGAGCCATTTAAACCTCTGGCATCTCGGCGTAGTGCCAATCATTCTTCTACTTAGTGCTGGGACCTTGTACGCGGTTGGAGCTCGCAGAGCGAAGAACTGGCCACTAGCGCCATCGATCTTCTTTTACCTTGGACTCGCGGTCACCTTCATTGCGACACAGAGTGTCATTGGTTACTTCGACATGGAGTATTTCAGTGCACACATGGTCCAACACCTTTTACTGATCATGGCCGCAGCACCACTATTCGCCTGCGCGCGACCACTCGACCTCATTAGCAAAACAGGTCCCGTGTGGCTGAAGAAATTCATTGATGGCCGCATTATGCGTGTTGTGCTGCACCCACTCTTTGGTTTCGTGGCGTACTTAGTATTTATTCCAGCAACGCATCTCACGGGACTATTTGATCTCATGATGAAGTACTCACTTGTCCACCACGCAGAACAGATTGCCTTTCTCGTTATTGGATACTTATTTTTCAGAGTGGCCTTTGGACTCGAGCGTGGCATGAAGCTTCACCCCGGTCTTCGCTTGGTCTACGTAATGGCAGCAGTTCCCGTTGATACGTTCACTGGACTTGCACTGATTATGTCGGTGAAGAACCCGTTCCCTGGTTACGCCACAATGGCGCCAATGGGTTCAACGCCCGCATCAATTCTTGACAACGTCAAACTCGGTGGGTCCATCATGTGGATTGGTGGCGATGGTCTGATGCTGCTTGCGTGCATTCCACTCGTGGTGATGTGGGTTAAATGGGAAACAATTCGAACTCGTGAAATAGATTCTGAGCTCGACGAGCTCGGACTCTAAGAACTACAGAAGTCCCGCTTCAATCGCAAGTTCTTCGAGGTCAACTTCAGGTCGTGCACCAAGGTGTTGAATCACTTCTCCAGCACATAACGATCCGAGCTGCGCAGCTTCAACTGGATCACAGCCAAGTGCCATGCCGTAGAGGAATCCTGCGGCGAACATGTCACCCGCACCATTTTGATCAACCACGTGTGCAACGTCAGCTGCTGGAACGTTGATTACTTCAGAGAACGAAAGAACGTCTGCGCCCTCTGGCCCACGAGTTACAACCGCAAGGATTCCAAGTTCGTCAATGAGCTCGTACGCCTCTGGAAGCGTTTCAACTTGAAAGAGCGAGAGGATTTCGTCCTTGTTGCAAAGCAGGAGGTCAACATCGTTGGTGATGAGCTCTAAAAAGTCACGGCGGTGCCGGTCAACGCAGAAACTATCGGAAAGAGAAAGCGCGACCATTGAGTCATGTTCGTGCGCAAAGTTGACAACTTTTTTGATTGCTTCCTTGGCCGGCGGTAGGTCAAACAGGTAACCCTCAACATATGTAATTTCTGAGCGAGCAATGAGGTTTTCGTGAATGTCATCTGGACGCAACTGATTGCCTGCACCTAAGTACGTAGCCATGGTGCGCTGTGCATCGTCAGTAATAAAAACGTGACAGCGTCCTGTTGCGCCTTCATCAGGTTTTGCAATTGCAACATCGAGTTCTGCACCAAGAGACTTGAGGTCATGCTGAAAACGTTCACCGAATTCATCGTTGGCGACTTTGCCTATGAACCCACACGTACCGCCAAGGTTTGCAACACCAGAAATTGAATTTGCAACCGACCCACCACTCATCTGTGTTGTTGGTCCCATTGCGTTATAAATCGTGTCGAGTTGATCAACACCTACGAGGCTCATCGAAGCTTTAACGAAACCAAGACTTGCGTAGACCTCATCTGAATCACGAGAAATAATGTCGAGCATGGCGTTACCAATGCCAGTAACCGCAAGGCGATTTGGACCGGGCTTTTTACGTAGGGAAACTGGCGTCTGAGAATTTGTCACCTAGCGAGCGTAGAAGATTTTGCCCTAGGGTGGACGCCTATGAGCACAACTAAGAATCCGTACCGCCTCGACCGTTCTATAGTCCCTTCGGCCTATCGAATCTTTATTACCCCAGACCTTGAGTCAGCGACCTTTTCAGGTCGCGTTGAAATCGATGTTGACGTAAAAGAGTCAAATACTTCCTTCACCCTGAACGCTAAAGCCCTCAAAATGGGCGATGCAACCGTAACGTCTGGATCAACATCACTTCGCTCAAGCAACTTGAGCCTCGACGACACCTACGAAACAGCGACATTTAGTTTCGAAAGTGCGCTCCCCGCCGGACCTGCGGTGATTGAAATTGCCTTCACTGGAATACTCAACGACAACCTTCATGGCTTCTACCTCTCAAAGTTCACTGACGCTGACGGCACTGAGCACCGAATCGCGACCACACAGTTTGAGCACTCCTATGCAAGACAAGGATTCCCTTGTTGGGATGAGCCTGCATTTAAGGCGACGTACCAGGTAAACCTCACAGTTCCTTCACACTTAGCTGCATATTCAAATAATCCTGAAATCTCAAACACAGATTTAGGAAACGGTCAACGAACAGTTAGTTACTCGCCAACCATGGTGATGTCTACTTACCTCGTCGCTTTCTGTGTTGGTCCGTTCGAATCAACCGAAGCCGTTGATGTTGATGGCGTGCCGCTGCGAGTTATCTACCCGATTGGCAAGGGACACCTCACCGACCTCGCAATGGAGGCTGGTGCGCACGCACTTCGCTTCTTCTCTTCATACTTCGACATTGCCTACCCTGGCGAGAAGCTCGACATGATTGCAATCCCAGACTTCGCCAATGGTGCGATGGAAAATCTCGGACTCGTTACATACCGCGAAACTGCACTGCTCGTTGATCCAAAGGTTGCTGGGCTGAGTGCTGTACAACGCGTTGCAGAAGTTGTTGCTCACGAAATTGCTCACATGTGGTTTGGTGACCTTGTAACGATGGAATGGTGGGAAGGAATTTGGCTCAACGAAGCCTTCGCCACATTCTGCGCAACACTCGCCATGGAAGATTTCCGTCCTGAATGGGACATCTGGACGTGGTTCGCAGTAATTGATCGTGAAATGGCAATGAAGGTTGATGGACTGCACTCAACTCGACCAATTGAGTACGAAGTAATTTCCCCAGACGACACACAGGGAATGTTTGACGTACTCACCTACGAAAAAGGTGGTGGCGTTCTTCGAATGCTCCAGCAATTCCTAGGTGAAGACACATACCGAAACGGTATTCGTCGCTACCTGAAAAAGCACAGTTACAAGAACACCGTTACTACTGACCTGTGGGATGCACTTGAGGAAGAATCTGGCCAGCCTGTTCGAGACATCATGAATACCTTCATCTTGCAAGGTGGTCACCCATTGGTGACACTTGAAAATGGCCAGCTAACACAGAAGCCTTTTGCTTATGGAAGCCCGGTAATCACACCTACTTCGCCTAAGAGTGAAATTGGTAAGCAGTGGCTCGTTCCAGTTCTCACGAGGTCGATCGACTCAAAGACTGTTACTCGTAATTTGCTGAGTGACAAGCCACTTGCGGTGAGTGACGCAGCTCCAGTGGTAGTAAACGCTGGCGCATCAGGAGTATTTCGTACTCGATACGGCGCATCAGAGTCCTCAGCACTTGCTGCTCGTTTTGGTGACTTAGAGAAGATTGAACGTGCCAACATCATCCTTGATGCTTGGGCCTCACTATTTGCGGGTCAAATCACTTGGGCAAGTTTTGAAGAACTCGCACGCAGCGCTGCTCAGTTCAGCGAGGTTGCATCACTCGAAACAATTGCTGCGGCAATTGAAAGTGTGAATCGAGCGCTACCAGCCGACCAACAGCCAAAGATTGCCAAGATTGCCAGTGAGCTCTTCGCTCCACTTCTTGCAACTCTCGGTTGGGATCCAAAACCAAACGAAGATACGTTTGATGGAAAATTGCGTGGACTCACAGTAACTATTTTGGGCAGCGTGGCTAAGGACGCAAACGTTGTTGCTGAAGCACGTAAGCGATTTGATGCAGGAAACATTGACGGTGACATTATGGTTTCTGTTCTTCGAGTTGTTGCTGAACAAAACCAGGCAGCAGATTTTGATGAATTCTGGAAGCGTTGCCAGAACGCCGCAACACCTCAGGACGAAAATAACTACCGTATGGCACTTGGATTCTTTACTGATGAGACGTTGCTGCTTCGTGCTGCAGAAATGTGTTACTCGACTTTCCGTAACCAAGATGGTGGAATGATGCTCGGCTTCTACAGTCGCAACAGAGTTTCAGGCCCTGCTGTTTGGAAGGTAATCGCTAAGCGATGGGACGAAGCAATGGATCGTTTCCCTCCGAATGCACACGCACGTCTTGGAACTGGAATTTCAACCTTCACAACAGACGAGAATTTCTCACGTGAAGTCGAAAAGTTCCACAATGAGCACGCACTCGCTGGTCGTCAAAAGACAATTGACCAAGAGATTGAGCGCATGTACGTTGGAGTTGCATTCGCCAAAGCAATGCGTTTGCAGTTCTAGGATTAGTACATGAGCATTGGCTATTTCCTATTCATTGTCGGACTGTTTTTTATAATTGAGCTACCTGATAAATCATTCATTGCAACAATTGTGATGGCCACTAAGGCTCGACCAATACCCGTACTTTTTGGAGCCTGTCTCGCGCTTGTAATTCACATGGGAATTGCCTGTGCTGCTGGTCAACTGATTGCAACTTTTCCTACAACGATTAAAGAGATAGTTATCGCTATTTTGTTTTTAGGTGGTGCTGCATACTTGCTTTTCGTTCCAGAAAAAGTGGAGCTAGAAAAAGGCGAGGAAGAAGCCTCGGCTGAAAGATCAGCAACGTGGTGGAAAGAATTCACTGTTGCTTTCAGTGTTATTTTCGTCGGTGAATTTGGTGACATCACTCAAATCCAGGCTGCCAACTTGACTGCAAAGACTCACCTGCCTATCGCGGTGTTCTTTGCTTCTTCAATTGGCCTAATCCTCGTTGAGATTGTCGGAGTGTACGGTGGACAGTTTCTTGTCAAAAAGTTCTCTCTTCAAAAAATTCGTTATGCCGGAGGGATTATTTTTGCGGGTCTCGGAATTTATTCGGTATTCCAGCTAATTGCTGAATGAGCCGTCGATCAGAACTGCTTACTTTCGCTGAAGGCGTAAAGGGGTTCATGCCGACAAATGAAGGTCTGGCGCTTCACGAATACACCCGTTCCCATGGAGAAAGTAATTCTGGCGGGACGTGGCTTGAGGTTGGAGCTTGGTGTGGGAAATCAGCAGTTTTCATTGGCAGTGCTGCGGAAGAAACCGGTGCAGTGCTCTATTCACTTGACCATCACCACGGGAGTGAAGAAAACCAAGCTGGATGGGAACACTTTGACCCACTTCTCGTTGACGCAGTCGACGGAAGACTCAATACCCTTCCCACCTGGCAGCGAACAATTGCTGACGCCAAACTTGAAGCCACCGTTGTAGGTCTAGTTGGGCCGTCAATTGTTGTAGCAAAGCATTTTGCGCAACCACTCGATGTTCTCTTTATTGATGGCGGTCACGGTAAAGAAGTTGCATGGGCAGATTACGAAGCATGGACGCCGAAGATTGTTAGTGGCGGGCTACTGCTCATCCACGACGTGTTCCCAAATCCAGAAGATGGTGGGCGACCACCATACGAGATTTATCTAGCCGCTCTAGAGAGTGGAAAATTCGAAGAGATCGGTGACGAAGGATCGCTTCGAGTACTTCGACGAGTTAGTTAATTCGACATCCTGGTTCAGGAAGGTCAAGTGGTTCGCCGAGTACTTCGTGGCGAAATAGTCCAGCAGCTGGTGAAGAAGAACTGAGTGCGTCAGCGGCCAAAATAATTGCCGCTGAGGTGTAACTAGAAGTTTCTGCGTGAGGGAACGTAACCGCGTCAGGGTACGCAATGCCTGTCCAGTACGCACCATCTTCACGACGGTGACGAGTGGTGCATGAAAAGAGATCAAGTGCCTGTGTTGTGAGGCCGAGTGCATCAAGTGAAAGAACACACTCTGCAGTTTCTGCAGCGGTGACCCAGTCATTCGTCGAAACACAGCGAACGCCGAAGTCGTCCATTACGTGACGCTCCCAGCCATCTTTAATGCGCTTCTCGCCTGCAGCGCCGTGAAGGGCGCCACTAAAGATTGGGTAGTACCAGTCCATGGCGAATTCGTTCTTTGGAGCAAATGCTCCTGGGTGATGAGCAACTACGTGACCTAGGCGACCTGCAGCGAGTTCCCACGCAGGCTTAGCGTGTCCGAGTCGCTCACCGAGCGCCACAGCGCATCGAAGTGAGTGAAAGATTGAAGATGATCCTGTTAGCAGTGCGTACGTTTCTGGTCGACCAAGTGAGTCAAGTGACCAACGAATCGTGCCATCACCTAGCTGCCAGCGAAGAACAAAATCAATCGCTGCTTCAACAGTTGGCCACATCTCTGCACAGAAATCAACATCTTCAGTTACGAGTAAGTAGTGATACACACCTGCAGCAATGTAGGCACAGACATTTGTGTCGAGGCGAGAGTCTTTGACGTGTGCGCCTACGTAGTAGTTGAACCAGCTGCCGTCTTTGAGCTGCATGTCAGACAACCACTTGTATGCGGCGCGAGCTTCTTGCTGGTACCCAGTAATAGTGAGTGCCATGGCTGCTTCAACGTGGTTCCACGGGTCACAGTGACCGCCAGGAAACCAAGGAATCTGTCCGCTTGTCACTTGCAACGTGCTGAGCTGCTTCGCAGTTTGTGCAATTTGATCCGAGGTAAGAATTCCCGGAACACCCGACATGTGCTGTGACGTAAGTGACATGGCTACAGAGGCTTCACTAAGTAAAAAATAATGGACTTACCCATGAGTGGTGCAAGTACTTTTTCCATGTAACGAGTTGTGCGAGGACCTTTCACAATGTCCCAAACAAGAAGCTTGTGATACTGGCGAACGAACCAGTTCTGGTCGTTCTTCGTGCCGACTAAACACTTAAGCCACCAGTAAGGACTGTGCAGTCCGTGCGCGTAGTGGTGACCAGTTACTTGCATGCCTACTGAAGTAAGTCGCTTCTTAAGTTGCGACTTTCTAAAGATACGAATGTGTCCACCAGGAACGTTGTGATATGCGTCTGAGAGCGCCCAGTTGATTAGTTCTGGACCAAATCTCGGAACGGTGATGGCCATGGTGCCACCGGGACGAAGCACGCGAGCAAGTTCGCGCATTGCGCCAACATCATTAGGAATGTGCTCAAGCACTTCAGAACAAATAACACGGTCAAATGTTCCGTCAGGAAATGGCAGTGCTAGTGCGTCGCCTTGTACTGAGGCGACGTGCAGGTTCTCAGTTGAAAGCTCACCTGCTTCAACCATGGCAGCGAACGTTGCGGCAACGCCTTCAACCTCTTCGCGCCCTGCGTCAAGTGCGACAACATTGGCGCCTCTGCGAGCTGCTTCGAATGCGTGGCGTCCGAAGCCGCAACCGAGGTCAAGAATCTTGTCACCGGTCTGCAGTCCAAGAATGTCGTAATTAGCAGTAAGCATTATTCAAAGTCCATCGATGCTGGTAGTGGGGTTTTGTTAAGAATTGCGTCGTAGCAAGCAGCTGTTCCACGTGCAGTTACTTCCCACGTGAAGCGCTCCGTAACGCGCACTCGCCCAGCGTCACCGAGCTTCTTGCGAAGTGGTGCGTCATCAAGCAGGTCGCGAATAGCAGCCACAAGAGCTTCAGGATTATTTGGCTCAACGAGGATTCCCGTTTCACCGCTCACACCAACAACTTCGGGCAGTGCGCCACCAGTTGTTGCAATTACTGGAACCGCACAGCTCATTGCTTCAATGGCAGGCAGTGAGAAGCCTTCGTAGAGACTTGGCACGACTGCGATTTCTGCTTCACCGTAGAGGCGAGCAAGTTCTTCGTCAGTAACGCCAGAAATTGTTGTCACGATGTCATTGAGTCCGAGGCGGTCCATAGTTTCTTGCACACGGCCCTTGGCCTTGGGCTTTCCAATCACAATGAGGTCAATGTCGCGTTCGGTGCGAAGTTTCGCGACTGCTTCAAGGAGAGGAACGAGGCCCTTCATAGGAACATCGCTGCTGGTAGTCACCATGAGGCGTCCAGTTTTCTTCACAACATCGGCGTACGGCTTAAAGACTGTGTGATCAACACCAACCGGAACGACCGTAAGACGCTCGAGTGGAACTTTCATCTGTGCGTTGATGTCTTTCTTCGAGTTATGAGACACAGTAAGCACCGCTGGAAGTCGTTTTACAGTGCGCACCTGCATGCGAAGGAAACCAAACCAGCGTCTCGTGGTGTAGCGCTTCCACATTCCCTCTGCGTGGTCGAGTGCAATTGAGCGGTCAACAGTAATTGGGTGGTGCAAAGTTTCTAGAAGTGGCCATCCAGCTTTGTGAAGACTCATGATGCCAGTTCCAATGCACTGGTTGTCATGAATAATGTCAAAGTCAGCGCGACGCTTCTTCAAGATTTTCTTAATACGAAGTGAGTACGCGAGCGGTTCGCCAAATCCGCCGGTGCACATCACCGCGAATTCAGCTAAGTCTGCGAGTGATGTGAACTCACTCATTGCAGGAACGCGGAATGGATCTGGGTTGCGGTAGAGGTCGAGTCCACGCACTGGCGTGAAGCCAACGCCTTCGTCAAGTTCTGGCCATGGAGGACCAGAGAAAACTTCAACGCTGTGTCCGAGTCGAACAAGTTCACGAGTTAGGTGACGCGTGTAGACACCCTGGCCACCACACTGAGGGTTCCCTCGGTAAATAAGAAAAGCAATACGGTGCTTGCCGGGCTGCGCCGGACGTGGCTCAATACGACCTGGGACCGTGATGGTCTTAGAAAGGGCCCAAGACGCTCTGGTCTCGGCAATTACCTGTTTGATGGGACGGGGCACGAAAAGCTGCTTTCGGTTCGGCGAAGTCATCCATTCTCCCCTAATTTTCACGCAGACGCCAACTCGTGAGTAACCCCTATAAAACATGGCTATTATGCCCTGTATGGATCTCACATACCCCCAAGAATCAGAAGCATTCCGCGCCGAAGTTAGGACGTGGCTCGAAGCGAATCTCCCTAAGGGATGGTTCGAACCTGGATTCAAAATGTCCGCTGAAGAGAGGACCGCATTCAACGCAGGTTGGACCGCGAAGCTCTTCGAAGGTGGATGGATCTGCGCAGGATGGCCACAAGAGTACGGCGGCAAGGGACTCTCTCTTATTGAACAAGTTGTATTGAACGAAGAGTTCGCACGTGCAGAAGCACCAATGCGCGCTGACTTCTTTGGTGACACTCTTGTTGGACCAACAATTCTTCAGTGGGGCACCGAAGAGCAGAAGCAAGAATTCATTCCTGGCATCTTGGGTGGAAAAATTTCTTGGTGCCAAGGTTTCTCTGAGCCAAACTCTGGATCAGACCTCGCAAGCCTTAAGACCACAGCAGTGCTCGACGGTGACGAGTGGGTTATCAACGGACAAAAAGTATGGACGACACTTGCTCAGCACGCTGACTATGTGTTCCTCATGGTCCGCACCGACCCAACGGCACCACAGCACGCCGGTATCAGCTACCTCCTCGTTCCAATGCACCAACCTGGTGTCGAAGTTCGACCAATTATTCAGGTTGACGGATCAGCAGAATTCAACGAAGTGTTCTTCACCGACGCACGTTGCCCTAAGGGCAACGTTGTTGGTGGCGTAAACAACGGTTGGAAGGTCGCAATGACCACTCTCGGATTTGAGCGTGGAGCATCTTCAACAACTGGTTACCGCCGTTTCTTGAAGGAATGGGAACACATTGTTAAAGAAACAAAGCGCGTCAAGAAGAACGAAGACAAGATGGTTCGCGACGACCTTGTTAAGGCATGGCAGAGCGTCAAGATCATGCAGATCAATGGTTACCGTTCACTCACTGACGGACTTCAAGGAACACACAACTCAGCATTGCTCGGTGCGTGTAACAAGATGTTCTGGTCAGAAATGCACCGTTCGACAATGAACCTCGCTGTTGACATTCTTGGAATGGAAGGTCAGATCCTCACCGGTAACGGCGGGTCTGAAGGCGGAGCACTCACAGGAGTACGTCGTGGACGCGAGGACTACCCAGTTTCAGAACTTCAGGCAGGATTCTTCTTCTCACGCTCAGAGACAATCTGGGGTGGAACTGCAGAAATTCAGCGCAACATCATTGGTGAGCGTGCACTTGGACTTCCAAAGGAACCTAAGCCACAAAACGCTTAAGTCGTTGGCGTCACTTTATTTCGAAGCGACAAAGACAGCCAGACACCAGTTGCAATAGCTAGTAACGAACCCACGAGAATTCCAACTCGTGGGTTTGTTAGCGAAATAATCCAACCAATGAGTGGTGCACCAATTGGTGTCGTACCTAAAAAACCCGTCACATAGAGACTCATTACTCGCCCACGCATTTCTTGGCTGGAATTGAGTTGCAGCGTTGCGTTCGAAGTCGAGATGAATGCAATTGAGAAAAAGCCTGTCGGGATAAGTAACAGTGTTGCAAACACTGCGTTCGGCGACAATGCAACAAGTGACATTGAGATTCCAAATCCCAGCGCCACCACCGCAATAAGTTTCGGTGTTGGACGCGACCTACGAGCAATGTAGAGACCACCAAGCACTGCACCAACGCCCATTGCAGTGAGAAACAGTCCGTATTCCGATGCAGTCTTTTGATGAAACGAATCATGTGCCAAGAGTGGCAACGTAACGGTGAAGTTATAGGCGAATGTTCCAACGATCGCCACTGAGATCAACACGCCACGAAGGATGGGTGTCGTGAAGGCGTATTTAAGTCCGAGACGAAGTTGTCCTTTTTCACGACTCACTGTTTTTAGTGGTGAGAACTCTTCAGCGTTCATCATGTAGAGCGCGACAATGACCCCGAGGTAGGAAAAGGCATTTACGTAGAAGCACTGTGCAATTCCCACGAACGCAATTAGTACTGCAGCGATGCCGGGGCCAATGAGTCGACCAATGTTCATAAGCACACTGTTGAGACTGATGGCGTTTGCGATGTGCTCTCTTCCGACCATCTCTTGAACAAAGGACTGTCGAGCTGGGTTATCAAAGAGGTTCGATACTCCAAGCAGCGTGGCGAGAATGTACACACCCATCAGCGTTACGTGGTGCGTACTGACTAGAACTCCAAGTGCAAAGGCTAGTAGCCCTGCAGCGGTCTGAGTGCAGTAGAGAATTGTTCGCTTGTTGTTGCGGTCGGCAACGAGTCCACCGTATGAAGCGAACAACAGCATTGGAACGTATTGAAGCGCAATTGCAATTCCGAGATCAACGGAGGATCCAGTTATCTGCAGCACTAACCAACTCTGGGCCACGGTCTGCATCCATGTGCCAGAAATTGAGATCATCTGTCCGGCAAAAAAGAGACGGAAGTTGCGAACCTCAAGTGCGGCAAAGGTCTTTGAAGACCGCTTCTCAGCGCTCACTACTCTCCTCTAGGTTTTAGAACTTAGAGCTGGCGGTAACGAGGAACGTAACCACCAACACCCAGTGACATTGAGTCTTCTGGGTCAACACTTTCATCAACGCCACCAATAACTTCAGTTACCCAGTCGAGGCGCTCAGTGAGAATTCGAGTCACGCCACCTTCAAGTGTTGAAGATGAAATTGCACAACTCGAACATGCGCCACCTAACTGGACTTCAACAACACCTTTTTCTACGTCGGCACGAATAAGCATGAGGTCACCACCGTCAGCCTGAACAGCTGGACGCATGAGGTCGAGAAGTGCGTTCAGTGCCTTCAGGCGCTTGGCGCGTTCTTCA
>Ga0209829_10000090_pt1 | contig 74973 bp, 66 predicted proteins | sample C_140205_EF_Meta_FD_187311 | JGI IMG/M metagenome (GOLD analysis project Ga0209829, IMG submission 187311) | Freshwater microbial communities from Lake Croche, Canada to study carbon cycling - C_140205_EF_MetaG (SPAdes) (version 2) | ecosystem: Environmental > Aquatic > Freshwater > Lake...
TTTGGTGATCGGCTTGGTCGCGACTTTTTTGGCCACGGTCTTTTTTGCTGAGTTTTTGGTGGCTGCGGCTTTGGTAGCTGGCTTTTTGGTCGGCATGTTCAATCCTTGACAGAAAGAAGAAGTCTCCTGATCAACTAAGAGAGGAGAGGCGTTGGTGGGTTGACTTTAGGGGGAGGCGCAAAACAAGTTGTTGGGGCGAACATTTGGAATGCAATCCTTGCGATATTGGGCGAGAGATGACGTTAAGGAGTCAAGATTTGCCGGCTCGGAGGTGTTGCTGTCGCACTTGAGTAAATGGATTATACCAAAGGGGGTGATTTGAGTAAAGCAAATCGGGCGCTTAGGCTTTTAAATTGTTTGTAGATTTGGGGGTCAGACTCCACCAATGGAGCCATTTGGTTGAGTTTTTTTGAAATGTCGGCTTTTTCAAGCTCAAACAGTATGTTTTTCAACTCGCCATTGCCTTCCTCTGCCTCCAAAGGGGTGTTTTCAACCAGAGCGCTTAACCATTGTGACCACTCCTCAGGGGGTGACAAGGCTTTGAGTTGGGGCCAATTCAAAACACCCAACTCATTGAATTGCAGATCAAGCCATGTGAAAGCCAGTCCGTGGGGTGCTGGCAGGTCACAGAGGATATTTTGTTGCTCAGAGCTGATGGCTGACCACTGCGTCATGTGTTGAAACAAGATTTGTATGCCTCTGTCTTGTCGGCTCATGGGCGCTTGTCGCACGGCAGATCGCCTGGAGCTGAGCCCTTGGCGATCTTTTGTAGTCCAAGACGTTGATTGCGTTTTTTTGTTGAATGGGTTTTTTTGCGCGCCGCTGCCTTGCGGGTTTTGCTTGTCGGACCAAAGTTGTTTGAGTTCGAAATGCCCAATGTGCACCAAATCAGCAATTTCATTCAAGAGTTGAGTCTGTAAAACCCCTTGCGGCAAGGCGCTCCATAAAGGATGTGCTTGAGCGGCCAGCATAGAGCGTCCTTCAGCCGTTGATAAATCGCACCCATTTCTGGCCATGTCCAGTAAAAATTGACTCAAGGGCGTTGAGCTTGAAACCAGTCTGGAAAACGCATCCACACCCATTTCTCGGATGTAACTGTCCGGATCGTGTTCGGGGGGTAAAAAGAGAAACTTCAAACTTCGAGTGTCTTTCGCAAAGGGCAAAGAAACTTCAAGTGCCTTTTTGGCTGCGCGTCTACCTGCTTGATCGCCATCAAAGCTAAAGACGATGGTGTCGGTGAATCGAAAGAGTTTTGAGATGTGGTCTGGCGTGCAGGCTGTACCAAGCGTAGCAACCGCATTTGGCACACCCAATTGTGCAAGCGCGACCACGTCCATGTAGCCCTCTGTCACGATGGCATGGCCTTTTTCTTTAAGATGTTGTCGCGCCTCAAAAAGCCCATAAAGCTCCTTGCCTTTGGAGAAGACCGGTGTTTCTGGGGAGTTCAGGTACTTGGGTGTTGCGTCTCCCATCACGCGGCCACCAAATCCGATGCATTCTCCTTTGATGTTTCGAATGGGAAACATGATTCGATCTCTAAAGCGGTCGTATCTTTTCTCCTTCGCAGGATCTTCCTTGTTCTCAATCACCAAGCCCGTTTCAACAAGGGAGGGTGAGGTGTAGTTTTCAAAAACATGTGCCAGACCTGTCCACTCATCGGGGGCGTAGCCCAGGCCAAACAGTTTGGCGATTTCACCTGAAAGGCCCCTTTGTTTCAAGTAGCTGATCGCTTTGGGTGAGTCTTTGAGGTTTTTTCTGTAACTGAGGCTGGCCGTTTCAAGCAGTTCAACCAAGGAGTGTTGCCTCTTTTGATTCTCCAAAGCCTTGACCCGGTCTTCAGGGGAGAAATCAGTTTCTGGCACCACCAAGCCATAACTTTGCGCCAAGTCTTTGACAGCCTCTACAAAATGCATGCCCGCGTGTTCCATTAAAAAGCCAATGGCGTTTCCAGTTTTACCGCAACCAAAACAATGAAAGAACTGTTTGCTTGGGCTGACGGAAAAGGACGGGGATTTTTCGTTATGAAAGGGGCAAAGGCCCACAAAATTTGCGCCACCCTTTTTCAGTTGAACGTGTTGACCCACCACGTCGACGATGTCGACACGGGCTAACAGGTCTTGAATAAAGGTTTGTGGGATAGACATTGCAAAGCGGTGAAGGCGTATTTTAGTGGCCTCAAAAGGCTTATCATGGGTGGGTATGGCCAAACGATGGTAAACCCATTAAAATCATTTGTGAATTCTTTCGTATTCATTCCACGCATCTATTAAACACCAAGTTGATCAAAATTTGTGAAGTCAATGGTGGATTTTTTTCTTTTCTTTTTGTTTGTGATCTGAGGGTATTTCATGTTTTTGTTTTGTTGGTCCGTCTTCAAAGATCGGTGCGTTCCCCTGGTTTGCTGTGTTCTCAGTTTGATCTTGGTGTCATGCTCTAGCACCCAAGTGCCATTGGGCGCGAATGGGAGCGCCGGTGTGCCAGGTTCGATGCGAGAAGAGTCCGAGAGAAAAGACCCTTCAATTCCTAAGCGGCCTGTCAAGCTTGGCCTGGCCTTGGGCGGTGGGGCGGCCAGAGGCTTTGCCCACGTTGGTGTCTTGCAGGTGCTGGAAGAGGCGGGTATCAAGCCGCAATTGGTGGTGGGCACGTCAGCAGGAAGTGTGGTGGCTGCCTTTTACACCAGCGGTAAAAACGCCTCACAGCTGCTTAAATTGTCAGAAAGCATGGACGAGTCGACTCTAACGGATTGGACAGTTCCCTTGATCTCAAGAGGGATGATGAGAGGAGATGCGTTGGCCAAATACATGACGCAGAATTTAGAGATCAAAAAAATTGAGGAAATGAAAATCCCGTTGGGTGTTGTTGCGACTGACTTGCATTCGGGTGAGTCGATTTTGTTTCAACGGGGGGATGCTGCCACAGCTGTTCGGGCCTCAAGCGCAGTTCCCGCGGTGTTTCAGCCGGTACAAATTGGCGGCAAAGAGTATGTCGATGGAGGCTTGGTGGCCCCAGTGCCCGTGAGGTTTGCTAAACAAATGGGCGCAGACATCGTGGTGGCTGTTGATATCTCTACGCCCTTGGAAGCCAACAAAGCCGATGGCATGCTGCAGATCTTGTTGCAGACCTTTAGCATCATGGGCAAAAGTATCAGTGATTTTGAGTTGAAAGAAGCCGACCTTGTGATCAAACCTGCATTGAGTGGCATTGGCTCGGCAGCGTTCAGCGAAAGAAAGCGTTCGATTGACGCGGGTCGTGCAGCCATGACACAAGCCCTGCCTCAGCTTAAAATCCTATTGCAAAAACAACTACCCTAAAAAAAACAGACTGCAAGAGGCAGTCTGTTTCAAGAGGGTCAATTCAACTTAAACCGTTGCGCGTTTTTTAGTTGTTTTTGTGGCCGTTGTGGCTGAGCTGACAGCAGCTTGAATGTTGGCTTCTGCAGTTTCAGTCACTTGTTTGATGGCTTTTTGAGCTGTTTCAATTGCATTTTGGCTAGCCGCCATTGCGTTCTTGAACATGGCAACTGCTGCTTCTGAACCTTGGGGTGCATTTTTAGTGGCACCATCAATCATGGACATCATGGCGTGTTGAGCTTCTTGAGCATGGCTTTCGATAGACTTTGACAACTCAGTAGTGGTGCTGGTTGCAATCTCATATGCATGACGGCTATAGGCAACACTCTTTTCAGCGATAGGCTGGTAAAAGGCGGATTGCAAAGCAACGATTTCTGCTGGATCTTTGATAGACATCATGGCTTGAACGTGTTGAACGTTTTCATTGAAAGCGGCTTTGGCGGCAGCCAAATTGAGCTCTACCAATTTTTCTACGCCAGAAAATGCGGTTTCTGTAAGACCGAAAAAAACATTCAAGTTATTTTTTTGAGCTGAGGTGATTTGTTCGACGGTTAACATGATGAACTCCTTGAGGTGATGAAAACAAAATTGAAACGAAAACTTGGCAGCGCAACGTTTTTTAATGATGCGTTGCAACATGAATTAAGTATAGGGGCGTGCCGCTCAATTACAAGGCTTTATTGTTGCAATGCACCATATTAGAGGTGACCCTCTAATAAAAATAACTTACCTCATGGCCACAATGCACCCGTCTTGTCGCTGTGACACAATACCCTGCTATGAGTTTCCCGTCGTGGGCGACCTTGGTTAAGTCTTTGTTTTTATTGGTTTATTTCGTGAAAATCTTTTTTGCGGGCACGCAATTGCAAACCTTGCCATTGGGCCATCGTTTTCCAATGAGCAAGTACGAGCTCTTAAAGACCAGAGTGAGCCAAGAGATGGCTTTCATGGATCTCATCGAATCAAAGCCGGCCACAGAGGGCGAGTTGGCCTTGGTGCATTCACCGAGTTACATCGACCAAGTTTTCTCCGGCACCTTGCCTGAGGCCGTTCAAAAAGCGATTGGATTTCCTTGGTCATTGGGGATGGTTGATCGGGCAAGGTGCTCTGCAGGCGCGACCATTCAAGCCGCAAGGCAAGCCCTTCACGAGGGCATCAGTGCCAATTTAGCTGGGGGCACGCATCACGCCTATGCAGACCAAGGTGGGGGATTTTGCGTTTTCAACGATGTGGCCGTTGCCACCAGGCTCCTTCAAGTTGAGCACCACAGAAGCAGTGCAGAGCCGTTCAACGTCGCGATCGTTGACTTGGATGTGCACCAGGGCAATGGCAGTGCAAGAATTTTTCGTGAAGACGAGACCGTCTTTACCTTGTCACTGCATGGGGCCAAGAATTTTCCATTTGAAAAGGAGTGCAGTGACCTGGATGTGGAGTTGCCCGATGGCACGCAAGACGAGGCTTATTTAAGTGCTTTGGCGCAAGCACTTCAGGCCATGTCGTCCAGATTCAAGCCAAATTTTGTGTTTTATTTAGCAGGTGCCGATCCCTACAAGGGCGATCGTTTGGGCCGCCTGTCCCTGAGCATGGATGGGTTAAGATCCAGAGACGAAGCGGTCTTTCTCTGGGCAAGAGAGCAAGGCTTGCCTTTGGCCTTTGTGATGGCTGGCGGCTATGGTCACGATATGCAAGAGACGGCACAAATTCAAATGAATACCTTTGCCTCAGCCTATGCATCTTGGCTTCTTTGGCAAAGCCAGCGCTTCAGTCATGAGGCAAATTGATGCTTTTAGCTAGATCAGAACATGAATCAACCTGACTCCAATGGAGTGACACATTTGCGCAGTGCTTATCCTTACTGCATTCCCATCACCACCCGTTGGATGGACAACGATGTGTATGGACATGTCAACAACGTCATCTACTATGCCTGGATGGACACCGTTGTGAACCAATGGCTCATAGAAAACAAGGTCTTAAAGAGCGAGCAAAATCCATGGGTGGGCTTGGTGGCCCATTCAGAGTGCAATTACTTTTCTCCCCTAGCTTACCCCGAGGCCGTGGTCGCGGGGCTGAAAGTTGTGCACGTGGGCAACTCGAGTGTGCACTTCGCAATAGGCATCTTCAAAAGCGACCAAGAGCAACCCAGCGCTCAAGGGAAATTTGTCCACGTCTATGTGGACCCCGTGAGCCATCGACCCAGTGCATTGACCGATGCGTTCAAGCTAACATTGGAAAAACTGCGATGAAGTCCGACCCTAATTTGATGGATGAGTTAATTTCCTCCAGGCACAGTGTTAGAGCTTATCTGGACAAGCCTGTCCAAAAGACATGTATCGCTGAGATCTTGGACATAGCTGCCAAGGCGCCCTCAGGATCCAACATTCAGCCCTGGAAGGTCTATGTCCTTGAGGGGGCCAAGAAGGCAAGTTTGGTGCAAAAAGTATGTGCTTTGCATGAAGATTTGTTTTTGCATCCTACAAAATCTGAGCTCTACCGACCCGATTATGCGTATTACCCAAGCATTTGGGTGTCTCCGTTTCTTGAGCGAAGAAGGAAAAACGGTTGGGGGCTTTACTCACTTTTGGGGATTGAAAAAGGTGAGAAAGAAAAAATGCATCAACAGCATCGTAAAAACTTTGAGTTCTTTGGTGCGCCCGTGGGACTCTTCTTTACCGCCCATCGCTCTCTTGAAGGAGGTTCATTGATCGATTATGGAATGTTTTTACAAAACTTGATGCTCGCAGCCAAGGCCAGAGGGCTTGATACTTGCCCCCAAGCGGCGTGGAACTCGTTTTCTAAGGTTATCATGTCGCACATTGGTGCCAGTGAGGAAGAAAAACTCATCTGTGGCATGAGCCTTGGATGGGCAGACCAGACTCAGGTGGTCAACACCTTTAGGACCCCCCGTTTGAGCGCTGAGACATTCACGACGTGGTTGGTTGACCAAGAGATGACTTGATCCATTAAAAACTTTCATTGCGTTTGATACACCCATGATCATTACCAGTCTTTTAGATACCGATTTGTACAAGTTCACCATGATGCAAGCCGTTTTGCATCAGTTTCCTGGTGCAACGGTCGAGTATCGATTCAAATGCAGAAATTCTGGGGTCCAATTGGCCCATTTGGCACAAGAGATACGTCAAGAAATCAAGCATTTGTGCACCCTAAGTTTTTACGAAGATGAGATCAAGTGGCTCAGAAGTCTGCGATTCATCAAGAGTGATTTTGTGGATTTCTTGGGCTTGTTTCGCTTGAATGAAAAATACATCACCGTCAAGGCTTTGGACAATGGTGAATTGGATATCGTGATCAAGGGCCCCTGGCTCCATACTATTTTGTTTGAGATCCCTGTTTTGGCCATTGTCAATGAGGTAGCTTTCAAGAGTTTGTACCCCGAACCGGATCTGGAAAAAGGCCGTCGTTTGTTAGAGGGAAAAATCGAGTTGCTCAAAGGCCCTCATTTGTCAGATCTGAAGATCGCAGACTACGGAACGAGAAGGCGGTTTTCTAAAGATTGGCAGTTGGAAGTTTTGCAGACCTTGAGCCGTGAACTAGGCCATGGGGCCAAAGGGCAATTGGCCGGCACGTCCAATGTCCTCTTGGCCAAAGAATTGGGTTTGACCCCTTTGGGCACCATGGCCCATGAGTACCTTCAAGCCTGTCAGGCCTTGGGTCCTCGGTTGAGAGACAGTCAAGTCTTTGGCTTTGAGTCTTGGGCAAGAGAGTACCGAGGAGATTTGGGCATTGCGCTGTCTGACGTCTATGGCATCGAGCCTTTTTTAAGGGACTTTGACCTTTATTTTTGCAAACTCTTTGACGGTGCCCGACACGACAGTGGCGATCCATTTGCATGGGGCGAGCGCATGATTGCCCATTACAAAAAAAATCGTGTAGACCCCAAAACCAAGATTTTGATTTTTAGCGATGGCTTGACGGTTCCTAAAACGATTGAGCTTTACCATCAGTTCAAAGGCCGTTGTCAACTGGCCTTTGGAATTGGCACCAATTTGACCAATGATTTGGGCTATGAGCCGCTGCAAATCGTGATCAAGATGGTTCACTGCAATGGTCAACCGGTAGCCAAACTCTCAGATACGCCATCCAAGAACATGTGCACCGACGAGAAGTACTTGGCCTATTTGCGCCAAGTCTTTGAAATTGAATCGCCTGTGCAATGACCCCTCTTGAATGGTGCTTACCCATAAAGCTTGACATGAAGCGACATGCTCTGTTGGAGCACACACCATGAGTTCTCTTTGGCTCATTGCCGTGGTCTTCATCCTGATCTACTTGGCCATTGTGATGGAGGAGTGGCTGCAATGGGATCGAACACTTTTGGCTTTTGGTGGAGCGGTCTTTCTTTGGGGCTTGTTTGCAAGCACCCAAGAGATGCCCCAAGAGGTGCTGAAGGCGCTTGTTGATTCGAGCACCAAAACCTCTCAGATCGTTCTTTTTTTGTTGGCCGTGATGGTGCTGGTTGAATGGATCCGAGAAAATGGTGGCTTTGTCGTCTTGCAAAATTGGCTTTTGAATGACAGTGCCATTCAAGAGGTGTGGCGTGTGACGTGGGTGACCTTCTTTTTGAGTGCGGTGATCGATAACATGACCGCCACATTGATCATGTTGGCCATCATCCGGGGTCGTCACTTGGAGCGAGATCGGCAATGGACCATGGTCAGCCTGGTTGTTTTGGCAGCCAATGCAGGTGGGGCATGGTCACCCATTGGGGACGTGACGACCACGATGCTTTGGATCGCTCAGAGGGTTTCACCCATGGGCTTGATCCAAGGTGGGTTGGTGCCTGCGGTGCTCAATTGCCTTTTGCCCTTGGTACTTTGTACCCGTGTTTTTACTGTCTCAAGTGCTTCGCACATGAGAGCCCCGGTGCTTGCATCAGGCACCGGTTTGACGGGGCTTGAGCAATTTCAAAATCTCATCTTGCTCCTTGGATTGCTGCTGATGCTCTTGATCCCAGTGCTTGCGCACTTCACAGGTTTGGCCCCAGCCATGGTGGCCGTGATGTGTTTGCTGGTCTTGGCTGGCGTGCTCGATCCGTGCTTGAGTCGGATGAAGCGTCAACTCCCAACCCCCCAATCACCCAAGTCTCACGCTAAACTGACCGACGTCTTTTTTAAAATCGACTGGTCGTCTCTTGTATTCATTTTGGGTATTTTGCTGTGCATGGACGTGCTGCATGAGTCGGGCTTGTTGGACTTGCTGTCAAAACTCCTGCATGTTTATTTAGGTCATGAGTTCAATCAAATTTTTGTACTCGGTTTATTGAGTGCTTTTTTGGATAACATTCCCTTGGTCAGTGCCAGCATGAGCATGTTCGATGCAAGTGTTTATCCTTTGGATCACGGCTTGTGGCTCTTTTTGGCCTATTGTGCGGGCACGGGTGGCTCTTTGCTGATTTTGGGCTCTGCCGCCGGCATTGTTGCCATGGGACAGGAGGGTTTAAAATTCGCTTGGTTTTTGAAAAACTTCTCGCTCAAAGCCTTGGTGGGCTATGTCGCTGGCGCATGGGTTTTTGGGTTTTTGTATTGAGCTCACATGGAGCTTACAAGAAGCCCACGCTAGGGACCAGTGTTCATCTGGTATCGACCCAGCTGAGTGTCTTCATCTTTAACTGCATTTTCTATACATTTGATCAACGACCATGAACGCAAAGCCTAAGATCTACATTCCAAGACCCAATTTTCCTCAGGTCATTGAGAGACTGCAATCGCATTTTGAGGTCGTTCACAATCAAGCCGATCTAGAGGTCTTTCGCGATCAGTTCTTGGCTCAGGCGTCTCTCGTCGATGGCATGCTCACCACGGGTTCGGATTTGATCAATGGGGAGCTTTTGGAGGTCTGTCCTGGCTTAAAAATATGCGCCAACATGGCCGTGGGTTTCAACAACTTTGATCTTGATGCCATGACCCGAGCGGGTGTGCTTGCAACCAACACGCCAGACGTTTTAACGGAAACGACGGCAGATTTTGGCTTCGCTTTGCTCATGGCGTGTTCGCGTCGATTGGTAGAGAGTGAGCATTTTTTGCGAGATCAACAATGGAAGCAGTGGCGGTTTGATTTGTTGGCGGGTCAAGACGTGCATGGCACCACCTTGGGCATCATCGGCATGGGCAGAATAGGTCAAGCCGTTGCCAAGCGGGCATCAAAGGGTTTTGACATGAAGGTCCTCTACCACAACCGCAGCCAACTGACCGCATCGACCGAAAACGTCTGTGGGGCAAGATGGGTCGGCTTGGCGGAACTGTTGGCGCAATCGGACCATGTTATGTTGGTGTTGCCTTACAGCCCACAGGTCCATCACATGATCGGGGCGAAAGAGTTGGCCATGATGAAACCAGGTGCGCATCTCATCAACATCGCCAGAGGAGGGCTGATCGATGAAGAGGCCTTGGTGGATGCCTTGGCCAGTGGGCATCTGGGTGGATTCGCCTTGGATGTGTTTGAAGGAGAACCCAAGATCAACCCGAAGCTCTTGACGCAAAAAAAAGTGGTCTTGACCCCGCATATTGCAAGCTCGACCTTTCAAACCCGTTTGAAGATGTCGAATTTAGCCGCTGACAATTTGATTTCATTCTTTGCTCACCGAAAGGCCATCACGCCTTTGAACCCTCAGGTGCTTGAATTTTGAACCTCCAAGCCGCGTTGGATGTCATCCTCAGTGTCTTGCCCATCGTGTCAGCGATGATGGTCCTTTATTTGATTTTGAAGCCCTCCAAGTCAAACCAAGATCAAGAGCTTTTGAAGCAACTCAAGGGATTTGAAGAAAAAATCGAAAAGCTCGAACGCGATGTCCGCTTTGAAGTCCATGAGTCTTCTCGCCTGTCAAGACAAGAGTTGACTCAAAATTTCACGCTCTTTCAAAACGGCCAGGCCGAGCAATTGAGTGTCTTGCAAAAGGGCTTGAGTGACTCACTGCACACACAAATTCACTCTCTGAGTCAGAGCAATTCTGAACGCATGTCCGAGGTCCGCTCCACTTTGGACCATCAACTCCAACAACTCCAATTCAACAACGCAGCCAAGCTCGATGAGATGAGAAAGACCGTGGATGAGAAGTTGCAATCCACCTTGGAGCTCAGGCTTTCGGAGAGTTTCAAACAAGTTGCAGACCGGCTCGACCAAGTCCACCAAGGTCTTGGGCACATGCAAACCTTGGCCAAAGGTGTGGGGGATTTGCAGCGTGTACTGACGAATGTGAAGTCTAGAGGCATTTTTGGTGAGGCCCAACTTGAGTCTTTGCTCGAACAAGTCTTGACCCAAGAGCAGTATGCCAAACAAGTCGAGACTCGCCCAAGAAGCAACCAACGGGTGGACTTTGCCATCAAATTTCCCGGTCGCGGGGAAGCCAGTGAAACCGTTTGGTTGCCCATTGACGCCAAGTTTCCTAGAGATGATTATGAAAGACTTCTGGACGCAAGAGACCAAGCCGATGTGCTGGCCGCTGAGTTGGCCAGCAAAGCGTTGGAAGTGCGCATCAAGGCCGAAGCCAAGAGCATTTCAGAAAGCTATTTGGCGCCGCCCTTTACGACGGATTTTGCGATTCTTTTCCTGCCCGTGGAGGGCTTGTACGCTGAGGTGCTTCGCTTGCCTGGTCTGATGGACAGCTTGCAGCGAGAATACCGTGTGACCTTGGCTGGGCCGACAACACTTTTGGCCATGTTGAACAGCTTGCAAATGGGCTTCAGAACGTTGGCACTTGAGGAGCAAGCGTCTCAAGTGTGGCGAGTGCTTGGGGCTGTAAAAACCGAGTTTGAACGCTATGGGGAGTGGGTCTCCAAGGTCAGAGAGCAAGTGCAAAAGGCTGCAGACACCTTGGACAAAGCCGATACGCGGGGGCGGCAGATGAGGCGGGTTTTAAAAGGCGTAGAGTCCATACCAGATGTTGAAGCGGCGCTTCTCTTGCCCAGCAAAGAGGACGAAGAATGAAAGCGCAGTTGATCCGTCTCATTTGTGCGCAGGTGTGTGTTCATGCTTGTATGACCGGTGTGCGCTTGGCTGGACCCTTGATGGCACTGAGGGATGGGTCCTCTGCGCTAGAGGTGGGTGTGATGTTGGCCTTGTTCTCCGTGACACAGATTTTTTTGGCTCTGCCTGCAGGGCGGTTTGCCGATCGGCATGGTTTAAAGTTGCCCATGCTCATTGGCATGTGTGTGGCCAGTGCGGGTGCGGGCACGGCAGCGGTGTTTCAAAATTTTCCAGCCCTGTGCGTGGCTTCCTTGTTTGCAGGTGGTGCCACGGGGGCCACGATGATTTCCTTGCAGCGGCATGTGGGTCGCATCTCCAAGGACCACGCTGAACTGAAACTGGCGTTCAGTTGGCTGGCCATTGGACCGGCCATCTCCAACTTTATTGGCCCGTTTTGTGCGGGCATTTTGATCGATTATGTGAGCTTTCAGGCAGCCTTTGTTTTCTTGGCCATTTTGCCTTTGATGGCCTGGTTTGGTGTTCGTCATGAAATCTCTAAGCCCCCTCAAGAGGCGGCCCCAAGAGACCAAAATGAGTCGGTTTGGGATTTGCTAGGTATTCCCATGCTCAGACGCTTGTTGTATGTGAATTGGTTCATGTCATCTTGCTGGGACGTGCATACCTTTGTGGTGCCCTTGCTTGGGCATGAGCGGGGCATCAGTGCGTCTGCCCTTGGAACCATCATGGGTGTCTTTGCTTTGTGTGCTGCACTGATTCGGTTTGTCTTGCCCTCCATCGCCGAGCGTTTGACGGAGTGGCAAATCATGACCATCTCCATGTTCATGACAGGGGTCATGATGGGCATCTATCCCTTTTTGAACGCCGCTTGGATGATGGCGATTTGCTCTGGGGGTTTAGGTCTCTTTTTGGGTGCGGTCCAACCCATGCTCATGAGCACCATGCATCAAATCACGCCTGAACACCGGCAAGGAGAGGCCTTGGGGGTGCGCTTGATGATGGTCAATGCGTCAAGTGTCTTTATGCCCATGTTGTTTGGCATGGCCGGTACCTTGATCGGTGTCAAAGGATTGTTTTGGTGCGTCAGCGCTGCCGTGACCAGCGGTTCTAGATTGGCTTGGGGACTTCGTTCGGATAAAAATCTTTGATGATTTGCCATGCATCTTGCACATCATCGACGTAGTTGAAGTAGCGTAAATCTTCTTCGGACACTGCACCTTCTTCCACCAAAACCTCGGGGTGAAAGACCTTGTTCCAATAGTCCTTGCCAAACAAAATGATCGGCACGGGGCTGGATTTTTTGCATTGAATCAAGGTGAGGGTCTCAAAAAGCTCATCGAGCGTTCCAAATCCACCAGGAAAGGCGACAAGCGCTTTTGCCCTCATCATGAAATGCATCTTTCGAAGTGCAAAATAGTGAAATCTAAAGCTCAATTCTTTGGTGATGTAGGGGTTGGGCTCTTGCTCAAAGGGCAGAGCAATGTTCAATCCAACGCTCAAGCCACCAGCGTCGTGCGCGCCACGGTTGGCCGCTTCCATGATGCCTGGGCCGCCGCCGGTGCAGACAAAGAGACGGTCTTTCTCAGGCATGGTTTTGCATGCTTGCGTGATCAAACGGCCAAGCTCTCGGGCATGGTCGTAGTAAATGGAATTTTTGAGGATGGCCTTGGCTTTTTGGATGTCTTTGGCAAGACCTAAATCCGTTGCTTTTTGGAGTTGCGCAAGTGCAGTGGGTCGGTCACAAAACCGAGCGCTTCCAAAGATCACCACGGTGTGGTCAATGCCCATCTCTTGTTGTATCAGATCTGGCTTGAGCAATTCAAGTTGAATGCGAATACCCCGCGTTTCGCGTCGGGTCAGAAACTGTGGGTCAGCAAAAGCCAGTCGGTTGGAGTTTTGTGGCAACTCTTCTAGGTTGCGTGCTTGAACAAACGCTTCCCAATCTTGAAGCAATTGATGGCTATGGGCGTCGACAAGGGATTGCTTGGCTTCCATGAGGCTTGAGATGAAACCTATGAGGCGGGCGCAGCGCTTGGTCTTTAGACCCTACGACGGTATTCTGCCGTTCGAGTGTCGATTTCAATGCGGTCGCCTTGAGCCACAAAAATAGGAACAGGCACTTCAAAGCCCGTTGAAATTTTTGCGGGTTTTAAAACTTTACCAGAGGTGTCACCCTTGACGGCAGGCTCAGTCCAAGTGACCTCTCTCTCAACGGAGGTGGGCAACTCCACAGAGATGGCCTTGCCGTCGTAGAAAACCACTTCAGCACTCATCCCATCTTCCAGATAGTTCAAGGCATCCCCCATGTTTTCGTTTTCAACCTCATATTGGTTGAAATCTGCATCCATCCAAACGTACATGGGATCGGCAAAATAAGAATAGGTGCATTCTTTTTTGTCCAAAATCACTTGGTCCATTTTGTCGTCTGCTTTGAAGACCACCTCGGTGCCGAAATTGCTGAGCAAGCTTTTGAGCTTCATGCGAACCGTCGCTGAGTTTCTGCCACCACGTGCATATTCGGCACGCAAAACAACCATGGGATCTTTGCCGTGCATGATGACGTTGCCTGGGCGGATTTCTTGAGCGATTTTCATAAATAATTGGACGTTGGGTCAAACATAAATAGACAGTTGAGGGATTCTTACGCAGCGTTTTGCATTGTGGGCTTTTCCTCAGATATCTTTCCATTTTAACATGCTTCATGCATCTAACTGGCTACGAGCTTGGCAAAAACAGATCATTAGGATTCTTTTTAGTGATCCATAGGCCAGATTCAAGCCTGTTTGAGGCTTAAAAATTCACTCAATTGGATGGCCAGGTCAGTTCTGCCATTGAGCTCTCTTGCCACTTGGCGGCTCCATTGCGCCCATGCACCAAGCAGCTCCTCAGACAGCCTTGGAAACTGAGCATGCTCAAATTCGTTCCAAACCATGAACGCCTGTTTCAAGGAGTCGGGTGCTTCAAATCGATTCAAAAAGGCACTTATTTTTTTGAAATGTACGCCATCGTCTTGGGGGTAAATTTGCCAAACAAAGGGTTTCTCAGCCCATATCGCTCTGACCCAGGAGTCCTCGCCACGAACAAAGTTCAGGTCACTGCTTTGCAGCAAAGCGTCAAAGCCAGCATGGTCAACATGCTCTAAGAATTCGATGCTCATTTTTTTGATGTGCACTTGAGGCGATTGTGTCGTTGCTTGCTGGCCCAATAGTTCAGGGGACTTGAGCACAGATCTGGTAAAGACTGAGCTTCTCCCAGCGCTGATCTTCAAATGAACCGATCGTTGCGAGCGACTCAGTTGTAACAACAAATCTTTCAAGGCACGTGGTTCATAGCTGAAGACAAAAACACGCAAACTCGCTTGTGCAGGCCATGTCAAGGCCTGTGCTGAAGGCTCATGGACGGCTTCATTGGATAGGAGAAAGCTTGGCTCATGCTTTTTCAGTAGCCCACCAGTTTGCGTTGTAAACCCAGGGTAAAAAAACCATTTGGTCATGCCGCTCGCTGCCCCTTGCAGCACTGGTGAGGCCAGTTTGTGCATTCTGTTGGGGTAATCCTCTGCACTCAAGTATTCCAAATTGATCCAAGTCCACACCCAAGCCGGGGACTTTTCACCTTGAGGTTCGGGTGCGAGCACATTGTGCAGGTAAACATTTGGAAGTTCACAACCAAAAGCCTCTATGACGCAATGGGGTCTTTGCCAACCGCAAGCCTCCCAGGACGCTAAAGAGTCGTCGCTTGGCCAAGGCAACACCCGCAATGAGGCATGGTCTTGGTGATGGGGCGCCATCCAAGTCAAGGCAGAGGCGTCGTCCACATAAAGTCTCACGTGGTGCCCCAAGGCCACCAAATGCCGGCTCAGCCTCCAGCAAACGCCCAGGTCACCATGGTTGTCAACAACTTGACAGAAAATATCCCATAAAAAGGGGGTGTTCTTCATAAAGGGGCTAGGGCTTGGAGACGAGACTTAAAAAAGCAAGGCGCTTTCTCTGAGTGGCCGTGTTTCGTGTAGGATCCATCAAAAGTATACAGCCCTTGGCCTTGCATGCAGCTTCAAGTCTGGCCCAACGAGTATGACCGAAAAATCCTTGAAACCCCCAAGCTCCCAGCATTCCAAAGATCAGCAAGATCCCCATGGTCAAGAAGCCGTGCATGTATTTTCCGAGCAGCTCTTGTCCGACGTGAGCGCTTTGCCCGCGCTGCCTGGGGTTTATCGTTATTTTGATGAGCAAGATCAGGTGCTGTACGTTGGCAAAGCCAACAGTTTGAAAAAGCGAGTCTCTAGCTATTTTCAAAAAAACCACGGCGGCACGCGAATTGGTCACATGGTCAAAAAAATCCATCGCATGGAAACCACGGTGGTTCGCTCCGAGGCAGAGGCTTTGATTCTTGAGAACAATCTGATCAAGACCTTAAAGCCCAAATACAACATCCTCTTTAGAGACGATAAAAGTTATCCTTATCTGAAGATCACCAAGCCCCAAGTCAATTTAAAGAGACCGCTTGAGTCCCAAGAAGAGAAGCAGCTGTCCAGCCAGGCGGCCAACCCCAGTGCTCAAGAGATTTCACGGGTGATTTATTACCGTGGCGCCGTCGATGCCAAGCATGAGTACTTTGGCCCCTATCCCAGTGTTTGGGCCGTGAGAGAGGCCATCTGGCTCATGCAAAAGGTTTTTCGATTGAGAACCTGTGAAGACAGCGTTTTTAACCATCGCAATCGACCTTGTTTGTTGTATCAAATCAAGCGCTGTTCGGCCCCATGTGTTGGCCTGGTGAGTGTTGAGAAATACAACCAGGATGTGAAAAATGCGGCAGCGCTGTTACGCGGTGAGACCCAGCAAGTGATCCAAGAGCTTGAAGCCAAGATGACGGCCCATGCAGAAAAACTTGAGTTTGAATTGGCCGCGGAACTGCGCAACCAAATCAGCGCCTTGTCCAAAGTCTTGCACCAACAAGCCGTGGAAACAGCCGGAGACCAGGACGTGGACATCTTGTCGGTACAACTTCAAGGTGGCAAGGCCTGTGTCAACTTGGCCATGGTCAGGGGCGGCAGGCACTTGGGGGACCGTCCCTATTTCCCAATGCATGTTGAGCAAGCTGAGGCGCCTGAAGTCTTAGAAGCCTTTTTGACGCAACATTATTTGGACATCAAAGTGCCGCCCACTTTGATTGCCAGTCACAAAGTCCCTGCAGAGCTGATCAAAGTCTTGAGTCTTCAATCGGGCGTCAAGATCCAATTCATCTCGCAACCTCAGGGGCAGAGAAAAGTCTGGCTTGAAATGGCTGTACAAAACGCTCAAATTCAATTGACCCGTTTGCTCGCAGAGGAGGGCTCTCAAAAAGCCAGAACCCGCGCTTTGGTGGACGCTTTGGATTTGGCTGTGGAGGACATGGAGGCGTTTCGAATCGAATGCTTTGACATCTCGCACACCTCGGGTGAGGCAACCCAGGCGTCATGCGTGGTGTTTCATCACCATAAAATGCAAGGTGCCGAATACCGGCGCTACAACATCGAGGGTGTTAAAGGTGGGGACGATTACGCTGCCATGCGGCAAGTCTTGGACAGGCGCTACAGCAAAGTGGCCGAGAGCGTGCGCCTAGGGGAGGGCAAGATGCCAGACTTGGTCCTGGTCGACGGTGGTAAAGGACAAATCGGTGTGGCGCGCGAGGTCTTTGATGCCCTTGGGCTGGATATTTCAAGGCTGGTTGGTGTGGAAAAGGGCGAGGGCCGTAAGGTGGGATTGGAGGAGTTGGTCTTCGCCGATGGCCGAGACAAAGTCTCTTTGCCAGCGGACTCGGCAGCCTTGATGTTGGTGGCTCAAATCAGAGATGAGGCCCACCGGTTTGCCATCACGGGCATGAGAGCGCAAAGAGCACGCGTTCGAATTGGCGCCAGCAAGATCGAGGACATTGCTGGGGTGGGGCCTAAAAAGCGAGCCAAACTTTTGCAGCGCTTTGGAGGCGTCAAAGGCATCGCGCAAGCCAGTGTGCAAGACTTGATGTCGGTCGATGGGATTTCAGAAGAGTTGGCTGATGCCATCTACAAAGCCTTGCGCTGATCGCAGCTGTCCCCTGAATCACCCAGGTTTGATCACCGTCAAGAGTCGGTCAAGCCCCCCTTCTTCAATCGAAATCATCGCCTGCGAGCGAACGGCGGGTTTGGCGTGAAAGGCCACACTCAAGCCTCCAGCGTCCTTGCAGGCATGCATCATGGGCAGGTCGTTGGCACCATCGCCGACGGCAATTGCTTGGGCCGCTGTGACGCCCAGACGCTTGCAGGTTTGCAGCAGCATGTTCTTTTTTTCTTCCCCATCGCAGATGTCGCCCCAAGACTGCTCAATCAACCGACCCGTCAAAACATGGTCTTTGATTTCTAAAACATTGCTTCGGGTGTCATCGATACCGAGCATCTCTTGAACGGCGTCGGCAAAGAAGGTGAAGCCTCCGCTCACCAACAAAACTCTGAGGCCTTGATCTTTACAGGTGCGTACCAATTTGTTGGCCCCGGGGTTGAGTTCAAGTACCTCTTTCAGCACACTTTGCAAGGCGCTTTCGTGAGTGCCTTTTAACAAAGCCACTCTTCTTCGTAGGCTGTCTTTGAAGTCTTTGATCTCCCCTCGCATGGCGGCTTCGGTTATTTTGGCGACCTGTTCACCAACGCCTGCCATCTTGGCCAATTCATCAATGCATTCGATGTTGATCAAAGTGGAGTCCATGTCAAAGGCGATCAAAGCGTAGTTGCTGAGGTACACGGGGGGCTCAAAGCCTTGCACCACAAGTCCTGGTTCATAAAGATGGGATGCGCTCATGGTGTTTTTAAAAGAGGTTTGGTGTTGCCGATGTTGTTCAACAGATCTCGGATGAGTTGGGTTCTTTGTTTGACTTCGGGTAAATTTCGCTCAATTCTGATTTTGTCATTGCCTGTGAGTCGGATGTTTTTATTTTTTTGCACGAGTTCGATGATCTTGCTGGCCTCAATGGGGGCATTGGGCTTGAAGGTGATGTGGGTGACCAAGGGGGAGGCATCGACTTTGGCGACACCAAAGGACTTGGCCAAGATGCGAAGGCGATGAACTTCAACGAGTGTTTGAACTTGGGCCGGGGGTTTACCAAAGCGGTCGACGATTTCTTCTTGCAATCGATCGACTTGATCAAAGTTTTTGGCCGTGGCCAATTTTTTATAAAAGGACAGTCGCAAATGAACATCCCCACAATAGTCGCTTGGCAGCAAGGCGGGCGAATGCAAATTGATCTCTGTGGTGGCTTGCAAAGGGCTCAAGAGGTCAGGCTCTTCACCGTTTTTCAAGGCCCTGACCGCCTCTGAAAGCATTTCGTTGTACAACTGAAACCCCACTTCCATCATGTTGCCACTTTGGTTCTCGCCCAATATTTCTCCTGAGCCCCTGATCTCAAGGTCGTGCATGGCCAAGTAAAAACCTGATCCAAGCTCTTCCATTTGTTGGATGGCCTCTAGGCGTTGACCTGCTTGTTTGGTCAGTCCTTCGATATCAGGGACCAACAAGTAGGCGTAGGCTTGGTGATGGCTGCGGCCTACACGCCCGCGCAGTTGGTGCAATTGAGCCAAACCAAATTTATCAGAGCGACTGATTAAAATCGTGTTGGCACTTGGCACATCGATGCCAGTCTCGATGATGGTCGAGCACAGCAGCACATTGAAGCGTTGAGCCACAAAGTCTCGCATGACCCGCTCTAGATCTCGCTCGCCCATTTGACCGTGAGCGATTTCTATTCTTGCCTCAGGCAGCAACTCGCGCAATTGATGCAATCTGTTTTCTATGGTGCTCACCTCGTTGTGGAGGAAATAGCATTGCCCGCCGCGTTTGATTTCTCTGAGCACGGCTTCTCGGATGACACCAGAACCCTCTCGTCTTAAAAACGTCTTGATGGCCAAACGTCGTTGGGGTGCGGTGGCAATGACACTCAAGTCTCTGAGGCCTTCAAGTGCCATGCCCAGTGTTCTAGGAATGGGGGTAGCGGTCAAGGTCAAGACATCGACCTCAGAGCGCATGGCTTTCATGGCCTCTTTGTGGCGCACACCAAAGCGGTGCTCTTCGTCGATGATCATCAGGCCGAGTTGTTTGAATTGAACACTCTGACTCAACAACTTATGGGTGCCCACCACAATATCGACGGTGCCAGCTGCAATGCCTTCAATGGCTTGATTGATTTCTTTGGTGGTTTTGAACCGAGACATTTCTGCAATTTTGACGGGCCATTTTGAAAAACGATCCACCAAGGTCTGGAAATGCTGCTCTGCCAAGAGGGTGGTTGGAGCCAGGATGGCCACCTGTTTGCCGCCGGTCACAGCGACGAAAGCGGCTCTGATGGCCACTTCCGTTTTGCCAAAGCCCACATCTCCACAGATGAGTCTGTCCATGGGTTTGGGGCTGATCATGTCTTGAATGACCGCATGGATGGCTGCTTTTTGATCCGCGGTTTCTTCAAACCCAAATGCGTTGGCAAAGGTTTCATAGTCGCCAGGAGAAAACCTAAAGGCATAGCCCTCTTGAGCTGCTCGCCTGGCGTACAAGTTGAGAAGTTCTGCGGCTGCGTCTCTGATTTGTTCGGCGGCGCGTTTTTTGGCTTTGTCCCATTGCGCGGAACCCAAGCGGTGCAAAGGCGCCTCCTCTGCGCTCACGCCGGTGTAGCGAGAGACCAAGTGCAGTTGGCTCACGGGCACATACAAGACGGCGTCGTCCGCGTACACCAGGTGCAAGAACTCTTGTGTCACTGGTGCGCCAAGTTCATCAACCCCCAGGCCCAAGTCCAAATTGATGAGCCCCTTGTAGCGGCCAATGCCGTGAGAGTTGTGCACAACAGGATCCCCAATTTGCAACTCAGAGAGGTCTTTGATCAAGGAGTCAAGGTCACTGACTTGTTCTTGTTTTTTTCTCTTTCGAGAAAAGCTGTTGGTGGCAAAGAGTTCGGTCTCTGTGACGTAGTCAATGTCTTGCTCAAGATCACTGAAGCCTATGGACAAAGATCCCAGGCAAATACCCAAGCGAGAATCGCTGTCGATGAAGTCTTGAAGGGATTCAAAAATAGGCGGATCAAATTGGCTGGCCCTTAAAAAATCCAAAAGACTTTGCCGTCGACCCTCGGTTTCGGCAAGGATCAGAATTTTTTGTTGACTGGTGAGGGCGTGATTTTTTAGGCGCTGGAGTGGATCTTCATGGCCGCGTTCAACTTTGAGCTCCGTGAGAGATGCGCTCCAAGCTTGCTCATGAGGGTTTGCAGCTTCGGCTTCTTTAGCGCTCAGAATCGAGCTTGGTCTGATGGCCAGTTGAGGATAATGGTTGCATTGGGTGTAGAACTCTTCTGCACTCAAAAACAGTGCATGGGGGGGTAGCACTGGTCGCTCAGGATCTCCCTGGTTCAGACGGTATCTCTCTTGGGTATCGAGCCAAAAGTGCTGGAATGCGTTTTCCAATTCGCCGTGAGTGACAACGATTGCATCCTCGCCCAAGTAATCAAAAACCGTCGCAGTTTCATCAAAAAACAAGGGCAAGTAATACTCAATTCCGGCCGTAGCAATGGATTGACCAATGTCCTTGTAGAGCCGACTTCGGGTCGGGTCTCCTTCTAGGAGTTCTCGCCAGCGGCTTCTAAACTTGGATCGAGAAGCGTCGTCCATTGGAAACTCTCGGCCGGGCAAGAGACGCACTTCTGGAACGGGGTACAGACTTCTTTGGGAATCAGGGTCAAAGGTACGGATGGAGTCGATTTGCTGATCGAACAAGTCAACACGGTAGGGCACCAAGGAGCCCATGGGAAAGAGGTCAATCAAGCCACCGCGAACAGCATACTCGCCAGGGCTTACGACTTGACTGACGTGCTGGTAGCCCGCCAAGGTCAGTTGTGACTTCAGTTGAGATTCATCCAACTGTTGAGCGACTTTGAAATGAAAGGTATAACCCGCCAAGAAGGCGGGTGGGGCGACTCTGTACAAGGCCGTGGAAGCAGGGATCAAAATCAAATCAGCCTCCCCTTGTGAGATCTGCCACAAGGTGGCGAGTCTCTCGCTGATCAAATCTTGATGCGGTGAGAAGGTGTCGTAGGGTAAGGTTTCCCAATCAGGAAACAAGACGCAATGGACATCGGGGGCAAAAAATACAATTTCTTCCAAAAGGCGCTGCGCATCAAGGGCAAATTCCGTGACCAGTGCAATGCGTTGTCCACGGGCTTTTTCTCTGAGTGCCAATTGGGCAATGTACAGCGCATCGGAGGAGCCATGGGTTTTTTTGGTAATGAATCTTTTGCCCTTGACGAGTGATGGGAGTTGCATTGCGACTTTCAAGAAAACGAATTCTGGTGGGAGTTGTGTTGGTTTGTCTCAACGATTGACGAGAGATTTTAAAAGCTTGTGAGAAACCTGTTAGATAATAAGGGTGTGAATAGAATTTTCCTCGTCATCCCTTGCGCTGGATCAGGCTCTAGAGCCGGTGGCAACAAGGCCAAGCAATACCAAGAGATCCGTGGTTTACCCATGATCATGCACACGCTTGGGGCTATGCTTGAGATCGAGGAGATCGTTCACTGCCTTTTGGTGGTCTCACCCACAGATCATGAGATCGAACACCTGCTTGAAAAGCACATCTCCCATTCTAAGAGCTTTGCGCGTCTTTCCGTTGAAAAAATTGGCGGTGATACCCGATCTGAATCTGTCTTGGCGGGTTTAAAAGCGATCAGGCATTGGGGTGCTCAAGAGGACGATTGGGTGCTGGTGCACGATGCAGCCAGGTGTCTGGTTCAATCAAACTGGGTTCAAAAACTCATTGACGAATGCAGGCATGATGAAGTTGGGGGTATTTTGGCCTGGCCTTTGTCAGACACCTTGAAGCAAAGTCTGGGGGGAAGGATCGAGCAGACCTTGGAGCGTCAAAACAAGTGGTTGGCACAAACACCTCAGATGTTCAAACTGGGGCCCTTGATCCAGGCGATCGAGGCCGCGCCTGGTTTCATGACCGATGAGTCCTCAGCCATGGAGGCTCAAGGCTTTGCTCCAAAATTGGTCCAAGCCAGTGCACTCAACATCAAAGTCACGTATGCCGATGATTTTTTATGGGCAGATGCTTGGTTGGCCGCCAAATCTCTCGCCAGTGCAGATCAAACTAAGGAAAGGCCAAGCACATGAACGTCTTGAATTTAAAAGTGGGCGAGGGCTTTGATGTGCATGCTTTGGTGGATGCGCGGCCCTTGATCATAGGCGGTGTAGACATCCCGCATGTCAAAGGACTGCTGGGTCACTCAGATGCAGACGTGCTTTTGCATGCCATCACCGATGCTCTTTTAGGGGCCGCTGCTTTGGGTGATATTGGGCAACATTTCCCAGACACTGACCCCCGTTTCAAGGGAGCAGATTCTAAAATTTTATTGACCAAAGTTGTACAGTTGCTCAAAACCCATGACTACTCGGTCATCAATGTTGACTGCACCGTGGTTGCACAAGCGCCAAAACTCATGCCCCATATCAAAGCCATGTGTGAGCAAATTGCCTTGTGTTTATCTGTACCCGTTGATCGCGTGAACGTCAAAGCCAAGACCGCTGAGAAACTTGGGCCCGTTGGACTTGAGCAAAGCATTGAGGCAAGGGCGGTGGTTCTGCTCTACAAAGGGCCGTTGACTTAAAGACGAGCAACCGATGCGTGGCCATTGCGCCAGTTGGCCTCTTCTTTGAAAGCGGCCATGGGGCAAGACTTTATTGGGCCGTCCATCCGCCATCCATGGCCCAAGCGACGCCGCGAACATTGTTGGCCGCAGGCGAGCACAAAAAGACAGCCAACTCTCCAATTTCCTGTGGCGTGGTGAACTGTAACGAAGGCTCTTTTTCGCTCAGGAGTTGCTCGGTGGCTTTCTCGTTGCTGATGCCTTGGGCCTTGGCTTTGTCATCGAGTTGTTTTTGAACCAAGGGAGTCAGCACCCAGCCCGGACAAATGGCATTGCAAGTGATGCCAGAGGTGGCGTTCTCTAAGGCGGTGACCTTGGTGAGTCCAACAATGCCGTGTTTGGCAGCCACATAGGCGGCTTTTTGAGCAGAAGCGACGAGCCCATGAGCGGACGCGATATTGATGATGCGTCCCCAGTTTTTTTTCTTCATGTAGGGCAACGCAAGTCTGGAGGTGTGAAAAGCGCTGGACAAATTGATCGCAATGATCGAGTCCCATCGCTCAACAGGAAAATCCTCAATGTTCGCCACATATTGAATGCCTGCGTTGTTGACCAATATGTCGATGCTGGCGTCATTTGATTCAGCAAAGCCAAACAAATCTTCGATGTCTTTGGCTTTGCTCACGTCTGCGCCGTGGTAGAGGGCTTGAACGCCCAGTTGTTCAATTTGGGTTTGGGCAACATGGTGGTCTCCAAAGCCGTTCAAGAGAATGTTTGCGCCTTGCTTGGCCAGGCCAATGGCGATACCAAGACCAATGCCACTCGTTGAACCGGTGACCAATGCGGTTTTGCCCTTTAAAAGTTGACTCATTGAATAACCCCCCCAAATGGATGAAATGATATGCTGATCTTAAGCCAAGAAGATCGGTGGGTACAGGGCTTTGAAGAGGGCGAGTGGACTTTTTTTGATGGCTCAGCCCCTTGCCTTGAAATTTATCGAGTCGTTGGGCTAGACTGAGGGTCATCATGAAAACCATTTCGAAAGATTCAAACAGTCCAGCCGAAGGGGGCTCTTTAGAAGAGCAAGAGATCTTGGAGCGGGCCAAAGCCTTTGCTGAGCCTTTGCTGGTTGGGGAGTATTTATCTACAGGCGAGAGCACGTGGTCTCACGCCCAATCGGTGGCTGAATTGATTGCACACTTGGGCGGTGCGGTGTCTCTGCAGGCTGCCTCCTACTTGGTCTATGCATGCGAGCATTTGAGCAAGCCTATGGAAGTCATCTCCAAGGCCTTTGGTGAGCCTTACGCAGTTTTGGCTTTGGAGACGACCAAATTGGTGCAATTGCAAAAGGTCGCCCGCGCACAAGCCATGGGCAACCCGCAGTCCTCTTCCTCGATCACCTTGAACTCGACCATCAATCAAACCGAGGCAGTACGAAGAATGCTCATGGCTTTTTCAAAAGACTTGAGGGTTGTTTTGCTGAGGCTGTCTTCTAGGCTGCAAACCCTAAGGTACTGTGCCTCCACCACCAAAACGTGTCCAACGGACTTGGCGCAGGAGACCTTGCAGGTGTTTGCACCCTTGGCCAATCGACTGGGAATTTGGCAAATTAAATGGGAGCTCGAGGATTTGTCCTTTCGTTTTTTGGAGCCTGCGACTTACCATGATGTGGCCAAGTTGTTGGACGAGAAAAGGGTTGAAAGAGAGTCGTACCTTGAGCGCTTGAAGGCTCAAATTTTTGAGGAGTTAAAGCGCCAAGGTATCCAAGCCGTGGTTGAAGGTCGGCCCAAGCATATTTACAGCATAGTTAAAAAAATGAGAGGCAAGTCGCTTGGCTTTGATCGAATTTTTGATATCCGCGCTCTTCGCATTGTGGTGCCTGCGGTGAGCGACTGTTATGCGGCTTTGAGTTGGGTGCATCACCACTTTGAGCCCATGGAGCAAGAGTTTGACGACTACATTGCAAAACCTAAAACCAACGGTTATCGATCTTTGCATACTGTGGTGCGAGACGAGTCAGGCCGCCCCATAGAGATTCAAATACGTACGCACGCGATGCATGAACATGCAGAGTTTGGGGTCGCTGCGCATTGGGCCTACAAAGAAGCTGGCGTCAAAGGCTACGAAGGCGTGAGCGCCAATTCCTCCTACGACGCCAAAATAGCGGTTCTTAGGCAGTTGCTCGCTTGGGAGCGAGAGCTTGTCAGCCTCTCACCAGAGGCCTCCCAACTTGCAAAAGCGCAGAACCTAGACGACCGGATTTATGTGTTGTCACCTGCCGCGGAGATTGTGGAATTGCCTCAACTGAGCACTGCCGTTGATTTTGCTTATGCAGTACATACGAATTTAGGACATCGCTGCCGTGGTGCGAAAGTCGATGGCGTTTTGGTTCCCTTGAACACAGTGCTTAAAAGTGGACAAACCGTCGAAGTGGTTGTAGCCAAGGAGGGTGGGCCTTCAAGAGATTGGTTGAACGCAGATTTGGGGTTTTTGGCCAGCCCAAGGGCAAAATCCAAGGTCCGGGCTTGGTTCAATGCACAAATCGCTCAAGAAACCATCAACAAAGGCAGAGAGTTGGTTGAGAGAATCTTGCAGCGCGAGGGTAAAACATCTTTGAACCTAGAGGAGTTGGCCTCGGGCCTGGGTTTTAAGTCTTCACAAGATCTTTTTGAAGTTGTTGGGAAAGATGAGTTTTCCCTGAGAAATATTGAACAATGGATCCATCCGCCTGAGCAATTGTCCAATGTTGACGATATTTCTTTGGTGAGTAAAAAATCCAAGGTCAATGAGTCCAGCAAAAAAGGTGCTGTATTGGTCGTTGGTTTGGATTCATTGATGACTCAGTTGGCCAGGTGTTGTAAGCCAGCTCCCCCAGATTTGATCAAAGGTTTTGTGACCCGTGGAAAGGGCGTGAGCATCCATCGCCAAAACTGCTCAAACTTTAAACAGTTGGAGGTCAAGGAGCCTGATCGAGTGATTGTCGTGGCATGGGGGTCCTCTCAAGCCCTAAACCCCATCTACTACCCTGTTGATGTAGCTCTTGAGGCGAACGATAGACAAGGGTTGCTCAGAGATGTTTCTGAGGTGTTCGCAAAAGAGCGTATGAATGTGGTTGGCGTTCAGACTCAATCTATCAAAGGAATTGCTTGGATGACCTTTACGGTTGAAATCAACGATGCTCTAAGGCTAGAAAAAGTATTGCTTTCTGTTCAAGAGATCAAAGGGGTCAGAGCGGTCAGGAGGAGATAGGAACAGATCTTTAAAGGTCCACTATGTTGTTCGTGGGCACGCAAAGGGTGAATTTAAGAGGGTTTTAACTAAAATATGAATTTGTGGTGTTGTGCTTTTAAGGAAGATGACAAAGCTTTTTGTAACTGGGATATAATGTTGTTCTTGCAAATCGCTACGCGATTTCATCTTTAAACAGGCGATTAGCTCAGTTGGTTAGAGCGCTTCCTTGACATGGAAGAGGTCGTTGGTTCGAATCCAATATCGCCTACCATTAAATTTCAAATCTGGTTTGAATTCAACACGATTCTTTTGACATTAGCTTGCCCCAGACCCTCAATGCAAGCGTATCCATGGGAAGAATATCAAAGTTGTTGATCAATAAATAAAACCAATTTTCAATTTGATTGCTCCTTGACGAGTCTTGGTCTCTGATTGTTTCTATACCAGACTGAATATCTCCTACAGTAACTGCAGAGAGAAACAATTCAGAGTCATTTAACTTCGAAATCTATTTAACAACTGCTGCCTGGCGTTTTGGTCTTGGCAGTTGGAAATTGCATTTTTTTTAAAAGATGTAGTTGCTTTTAGTTGTTATCGATTTGCGATGAATCCTTGCCCCTCTTTTTTGGGAGAACAATTCAAATCGATTGATCTTTGAAAGAAAAAAGATTGGAGAGAGGGTTTTATGAGTTGACCTATTGAGTCGAAATTCATCAGGCAATGTGCATCAACTCATTGAACAGAATGCTTAGAAAAAATCAGAACACCGAACTTATAGCTGTTGTTTTTATGTTCCAAGAGATCAAACGTGTTGTTTGATGACACGAAAGGGACTCTCATAAAAAGATCAAAAGCACGCAATCTAGAAATGCACTCTAATTCACTCATTGTTTCAAATGTATGGGTCAAATCATTTTTTTGCAATTCCATCATGTAAGGCAAAAGCCTATCATTTACTTTAAAAACTATAGCAGGATCTTTTAATCGTCTCATCACAAGATTGGTCAACAAGGGGAGATTTTTAACGAGAACCGTGCGTTTTGAAAAAAGATTAAAACCGTGTTCAACAAGTTTTTCAATCAGTTTATCAATGGGCTCATGAGCTTGATGATTGACAAAAATTTGTTGCACTTCCTCAAAATGCTTATCGACTAACTCAGTAAATAGGCTTATAAAAATATCTTCAAATTTATTAAAGTAACGGTAAATGACGCCGGCGCTGTAGCCAGATTTTTCTGAAAGTAATTTGGATGACAATTCAACATCAAGGTCACTTTCTAAAATTTCCCTGGCAGTTTGATACAAATCTTCAACAGTTTTATTGGACCGCTGTTGAGAGGGTTTCTTTTTATAACTGCCAATGAAATTGAGTATTTCTGTAAATTGCATTTGCTTATTCTATAGCTTTATAAATGTGAATCTGTTTATATCAACCGAGCTACCCCCTGGAACCCGCATGAATGCTTGTTTTGCGATGACTTGAATATTCCATACGTGAATTCGTTAATGGCTCAATTGGCTTGAAATACAGTGCTAAAAATATATGATTACATAATTATTTATTAAAAAAGCAAAATATTTTCCAAAAAAATAAATATTAATCATTACAAAATTTTTAAATGAAGAAAAAGCCACTCATTGATGAAGTCATAAAGTTGATTGAATCAAACCATGGTCAACCCTATGGTTATAAGGAACTTTGCATTCAAACCAATTTATCAGTTCGTCAGTTGGTCGATTTATTCAAGGAGAAAAATACAACTCCAATGATGTTTATAAAAAATGTTAAAAACAAATCCCTGCTTGAAAAGAGTATGGGAAAAGATACCTATCTAAGTTCATTGAAAAAAATCTAGGAACAGCAATGGTAAAGGCCGAGTCTTTGATCAAAGTTTTTTTTGATGCTGCAATGGTTCATAAACCTAATATGAGTTCACACCAAATTCATTTGTATGTTTTAGGTTTGATGGCTCATGAGCTTGCATTTGCTTTTAACAATGACTCTACTGTGGCCCAGAATGTGAAAGAGTTGCTGGAAAAGTTGAACCCCAGTGATGTTCCTGAGCAAGATGTAAAAGTAAAGGAAGTTGATTCAACTCAAGTCAATAGGGGGCAAAGTGGAAATCAAAATGAAAAAGCATCACCTCCCTCAAGCAAGATTGGCTCAAACCTCATGAGTGGTTTGAGTTACACCACACTTGCAAACTTCCTGACCAATTACCCCAAGGTGTCCATCAAGGATTTAAGAGATGACAAAGATGGATTGGTTTGGATCTGCGGTTCAAGAATTGATTTACAAGATGAAAATTTGACTGCTTGGCTCGTTAAAAATAAATTTTTGTGGTCTAAAGAAAAATCAGCATGGTTTTTTTCAATTGTCTGAATTGATGATTGTTCGAAGTTTTCTAAATTGGAGCCAAGTATTTTTTGGAAATCTATGAAAAAAATATTAGTCACTTACAAAGTCAAAGATGTCGAATGGTGGATCAAAAACAATACGCTTGAACGAGAGTGGGGTCAAAGGGATGTCAAGATTGAGTTTTACAGAAAAAGGGATTCAAGCCACATTGGATTCATCGCAGAGATTGCAAACGAAGAACTCTTTGTTGAGATGCTAAAAAACTCAACTTTTTTAACCACGTCTTTCAAGTCAAACGGCGTACTCATGGAAACACTAGAGATACTTGAGTTGGTTGAATAATTTTTTTGTAATTCAAAGATAAAAAGATGTCTTCTTTAGATTACTTTTGTATTTTTGTTTTGATTCTTTCGTCTGTTCATGGCTTTTGGCGTGGTTGGACCGTTCAAGGCTTTTATCTTCTCATGGCCTTCACTCTGTATGCTCTGGCACTTAAGATCAACTCAGGCAGTTATTCGGTTTTCTTCATTCCAGAATCTGATTCATCATTCAGAGACATCATGCATTTAGAGGTGATATCCATCATCGTGATCACCTTTTTAATTTTAATCAGGCGTTTTCACAGCCTTTTCTTCGTCACCCATCACGCACTTCCTGGTCATCAAGTTGTAGGTGCCATTTTTGGTTTTCTAACAGGCTTGTTTGGCTTACTTTATTTGTTTGTCTGGATCAACTTTACAGATATCAAGATGCAAGCGTGGTGGACATCGTCTTTTGAGTACCAATTCAGTCAATCTATTTTTGATGTTGTCAAAATAGTTTTTGGGTAAGTACCGTTGTTAACGAGCTGGTTTTTTCACCATCCGTTGTGAGTTTTTTAAATTCTGAGTGATGTTCAACTCAGCCCCCTAGCGATAACCGATGAGCTCTGGACGATCTTTTCTTTTTGTTTGAATGACTTCATTGTCGATCTAACTTTCATACCCTTCAATCCCAACCATGAAGGCTTAGCACTTTTGTCCCCCGCGTTTTGTCTATGCAAACAACCCTTAGGGGCTCATTTTTTACCTTTAAAGTTTTAAAAAAGGTTCTAAATTCGGGTAAATATCAATATTGACTTCTTCTTAGGCGTTACAAAATGACCCTACTGTCCCAAGGATAAGAATGGAGTTTGAATGACTACGAAAAAGAGCAAAACCTTGCCGCCTGTTCAAAGCGACAAGCGAGTCATTAAAAAATACCCCAACCGCCGTCTGTACGACACCACAACTTCAAGTTACATCACACTTTTTGAAGTCAAGCAATTGGTGATGGATCAGATCGATTTGAGGGTCATTGACGTCAAAACCAATGAGGATTTAACGCGCTCCATTCTTTTGCAAATCATTCTTGAAGAAGAAAGTGCGGGCGTTCCCATGTTCACTGAGAAGGTGTTGGAGAATTTCATTCGCTTTTATGGGCATACCATGCAACCCTTTATGGGGAGTTATTTGGAAAGAAATGTTCAAGCCTTGACGCAGTTTCAGTCCAAGATGACGGAGAGTTCCAAAAAGGTCAGCCCTGAGCTTTGGCAGAAGTTGATGCCCCTTCAAGTCCCTGTTTTACAAGGCATGTTGGGTCAGTATGCAGAGCAGTCAAGTGCCATGTTTTTGCAAATGCAAGAAAAAGTGCAAGAGCAATTTCAAATGCAAACCGATGCCATGTTGGGTGCGTTGGGAGTGAAGCCCAAGCCCTAGTAAGCCTACTTTTAAAAGTGGTTGAGTCACCTGCTAAACACAAGTAACTTGTGAGCGCTGAGAATTCTCTCGCTTTTCAAGCGACAATAGGGACATGAGTCAAGAAATACACACCCTCCAAACCCCTAAAAAAGTTGGATTCGTCAGCCTAGGATGTCCTAAAGCTTTGACCGATTCTGAATTGATTTTGACCCGGTTGAGTGCAGAAGGTTACCTGACCAGCAAAACCTTCGAGGGGGCTGACTTGGTGATCATCAACACCTGTGGGTTCATCGATGAGGCCGTCAAAGAAAGTTTGGACACCATTTCTGAGGCTTTGAATGAAAACGGCAGGGTCATTGTCACAGGGTGTTTGGGTGCACGCGTGGACGATGACGGTGATAACCTTATCCAGTCCATTCACCCCAAGGTTTTGGCGGTGACAGGGCCCCACGCGACGGATGAGGTGATGCAAAAAGTGCACGAGCATTTACCCATGCCTCAGCAGCCATTTATGGACTTGATACCTCAGGCATCGTCTTTGGTTGGTATCAAATTAACGCCAAAGCATTACGCCTATCTCAAAATCTCTGAAGGATGCAACCATCGTTGTACTTTTTGTATCATCCCTTCCATGCGGGGAGATTTGGTCTCTAGACCTGTTGGAGATGTCTTGAGCGAGGCCCGCGCCTTGTTCGAAGGTGGAGTGAAAGAGTTGCTGGTGATCAGTCAAGACACGTCAGCATATGGCGTGGATGTCAAGTACCAAACGGGGTTTTGGGATGGCAAGCCCATCAAAACACGCACACTTGAGTTGGTTGAGCAATTGGCAAATTTAGCCGAGCCTTACGGTGCCTGGGTGCGCTTGCATTACGTCTACCCTTATCCCACGGTTGATCATTTGATTCCTTTGATGGCACAGGGGCGCGTTTTGCCCTATTTGGATATCCCCTTTCAGCACAGTCACCCTGACGTTTTGTCTCGCATGAAGCGACCAGCGAGTGGGGAGAAGAATCTGGATCGAATTCAAGCTTGGCGTGAACAGTGTCCTGACTTGGTCATTCGAAGCACTTTTATTGCAGGATTTCCCGGCGAAACTGAGCTTGAGTTCGAGCATTTGTTGGATTTTGTGCGACTGGCCAAAATCGATCGAGCAGGATGTTTTGCCTACAGTCCAGTCAAAGGTGCCTTGGCCAACGAAATTCCTGGCATGTTGCCAGATGTTGTTCGTCAAGAACGGCAAGCCCGGTTCATGAAAGTGCAAGAAGAGGTGTCGGTAGCTAAGTTGCGAGAGCGAATCGGTCAAACCATGAAAGTGTTGATTGACCAAGTACACGCCGGAGGCAAGCAAGGTGCTTTAGCGCGCTCATATGCCGATGCCCCAGAGATTGATGGCACGGTCAAACTGTTGCCTCCTCAAAAGGTGAGCCTACGTTTGAAGGTGGGCGAATTCGTCAAAGCGAAAATTGTAGACACGGACGGCCATGACCTGATTGCGCAGCCTATCTAGGCGTGGAGCATTTGTCACAAGACTGGGATATTTATTTGTTATAGTCAAAGACAAACGAGGAGGTCAAGATTTCCAATCGATCCGTTGACATGTTGTGTCATTTGGTGCCCCGAAAGGGACTCGAACCCCCACGATGTTACTCGCTAGTACCTGAAACTAGTGCGTCTACCAATTCCGCCATCGGGGCAAAACAGACATAGGCTATCTTATCAAAAAAATCTCACATTCATCGACTTCTGTTGAAGAGTTCATCGGAAGTGTTTTAGGTCATCGCGATGGTCATGGATTTGTCCAGCGTGACAGTGGTGCCCCAGATATTTATTTGCCGCACAATGAGATGCGCGCAGTTTTGCATAAAGACCGGGTCAAAGTCAAAATATCAAGGCTTGACGGCAAAGGCCGTCCTGAGGGGCGTGTCACTGAAATTTTGGAGAGGCCCTCCTACGCCATCATTGGTCGTTTGTTGCAAGAGGGGGGCATCTGGTTGGTTGCCCCTGAGGACAAGCGTTACGGTCAAGATATTTTAATTCCCAAAGGGGCGACAGGTGCGGCCAAGGTCGGCCAGGTGGTGGTGGTCGAGTTGACCGAGCCGCCCAGTCTTTTTGGGCAACCGGTGGGCCGGGTCAAGGAAGTTTTGGGAGAGGTGGACGATCCCGGTATGGAAATTGAGATCGCGGTGAGAAAGTACGCCGTGCCGCATGAGTTTTCTGCCGAGTGTTTAAAGCTTGCTAAAGCTTTACCGGACAAAGTCAGACCCCAGGATTTAGAGGATCGAGTGGACTTGAGGGACATGCCTTTCGTTACCATCGATGGAGAAGATGCGCGTGACTTTGACGACGCAGTCTATTGCGAGCCAGCAAAAGTAGGGCGCAGAAAAGGTTGGCGTTTGTTGGTGTCGATCGCTGATGTCAGTCACTACGTTCAAACTGCGAGCGGCATTGATGTGGATGCCTACGATCGTGCAACCAGCGTTTATTTTCCAAGGCGTGTCATCCCCATGCTCCCGGAAAAGCTCTCCAATGGCCTGTGTTCCCTGAACCCCCATGTCGATCGTTTGTGCATGGTGTGTGACATGTTGGTCACTCAAGAGGGCGAGATCTATGCCTATCAGTTTTATGCTGCCGTCATGCACAGCAAAGCTCGCTTGACCTACACCACCGTTGCATCCATTTTATCCAACACGAGAGGTCCTCAAGCCTTGGCCAATGGAGAGGTGGTTTCTCACTTGATCAACTTGCACGATGTGTATTTGGCCCTTTTAAAAGCTCGCCAACAGCGAGGGGCGGTTGATTTTGAGTCGACCGAGACTCAAATCGTGTGTGACGAGAACGGACGTATAGAAAAGATCATCCCAAGAGTGAGAAATGAGGCGCATCGATTGATTGAAGAGGCGATGTTGGCGGCCAATTTCTGTAGCGCAGAATTTATCTTGGGCTCCAAGCACCCGGGACTTTTTAGGGTGCATGAAGGGCCCACGCCTGAAAAGGTGGAGTTGCTGAGAAGTTATTTGAAAGCTGTGGGTATCTCTCAAAGCATCAGTGATGAGCCCAAGCCTTCAGAGTACCAAGCCATTGCAAAGGCCACTCAAGAGCGTGCCGATGTTCAGCAAATCCACAGCATGCTGCTGCGCTCCATGCAACAAGCCATTTACACCCCCATCAACAGTGGCCACTTTGGCTTGGCTTTTGAGGCCTACACACACTTCACCAGTCCCATTCGTCGCTACCCTGATTTGTTGGTGCACAGGGTCATCAAGGCCATTTTGGCCAAGCAAAAGTACCAGCTACCAGCTTTGCCAACGCCAGGTGAGTCTCATGCCCGATTGGCCAGGCGCTTGGCGTCCAAAGCCCATGGCAAAGAAAGCAAGGAAGTCTCTACCCAAAAGCGCCATGTGGACCAGGCAGCTTGGGAGGCGGCAGGTTTGCATTGCTCCGCCAATGAGCGACGTGCAGATGAGGCCTCTAGAGATGTGGAGGCCTGGCTCAAATGCAAATTCATGCGCGAACATTTGGGCGAGGAGTACAGTGGCGTGGTCACGTCGGCAACAGGTTTTGGGATTTTTGTGACCTTGGATGCTTTGTATGTCGAGGGCTTGGTCCATATCACCGAATTAGGGGGGGAGTATTTTAGGTTTGATGAGGCTCGCCAAGAGCTCAGAGGTGAGAGAACGGGTATTCGTTATGCTATTGGCACCAAGGTGTTGGTGCAAGTCAGTCGAGTGGACTTGGATGGAAGAAAAATTGATTTTCGACTGGTCAAGGACAGCTTGGACAGAAGTTTGATCAACACCAAGGATGTGACGGGATTGAACCTGGGTGAATCCAAGGGCGGGAAAAAACAAAAGTCTTTCATCAAGCATGGCAAAAGAGGTGCCTCGCAAGCCATGTCTCCTACCGCAGGTTCATCTTTCATGCCTGGCGCCCCTCTTGGTTCCAGAGGAACTCAAAAAGGCGCAGTTGCTAAGTCACCTGCAGGTGCTGCCAAAACCTCCTCAAGGGGCGTCTCCCCAGTCACGCCTCCTGCCTTTGCCAAGGGGGGGAGCTTTAGCAAGTCGCCTTTGGACGCGATAAAAGGTGCTCTCAAGAGAGGCGCTTCAACCAAAAAGTCCAAAAAAGCAAAACGCTGAAAAGACTTGAATGCCTTAAATGTTGCTAAAAAAAGCCTTCTTTGACTAATTGAGTGCCAACTCCAGCCAGTCTGTGTTGGGTATGTCTTGCGTCATCATGCCAGCCAAGACCTGAGCGCTGCCACAAGACGTGGCCCAGCCGCTAGAACCATGTCCCAAATTGAGCCACAAACCGCTGTGGGGAGTTGCGCCAACGATCGGGGAGCCTTTGGGAAGCATGGGGCGAATACCTTTCCAAACTTGTATTTGTTGGCCCATGTCGGTGGCCTTGGGGAACCAATCTTCTAAAACTTTGTAAAGGGTTTTGATGGCTTTGGGACTTTGGACTTTGGGTTCACCACCAAACTCCATGATGCCACCCACGCGGATGCGGTTACCTTGCCTAGAAATGGTCACCTTGTACTTTTCGTCCAAGATGCCGCATTTTGGGGCATCTAGGGGCTCCTTGATCATGGCGGTCATGGAGTAGCCGTAAACGGGCGTCATTGGAATGGGCAAAGCCAACTGACTCAAGAGCTTGAGGCTACCCATGCCTGAGCAAACCACGACTTGGTCAAACTCCATGGGTTTACCGTTCACCACCAAGCGTTTGGGGTCGTTTGCGCTTAAGGGTTCTACATTGGACTTGAATTCAAAATGCACGCCCATTTTTTCGGCTTCATCGCGAAGAGCCAAAGAAAACTGTCTGCAATTGGCAATCTGATCGTCTGGGAGATGAACCGCGCCAGCAAAGGGCGTTTCGCTTTCCAAAGCGGGTTCTTTTTGCAGCAAACCCTCCTTGTTCAAAACTTGAAAGGGAATGCCCAAATCGGTGAGGTAGGGCAAGGATGATTTGGCAATTTCAAAATGACGCTCGCTGCGATAGATGATGTTGTAGCCATGTGATTGCTCAACCTCAATGCCCAGGGATTGAGCCAACTCTTTGAGCCTCTTTTGCGTCATCAAAGCCAATTTTTGCATAGCTTGGCGATGTCGCCAGTAGCGCTCAGACTTGGAAGCTTTGATGCTCTTGCTGAACCAACTCAGGGTCTCTAAATTAGGAAAATGCACCAAAATACTGGCGTGTTTGGCAAACTGCTCCTGGATGAGTCTTTTGAAGATGGACGGGTTGGCCCAAGGGGCAATGTAACCAGGAGAAATCACTCCGCCATTGGCAAAACTCGACTCTTCTGAGCAGGTTTGGTTCTTGTCAAAAACGGTGACCTTGTACCCTTTGAGCGAGAGTTCATATGCCGTTGTGACCCCAATGATGCCAGCGCCAATGATGGCGACTCTTTGATTGTTCATGAGGGGTATGTTAACTTCTGTCAGAGCCCTTTTTGGTTTTTTATGAACACGATTGGTGCAAACCCGTGAAAAGTCAGTTTTCCATGGGAAAAATGGACATGAATATGCTACAATTCTTGGGCTTTGCAAATTAAAAATTTGTACAAGTCAATCGCAAACCTTCTCATTCAAGGTGTTGGTGCTTTATTAAAAAACATTTTTAATTTAAAAGCATTAATTTCGAGATGGGTTTTAGACCAAACCTTATAGGAAAAACTATCATGTCAGTATCAATGCGCGAAATGCTTGAAGCGGGTGTTCACTTTGGACATCAGACACGCTTTTGGAATCCCAAAATGGCCCCCTTTATTTTTGGCCATCGCAACAAAATTCATATCATCAATTTAGAGAAAACACAGCCCATGTTTGAAGAGGCTGTGAAATTTGCTCGTCAGTTGTCCGCCAACCGTGGGACCATTTTGATGGTCGGCACGAAGCGCCAAGCCAGAGAGATCGTCGCATCTGAAGCCAAGCGCGCTGGTGTGCCTTTCGTTGAGCAAAGATGGCTCGGAGGCATGCTGACCAACTTTAAAACGGTCAAGTCTTCCATCAAGCGTCTAAAAGAGATGAAAGTCCAGCTCGAAGGTGGCTTGGATGCCATGTCCAAAAAAGAGCAGTTGACGTTCTCAAGAGAGCTTGACAAGTTAGAAAAAGACATTGGCGGCATCCAAGACATGGCCACTTTGCCCGATGCAATTTTCATCATTGACGTGGGCTACCACAAGATCGCCGTCCTTGAAGCCAAAAAATTGGGCATTCCTATGATTGGCGTTGTTGACACCAACCACTCACCAGAGGGGATTGATTTTGTGATTCCTGGCAACGATGACTCTTCCAAGGCGGTGACGCTTTATGCCCGTGCGATTGCGGACGCCATCCTTGAAGGCCGTGCCAATGCCGCGCAAGACGTGATCAAAGCCATCTCAGAAGAGAAAGATGAAGACTTTGTAGAGGTTGATGAAGCTCACAGCGCCTGATTCTCTTTTTGAGAGCCAAAGGTCAAGGGGCTTCATGAAGCCCCTTTTTAGCGACTAGAAAAGCGAAAGCTTCTTATTATTGAACTTGAAACGAATTCGGAGAAAGACAAATGGCAGCAATCACAGCAAGCATGGTGGCAGAATTAAGAGCCAAAACCGACGCACCCATGATGGAGTGCAAAAAGGCGTTGACCGAGTCGGAAGGTGACATGGTCAAAGCGGAGGAAATTCTTCGTGTTAAATTGGGTAGCAAAGCTGGAAAAGCGGCCTCAAGAGTGACTGCAGAGGGCGTGGTGTTCGCTAGCATTGAGGGCCACACGGGTGCCTTGCTTGAGATCAATTGTGAGACCGACTTCGTCACCAAGAACGACAGTTTCTTGGCCCTGGCCAAGGCTGCAGCCGACTTGTTGGTCAAGCACAAGCCCAGCGATGTTGAGGCCTTGGGGGCCTTGAGTTACTCGCAAGATGGTTTTGGTCCAAGCCTTGAGGACGTTAGAAAAGGCTTGATAGGCAAGATTGGCGAAAACATGAGCTTTCGCCGCTTCAAATTGTTCACAGGCACCCATGGTTTGACCAGTTACTTGCATGGCACTCGGATTGGTGTGATGGTGGAGTATGAGGGCCAAGAAAGTGCCGCTAGAGATGTGGCCATGCATGTGGCGGCCATGAAGCCAGTTGCCCTGACAAGTGCGGATGTGCCTACAGAGTTGATTGAGCGCGAGCGCTCTGTGGCGACGGCCAAAGCGGCTGAGTCTGGCAAGCCCGCCGAGATTGCACAAAAGATGATTGATGGCGCCGTGCAAAAGTATTTGAAAGAAGTCTCTTTGTTTGACCAAACTTTTGTGAAGAACGACAAACAAACGGTCGAGCAAATGCTCAAAGCCAACAACACCCAAGTCAAATCCTTCACCATGTATGTGGTTGGAGAGGGGATAGAGAAAAAGGTGGACGATTTTGCTGCGGAAGTGGCCGCCCAAGTCGCTGCAGCGAAACAAAACAGCTGATAGAACAAAAAGGGACTTCGGTCCCTTTTTTTTTAAGCCCCAGTTTGAGCTAAACTTAAAATAACCCATCAGGAGAAATTGACAATGACTCAAATCGCGCCAGCGCACAAGCGCATTTTGCTCAAGTTATCGGGTGAAGCGCTCATGGGGGATGATGCCTTTGGAATCAACCGTGCAACCATTGTAAGGATCGTTGAGGAGATCGCCGAGATCACGCGCCTTGGCGTGGAGGTGGCGGTGGTCATTGGCGGGGGCAATATCTTCAGAGGGGTCGCTGGAGGGTCTGTGGGGATGGACCGTGCAACGGCCGATTACATGGGCATGCTCGCGACCGTCATGAACGCCTTGGCGCTTGCCGATACCATGAACAAAGCGGGTTTGACCGCTCGTGTGATGTCTGCCATTGGCATTGAGCAGGTGGTGGAGCCTTATGTCAGACCCAAGGCCTTGCAGTACTTGGAGGAGGGCAAGGTGGTGATTTTTGCTGCCGGCACGGGAAACCCGTTTTTTACAACAGACACCGCGGCAGCTCTAAGAGGCGCAGAAATCGGCGCAGAGTTGGTGTTAAAAGCGACCAAGGTCGATGGCGTTTATACGGCCGACCCTAAAAAGGACAGCTCAGCCACCCGCTACAACAAAATCAGCTTTGATGATGCCATTCGACAAAATTTAGGCATCATGGATGCCACAGCATTTGCTCTGTGTCGCGATCAGCGCTTGCCGGTCAAGGTCTTCTCTATTTTTAAAAATGGGGCCTTAAAGCGCGTGGTGATGGGCGAGGACGAGGGGACTTTGGTTTATGCTTAGGGCCTAGACTAGGCGATGTGTCTTCAGCAGAGGTCTCAACGCAGTTGGTCGTTCGATCGATTTGAACTTGGGTCCTGGTGAAATCTAAAATTTAGGAGTTGTGATGAGCATTGCAGAAATTAAACAATCAACCGAAACAAAAATGACGCAGTCCATTGCTGCCTTGAACTCATCGCTGAGCAAGGTGAGGACGGGACGCGCCAATCCAGGCTTGTTGGACTCGGTGATGGTGGACTATTACGGCAACCCAACGCCCATTGGTCAAGTGGCCAATGTCTCGCTTTTGGATGCGAGGACCATCAGCGTTCAGCCCTGGGAAAAAGGCATGGGCGCCAAAATTGAAAAAGCCATCCGCGACAGCGATTTGGGCTTGAACCCATCGGCGATGGGGGACTTGATCCGCGTGCCCATGCCCGCGATGACCGAAGAGCGCCGCAAGGAGTTGACCAAGGTGGTCAGAAACGATGGCGAAGGTACGAAAGTGGCTGTGCGCAATTTGAGGCGAGACGCCAACGATGCGGTTAAAAAATTGGTCAAAGACAAAGAGGCCAGCGAGGACGATCAAAAGAGAGCCGAGGCAGATATTCAAAAAATGACCGACAAATACATTGCTGAAATCGACAAGGTGGTTGCCGCCAAAGAAGCAGAAATTTTGGCTGTTTAGGTCGCCCATGACGCTTCATGGGTTGGTGACCTTGGACTTGATGGGTGAGACCTTTGATGCTTGCCTTGCAAGCGTTTTCTCATCCTTACAGACTCTCGCGTCTGCGCTTGATAGCGTGCAAGTCGCCTTTCATTTCAGGAGTTGATCAATTGCTCAAGCAACGCGTCATCACGGCCGCTATTTTGTTGATCATTTACGTACCCGCCTTGTTTGCGCAGTCGAGCTGGCCATTCCTCTTGTTGACCTTGTTCATGACCACCTTGGCCGCTTGGGAGTGGGCCAGGATGAACCCCTTGCCTTTTTTAAAGGCATACCCCTATGCCGCTTTGGTCTTGGGCCTGTGTGCACTTGATTGGTGGTTTTCTTGGTCAGAGAGTTTGGCTCCTTGGGGCGGGCTCACGCTGGGCTTGGTATGGTTTGTTTTTTTTGCCATGGTCCTCAGGTGGGGTATCAAGGGTTGGCAAGATTTGGCGTTTGTGCTGAGAGCTTGCATGGGCCTGGCCATGTTGCTGGGTGCATGGGTCAGTTTTGGTTCTGCCAAGGCCTTGAGCACACATTTTTTAATGTCGGTCTTGGTCTTGGTGTGGACCTCTGATGTGGGGGCTTATTTTGTGGGCAAAGCAATGGGTCGAACCAAACTCGCTCCAGTCTTGAGTCCTGGTAAAAGCCGAGAAGGGGCTTTGGGTGGCATGGTGTTGGTCTTTGTGTTGGGCCTGGCTTGGTTGCACTTGGAAGACCTCTTTCAGTTGGAGTCGATGAGCATCTTTACCCTTTTGTGGCAAAGAGGTTGGGCTTATTTCGTCTTCGGGCTGGTGGCCTTGGTGAGTTGCAGCGTTCTTGGCGATTTGTTTGAGTCCATGGTCAAGAGGGCCATGGGTTTCAAAGACAGCAGCCATCTCTTGCCTGGACATGGAGGAGTGTTGGACCGCATTGATGCTTTGTTGCCCACGGTTCCCTTGGCGGTGTTCTTGGCCCATTGGGTGTCTTGATGGAACTGTTTTTAGGTGGGTGTCAACAAGAGGTTTCATGAAAAAACGTATCAGTATTTTAGGCTCGACCGGTTCCATTGGAACCAACACATTGGACGTGTTGGCCAAGCATGCTGACGCCTTTGAGGTCTTTGCTTTGAGTGCTCACCGTCAAGTGGACTTGATGCTTGAGCAGAGTGCTCGCTTTAAGCCAAGTTTTGTGGTGATGGTGGACCCCCAAGCGGCCAAAGCACTTGAAGAAAAAATCAAACACACCTCACTGCCAACTCGGGTTTTAAGTGGGGCGAAGGCTTTGGATGAGATGGCTTCGCATCCAGAGGTGGATGTGGTGATGGCTGCTATCGTAGGAGCCGCTGGGCTGTCATCTTGCTTGGCTGCAGCACGCGCTGGCAAGAGACTGTTGCTCGCCAACAAAGAGGCCTTGGTCGTGGGTGCAGAGGTTTTTACCACCACCATCAAAAAGCATGGCGCAACGCTGTTGCCTATTGACAGTGAGCATTCTGCCATTTTCCAATCCCTGCCAGATGACCCTAGCACTTGGAGCGACAACATTGCCAAGATCATTTTGACCGCTTCAGGTGGGCCTTTCAGAACTTGGGATCCAGATCGACTGAAGGCGGTGTCGGTTCAAGAGGCTTGTGCGCATCCGACTTGGGTGATGGGGCGCAAGATCTCTGTGGACTCTGCCACCATGATGAACAAGGCGCTGGAGGTGATTGAGGCCTACCATCTCTTTGGTGTCAAGCCCGAGCAGTTGGAGGTGGTCATTCATCCGCAAAGTGTGATCCATTCCATGGTGGAGTACCTGGACGCGTCTGTGGTGGCACAACTGGGAACACCTGATATGCGCGTGCCCATTGCCTATGGATTGAGTTGGCCCAAGCGCATCATCTCGGGGGCCAAGGCCATTGACTTTTCTAGCGTTGCGCCCATGACCTTTGAGTCGTTTGACGATCCGCTTCATCAAAGACGTTATCCCGGTCTTCAACTGGCCTGGCAAGTGTTGAAGGCGCCCAGTGGTTCGGCAGCGGTTTTGAATGCGGCCAATGAATTTGCAGTGTCCGCCTTTTTAGAAGAACGTATTCGATTTGACCAAATTCACGCCCTCAACGTGCAGACCTTGTCTGCCTATTTGCCTGACGCACCGCATGGCTTGGAGGACCTTCTTGAAATCGATCGCCACGCCAGGCAAGTGGCCAGCGACTTGCTTGGAAAGCTGCAATGAGTTTTGAGATACGAAGTTCTAGATGTGGGTTGAATGGGATTGATTTTTTTAAAGTGATGTCATGACGTCTATGTGGTCTTTTTTATTGGCCATCGCCATTTTGGTGGGGGTGCACGAGTATGGGCACTATAAAATAGCTGTCCTCTTGGGGGTCAAAGTTTTGCGTTTTTCTCTTGGCTTTGGACCGGTGATTTTTCGCAGCTCTATGGGTCGCAAGGTGCTCAGCAGTGACGCATCGCAAAAAGGTGAAACCGAATTTGTCATTTCATTGATCCCCTTGGGGGGTTACGTGACTTTCTTGGATGAAAGCAGCGACCCCAAGCTCAAGGAGGATTGGAGTCGAGCCTTTCACCAACAAAGTTTATTGAACCGAAGTTTGATCGTGGCGGCCGGTCCCATGGCCAACTTTTTGCTCGCCGTTGTCATGTTGGTGGTCATGAACATGGTCGGATTTGAATCCGTCGCACCCACTTTGTCCACTCCTGTTAATGGAAGTCTTGCACAAAGAGCTGGGATGGCCTCAGGCATGCGTGTCCTTCAAATCAGCCCCAAGGGTGAAGAGCCTCAAGACATCGCCTCTTACGCTCAGTTTGAAAAAACCATTTTGCAAGGCTTGTCCTCTGACCCAGCGATGGTCTTGGTCCTGAGCACCATGCAAGATCACTCCAAAAAGCCAAGCCAAGTCGAGCTCGACTTGTCTCAATTTCACATCCCCCAAAAGGGTGCCAACGGTGAAGACAGGGCTTCACCTGAAGAGGACCCCCAAAAGGTTTTGCAAAAGCTCATTCGAGAAGAGCCCCGAGCTGTCATGACGCTCTTGGGCTTTTCAGGTCCCTTCAGCCAAGCCGTGATCGGTCGGGTGAGTCCAGGAGGTGCTGCGGATCAGGCCGGCTTGCTTGAAGGCGACAAGGTGCTTCGTATCAACGAGGAGCCGGTTTTAGACGCCTACGCTTTGCGAACGCGCATTGCCCAAAGTGGTCAATTCGAGCCCATCGAAGCGCAAACTTGGTGGATTGAGAGAAAAGGTGAGAAGCAGCCCTTTGGCTTAACCCTCACGCCTCAAAGAAAGATGCAAGGCCAAGAGGGGGTGGGTCGAATCGAGGCCTATGTAGGCACGCCCGCTGAGCGTGTTTGGGTTCAAGAGGGTCTTGTCGCTGCATTTCAGTCTGCATGCGCTACGGCATTTGATTGGACCCTTAAAACCTTGGAATCGATTGGTCAATTGATCACTGGCAAAGCAGAGCTCTCTCAATTGGGGGGACCCATCTCCCTTGCAAAATATGCCGGTGAGTCGGTCCATCTGGGGTTTGCTGCATTTTTAAGCTATTTGGCTTTGGTCAGCATCAACTTAGGGGTTTTTAATTTGCTTCCCATTCCGGCCTTGGACGGTGGCCACTTGCTTTGTTACTGTTGGGAGGGTTTGAGCGGTCGCGCCTTGTCAGAGCGGTTCATCCAAGGGTTCCAAAGAATCGGTTTGTTTTTCATCTTGGCTTTGAGTGTTTATGCGCTTAGAAATGACTTGATGAGAGCTTGGGGCTTGAGCCTTTGAGCGCCCACGGCTGTTTTTTAATTTGCAAATAGGGTCTTTTATTCGTTTCCAGCGATTTTTTACGCTTGAAGTGATCGATAATCAGCCTTGATTTTGAGCCTTCACTTTTGAGTTACTTAGACAATGCACGTATTCTTTAATCGATTCATCGGCGTCCTTGTATTGACCTTGAGCATGCTGACTTTGAGCTCCCTTGCTGCAGCTGGCGAGCCCTTTGTCATGAGCGATATTCGCTTGGAGGGTTTGCAACGTGTGGAACCCGGAACCGTGTTTGCCTCCTTGCCCTTCAAGGTAGGAGAGACTTACAGCGATGAGCAAGGCACGGCGGCCATTCGGTCCTTGTTTGGTTTGGGACTCTTCAAGGATGTGCGCATCGAGACACGCCAAGGTGTGGTGATTGTGATTGTCGAGGAACGGCCCATCATCTCAAGCGTTGAATTCATCGGGACCAAAGAGTTTGACAAAGACACGTTAAAAAAAGCCCTCAGAGACATTGGTTTGGCCGACGGCCGGCCTTTTGACAAAGCCTTGGCTGATCGAGCCGAGCAAGAGCTCAAGCGTCAATACATCAATCGTTCTCTGTACGGTGCTGAGATCACCACGACCATCACGCCCATAGAGCGCAACCGAGTGAATTTGACCTTCAGTGTGGTTGAAGGGGATGTGGCCAAGATCAAAGAAATTAAACTGGTGGGCAACAGCTTTTTCAGCCAATCCGATTTGCGCAGTCAACTCGATTTGAGCACGGGCAATTGGTTGAGTTGGTACACCAAGTCCGATCGTTATTCGCGTGCCAAACTCAATGCCGACTTGGAAACCCTCAAGTCCTTTTATCTCTCCAGAGGTTTTTTGGAGTTCAGAATTGAGTCCACTCAGGTGTCTATCTCTCCTGACCGTCAAGACATTGTGATCACCGTGAATGTCTATGAAGGTGAGCGCTTTGTGGTCTCGGGCATTCAGCTTGAAGGCTATTTTTTGGGCCGAGAAGATGAGTTCAAGGCTTTGATAGGCATCAAAGTTGGAGAAACCTACAACGCCAACGATGTGGCACTCACGCTCAAGGCCTTCACAGAGTATTTTGGTAATTTTGGGTTTGCCTTTGCCAGAGTTGAGCCCAGGACCGAAGTGGACCATGAAAACAATCGGGTGAACTTGGTGCTGCAAGCCGACCCGTCCAGGCGCGCCTATGTCAGGCGGATCAATCTGGCGGGCAACACCCGAACCCGTGACGAAATCATTCGAAGAGAGTTCAGGCAAATGGAGTCCGCTTGGTATGACGGAGACCGCATCCGCTTGTCCAGAGACCGCGTCGAGAGGTTGGGCTATTTCAAAGACGTCTCCATTGAGACCCAGGACGTACCCGGCAGCTTGGATCAGGTGGATTTGACCGTGACGGTTTCAGAAAAACCCACGGGCTCTTTGCAGCTGGGTGCTGGATTTTCTTCTTACGAGAAGCTCTTTGTCACCTTTGGCATTCAGCAAGACAACATCTTTGGATCGGGAAACTTTTTGGGCACCCAAGTCAGCACCAGCAAGTACAACCAAGTTTTTACCTTGAACACCACCAACCCTTACTTCACGGACGATGGCATTTCAAGGACCTTTGATTTCACCCATCGCTCCATGCGACCTTACAACGAACAAGCGGGTAACTACAGGTTGGTGTCCTCGGGGCTTGGGATGCGATTTGGCATCCCTATCAATGAGATTGACCGCATCTCCTTGGGTTTGTCGGTTGAGCAAACGACCATCATTTTGGGCACCAGCATTCCAGCCTCTTACTTGGATTATGCGGACAAGTTTGGCTACACCAGCACCTCACTGCCTCTCAACGTGGGATGGATCCGAGATTCAAGGGACTCTATCATGGCGCCCACTCGAGGAGTGTTTGCGCGTGCTTACTCCGATGTCTCTGCTGCAGGCGTGGCCCATTACGTCAGAGCTGGCGGGCAGTATCAGTTCTACTATCCTTTGTCCAAACAGTACAGCTTGGCCTTGAACAGTGAAATTGGGGTCGGACGGGGGCTCAATGGTCAGCCGTTTCCGATCTTCAAGAGCTTCTTTGTGGGAGGACTGGGCTCAGTTCGCGGTTTTGATCAAGGCTCTTTGGGTCCAAGGGACATCACCGGTTTGGTGATTGGCGGGGCGAAGAAAATGGTGATGAACGCTGAATTTTTCATTCCCTTTCCTGGTGCGGGCAACGATAAATCGCTTCGCATGTACGGTTTTTATGACATGGGCAACGTTTTTGGGGAAAATGAGGCCATTCGTTTGGCTCAATTAAGAAGCTCTTACGGCATGGGCATCAGTTGGGTCTCCCCCATGGGACCCTTAAGATTTGCAATTGCAAATCCCATAAAGCACCTTGAAGGCGATAGAATCCAGAAATTGCAATTTCAAATTGGGACCTCGTTTTGATGAAACATATTTTTCGCATCGTTTTTTTAATGGGCCTTCTTGCTGGCCCGTTCTTGGCCTCTCAAGCCCAAGAGTTCAAAGTGGGATTTGTCAACACCGATCGAATCTTTCGCGAAGCCAACACCGCCAAGGCCGCTCAAGCGAAGTTGGAGCAAGAGTTTTCCAAACGTGAGCGTGAGTTGGTGGACATTGGAAACGGTTTAAAAACCGCCTCTGAAAAACTCGAGCGCGATGCGCCCACATTGTCCGAAACTCAAAGAGCCTCTAGGCAAAAAAACTTGGTCGACCAGGATCGGGACTTTCAGAGAAAGCGCCGTGAGTTCCAAGAGGATTTGAATGCTCGCAAAAACGAGGAGTTTCAGCAGGTCTTGGAAAAAGCCAACCGTGTGGTCAGGCAAGTTGCTGAGGCTGAGAAGTACGACTTGGTTTTGCAAGAAGCGGTGTACATCAATCCCAAGCACGACATCACCGACAAAGTCATCAAAACCATCAACGCCAACAGTTCAGCTTCTCCCTCCGCTGGCTCGCCCAGCGCTAAATAAGGCAGGTGTGATACTCAGACTTGGAGACATTGTCGATGCATTGGGTGGAACCCTGGTGGGCTCACCCGATACACAAGTCTCCCGTCTATCCCCCTTGGATGTGGCTCAACCAGGGTCCCTGAGCTTTCTAAGTCTTCCCAAATACGCCTCTGAGTTGATCCAAACTCGAGCCTCGGCCGTCATCGTCTCTGAGGCGGGACAAGCAGCCGCCAGGCCCGATCAAGTCTTGATCGTGACCCCTCAGCCCTATTTGTACTTTGCCAAACTGACCCAGTGGTGGCGCAAAGCCCAGTTGGGTCAAGGGCGTGCCATGGCGTCCAAGTCCAAAGATGAGCCGTTGATACACCCCAGTGCAGTGGTTCACCCTGAGGCCAAAGTTCACCCCTCGGCCAAGGTGGGGCCCCTTTGCGTGATCGAGCGCGGTGCGACGCTCGAGGAGGGTTCTTGGCTCAAGTCGAGGGTCACCTTGTCCGAGGATTGCCATGTTGGGCGAGGCTGTATTGTGCATGCTGGGGTGGTGATTGGGGCCGATGGATTTGGTTTTGCACAAGACTCTTCCGTTGATACCAGCGCAAATGCAGCAACTGCGCCTGAATGGTGGGTCAAAATTGAGCAGTTGGGTGCAGTCCAAATCGGTGACGAAGTGGAAATTGGAGCCAACACGTGCATTGACCGCGGCGCTTTGGAGGACACGGTGATTGCTCACGGCGTGAAGTTGGACAACCTCATTCAAATTGCCCACAATGTTCACATCGGGGCGCACACGGCAATGGCGGCCTGTGTAGGGGTCGCAGGCAGTGCCAAAATTGGTCGCTACTGCACGGTGGGTGGGGGTGCGATTGTGTTGGGGCATTTGGAATTGTGCGACCATGTGCACATTTCGGCCGCGAGTGTGGTGACGCGCTCGCTCCTCAAGCCTGGGCACTACAGTGGCATCTACCCTTTGCAAGACAATGCTCTTTGGGAAAAGAATGCGGTCACCCTCAAGCAAGCCTTCAAGTTAAGAGAGAGAATCATGGCTCTTGAAAAAGCCCTTTATCAATCGTCTGGGACCTAAATGGACATCCATCAAATTTTGAAGCAGTTGCCCCACCGTTATCCGATTTTGTTGGTCGATCGGGTCTTGGAGATTGAGAAGGGCGTTCGTATCAAGGCCCTCAAAAACGTCTCCATCAACGAGCCGTACTTTGTAGGGCATTTCCCGCATCACCCTGTGATGCCAGGGGTGTTGATTTTGGAAGCCTTGGCGCAGGCCGCGGCTTTGCTCGCCTTTGACGCTCTTGGCAACGCGCCGGATGATCAATCGGTGTATTATTTTGCCGGTATCGATGGTGCACGTTTTAAACGGCCTGTTGAACCCGGGGATCAATTGATTTTGGACGTTGAACTCGATCGCATGCGAGCAGGCGTGTTCAAATTCAATGCCAAAGCCTATGTTGGGGATGAGTTGGCCACGGAGGCACAATTGATGTGCACTGTCAAAGCCATCGCCAAATAAAAGTGCCCAAGACCTTGCTCGCCTTATGACCTCTTCAAACGCCATGAGTCTGATCCACCCCACCGCTTTGATCGATCCCAAAGCAGAACTCGACAGCAGCGTGCGTGTGGGTGCTTATACCTGTATTGGCCCCCATGTAAGGATCGATCGAGACACGCAAATTGGACCCCACTGCGTGATTGAGGGGCACACGCTCATTGGTCAAAGCAATCAAATTTTTCAGTTCAACTCCTTGGGTGCGGTCCCCCAAGATAAAAAATACGCTGGTGAACCCACGCGGCTTGAGATTGGTTCTAGAAACACCATCCGTGAGTTTTGCACCTTCAACATTGGCACCGCCAATGACCAAGGCGTCACGCGCATTGGCGACGACAACTGGATCATGGCCTACGTGCATTTGGCACACGATTGCCAAGTGGGCCATCAAACCATTTTTGCCAACAACACCCAACTCGCTGGCCACGTGGTCGTTGAAGACTGGGTGATCCTAGGTGGGTTCACGGTGGTGCACCAGTTTTGTCGCATCGGCAAACACAGTTTCACGGCCATGAACGCCTTGCTGTTTGCGGATTTGCCGCCCTTTGTGATGGCCCAAGGTCAGCCAGCGCGGGCAAGATCGATGAACTTTGAAGGCTTAAAGCGCCGAGGCTTTGGGGAAAGAAGAATTCATGCGGTGAAGATGATGCACAAATTTCTTTATCGAGATCAATTGTCCTTGTCAGAAGCGGTGTCTCAGATCGAGGGCTTGAAGCTGTCTCACCCAGAAGCAGCAGCCGATGTGCAAGACATGCTGGACTTTTTGAATCAAACGCCCGCCAACCGTGGCATTGTGCGTTAAAGCGCCCGTTTGCGGGCGCAGGGCCATCACTTTGAGCATCACATGATTGAATCCAAGCAAGAGGGTTTGAGCTTCTCCATGGTGGCGGGAGAGGTCTCGGGAGATTTGTTGGCCTCTTTGATGATGCGAGGACTTCTCGAGCGCTTTGATCACGCAAGCTTCGAGGGCATTGGTGGGCCGCAGATGAACGCCCTGGGCTTTAAATCTTTGTGGTCCTACAAGAAGTTGGCGGTCAGGGGTTATGTTGAGGTTTTAAAACATTACCGAGAAATTGTGGGTATCCGAGCGCAGTTTTTTAAAAACTGCATGAAGCAGCCCCCAGACGTGTTCATTGGGATTGACGCGCCAGACTTTAACTTGCATTTGGCCCACCTTTTAAAGCGCAAAGGGGTTCTGTGTGTTCAGTTCGTGTGTCCCTCCGTTTGGGCTTGGCGGGCCAAACGGGTGCACAGCATTGCGAAAAGCGTGGACCATGTCTTGTGTTTGTTTCCCTTTGAGCCCAAGCTCTTGGCGCAGCACGGCATTGAGGCGACTTTTGTGGGTCACCCCTTGGCCCAAGTCATCGCAGACGAAACCGATCCCATCCAGGCCAGAAAATCTTTGGGGTTGCAGACACAAGGTCCCTTGGTGGCGTTGTTGCCAGGGAGTCGTCAAAGTGAGATTGAGCACATGACGCGAAGGTTTATTTTGGCCGCCAAGGACATGCACAAAGTCAAACCTGAACTGCGCTTTGTGCTGCCCACCCCTTCCTTTGCGGTGGCGCATGTTCAAGCGCTTTTGCGTCAAACACACATGGACACCCTTTGCACCCTCTTGGTGGGTCGATCTCACGCATGCTTGGCCGCTTGTGATGTGGCCTTGGTGGCCAGTGGGACCGCCTCGCTTGAAGCGGCACTCTTTAAAAAACCCATGGTCATTGCTTACCACATGAACGAGCTTTCTTGGCAAATCATCAAACGCCAGAGGTTGCAAGCCTGGGTAGGTTTGCCCAATATTTTGTGTGAAGAGTTTGTGGTGCCTGAGTTGTTGCAGTCTGAATGCACGCCCGAGAATTTGGCCCACGAGACGCTGAAGTGGTTCCATCAACCTCAAAGAGTGCAGGCCTTGGTGAGTCGTTTTAAAGCCTTGCACCGAAGCTTGAAGCAAGACACGCCAAAGTTATGTGCCGATGCCCTGCAGGCCCTTATAGATCGTGCAAAGACTGCTGCACCACCACCTGTTGTTCTTGCAACTGCTGCATCTGCTCCGTCTGCTCCGTCTGCTCCGTCTGCATTGCACCCCAACCAGGCGCAAAAATGATGCTCAAAGTCTTGCCCCATCCCGTGAATGCCACGATGGACAAAGCCTTGCAAGCCCTTCTTGAGAGTTCGCTGCTGCTGGCTGGCGTGGACGAGGCGGGCAGAGGGCCTTGGGTGGGTCCGGTGGTGGCCGCGGCAGTGATCTTGGACCCCATGCGACCCATCTTGGGTTTGGCCGATTCCAAAAAATTGGCTGAAAAAAAACGCGAAAGCTTGGAGTTGGAGATCAAAGCATGTGCCCTGTCCTATTGTGTGCAAGAGGCCAGCATTGAGGAAATTGATGAGTTGAATATTTTGCAAGCCACACTCTTGGCCATGAGGCGTGCGGTGCTGGGGCTGGGTCTACAGCCCCAGGTGGTGTTGGTCGATGGCAACCGCTTGCCGGCGCTGCCCATGCCAACCCATGCCTTGGTTGGGGGAGATGGTTATGTGTCGGCCATCCAAGCGGCCTCCATTTTGGCCAAGGTGCACCGTGATCGTTGGTGTCATGCCCTGGATCAAGAGTATCCCGGATACGGTTTTGCATCCCACAAAGGCTACGGCACGGCCAAACACCAGCAGGCCTTGTTGGCCTTGGGTGTGACGCCTTGGCACCGCAAAACCTTTGCGCCCGTTGCCAAAATATTGGCTCAAACCAGACCGGATTTGGCATGAGTAGGCCTGAGATGCTAGCGCCCCCTTTGCGCATCACTTCAAAAGACAATGCGGTGCTCAAAGCACTCAGGCGCTTGTCTCAAGACAGCACCGAGTACCGACAAACCCAAACGTTTTGGATCGAAGGTGAGCACCTATGCCAGGCGGCCTTGGACAAAGGGATGAAGGTCAAACGAGCTGTGTTTGCAGATTCCATTTGGCCCAAGTGGGCCCAGGTCTTTCAATCGACGGCAGAACAAAATGTGTTGATCCCAGACGCCTTCTTTGAGTCCATCAGCGCTCTGGGCTCGAGTGCACACTATGGTTTTGAATGTGAAATGCCCCAGGCCCCAACCATGGACCCCCATGGCATGACCTTGATTTTGGACCGTCTTCAAGATGCGGGCAACGTGGGGGCCATCCTTAGGACTGCCGCTGCCATGGGCTGCTCTCAGATCTTGGCCATCAAAGGCAGTGCCGCTCTATGGAGTGGCAAGGTGCTCAGAGCGGGGATGGGCGCGCACTTTTCACTCAATTTGTTCGAGTCGTTGCAAGAGTCTGATTTAGAGCCCTTGAAAGTGCCCTTGTTGGCGACGAGCTCACACCAGGGTGAGTACCTGCACGAGTTGGTGGCCTTGGGTCGATTGCCCCATCCCTGCGCCTGGATGATGGGCCATGAAGGGCAGGGTTTGAGTGCGAGTTTGCTCGAGCGCGCCGATGCTCACCTGCGAATTGCTCAAACCCATGGGCAAGAGTCCTTGAATGTGGCGGTCGCTGCTTCCATTTGCCTTTACAGCAGTGCCATGGTGTCCCAAAAAAAGGATCAGCCCATCTAGACCAGCGAAAACGCTCAAGTCCATCGAAGCCAGGGGCTTTTGGGGTGAAGCTGAGGGGTCCAAAGCAGTCGGCAGAGCTTGATTGGCGCGGTAGGTTCTAGGGGAGCACGAGACGAATTCAACATGGGTGGGTTGGGTGCCCAAAATATAGGTCATGCACTTTGGAAACGGCCAAGCTGGGTGCACTATAATAGGGGGCTTTTAAAAGCATTCATTACATCACCGCACGCCCCCAAGCTCAAACAAGTTAAGCCTTCACCGGAGCCAACAGCACAAGTCTCTTGCACCTCATGAGCAAGATGAAGACACTTTGTGTGCGCCAAGGGCGTCACCGAACACATACGGAGAACCCAGTGCTTTTGTCTCTTCAGGGTAAAACCCCACCAGCCATTTTGGCGTTAGCAGACGGCACAGTCTTTGAAGGTCAATCCATCGGCGCTTCTGGTCAAACCGTAGGAGAGGTTGTCTTCAACACCTCACTCACCGGCTACCAAGAGATTTTGACCGATCCCAGTTATGCCCATCAACTGGTGACCTTGACCTACCCACACATCGGTAACTGTGGCATCAATCCAGAAGACTGTGAGTCCGCTCAAATCCACGCTCAGGGTTTGATCATCAAGGACATGCCTCAAGAGCCTTCGAACTTCAGAAGTGAGCAGTCCTTGTCGGTTTACTTGAAGTCTGAAAATAAAATAGGGATTTGTGGTATCGATACACGTGCGCTGACCCGAGTTTTAAGAACCCAAGGCGCACAAAACGGTGCGATTTTGGCCCTTGAAGTGGGTCAAACCATGACCCCGCAGATCATCTCGCGTGCCATTGGTCTGGCCCAGTCTGCCAAAAGCATGACCGGACTGGATTTGGCCCAGGAAGTGAGCACCCCCAATGCCTACGCATTTGAAGAAGGCGAGTGGCAATTGGGTCATGGATTTTCAAAACCCTCAGATCACAGGTTCAGCGTCGTGGCTTACGATTTCGGAGTCAAAAAGAACATCTTGCGCATGCTTGTTGAGCGCGGTTGCGCAGTCACAGTGGTGCCCGCCAAAACCAGTGTTCAAGAGGTACTCGCTTTAAAGCCTCAAGGGATCTTTCTCTCCAACGGTCCTGGCGACCCTGAGCCTTGCGACTACGCCATTCATGCAGCCAAGACCTTGATCGAGCAAGGCATCCCAACTTTTGGCATTTGCCTAGGCCATCAAATCATGGCTTTGGCCAGTGGGGCGAAGACCTACAAAATGAAGTTCGGACACCATGGAGCGAACCATCCCGTCAAAGACGTGGAGAGTGGTCGTGTTTGTATCACTTCGCAAAACCATGGGTTTGCGGTCGATGCGACCAATTTACCCCCCAATTTAAAAGTCACGCATGTCTCTTTGTTCGATGGATCCCTCCAAGGCTTAAAAAGAACCGACAAGCCGGCTTTTTGTTTCCAAGGGCACCCAGAGGCTTCACCAGGCCCCCATGACCTTGCCTACCTCTTTGATCGCTTCATCCAGATGATGGAGGCCACCACACATGCCTAAAAGACTCGACCTACGAACTATTTTGATCATTGGGGCTGGCCCCATCGTGATTGGCCAGGCCTGTGAGTTTGATTACTCAGGTGTTCAAGCCTGTAAGGCCTTGCGAGAAGAAGGCTACAAGGTCATCTTGATCAACAGCAATCCGGCCACCATCATGACCGACCCAGAAACGGCAGATGTGACATACATTGAGCCCATCACTTGGCAAACGGTAGAGAAAATCATCGCCAAAGAAAAACCCGATGCGATTTTGCCCACCATGGGTGGGCAGACCGCACTCAATTGTGCTTTGGATCTTTGGCACCATGGTATTTTAGAAAAATACCATGTCGAATTGATTGGTGCCACACCTGAGGCGATTGACAAGGCCGAAGACCGATTGAAATTCAAAGACGCCATGAGCAAGATTGGCTTGGGTTCTGCGCGCTCTGGCATTGCACACACCTTGGATGAGGCTTGGAGTGTGCAAAAGACGGTAGGCTTTCCGGTGGTCATTCGTCCCAGTTTCACCTTGGGTGGAACAGGCGGGGGCATTGCCTACAATGCTGAAGAATTTGAGACCATTTGTAAGCGTGGTCTGGAGGCCTCTCCGACGTCTGAGTTGTTGATTGAAGAGTCTTTGGTGGGCTGGAAAGAGTTTGAGATGGAAGTGGTGCGCGACAAGGCGGACAACTGCATCATTGTCTGCTCTATTGAAAATTTGGACCCGATGGGTGTGCACACGGGAGACTCCATCACCGTCGCCCCTGCTCAAACCTTGACCGACAAAGAATACCAAATCATGAGAAACGCCTCGTTGGCGGTTCTTAGAGAAATCGGTGTGGACACGGGGGGCTCCAATGTTCAGTTCTCCATCAACCCTGTTGACGGCAGAATGGTGGTCATTGAAATGAACCCACGGGTCTCGCGCTCTTCAGCCCTGGCCTCCAAAGCCACTGGATTTCCAATTGCCAAAGTCGCCGCCAAGTTGGCTGTGGGCTACACCTTGGATGAGCTCAAGAACGACATCACAGGAGGCGCGACCCCTGCCAGTTTTGAGCCCAGCATCGATTATGTGGTGACGAAAATACCGCGTTTCGCCTTTGAGAAGTTTCCTCAAGCCGATTCACGTTTGACCACCCAAATGAAGTCGGTGGGTGAGGTCATGGCGATGGGTCGAACCTTTCAAGAGTCCTTTCAAAAGGCTCTCAGAGGGCTTGAGGTGGGTGTGGATGGGATGAACGAGAAAACACAAGACCGCGAGGTGCTCGAGAAGGAGTTGGGCGCGCCAGGGCCGGATCGCATTTGGTATGTGGGAGATGCATTTGCTTTGGGCATGACAGTGCAAGAGGTCTTTGATCTCACCAAAATTGATCCTTGGTTTCTGCGTCAAATTGAAGACATTGTCAAAATCGAGTTGGAGCTTGAACGTTCAAGTTTAGGGGCCATTTCCGAGTCAGAACTCAGGCAGCTCAAGCAAAAAGGCTTCTCTGATCGCCGCTTGGCCAAGCTCTTGAAGACCACGGAGGCGCAAGTGCGTCAAGAGCGCCACATCAAAGGTATACGACCCGTTTACAAACGGGTGGACACGTGTGCGGCCGAGTTTGAGACCAAAACCGCTTACATGTATTCGACCTATGACCAAGAGTGCGAAGCTGCGCCCACCCAGGCCAAAAAGGTGATGGTCTTGGGCGGTGGCCCCAACCGGATTGGTCAAGGTATTGAGTTCGATTACTGCTGTGTGCATGCGGCCATGGCCTTGCGAGAAGACGGCTATGAAACCATCATGGTCAACTGCAACCCAGAGACCGTGTCCACCGATTACGACACCAGTGACCGACTCTACTTTGAGCCTTTGACGCTTGAAGACGTTTTGGAAATCGTCGACAAAGAAAAACCCTTTGGTGTGATTGTGCAATATGGGGGACAAACCCCTTTGAAATTGGCCTTGGGACTTGAAGCAGCAGGCGTGCCCATCATGGGCACGAGTCCTGACATGATCGATGCGGCCGAGGACCGAGAAAGGTTTCAAAAGTTACTTCAAGAGTTGGGCTTGAGACAGCCGCCCAACGCTACCGCTAGAACCGAGGCAGAAGCTTTGGAGCGTGCCGAAATTTTGGGCTACCCCTTGGTGGTTCGGCCCAGTTATGTGCTCGGTGGTCGGGCCATGGAGATCGTTCACGAGCAACGCGATCTAGAGCGCTACATGCGTGAGGCGGTGAAGGTCAGTCACGATTCACCTGTTTTGTTGGATCGGTTCTTGAACGACGCGATTGAGTGCGATGTGGATTGTTTGAGCGATGGGCAAGTGACCTTCATTGGTGGCGTGATGGAGCACATCGAGCAAGCGGGAGTTCACTCTGGGGACTCTGCCTGCTCATTGCCCCCTTACTCCTTGTCCAAAGCAACCATTGACGAGCTCAAGCGTCAAACCGCTGCCATGGCCAAGGCCCTGAATGTGGTGGGTTTGATGAATGTCCAGTTTGCCATCCAACAGCAAAATAACCAAGACGTGATTTTTGTCTTGGAGGTCAACCCCAGAGCCTCTCGAACGGTCCCCTATGTCTCCAAAGCCACGGGCATTCAGTTGGCCAAGGTGGCAGCGCGCTGCATGGCTGGTCAATCCTTGGCCTCTCAAGGCATACTCCATGAGGTCCATCCCCCTTATTTCAGCGTGAAAGAGGCGGTGTTTCCTTTTGTGAAATTCCCTGGTGTGGATACCATTTTGGGGCCTGAGATGAAGTCCACGGGTGAGGTCATGGGCATAGGAAAGACCTTTGGTGAGGCCTTTGTCAAGAGCCAAATTGCAGCTGGCACCAAACTGCCTTCGCCCAAAGATGATGTAAAAAAAGTTTTTCTAACGGTCAAAAACAACGACAAGCCCAAGGCCGTGTTGATCGCCAAAGAGCTTGTGGCCATGGGCTTTGAGTTGGTGGCCACCAAAGGCACAGCGGCTGCGATCAAGGAGGCCGGCATTGAGGTCACCGTGGTCAACAAGGTCACAGAGGGTCGTCCCCATGTGGTGGACATGATCAAGAACAAAGAGGTGGCGTTGGTGATCAATACCGTTGAGGAAAGAAGAAATGCGATTGCCGACTCAAGGCAAATTCGCACCTCAGCGTTGTTGGCTCGGGTGACCACCTTCACCACCATTGCTGGTGCGCATGCCGCGGTTCAAGGCATGAAGTACCTCGAACACTTGGAGGTCTACTCCATACAGGAGTTGCACGCGCAGTTGCATTGATGCCAAAGTCTCGTCTTGTGGACTTGCCATGGATGACTGAAAGACCTATTTTGGTTCATAATGGATCCACTGTAGTCCGAAATGACACGTCAAGCTCACTTGAAGGGGTCTTTGAGGATGTTTTAGGCAGAGCGTGATCTCGTCGATCAACTGTTTTTTTGACACCGCTGGAATTCAATTTCTCGGCGGTTTTTTCTTTAGGATTTGAAGACCATGGCAACGATTCCCATTACCAAAAAGGGGGCTGAAAAGCTCAAAGAAGAGCTTCACCGTTTAAAGACGGTGGACCGTCCTTGGGTGATCAACGCCATTGCTGAGGCTCGGGCGCAAGGCGACTTGAGTGAAAACGCAGAGTACGACGCGGCCAAAGACCGACAAGGTTTTATCGAAGGTCGAATCCAAGAAATCGAAAGCAAGCTCTCCATGGCTCAGATCATTGATCCCTCTTCTTTGAACGCTGAAGGCAAGGTGGTGTTTGGCGCGACGGTCATGTTGGAGGAGGAAAGCACCTCAGAGCAAGTCACCTACCAAATTGTTGGTGAAGATGAAGCAGATTTAAAGCTGGGTTTGATCAACATCAGCAGTCCCATCGCCCGAGCCTTGATTGGCAAAGAGGAGGGAGACTTGGCCATTGTGCAAGCGCCAGGCGGTCAAAAGCGCTACGAAATCGTCACCGTGTCTTACCTCTAAGTTCGCCTCAAGCGAGCGCCCCATTTGCTGGTCCTTAGGTGTTCAAGCTCAACTTTTTCATTTCACGCGCACGCTTTTTGTTGTTCGCTTTCTGCTGGGGTGCTTTGGGCAGCACGGGCGCCTTGGTGGTGCCCATGTTGTTTCAAATGATCAACGCCAAGTCTTTGGCAGGAAGCATCGCAGCGCAGTTGTTTGTTGTGGCAAGTCAATTGAGCCTCACCTGCGCCCTCATTCAAGTGCTCTGCGTCCTTTGGGTGCATCCGCGCCAGACCCAAGCGTGGGGCTGGGCGCGGCGACTGCAAGCGCCTGGCATGAAGTGGGGGCTGATGTCGGTGCTGGCCAGCGGGTGCATGCTTGGTTGGGTCATACCCCATATTCAATCGGCTCAAAACCGTGAAATGTGGCACGCTTTGGGAAGCGCCTTGTATGGCTTGATGTGGCTCTTGTCGGGTGCCTTGCTCGTTGAGGACGCAAAGAGGTGTTTTAAGGCAAAGGACGCTTGAGCGGCTTGGCTTAACCTAGCGAAGATTTTTTGATCGACTTTTGTTTGGGCTTTGCGCGCTTGACTTGACCACCGGTCGTTAGGCGCTGGTTGCCAAGTACCCTGAGGGTGCGCACTTCTGGGCGTTGACCGCCACGGCTGGAGTATTTCAAGACCTTGAAGTCTCTGGGGCCGGGTTTGCGGTTTTCATCGATCACATGTTCTTTGGGGGGCTGGTAGCGCCATAAAACAAAGAGCTTGCCAATGTGCTGAATGGGGGCCGCGTTCAGTTGATCGGCCAAAGCATGGTACATCTCCTCTCGAGCTTTGCGGTCATCTCCGTGCACGCGCACCTTGATCAATCCGTGGGCAGTCAAGGCATGGTCCACCTCTTTGATCACAGCGGCAGTCAGCCCATCTGAGCCAATCATCACAACAGGGTCAAGATGATGGGCAAGCGCGCGGCGCTCGCGTCGAAGAGCGGGGGTAAGAATAATTGCAGTCATAATGGGTATTATCCATCGTTATAGGGAAGTCATTTCATTGAAGATCAATACCAAAAGCAAAAAAGTCAATAAAGCGTGGTTAAACGATCATGTCAACGACACCTATGTCAAGTTGGCCAAGAAAGAGGGCTTTCGCGCGCGAGCAGCTTACAAGCTCAAAGAAATCGATGAGCAGTTAAAGCTCATCAAGCCTGGCGACTTGGTGGTTGATTTGGGCAGCGCGCCCGGGGCTTGGAGCCAGTACTTGAGGAGAAAGCTCTCCCCCCAAGGGGCGGCGGTGGGGGAGCTGAACGGGACCATCTTGGCGCTTGATCTTTTGCCCATGGAGCCTGTCGAAGGTGTGACCTTCATGCAGGGCGATTTCAGGGAGCCTGAGGTGTCTTTGGCTCTGCAGCAAGCCATGTTGGGCCGCATGGCCGATGTGGTGGTGTCGGACATGGCGCCAAATTTGTCGGGCATTGAGTCCTCGGATGCGGCTCGCATTGAGCATTTGGTCGAACTGGCCTTGGAATTTTGCATGGGTCACATGAAGCCAGAAGGGGCCTTGGTGGTCAAGGTGTTTCATGGCAGTGGTTATAGCCAGTTGGTCAAACTGTTCAAGGACCATTTCCTCAAAGTCAAACCGATCAAACCCAAAGCGTCAAGGGACAAGTCTTCCGAGACGTTTTTGGTGGGCATGGGTTTGAAATTACCCAAAGGGATGGTCTTGGAATCGGTCTAGAAAGACCCTTTTTACGGATCAGCTTTGTGGCGCCACAACCGCTCAAGCTTTTGAACAACGTGAGGAGGGGGGGAACCACTTTTGTGCGTCCAAGGGCTTGCCAATTCAAGCAAAACACCTGGTGCGTCGCTAATTTGTCGCAGTCAAGCTCCAAAATGGGGATATATTGTTGCAAAATAGTTACCGTGTCCCTTGAAATGCCTAAAATGGGATGCATATGTTTCTCAGTCTTGTGTGTCTTTATTCCGATTGGAGCTTTCATTGAATAATCAATGGTTCTCAAAAGTTGCCGTATGGCTCGTCATTGCGCTTGTTCTCTTCACGGTGTTCAAGCAGTTTGATAAAAACGCGTCTGGCAGTGCCAGTTACATGGGTTATTCTGATTTCTTGGAGGAAGTCAAATCCAAGCGTATCAAAACGGCCACCATTCAAGAAGGCCAAGGCGGAACTGAAATTGTTGCCATCACCAACGATGAAAGAAAAGTTCGCACCAATGCAACTTATCTTGACCGTGGTTTGGTGGGGGATTTGATCGCCAATGGCGTGAAGTTTGACGTGAAGCCTCGTGAAGAGGGTTCACTGATCATGACCCTGCTGGTGAGTTGGGGTCCCATGCTTTTGTTGATTGGTGTTTGGATTTACTTCATGCGTCAAATGCAAGGCGGGGGCAAAGGTGGCGCTTTTAGCTTTGGCAAAAGCAAAGCCAGGATGCTCGATGAGAACAACAACACGGTCACTTTTGCTGATGTGGCCGGTTGCGATGAAGCCAAAGAAGAGGTCAAGGAAGTTGTGGACTTCTTGAAAGATCCACAAAAATTTCAAAAACTTGGGGGACGTATACCTAGGGGCTTGCTGCTCGTGGGCCCTCCAGGCACGGGTAAAACCTTGCTTGCCAAAGGCATTGCGGGCGAGGCCAAGGTGCCTTTCTTTAGCATTTCCGGCTCAGACTTTGTGGAGATGTTTGTCGGTGTCGGTGCTGCACGTGTTCGAGACATGTTTGAAAACGCCAAAAAGAATGCGCCCTGTATCATTTTTATTGACGAAATAGATGCCGTGGGTCGCCAGCGTGGCGCAGGCCTTGGCGGGGGCAACGATGAGCGCGAACAGACCTTGAACCAAATGCTGGTTGAAATGGATGGCTTTGAGACCAATTTAGGTGTGATTGTTGTGGCGGCCACCAACCGCCCTGACATCTTGGACGCAGCACTTTTAAGACCCGGTCGCTTTGATCGACAAGTCTATGTCACCTTGCCAGACATCAGAGGTCGTGAACAAATTTTGAACGTGCACATGCGCAAAATCCCGATTGGACAAGATGTCCAGCCTGCTTTGATTGCGCGTGGAACACCTGGCATGAGTGGTGCAGACCTGGCCAATCTTTGCAACGAGGCCGCCTTGATGGCCGCTCGCAGAAATGCCAGAGTGGTTGAGATGGTGGACTTTGAGAAAGCCAAAGACAAGATCCTCATGGGCCCTGAGAGAAAAAGCATGGTCATGCCCGAGGAAGAGCGCACCAACACCGCTTACCACGAGTCAGGTCATGCCTTGATTGGTAAATTGTTGCCCAAATGTGATCCCGTTCACAAGGTCACGATCATTCCAAGGGGACGGGCCCTGGGGGTGACGATGAGCTTGCCTGAAAGGGACCGTTACAGCTACGACCGCGAATACATGCTGAACCAAATCAGCATGCTTTTTGGCGGACGCATTGCTGAGGAGGTGTTCATGAACCAGATGACCACTGGAGCCAGCAACGACTTTGAGCGTGCAACTCAAATTGCAAGAGACATGGTGATGCGTTACGGCATGACCGAGGCCTTGGGCCCTATGGTCTATGCTGAAAACGAGGGCGAGGTGTTTTTAGGTCGCTCTGTGACCAAGACCACCAACATGAGTGAGTCGACCATGCAAAAGGTCGATCAAGAGGTTCGTAAAATCATCGACAACCAATACGCATTGGCCCGACGTTTGATTGAGGACCATACAGATCACATGCATGCCATGGCCAAAGCCTTGCTTGAGTGGGAGACCATCGACACGGAGCAACTCGACGACATCATGGCTGGGCGTCCTCCCCGTCCTCCAAAGGACTGGACACCTAGAGTCCCACCCTCTGGGGACGGTGGTGGTGGAACCCCCGCGGTTCACCCAACGCCTGCAACTCATCCTGTTTGACACCCCTAGAGGTGCTCGTAGATCAAGGCCCCAACTCTTTGGATGTTTGGGGCTTTTTTTTGGTCAATCGATGGGTTTAAAATTCTCTGTAAGGACGCTCCTTAAGTGCAAGAACTGACTGCCTACCAGGCTTGGCACACGACGCGCTTTGAGATCGACTTGTCCAAGCCCAAAGTCATGGGCATTGTGAATGTCACGCCCGACTCGTTTGCGACGCACACGATGACGACAGATCTATCTGCTCATTCTGCCAAGCATTGGATTCAAAACTCCATTGATCATGCCGCGTGTCAACTTCAAGAAGGGGCGCATGTTCTTGACATTGGTGCCGAGTCCAGTCGTCCCGGTGCTGCAACAGTGGGCCTGGAGGAAGAGTGGAGCAGGTTGCAACCGGTTCTCAAAGAGTTGATGACTTGGGAGGTGCCCATTTCTGTGGACACCTACAAGCCTCAGATCATGCAGCGCGCGTTGGACATGGGTGTTGATATCATCAACGACATCTGGGCTTTGAGGCAAGCTCAGGCAATGCAAGTGATCACGCGGTTTGATTGTGGGGTGTGTTTGATGCACATGCACGCTGAACCTCTAACCATGCAAGTCTCCCCGATGAGGGGCGATGTGATGCAAGGTGTGAACACGTTCTTGGATGAACGTGTTCAAGCTTGCTTGGACGGCGGCATCGAGCGCCGTCGTTTGATCTTGGATCCTGGCATTGGGTTTGGCAAAACAGTGGAGCAAAATTTCACGCTGCTTCAGCGACAAAACGAGTTGCACAGGTATGATTTACCTTTGTTGGTGGGTTGGTCCAGAAAGTCCTCTTTGGGCGCGGTCACTGGACTGGATGTTCAAGAGAGAGGGACCTCTAGTGTGGTGGCTGCGGTGTTGGCCTTTGAGCGGGGCGCTCAGGTGGTGCGTGTTCATGATGTCGCCTCTACTCTCCAAGGCCTGCAAGTGTGGTTGCATGCCAGTGGCCTTGAGAGTTAAAACCCAAGAGCCTTGTAAAAGCAAAAGAGACCCCTTCATACACTGATTGAATTGAGATTTATGAGCAGAAAATATTTTGGAACCGACGGTATTCGTGGCCATGTGGGGCACTCGCCCATCACGCCAGACTTTTTTTTAAAGTTGGCGCATTGTGTAGGTCGCGTGCTAAAGAGGAGCGAGAACCGTCCCACGGTTTTGATTGGCAAAGACACCCGTATTTCTGGCTACATGCTTGAATCTGCTTTAGAGTCAGGTTTCAATTCTGCTGGGGTCGATGTGATTTTGTTAGGCCCATTGCCTACGCCTGGTGTGGCCCATCTCACGCAAGCTCAACGCGCAAGTCTAGGGGTGGTGATCAGTGCCAGCCACAATCCTTTTGATGACAATGGGATCAAGTTCTTCTCCTCCAGGGGCAGTAAACTTGGCGACGAATGGGAGTTGTCGGTTGAGCGCTTGCTGGCTGAGGAACCAGTTTGGGTGGACTCTGCGGATTTAGGCAAGACAAAACGCTTGAACGATGCGGCGGGGCGTTACATTGAATTTTGTAAATCCACCTTTGATGGGGATTTGACTTTAAAGGGTTTGAAGATTGTGGTCGATGCAGCTCATGGGGCGGCCTATCAAATTGCGCAGGCTGTTTTTCTTGAGCTTGGAGCTCAGGTTCATACCTTGGGCTGTAGCCCCAACGGCATGAACATCAACCAAGACGTGGGTGCAACGCACCCGCAGGCCCTCATCGCCATGGTCAAAGAAAAGGAGGCGGACTTTGGCATTGCCTTGGATGGGGACGCAGATCGTTTGCAATTTGTAGATCGCCATGGCCGATTGTTCAACGGCGATGAGTTGCTGTACTTGATGGCCAGTGAACGGGTCGCCCAAGGAGAGCAACTCGGTGGTGTCGTTGGCACCTTGATGACCAACCAGGCTGTGGAAAATGCGATCGTTCAATTGGGCCTGAAATTCATTCGCGCCAAAGTCGGCGACCGCTATGTGCTTGAAGCACTTGAGCAGCACCAATGGGTCTTGGGTGGCGAGGGTTCAGGCCATTTGTTGGCGCTGGACAAACATTCGACAGGAGACGGTCTGATCAGTGCATTGCAGGTGCTTCAAACCTGTCTTCGTTCAAAAAAGGACCCGGCTGAGTTGTTGAAAGAGGTGATCTTGTTTCCGCAGGTCTTGTTGAATGTCCCCAACAAAGGGCCTGAGGCATGGCAAGCTTCCGATGCTTTGAAAGCTTTGATCGACATGGAAGAAAAACAATTGGGTCGTGATGGCAGAATTTTGATTCGTCCCAGTGGCACCGAGCCCTTGGTGCGGGTCATGGTCGAGGCAAGAAGCCAAGAGACGGCCCACCGTGTTGCGCTTGCTTTGTCCCAAGCCATTTGAGGGAGCCGTCAAAGGGGGCGTCATCAAAAAGCGACGGCTTTGAAACTGAATTGACATCATTTGTCAAAAATGTTTCACATTCAAGACATGATCGTGTCATAGAGATTGAGCAAACTACCTGAAACCACACATCAGGAGTATTCATGAAGGAATTGCCTACACCGACGATTGATCTCTCACCCATAGCCTTACCTCGGGGGTTACTTCATCCAAGCCAAAATGAATCCCCTGTTAGCGTTGAAGCCAAAGTTATTGAGCGTGGCGGCATTTCTGTTACGTGGGCGCAGCACCAAGATGAGGTAAGAGAGGCGCAAAGACTGCGCTACGACATTTTTGCAGGCGAGATGGGTGCACGCATCACCAGCTCCATCCCCGAGCACGACATCGATCTTTTTGACGACTATTGTGAACACTTGATCGTTCGCGATCAACTCACGCAAGTGGTGGTCGGGACCTACCGTGTGTTGACCCCAGCTCAGTCCAAGCGACTAGGCGGAAACTATACAGACACTGAATTTGATTTGACCCGCCTAAGAGGTTTGAGAGAGAGAATGGTTGAACTTGGGAGAAGTTGTGTGCATCCCGATTACCGACAAGGTGCGGTCATCATGGCACTTTGGGGAGCCTTGGCTGAGTTCATGGTTCGAAACAACTTGGACACCATGATTGGTTGCGCCAGTATTCCGATGATGCACAATGGTGTGGTGAGCGGTGAGGCAGCAGCCAGCATTTGGAATCAATTCAAGCAAACCCATTTGGCTCCTATTGAGTTACAAGTTCGCCCTCGTTTGCCCTTGCCTGTAGAGCAATTTGATGCTCAAGCCAAAGTTGACCCTCCAGCATTGATCAAGGGTTACCTCAGATTGGGTGCGAAGATTTTAGGTGCGCCCGCTTGGGATCCTGATTTCAACACAGCCGACCTACCGATGCTCATGCGCATCGCAGATTTACCCAGTCGCTACAGAAAGCATTTTTTAGGTGCTTGATGCATTACAGAGCCATTTTCATCTCTGATTTGCATTTGGGCACACCCGGTTGTCAAGCTGATGCACTACTTAGTTTTTTAAAGCACAACAGCAGTGATTTCCTGTATTTAATTGGAGATATTGTTGACGGTTGGCAACTCAAGCGCAGGTGGCATTGGCCTCAGGCGCACAACGATGTGATTCAAAAATTGTTGCGTCGAGCTAGAAAAGGCACGCGTGTGGTTTATGTTCCAGGTAACCACGATGAATTTGCTAGGCAATTTGTCAATCACCAATTCGGTGGGGTGGAGTTGCTAGAAGAGGCCGAGCACACACTGGCCGATGGAAGACGCTTATGGCTCACCCACGGGGATTATTTTGATGCCGTTGTTCAGTATGCCAAATGGTTGGCCCATGTGGGTGACAACTTGTATGAATTGACCTTGAGGCTCAATCGCTATGTGGCCAAAATCAGATCCTATTTGGGCTTGCCTTATTGGTCTTTGTCTGCCTATTTAAAGCACAAGGTCAAATCCGCCTTGAACTATGTAACGGCCTTTGAAGATGCCTTGGCTCAAGAGGCCAAAAGAAGAGGGTTTCAGGGGGTGGTGTGTGGTCATATCCACCGCGCTCAAATCAGAGAGATTGATGGTGTTTTGTATTGCAACGACGGAGACTGGGTGGAGAGTCGCTCGGCGATGATTGAGAACTTCGATGGCTCGCTTGAACTCCTTTTTTGGGATCCCTTGACCATGGAAGATCCAGCCCACGAGTTGGTGGAAGCCTAAGGGAGTTCAACTTTGAAAATCGCCCTTGTAAGCGATGCCTGGTCTCCTCAGGTCAATGGCGTGGTGACCACGCTCATCGAGCTGGTCGAAGGCTTAAGGCAAGCCGGTCACGAGGTCTTGGTTCTTCATCCCTATCTTTTCGAGACCCGTCCCTGTCCTGGCTACCAAGGCATTGATTTGGCCAAAAAGCCCTACAAAAAACTTCTTCATTTGTTGACCGAGTTCAAGCCTGAGGCCTTGCACATCGCCACCGAAGGTCCAATGGGTTGGGCTGCTAGGCGAGTCGCTGCCCAACAAAATTGGTCTTACACAACGGCATTTCACACCAAGTTTCCCGAAATCTTAAAAGCCGCCTTGAAAGTGCCCTTGTTCATGGGTTACGCTTTCATGCGTCATTTTCATAGGCACTCCAAAGGGGTGATGGTCCCCACAGAGGGAGTTTTGAAGATGCTTGCTGAGCGTGGGTTTCAAAATCTCCGAGCCTGGACCCATGGCGTGGATACGAATTTGTTTGAATACCACCCAAGCCCTTTGGAGCAAGAGCAGTTAAGGGGTTTAGAGCGTCCAATTTACTTGTATGTGGGTCGAGTCTCTTATGAGAAAAACATCAAGGCTTTTTTAAATGTACCCCTCAAAGGCAGTAAGGTGGTTTGCGGCGTTGGACCTGTGTTGCAAGAGTTGCAGTCAATCTATGACGATGTGCGTTGGCTAGGGGTCTTGGATCGAAGGACCTTGGCGAAGGTGTATGCGGCTGCAGATGTGTTCGTTTTTCCAAGCCTCAATGAGACCTTTGGCTTGGTCATGCTGGAGGCCATGAGCACCGGCACACCCGTGGCAGCTTTCCCTGTGGATGGGCCGCTACAGGTGCTAGAGAAAAAGGACGATGCCGGTAAAAACTTGGGCGGAGCCTTGGACAAGGACCTGGCCTTGGCCGTTGAACAAGCGCTTCAGATCGACCGCTCCCAAGCCAGGCAAAGAGCACTTGACTTTGACTGGCAAAAAGCCTGTCATTTGTTTCATTCCTACTTGGTTCAGTGCCGTTAGCCAAAATTGCCAGAGTAATCACTTCGTTTACCTTAGAATTGGACTCTTGTGGTTCCAATCTGCTAAATAAAGGATCAGTGACTTGAGCAATTCTAAAGAGTATCTTTTTCTGCCTAGAGATGAAAGCTTTCTGGCCTTCAATGAGCGGGTGTTGGACTGGGCCAAAAGAAAGGATGTTCCTCTTTTAGAGAGACTGCGCTATTTGTGCATTGTGTCTTCTAATTTAGACGAGTTCTTTGAAGTCAGGATGGCACTTCATTTGCGCGCCGTGCATCACCACGACAGCAAAGCACTTTACAGCAGCCACTCATTTAACAAGCTTTCAGAGTTGGCCCATCGTTTGGTGGATGAGCAATATGCGCTTTACAACGAAGACTTGTTGCCTGACTTTGCCAGCAAAGGTCTGCGACTGCTCTCCCATGCTGAACGAAATGGCTTACAAAAAAAATGGGTGAAACAGTATTTCGATCATGAGGTCAGACCCTTGCTGGTTCCTGTGGGTTTGGATCCGGCCCATCCTTTTCCAACCGTCGCCAACAAATCCCTCAATTTCATTGTGAGGCTTTCAGGTGCAGATGCGTTTGGTCGAGAAAATGAAATTGCAATTGTCAAGGTCCCTCGGGTCTTGCCGCGGATCATCAAAATACCAGAAAAAATCGTTGGCAAAAAAAATTATTTTGTGGCTTTGTCCAGTGTGATACGTGCGCATCTGAGTGATTTGTTTCCCGGTCGTCATGTGGGGCAATTTTCTCAATTTCGAGTGACCAGAGACTCCGAGCTTGCAGTGGATGAGGAGGATGTGCAAAATTTACGAACAGCACTTCGACAAGGACTGGAGCAGCGGCAATTTGGACAAGCTGTCAGGCTAGAGGTTTCATCGGTATGCTCGCAAGATCTTTATCATTTCTTGCTCAAACAATTTGAATTGCCCGAGTCGGCTTTGTACAGGGTCCATGGGCCTGTGAACTTGGTGCGTTTGAACCAGATGATCGACTTGGTGGATGAACCCGCGCTTTTGTTCAAACCCTACAAGTCGTCCTTTCCTAAAACTTACACTGCGGTGGAGTCCATTTTCAGTCAGCTCAAGCGACGGGACATTTTGATTCACCAACCCTTTGAGAGTTTTTCTGCAGTCCTTGCGTTCTTGAGGGAAGCGGTGAACGATCCCAACGTGTTGGCCATCAAACAAACCATTTACAGAACGGGTGCTGACTCTGAGTTGATGGATCTCTTAAGGGAGGCTGTGCGCAGAGGCAAGGAAGTCACAGCCGTCGTGGAGTTGAAGGCTCGTTTTGATGAAGAGGCCAACATCAACTGGTCTGAGAGATTGGAGTCCATTGGTGCGCAAGTGGTCTATGGCGTCGTGGGTTTGAAGACCCATGCCAAAATGCTTTTGGTGACTCGAAAAGAGGGGCGCAAATTGGTCAGGTACGCGCATCTCTCCACCGGCAATTACAACTCCAGAACGGCCAGGTTGTACACCGACATCAGCATGTTGACAGGCGACACCAAAATCACATCAGATGTGGAGCAAGTTTTTATTCACCTGGCTGGGCTAAGCCCACTACCCAGGCTTCATCACTTGTTGGTGGCGCCTTTTCAGTTGCACGATCAATTGATTCATTTTGTCAATGCAGTCAGTGCCAGTACCTTGAGAGGCCAAAGGGGTCGCATTGTTTTAAAGATGAACTCTTTAACGGATGAGCGACTTGCCAAATCCTTGATGGAGGCCAGCAAAGCCGGTGTGCTCATTGATGTGATCGTTCGTGGTGCATGTATTTTGTCTGCTCAAGTGCCCGAACAAACAGAAAACATCAAAGTGCGTTCGATCATTGGACGCTTTCTAGAGCATTCCCGACTTTTTTATTTTGCCAACGACGAGACCGAGCATTTGTACCTCTCAAGTGCCGATTGGATGAACCGCAACATGCTCCGCCGAGTCGAGATTGCTTGGCCGGTTTTGGATCCGGATTTGAGGCAACGACTGATCGATGAATGCTTGTTGGCTTATCTTGGCGACACAGAGGACGCTTGGAGTTTGCAGGCCAATGGGAAATATGAAAAAGCTTCTTCTGGGCATGGGAAAATCACCCACAGTGCGCAGCAAGCCTTGATGAGGCGTTATGCGGCCAACAAATAGCTTGTAAAAAGGCATGATCTTTTAGGGGATGCGAAATGGACTTGATTTTATGGAGGCATGCTGAGGCCATTGAGTTGGCCGAAAATGGCAACGACATGGATCGGCATTTGACGCCCAAGGGGGAGCGCCAAGCAGCTCGCATGTCGGTGTGGCTCGACCGGGTGTTGCCCCAAGGCACCCGCATCTTTTGTAGCCCTGCCGTGAGGTGTGAGCAAACTGTGATGGCCTTAGGGCGGAGATACAAATTAAGAGAAGAGCTCTCTCCCAACGGGCAAGTGCAAGAGGTCCTTGAGTTGGTGCAGTGGCCTATGGCCAAAGGTGCTGTGATGGTGGTTGGACACCAACCTTATTTAGGACATATCGTCGCGCACTTGTTTGATATGAAAGTCGGTGAATGCTCGATCAAAAAAGCTTCCGTGTGGTGGATCAAAACCAAAACGCGAGACGATCATGCCCAATCAAGCCTTCACGCTGTGCAAAGCGTGGACTTGGTATGATCCCCAGGCGCATCAGTCGCTGTTGATTCTGAGATCCCAGCTGGTTTTAAGCCAAGATTGGGTCTCCAATTGCAGCAAGTGAAAAGACTGAGGATAGGATTGAGTCCAAGCCTTGGGGATTTCGAGATCAATGGTTTTGGGACTCTTTTTTGAAACCTTGATCTTTAAAGACTTGTAGTCAGGCTCTCTTCTGGCGTGACACGAGATGACGGCCAAACGCAGGCATAACAATTGATGGCAAAAGCTCTCATCGTCGAAATTGATGTTGAGTTTGCGCAATTTACCCCGGTGTCCAAGGACCAACAAACTCAAGCGATGCAGCTCTGGAATCGTGAAGCCTGGTGTATCGCTTTGATCCAAGATGTAGGCGCCGTGCTTGTGGTAATCGCTGTGTGAGATGACCATGCCAATCTCGTGCAGGTCACAGGCCCAGGAGAGTTTTTTCTTGAACTGACTTTGTTCAGTCTGATCGAGCTCTTTGTTGTTCAATTGGTCAAACAAAAAGTTAGCCACTTGGCTGACTCTTTGGGATTGTTTCATGTCGACGCCAAAGACTTTTTGCAGCCTTGTGATGGTGATGCTTCTTACGTCGTATTGATCATCATCTCGATCAATCAAATCATAAAGTACACCGTGCCGAAGTGCACCTTGAGCACAATGCATGGTGTCTATTTCAAGGATGTCAAAGACCGCGATCAGAACAGAGATGCCGCCACCAATGACGGCTTTCCTGTCTTCTTTGAGCCCTTCAAGCCGCAAATTGCTCGCGGTTCCAGCTCTGATGAGGGACTTCTTGAGCCACGCAAGGCCAGAGCGCGTGATTTCATCTGGATTCCAACCATTGGCAAAAAGAATATCGCACACCGCTCCGATGGTCCCAGAGGAGCCATAGGCTTGATCCCAGCTTTCTTTGGGGTAGAGCGTAAAAGCCTCGTCCAAAACGGCTTTGGCAGCAATTTCGGCTTTCTCGAAGGCTTCAAGACTGAAGAGATCGTCTTTGAAGTACTTCATGCTCCAAGCAACGCTACCGGTGCGGTAAGACTCCATGACCTCGGCGTTGAGGTTTTTTCCAAGAATGATCTCAGTGGATCGCCCGCCAATGTCAATGACCAATCTGTTTTCTTTTGACTGGGGCAGCAGTTGAGCAACCCCTTCGTAGATCAGTCGCGCTTCTTCGCGACCTGAAATGACCTCAATGGGAAAACCAAGTGTGCGAGAGGCCTGATCCAAAAACTCTTCTCGGTTTTTGGCCTCTCTTAAAGTTTGGGTGGCAACGGCGCGAACATTTTTCTTGTCAAAGCCAGACAAGCGCTCAGCAAATCTTGCCAGACAATCCCAGCCCCTTTGCATGGCTTCTGGGCGAAGATTCCTGTTTTCATCCAGTCCATTGCCTTGTCGGATGGTTTCCTTGATGTATTCGGTTCGGTGAACGTGTCCGTGTTCAAGTCTACCGATTTCTAGTCTATAACTGTTTGAGCCTAAATCGACGGCTGCCAAAAGTGCGCCATTTTCCATTATGAAAATTTATTCTTTTTAAAGTGTTGTATCGGAATGGTGTAATCATATGACTAATTTATGACATCTTGGTGTCATGTGCATGAGTTTTATTGATGCCAATCTGGGTTTTTGTTGTGATAAGTCATAATATTGTCATAAATGACAGATAAAGTGAATCTGCTTTTTAACTAATGGGGAAACTTTTCATGATTAAGCGTTTATCGATCATTGCAGCTGTTTTTGCTGCATTAGGTGCAACAGCTGCATATGCAGAAGACATCACAGGTGCTGGAGCTTCTTTTCCTGCTCCTTTGTACAGCAAATGGGCTGCTGACTACAACAAAGCAACCAACGTCAAGGTCAACTACCAATCCGTTGGTTCTGGTGCCGGCATCAAGCAAATTGATGCAAAAACAGTTGATTTCGGTGCTTCTGACATGCCTTTGACGGATGAAGATTTGAACAAAAAGAATCAAATCCAATTTCCTACAGTGATTGGCGGCGTGATTCCTGTTGTGAACATCGCTGGCGTAGCTCCAGGCAAATTGCTTTTAACAGGCGAGTTGTTGGCCGATATTTACTTGGGCAAGATCACCAAATGGGATGATCCAGCACTTAAAGCCTTGAACCCCACTTTGAACTTGCCTGATGCATTGATTGCACCAGTAAGACGCTCTGACGGTTCGGGCACATCATTTATTTTCACGAATTACTTGAGCAAAATCAGTGCTGATTGGAAAACAAAAGTAGGCGAGAGCACTGCACCCAACTGGCCAGTCGGCTTGGGTGGCAAAGGCAACGAGGGCGTATCGGCTTTTGTGACACGTATTCCTAACTCAATTGGCTATGTTGAGTATTCCTATGTCAAGCAAAACAAAATGACCTATGCTAAATTGAAAAACAGCGCTGGCACATTCGTAGATCCAGATGACTCAGCTTTCAAAGCTGCTGCTGCTGGTGCAGATTGGGCAAAAACTTTCTATCAGATTTTGACCAACCAGCCTGGCAAAGATTCTTGGCCCATCACTGGCGCTACCTTCATTTTGATGCACAAAGTTCAAGACAAACCAGCCTCAGCTTCCTCAAGCTTGAAGTTTTTTGATTGGGCTTATAAAAATGGTGACAAAACTGCTGACGACTTGGACTATGTGCCAATGCCCAATTCAGTCAAAGACGCTATTCGTAAATCTTGGTCACAAATCAAAGATGCGTCTGGCAAAGCTATTGCGTTTTAATTTATAAAAAAACAGATTCAGGAACTTCATGAGTTATCAACCTTCTATAGAGGATGGAGTTCCTGACTCAAACTCTTCTAGTCAATTATTTCCTTCAAGAATGAACAATTCACCCAACAAAGCCAGTCAAAGAGTCAATGGTCTAGTGGACAAGTTGTTCGGTTGGGCTGCTTTATTTGCCGCTTGTTTGACCTTGGCAATGCTTCTAGGCATCTTGCTGTCGCTGCTCAGCGGTGCTTGGCCTGCTATCAGTGAGTACGGTCTTGGTTTTCTCACGCGCAGTGTTTGGGATCCCGTGCAAAGTGAATTTGGTGGTTTGGTGATGATTTATGGCACATTGGCCACGTCGATCATCGCTTTGGCCATTGCTGTTCCAGTCAGTTTTGGAATTGCGCTTTTCCTGACCGAGTTGTCGCCCGCATGGCTCAAGAGGCCCTTGGGAACAGCCATCGAGTTGCTTGCTGCAATTCCATCCATCGTTTACGGCATGTGGGGCCTGCTTGTTTTTGGACCCATTTTGTCCGCCTACGTGCAGATTCCTCTGCAAAAATTATTGGGCTCGGTGCCTGTTGTTGGAGCACTTGTTGGTGGTCCTCCTGTTGGCATTGGTATCTTGTCTGCAGGTATCATTCTCGCGATCATGATCATCCCGTTCATCGCCTCTGTGATGCGAGATGTTTTTGAAGTCACCCCTCCGCTCTTGAAAGAGTCTGCCTACGGCTTGGGCTCCACCACATGGGAGGTTGTCTCTAAAGTGGTGCTACCCTACACCAAGGCGGGTGTCATTGGTGGCATCATGCTCGGGTTGGGTCGCGCTTTGGGTGAAACCATGGCGGTCACCTTTGTGATTGGTAACATGAACCAACTCAACTCCATCAGTTTCTTTGAGCCCGCGAACAGCATCACCTCGGCTTTGGCCAACGAGTTTGCCGAGGCATCGACGGGTCTGCACCAAGCCTCGCTCATTTATTTAGGCTTGGTTTTGTTTTTTATTACATTTGTGGTCTTGTCACTTTCCAAATTGTTGTTGGCCAGAATGCGTAAAAATGAAGGGACTTCTTCATGAGTCAAGACAGAGTGGCAAAGTTCGAAGCCAGAAAGAGAACCAATCAACTTGCGATCACCTTGTCATTGGCTGCCATGGCTTTTGGTCTGATTTGGTTGATATGGATTTTGTGGCAAACCATATTTTTAGGTATCCATGGACTCACCGTAGCGACCTTCACAGAAATGACGCCTGCACCTAACGACCCTGGTGGTATAGCAAATGCGTTGTATGGGTCATTTTTGATGGTGTTTTTGGCAACTTTTGTTGGTACACCCATTGGCGTCATGGCTGGGATCTATTTGGCGGAGTACAACCCCAAGGGCCAACTCTCCAATGTGACTCGTTTTGTCAATGAAATTTTGCTGTCAGCACCATCGATCGTGATCGGGCTCTTTGTCTACACCTTGGTTGTTGCGCGGTTCAACACATTCTCAGGATGGGCGGGTATTTTGGCCCTCGCATTGATTGTCATTCCCGTGGTGATTCGTACGACTGAAAACATGCTGCTTTTGGTTCCATCTGGACTGAGAGAGGCAGCCTATGCCCTTGGTGCCCCAAAGTGGAAGGTGATCATTGGTATCACGTTGAAAGCAGCAAGATCGGGTGTTGTGACGGGCATCTTGCTTGCCGTTGCACGTATATCAGGTGAAACTGCGCCATTGCTGTTCACCTCGCTCAACAACCAATTTTGGACGTCTAGCTTGAATGGACCTGTTGCAAGTCTGCCGGTCACCATCTTTAAGTTTGCAATGAGTCCTTATCAAAATTGGCAAGAATTGGCCTGGGCTGGTGTGTTTTTGATCACGCTAGCAGTTCTAGGTTTGAATATTTTGGCTCGAATTGTCACCAGACAAAAGTCTTAAACATCCATTGGAATCATGATGCAAACAGAAACTCTTACTCAATCCAAAATATCAGTCAAAGACTTGAACTTTTATTATGGAAAATTTCACGCTCTAAAAAACATCAATTTAGAAATCCCTGAAAACAAAGTGACCGCCTTCATTGGTCCCTCTGGTTGTGGAAAATCCACCTTGCTCAGAACATTCAATCGCATGTATGAGCTGTATCCAGAGCAAAGAGCTGAAGGCTCCATTGTTCTTGATGGAGAAAATTTATTGACCTCCAAAGAAGATGTTGCGTTGATCAGGGCCAAAGTGGGCATGGTCTTTCAAAAGCCAACCCCATTTCCAATGTCCATCTTTGATAACATTGCTTTTGGCGTGAAGTTGTTTGAAAACTTGTCCAAAAGTGAAATGGAAGACCGCGTTGAATGGGCCTTGAAAAAAGCAGCTCTGTGGGGCGAGGTCAAGGACAAGTTACAGCAAAGTGGTTCTGGCTTGTCTGGCGGTCAGCAGCAGCGTTTGTGCATTGCTAGAGGCATTGCTATCAAGCCAGAGGTCTTGTTGTTGGATGAGCCTTGCTCCGCTTTGGATCCCATCTCCACGGCCAAAGTTGAAGAGCTGATCATTGAGCTCAAACAAGATTACACCGTTGTGATCGTGACCCACAACATGCAGCAGGCTGCTCGTTGCAGTGACTTCACGGCTTACATGTATCTTGGCGACTTGGTTGAGTTTGGCCCTACTGAGCAAATGTTTTTTAAGCCACAAAGAAAAGAAACCGAAGATTACATCACTGGGCGTTTTGGTTGAAATTGGGTTGGGCAAGTTTAGATTAAATTTAAAAGATCAATAGGATATAAAAATGGCTGATAAGCATCTCTCTACGCAATTTGACTCCGAACTCAACAGCGTCTCCTCCAGGGTCATGGAGCTTGGCGGTTTGGTCGAATCTCAAATTCGACAAGCTGTCTATGCTTTATCTCAGTTCAGTGCTGAAGTTGCAGACCACGTCATCGAAAGCGAGAAGAGGGTCAATGCTTTGGAGGTAGAGATTGATCGCGATCTGACCTCCATCATTGGAAGAAGGCAGCCAACAGCGGTTGATTTACGACTTTTGATGGCCATCTCCAAAACCACAGCGAATTTGGAGAGAGCGGGCGATGAGGCAGAGAAAATTGCACGCATGGTGAAGTCCATCATTCAAAGTGGCAACAGTCGCGCTTTGCCAGCCTCAGAACTTAGAGTGGCGTCTGAGATGGCCAGTTCCATTTTGAGAAAAGCTCTGGATGCCTTTGCTCGTTTGGACACAAAGACCGCTTTGACGATCTTGAAAGAAGACAACTTGATCGATGCTGAATTTGACGGGTTTTTAAGAATTTTGATCACTTACATGATGGAAGATGCAAGAACCATCTCAGCAAGCCTAGATTTGCTCTTCATTGCCAAAGCCATTGAACGAATTGGTGACCATGCAAAAAATATTGCAGAACTGATCATTTACATCGTCAACGGTGCCGATGTAAGACACACCTCCATTGAGCAAATTGAATCGACACTTCAATAAAATAAATTATTTACATGAGACATCCACCAAGAGTTTTGATCGTCGAAGATGAGTCTTCAATTGCAGAGTTGATTGCAGTCAATCTTCGTCACAATGGTTTGACGCCCATTTGGGCAGAAGACGGCGAATCAGCTCAAAGAGAGATCGACACGATACTGCCAGATATCATTCTTTTGGATTGGATGCTGCCTGGGCAAAGCGGCGTCACCTTGGCCAAAAGATGGCGTGCTGATCCAAGGGTCAAGAGTGTACCGATTCTCATGCTGACAGCTAGAAGCGACGAAAGCGATAAAGTTTCTGGTCTCGATGCGGGTGCGGACGACTACATCACCAAGCCTTTTTCGACACAAGAATTGCTGGCCCGTATACGCGCAGTTCTTCGTAGGCGTGCCCCAGAGCAAGCACTTGACACGGTCACGGTGGGTGACTTGACCTTGGACGGTGCGACCTATCGGGTGACCTTTAGGGGGACTGCACTGAAAGTTGGGCCTACAGAGTTCAAATTGCTCAATTACTTGATGCGCCATGCTGAGCGTGTGCATTCACGCTCCCAATTGCTCGATAAGATTTGGGGTGATCATGTGTTCATTGAGGAAAGAACCGTGGACGTTCACGTGAAGCGTTTGCGAGAGTCTTTGGGCTCAGCTGGGCCGATGATCGAAACTGTCCGTGGAGCAGGTTACCGCTTCACGTC